>Ga0209160_1000374_pt1 | contig 35918 bp, 28 predicted proteins | sample GraSoiAngelo_153_FD_186167 | JGI IMG/M metagenome (GOLD analysis project Ga0209160, IMG submission 186167) | Grasslands soil microbial communities from the Angelo Coastal Reserve, California, USA - 14_1009_12_40cm (SPAdes) (version 2) | ecosystem: Environmental > Terrestrial > Soil > Grasslands ...
CGACTGGCTGACAGCAACGCCTGCCAGTGGCACTGCTGCTTCGATCGCTACTATCTCGGTCACGGCCGCAAATCTCCCGGGCGGCGGGGCGCTCGCCGGAACCTTCACCGGCCAACTGGTTTTCCAGACGGCAGGTGACACAACCACCATTCCGGTCACGGTCACGGTGGGAACTGCCGTGTTCAACCAGATGAACCCGATTAGCTTCACCATGCCGTTCGGCGGCGCGAATCCGCTGCCACAGGTATTCAACATCGCCATGACCAACAATTCCACGGTTCGCTTTGGTCCGGGCGCGGTAACCGCAAAGGGTGGCGCCTGGCTCAGCGTCTCTCCGTCTGGTAATGGTTGCTGTTTCACTCCGCTGGCTGTTACAGCGAAAGTGAACGCGAGTACGCTTGCAGCGGGAACCTATACAGGAGAAATCATCGTCACCGAGTTCGCCAATCCCGGTAGATCGATGACCATCCCGGTGACTTTGACCGTTGCCGCGTCGGGCGCATTCTTCGACAACCTCCCCGGCGGGTTGAGCTTCTCGGTCGCACCTGGCCAGACAGCGACGCCGCAGACGATCCAAATCGGAAACGGCGGTAGCGGCACATTGAACTGGACCGTTACACCCAGCACCTCTGATGGAGGCGCTTGGCTGACTGCGACTCCTTCCCTGGGGACGGCTCCAAAAACGCTCACCGTTTCGGTCAACGTCCTCAATTTGCCCGGAGGAGGCATCCTCGCTGGGACCTTCGACGGTCAATTGCTGCTCGAGTCTGCTGGCGGCATCGTCACCATTCCGGTCACAGTCACGGTGGGCAAAGCTGTCTTTACCCAAGTGAATCCCATCAGCTTCGTCATGCCGTTCGGCGGGCCGAATCCTCTGCCTCAGGTCCTGTCGATCCCGGCTGCCGACAACTCTGTCGTTCGCTTTGGTCCGAATGCGGCGACAAGCAAAGGCGGAAACTGGCTGAGCCTCTCTCCATCTGGCACCGGCTGCTGCTTCACGTCGCTGCCCATCAGGGTCAGCGTCAACGCCAGTTCGCTGGCGGCAGGAAACTACACCGGAGAAATCAGCATCCTCGAGTTCGCCAACCCCGGCCGATCCATGACCGTGCCGGTCAATTTGAGGGTCGTTGCCTCGAGCAAGGCGTTCTTCGACAACGTTTCCGGCCAGACCAGCTTCTCGTTCACTCCCAGCAGCGCCAATCCTCCGTCCCAAATGATACAAGTCGGCAATGGTGGAACGGGGACGCTGAACTGGAGTGTTTCGGCCACCACCGCGGATCCCGGCAAGTGGATCACGGTGCTTCCGGCCACGGGCGTCAACGCCGGAACCTACACCGTGTCCGTCACGACCAGCAAGCTGCCCGGTAAGGGATTGCAACCAGGCACCTTCATTGGCCAACAGGTGCTTAAGACGACGACTGGCAACGTGACCATTCCCACGGTGGTCACGGTGGGCGACCCAGTCTTCGTTCAGCGTCCTACTGTCACCTTCAACACCGCGCGAGGACTGAATCCCCCGCCGCAGGTAATTTCCGTTGCCAGCACCAGCGGAAGCCTCCGCTTTACGCCCATCGCGGCGTCGGGCAAGGGCGGGAACTGGCTAAGCATCTCTCCATCCGGCACCGGCTGTTGCTTCACGCCGACGAACGTCACCGTCCACGCGAATGCCAGCGCGCTGGCGGTGGGAACTTACGTCGGAGAGATCAACGTCATCGAGTTCGCCAACCCCGGCAAGTCGATGACTATTCCTGTGGTTCTCCACGTTACGGCGACAACCCCCGCAAATGGAGAAGAACCATAGATCGCAATCTGATTTTGCGAATAGAACCGACGGAGTCGGCCTAACCCGACTCCGTCAGTTTTTAAAAGCCAGACCGCAAAGCCATCGGTCGAGAACGATTGTCGCAACAGTCTCCGGCAGCGCAGTTATTCCTCAGAGGCCTGCTCTTCGGTCGCATCCCCGCGCACCGTTGTGCTGTTCTTCCGAAAACAGCAGCTGCGAGGCCTTAAGTCGGCCCCGCAGCGTTGTCCGGATTTCGCGTTAGTAGACGGTAATGCTCCCGTCCAGCAGGTTGCCGCTGTTGTTGTACCCGTCGGCGAGGGTAATGCTGAATAACCCTGGGGCCGCCAACGAGCTGTCCGCAGCGACAATGGTGAACGCTACCGGCGAGCCATTGTCAGTCCCAGACCCGCTTAGGGTTACGGTGTGCGTAGTGTCGTCAAAGGTCGCTGCAGTGACCTGCGTCGATTGAAAATTGACGCCTGAGCCGGGGTCGCTGAAGGACGCGCTGCCAGTTGGTTGGTTGGAATCGTCGTAATTGAAGCTGAACTGACCCTGGCCGCCATGCTTGCCGCTTACGTGGCCGCTACCGCCAGCTTCGTGGGAGGCGCCTGCACACTTGCCTTTGGTGGCGATGCCCGCAGCGGCCGTCTTTTGCATTCCGAGTTGAGTACAACGATGAACATTTACGTAAAAACTGTGCCCGCTGATTCGGTCGCCCGCTGAACACGCTGGAAGGCTTAATGTGCCCCAAACGTTCCCCCGGAGAAAGCACAGCTGTACAATAACTCCTGCGACAGCAGAACTTTGGCCCCGTAGCTCAGATGGATAGAGCAGCGGTTTCCTAAACCGAAGGTCGGGTGTTCGACTCACCCCGGGGCTACCATTATTTTCCAAGTACTCTGACCCGGGCATTTCCGTGTTCCGTGTATAGTTCTAAGGTTCCTACATGCTCTTCTGCACCGGCCTACAGGATTTACCTGAGGCGCGGGATGGGTACCACGAGGTAATCTTGTAAAGGAGTTTCTCCGCTGCCGTCCGCTCGTGTGGTACCTGAGCGTGACTTTTCAATTACTTCGCATACCGTAGTCTTGCAATGGCCGCATCGCTCAGCTTTTGGAGGAGGTCATGAAATCCCAGACGGCTGCAGTGATCTTCGTAGTCTTACTTTTTGTGAGCGTGCCGCTGGCTCTCGCGCAGCAGTCTTCACTGCAGCCATCCCAGCCCTCGGCTGACACTTCCGCCACCCCGGCGATCGCCTATTCTGAAATGCAGGCGCCTGTCCCGGCGCCTACAGCACAGCCTTCGCTCGACCCGGTGCCGCCAAGCCAGCAACAACAGCCTGAAGACCGGCAACGACAACAGTCAGCGCCCGAAACCTCCCAACCCCGACAGGACGCTGCGCGTTCTTTCAGCGGAACAATCTTGAAAGACGGTGAACGGTTTGTGCTCAAGACCACTGACAATGTCAACTTCCAGCTCGACGACCAGGAACGAGCCAAGAAGTACGAAGGTACAGAAGTCAAGGTCACGGGCAGTGTTGATTCCGCAACCCACACCATTCACATTCAAAACATCGAACCCATCGCCTGAACTGGGTTCTCTTTACGGGGAGAGGACGTCTGTCCTCTCCCCGCCTTGCATGCCTCTTCCGCACGTACGTCGATAATAATTGCAAACCATTTAAAGAACCCCGTTCGCTCCGTTCGCTTTCTGGGAAGAAAGCCCGCGCTTTGTAACCTGGTTACTTTGAAACCTTGTGACCTTTAAGCCGGCAACCAACCTGCTCTTCCGCGCTTTGTTGCATGTCCTCTTAAAGAGATTTTATGAGATAGTTTGTACAGACAATGCGCATGCTTTTCGACATCTTCGCCCAGACCCTGCGCACACTCTGGGTGCACAAGCTGCGTTCCTTTCTCACCATGTTCGGCATCGCCTGGGGTGTGGGCTCACTGCTGCTTCTGGTTGGACTCGGGGAAGGGTTCCGTTCCGGCAATAAGAAACAGTTCGACTCGTTAGGCGAAAACGTAATGTTCATTTTCGGTGGCCGCGCTCCTACCGTGGGAGGGAGCTTCACCGGCCTGCGCCAATATTACTTGACCTACAAGGACTACCTGGACATCAAGGCAGAGTGTCCAGAGGTGAGAGCCGCCGTGCCCATCATTTCCCGCGGAGACATCCGTGCCGTGAGCGACTTTTTTACCTCTAGTGGCCAGTTAATGGGCGTCCCTGCAATGTTCAGCCAGATTCGGTATATGCCGATGTCCCAGGGGCGCTGGCTCAATGATCTTGACGACGTTCAGAAACGTTCCGTGATCGTGCTGGGTGATGAAGCACGACGACTGTTATTTCCCGGCCGTCCCTCAGTTGGCGGTACTCTTCTGCTGAATGGGATTCGCTTCGAGGTGATTGGCACGCTCCAGCGCATTGGACACGGCGATAACAACACAATGAACTTGCGGATATTCATTCCTTTCGCCACCATGCGGCAATATTTCCCTCCCAAGGATGTGGGGGAGACCGTCGATGCCATCAGCTTCATTAACTACCAACCGCAGACGCGCGACATGCACCAGGCTGCCCAGATTGAAGTGCACAAGATCATCGGCCGCAATCATGGGTTCGATTACAGTAATCCTGATGCATTCGACGAGTGGGACAGCATCCGCACTGCAGACCAGGTTGGCAAAATCTTCGACGCCATGAACATGTTTCTCGGCAGCGTCGGGCTGGTCACACTAGCGCTGGGGGCGATCGGTATTATTAACATCATGCTGGTGGCGGTCGCCGACCGGACGCGGGAAATCGGCCTACGGAAAGTCATTGGCGCCACCAATCGCAGCATCATGTTCCAGTTCTTTGTCGAAGGCGCATTTCTGACGCTGCTTAGCGGCGGTATCGGCATGGGTTTTGCCGCGGCCCTGATGGCTGCATTGTCCTTGCTGCCTTCCCCTCCGGGATGGGACACTCCGAAGCTGGTGCCTTCGACCGCGGCCCTGGCAATCGGGTCGCTCGCCCTCGCGGGTGTAGCCGCGGGGCTCTATCCCGCGCGCAAGGCGGCGATGCTTCAGCCGGTAGAAGCGCTGCGCAAGGAATAAGTTATGAAGCGTGATCTCCTGCAACAAGCTTATGGGGCAATGCGGCATGATCTGCGTCGGACTGTGCTCACCATGCTTGGCATGGCTTGGGGTATCGCGACTGTGGTGCTTTTGCTCGCTTACGGGGAAGGTTTCGGGAATGCGATCCAGCATATCTTTGAGAATTTCGGAGCCAGGGCGGTTGGTATTTACCCGGGCCGCACCTCACAACAGGCCGGGGGCAATAAAGCCGGAGTAGCAATTCGGTTTACCGACGACGATGTCGAACTCCTGCGTAATGTAGCGCCACTCATCCGCCACATCTCCCGAGTATCGGATAAGCAAGCCACCGCCCAGAACGGCTCGCGATCATTCACACTTCCGGTGAACGGAGTTGATCCTGCAATCCAGCAGATCTGGAACCTCAAAATCGAGGAGGGACGCTATCTCAATGAAGAAGATAGTTTGCAACATGGCCACGTGACCGTTCTCTCATCGGAGGCGAAGGAGAAATTGTTTTCCGGGATGCCGGCCATTGGGCAGTCCATCCGGCTAAATGGAATCACTTTCCAGGTAATCGGTATCCTGGGGCCTCGTATGCAGGAAGCTGACGACGACATCAATCGCGCTGTTTACATTCCCTATAACTCGATGGACGTGCTACAGGATATTCACTACGTCGGCGGTATTTGGTTGGATTTTGAAGGCTTGGACCACGAAAAACTCACCAAGACTATTCGTGGTTCTCTCGCGGCGGCTCACAGCTTCAAATCGGACGACGAGCGGGCCGTATTCGTCTTTGACGCCATGAAGCAACTCGACCAATTCCATATCATCACTCTCGGGCTGAAAATTCTTTTGGCCTTTATTGGCACTATAACGCTCGGCATAGGCGGCGTCGGCCTGATGAATATTATGCTGGTATCGGTTACTCAGCGTACGCGAGAAATCGGCGTTGAAAAGGCTTTGGGTGCGACCAAAGGCGATATCCTGTTCCAATTTCTGGCTGAAGCCATGGTGATCACTGCGGTGGGCGGAGTATTGGGAGTCATGCTCTCCTACGTCGTCTCACTTTCGGTGGGCAGACTGACGCTCTATAGCGCACTGGCCAAGCATGCTGAGGCGGGCGACATCCGCCTCATTGTTGCCCCAACATTCTGTTGATCGCAACCGTAATCCTCGGCTTGGTCGGCATTATCAGCGGAATGCTTCCCGCGTTTCGCGCCGCTAACCTCGATCCTATTGAAGCGCTGCGATACGAATAGGGCGCTGAAGCCTTCTTGGCGTGATCCGTATATCTCACTGCTTCATGTACTTATCAAACCACGCAACGATCCGGTTGAGCCGGTCCACCAGATGTTTTTCTTCTTTCAATCCGTGTCCTTCACGCGGATAAAGGACGAGTTCTGTTTCGACCCCATAGCGTTTTAGTCCGCGATAGAGCTGTTGGCTCTGTCCCCGTGGATCAATGACGTCGGCATCGCCTTGCAGGATCAACGTTGGAGTGCGTGCTCGTTTGATGTAAGTAATCGGTGAACTGCGGACGAAGCCGTCTAGCTTTTCATACGGCAAACCATAGAACCATTCGTCATACGAAGGATGTTCCTCAATGCCGAATTCGGCGGCCAGGTCGGCCAGACCTGCGCCGGAAACCGCCGCCTTGAACCGATTTGTTTGCGTGATCGCCCATTCTGACATGTAGCCACCGTACGACCAGCCCGCAATTCCCAACCGCTCAGGATCAGCAATCCCGCGCCTTACGAGATCATCGGCGGCTGCCATGACATCACGAAAATCGCCCCCACCCCAGTCTCCGCGGTTGAGAACCATAAAGTCATATCCGTATCCGGTGGACCCTCGTACATTTGGGTAGAACACGACGTAGCCCGCCGTCGCCAGTAATTGGCCCCAAGGCTCGAATCCATCCTGCCAGTTCCCGGTGGGACCGCCATGGATCAGCAGCACCGTCGGCAACCTTGATTTGCCATCGTATGCCGCCGGCTTCAGCAAGGCGCCTTCGATCTCCCGGCCATCGAAACTCTTAAAGCGCATAAATTGCGGTTGTATGAGAGCAAACTGCTCGGTCGCCGTATTGAAATGGGAGACACGTTCCGGAGCGACTTTTCCGTTCCAAATCCAGAGTTCCGGCAAGCGTGTCGCATTCTCACCAACGAAGGCAATGTTCTGCGCGCTTGTCACGTCGAAATCACTTACACTCATGTCGGGCGAGGGAAGCGGCTCGGCATTCCCTTGATTGTCGACAATATAAAATCGGTTGCGAAAACCGTCTCCTGCCAGAACCACAAGCTTGCCGTCAGGTCGCCACGCCGCCACATTCACCGGCCGGTCAATACTTTTTGCGGTGAGGTTTTGCGACTCCCCTCCTGCGATGGAGATCACGAAAAGATCGTGTGGATTTGGCCCATCCACTCGGCATCCCACGTAGGATATCCACTTGCCGTCAGGCGAGATTCGTAGCTCCCCGAACGGTCCGTGTGGCGCGGCGATTGGCTGCGTCTTCCCATCGGAAGGATCAATCGAAAAAATACGATTCGTTTCCTGGTCCGACTCCGGATGGTCCGTGGCCACTGCTACTAGTCTGTCACCACTCGGAGACCACCGGACATCGTCGAAATTCCAGGGAGAGCCAGCCAATTCACGAATCTTTTTCGATTCCACATCGACCAGCCACAGGTGGGCATGCTTATCATCCCGGTCAACCACTTTGGCATCATCTTTGTCTTTGTCCTTCTTCTCTTCAGCCTCTGTTTTCGCCTCCGAAGCTAAGAAGGCGATCTTCTTGCCATCGGGCGACCATTCAAATTTATCAATGGATCGTTTGCCTTCCGTCAGGCGTATGGCCTCCCCGCCGTCCGCCGGCATCAAGTAAATTTGCTGGAACTCCTCCCGGTCGGAAATAAATGCAAGCGTCTTGCCGTCTGGCGACCAACGCGGATGACTTTCCGTCTTGGTCGAGCTGGTGAATTGTCTCAAGTCGCGCGAGACTGGGCTGTATACCCAAATGTGACGCTGCTGTTCGGAGCCCTTAGGAGGTGCCGTGACCGTTAGCGCCATGCGACTTCCGTCTGGCGACCAACGCAGTTCGCGGAGCCGCTGCACCGAAATGGCCTGTTCGGCCGTAAGTTTGGACTGCGTAGCTTGAATCGTCTGCCCCGGCGCGGAGGTTGCAAACATTGCCCCGGAGATCGCAATCACGAGAGTGCGTAGATGTGTGTTCATAGTTGTTAAGTAAGAAGGCGAGACATCGGTGTAGCACGCGACAGACTGAGAGATAGCGACTCCGCCAGACCAAAGGTGGATAACCGGCTCTACCGAATGTGGTGAAGCCCCCAAGGATTTAGTAAGCCCTGAGACCCGCGAATCTGCGAAGATGGGCTTGGCCTCAGCCCGCTACCGAAGACGGACAGTGGAGAAACTCCGAGGCAGCTATCCTCGCTTCTGCAATGGGGGACCGCGCCTACTTGGGTTGCATCTTCTTTCGGATACGCCGTATTTCGATAAACGTTAGTGATGTCGTTACAGAAATCAAGCAGCCGAACATAATGTAGATAATTCTGTCCATTTATGCGGTCTCCCCACCGCGTGACCCGGTGCCGGGCTGCGACGCCCCAGACCAAACAGTACCCGTTAGATAGATCTAGTGTGTGGCTGGCATTATACGCGGGGGACTCCCGAGCGCTAGCGGAAATCACGATCAGATTTTCGCGTCTTCTATCTTCCGCTAGTTAGGGTTTTACCAGAAACGGGTTTGTCTTCCGCTCTTGCCAAATCGTTGTTGCGGGCCCGTGGCCAGGAACGACGACGGTGTCGTCGGGAAGCGCCAGGACACGCTCGTGGAGCGAATTCATGATTTTCTTGAATGACCCGCCCGGCAGATCGGTGCGGCCAATGCTGCCGGCGAAAAGCGTGTCTCCTGCTATGAGTTTCGTTTCAGCAGGGAAATAGAGGCAAATGCTGCCTTCGGTATGCCCGGGAGTGTGGAGCACATTCGCGCGGTGCGACCCGACGTAGATAGTTTCATCGTGGCCAACGCTGTGGTCAACCTCGACCGGACCTGGAGGAGCTACGCCAATCCACCCTGCCTGCACGTCGAGCATTTTCAACAGGGCATAGTCATTTTGGTTAAGCAGGATGGGGGCGCCAGTAGCCGCTCGCAACTTCATGGCGCCGCCCACATGATCGATGTGGGCATGGGTAACCACGATCTGCTTTACTTGCAACTTGTGTTTACCGACAAGCGCCAGCACGTCCTCAATGTCATCGCCCGGGTCGATCACCATCGCCTCACGCGTGCTCTCGTCACCAATCACAGAGCAATTGCACTGCAGAGGCCCCACGGGCAGGATTTCATGAATCATGAATCAATTTTAGCTGATCTATGACTGTCAGCTAGGGAGGCTGAGAGCGATTAAGACATTCCGTTGTGCAAGAGATGTGTGCCGGGTCAGTAGCCATTAAATAAGAGCTTAGGCGGCAGCCAAAATCTATTTCTGTGTCGGAGCTTGCGGCTGCGAGGTTGGTGGAGGAGTGGCCGGCTTCACGGGTTGAGATTTGCCTTGGGCTGGCTTAACGTTTTCGAGTACGGAATTTGATCCGGTGTGGCGTACCGCGAATATCGAAAGGGTAATAGACGTCACCATAAAGATGATTGCCGACCAGGTGGTTGCCTTGGACAGCGCCGTGGCCGCGCCGCGCGGACCAAATGCGGTCTGACTGCCCATGCCGCCAAAAGCAGCAGCAATGTCGCCGCTCTTGCCGCTCTGCAGTAGCACCACGATGATCAAAAAGAAGCAGACAATAATGTGAATAATAGTAATTAATGTAATCATGATCTCAAAACCGCAGCCCGGCGATAAAGCCAGTCATGTTCTGACGTTCCTTCCTGGGATCACCGCAATCGCTTAACGTATAGTACCGGCGTCTTTCGTAGCATAGCTAAAACTTTACCATGATCGAGGGCTTAGACCAAACTAGCGATAACGGTTAGTTCGGTATCTCCGCTGTTCCAGACAGCCGGTGGGCGGCCCGATCTGGCGGTATTCCTAGGCTTGGAAATTATCTGCTGGTGCGAACGCGAATAATCATTGTGCGAAGCATCTTGTTGTGAAGAATCACGGTGTGAAGAATCGTGGTGCGGAAGGGGGGATTTGAACCCCCACGCCTTTCGGCGCCACCCCCTCAAGATGGTGTGTCTGCCAATTCCACCACTTCCGCAGATTTCTCTGAGACTGCGATTATAACAAAGGGAAACAAACTAGCCGCGCAAGCAAATTCACAGCAAGCGGATTGGCGTTTTGTCTCCGATCGAGGTTTCTACAATCTTCTTCCGCGCGCTTAGTACTTCACGATGGCGGCGAAGGATTTGGGATCCAGACTGGCGCCCCCTATCAAGGCGCCGTCGATTTCTTTCTCTGACATGAGAGATTTAACGTTGTCGGGCTTCACGGAGCCGCCGTAGAGAATTCGCAGATTATCCGCCAGGGTCTCGCCGAAGGCCTTGGCGGCTTCGCTGCGGATTAGGCTGTGGGCTTCGGTTGCGAGTTGCGGCGTGGCAGTCTTGCCGGTACCGATCGCCCACACGGGCTCATAAGCAACGACAAGTTTGGCGGCCTTCTTACCAGAAATAGCGTGGAAGGCCCGTAGACATTGGCGGCGCAGCACGTCTTCGGTCAGACCCGCTTCACGCTCTTCCAGAACCTCACCCACACAGACGATGGGGATCAAGCCAGCTTCGAGGGCGGCCTTAAGTTTCAGGTTCACGGTGTCATCCGTCTCGCCGAAATACTGGCGGCGCTCAGAGTGTCCGATGATCACATGGGTGCAGCCTACGGCGAGTAGCATGCCTGCGGAGATTTCTCCGGTGAAGGCGCCTTCCTTTTCCCAGTACATGTCTTGTGCGCCAATGGAAATCTTGGAGTCTTTCGCAGACCCAATCGCCGCCGGCAGGTCGACGAAAGGCGGGCAGACTGCAATTTCGTCACGGCTGTGACCGGCGACGAGAGGCAGGAATTCGCGGAAAAAGTCCCGGGCCTGGTCGGGAGTCTTGTACATCTTCCAGTTGGCGGCCATCAGTTTTTTGCGGGGCATGGATTCCTTTTCACAACCGTTTTGCCACGGAGACGCAGAGCCACAGAGACTAAAATGTCGCTCGGAAAAGCTTCATTCGTTCTGCCAAAGGTCTTGGTCTAAGAAAGATACTTGCTGCGGTTACGCCTTCTCGGTGAGTGCTTCGACACCGGGCAACTTCTTGCCTTCGAGAAATTCCAGCGATGCTCCCCCGCCGGTGGATATGTGCGTAATCTTATCGGCTACACCTGCAGCACGCACTGCCGCCACCGAATCACCGCCGCCCACGATTGATATGGCCGCAACGTTCTCGGCCACGGCTTCAGCAATTTTGAAAGTCCCCTTGGCGAAGGGAGCAACTTCAAAGACCCCCATTGGGCCATTCCACACGATGGTTCGGGCGCGCGAAATCTCCTCCGTAAAAGCCTCGATGGTTTTGGGACCAATGTCGAGCGCCATCATGTTGTCTGGAATTGGCTGTCCGGGGCTGACAATACGCACAACCGCATTAGCGTCAATCTTATCGGCAAGGATGTGATCCACGGGCAGCAAAAAGTTCAATTTGCGAGTTTTCGTATCCTGCAGGATCTTACGCGCAAGGTCGAGCTTATCCTCCTCTACCAGGGACTTGCCTACGGCTTCATTCATTGCCTTAAGGAATGTGTAGGCCATGCCTCCGCCGATAATGAGCCCATCCACTTTGTCCATGAGATTCTGGATGACGCCGATCTTATCGCTGACCTTAGCGCCGCCCAGGATGGCGATGAAGGGCCGCTCTGGGTTGTGCAAGGCACGACCCAGGTACTCCAGTTCTTTTTCCATTAGCAGGCCGGCAGCGGACTTCTGCACGAATCGGGTGATACCGACAGTTGAAGCGTGGGCGCGATGCGCAGCACCAAAGGCATCGTTCACATAGTAATCCGCAAGTTTGGCAAGTTGCAGGGAGAACTTTTCGTCATTGGCTTCCTCTTCCGCATGGAAACGCAGGTTTTCTAATAACAGGGTTTGCCCTTTTTCCAGCTTGCCCGACATCTCCTCAGCCTCCGCGCCGACACAATCCGGGCAAAAGCCCACGTTTTCTCCTCTCCGCAATTCTTTATCGAGCAACATGCGGAGACGCTCGGCTACCGGCTTAAGGCTCATCTTTGGATTTGGCTTGCCCTTGGGTCGGCCGAGATGGGAGGCGAGGATCAGGCGTGAGCCACGCCGCAATGCATACTCAATCGTAGGCAAGGTCTCGCGGATTCGGGTGTCGTCCATGACCAGACCATTATCGAGAGGAACATTAAAGTCCACTCGCGTGAAGATACGGTGGCCGTCGAGAGGAAGATCGCGGATGGAAAGTTTGGACATGCAGTTTTCTGCTCTAGCGGCCAGGAGTGCTTGTGCCTAACAAAGCAAAGTTAAAAAAAGCCGTGTGGGTAACGGCACCCCCACACACGTTGTTACAAGCCCTTGCTGCTTAGGTAATTGATTAAGTCGCGGACGCGGCAGGAGTAGCCCCACTCATTGTCATACCACGAGATCACCTTGACGCAATTTCCTGCCACCACGCGGGTCATGGGGGAATCGACGATGGAAGAACGGGCATCGCCACGGAAGTCCGCGGAAACCAATTCTTCAGTCTCGTAGCCGAGATACCCCTTCAGCGGACCATTTTCGGAAGCCTTTTTCATAGCCGCGTTCACCTCTTCGGCAGTGGTTTTCTTTTCGACGAATGCGACTAGATCCACGACCGAGACGTTCGGCGTCGGTACCCGCATGGCAAATCCGTCGAGTTTGCCCTTCAGTTCAGGAATCACGAGGTGAAGCGCCTTGGCCGCGCCGGTGGAGGTCGGAATCATGGAGATGGCCGCGGCGCGAGCCCGGCGTAAATCCTTGTGAGGGAAGTCGAGGATCACCTGGTCGTTAGTATAGGAATGAATAGTGGTCATGGTCCCGCTGATGATTTTGAATTCATCATGAACGACTTTTGCGATGGGCGCGAGGCAATTCGTCGTGCACGAAGCGTTCGAGATGATGTGATGTTTAGCCGGATCGTACTTGTCATGGTTAACTCCCAGCACGACGGTGAAGTCTTCATTTTTGGCGGGCGCGGAGATGATGACCTTCTTCACCGGGCCGCGCATATGTTTCTTGGCGTCCGCGGCATCGGTAAATCGTCCGGTAGACTCAATCACCACTTGGGCGCCCACCGATTCCCAAGGCAGCTTGGCAGGATCTTTTTCCGCAAACACGCGAATGTTTTTTTCACCTACTTTGATGGAGTTCTCCCCGGCTGTGATCTTGTGTGGCAGATTGCCAAGAATAGAGTCGTATTTGAGCAAATGTGCGAGGGTTTTCGGGTCGGTAAGATCGTTGACTGCAACGAACTCAAGATTGGAATCGTTCAGAGAGGCGCGCAGTACATTGCGGCCGATACGTCCAAAACCATTAATAGCTACTTTGACTGCCATGTTGCCTCCGAAAGGATGATGGAAACCTGGAGAAAAACTGCGGGAACGAGGATAGAAAGAAAATGGTAACAGGGGAACTGAGCGGGCGGCAAATGAGGTGGGTCGTGAAACCGACGGGCGGCGCCTCCCGCCGCTTGGCTCAAAATTGCAAACCTCGGGGGAATGAAGCTGGCAACCTATGTCACTGCCCCGCGAGTTCCAGTACGCCGATAGTCCTAGCGTTGTGGGAGGGAAGTCCCGAGATTCTGACAATGCCGGACAAAACTCTCCGCCAAGTCACAGCCGCATTCCATGCCGCGAAAGTGGTTCATCTTATCGTGGAGCTGGTAGAAGCCGGTTTCAGGCTGTTGGCTGGCGTGCGCGAAACAGGCAGCCCGCTTGCGACTTTCGGTCTGTCCGATATCCACATAATTAGTTGGGTAAAACTGTTGTGTCTGGGAGCCCTGGTCTACTTCGAAGTAATAAAGATCGAAGCTTTTTCGACTTTGCGCCCAGGCATCGTAAGCCAGCAACGACACCGCACGGTGGTCACGATGGGTGTCAATGGGCCAGTGCGTGAAGACTATATCCGGATGTTCTGCTTGCAGAAGTTTTCCAAAGTCGTCATAGCGGGACCGGCTTAGCTCTGTGTTGCCATCAATCTGTCCGGCAAATATCGGTCGCGCTTTCAAGATTGCACAAGCCTTCTGGCATTCCGACGTGCGAATGGCCGCCGCCTGCTGAGCGCTCTTGTTTGGGATCCCGGCCTCTCCACGGGTCAAGTAAAGCACGACCACTTCATGTCCCAGATCGGAGTAAAGGGCGATGGTGCCTCCACATCCTGATTCAGGATCATCAGGGTGTGCACCGGCAACGACGACTTTAATCTTATGGGACGTGCCTGGAGCTCCACCGCCGGTTACCTGAGATAGCAATGGCAGTCCGATGCCTACTGAAGCCGCAATGCGAGAAGAGTGTGCCAACATGTCTCTGCGAGTGATCTTTTTCACGGATTGACCATCCTGTGCAGCGAATTGCTCGAAAGAAACGAATCAGACTCTTGACCCGACATAACGCCCCAAGCCAAAACGAGCTCAGTCGAACACTAGCTCTATGAAGACGTTCTTCTTGCTCCACAAGAAGGACAATCTCATCAGCCAATACTTGCGCTCGAGCGATTTGCGAGCACTACCCCAATCTTCTGGCGGCAATATGCGCGCGGTTGCAGCGAACTCTGGGCCCGTGACCTTACCGCGCATGGTGCACGGTGCAATGCGAACATGCGGATTATTTCGTATGCGCTTGTATTTTCCCGAGTCACTACGGGTCATGATATAGAGCTTGCCGTTTTCTTCCGCAAACCAGACGGGTGTATAGACGGCGGTTCCGTTTTTTCGGAAGGTTGCCAGATGGATGTACTTCTGTCCGTAAATCGCAGAAGGAACCGGGTTAGCCATGGCTCCCATATTGTACGAGAGGCGATGCCACGTGCATCTCCAGCGAGATCGCCAAGCAGAGGCATTGGGTGCAAGGTTGCGCCATTTAGAAGGCTGTTGCACGTAGTTCGTTGCAGATTGCTACGAAGCATGGTGGTGTGTTAAAAGCGCTACATGCGCAAATGGATGCGCGAGCGCATGAAGCGCCGCAAGAAAGAACCGGAAAAGACCCAAGCCAGCGATCAAAAGCCCGCTCCACTACAACCTGATTTTTATGGAGAGCCGGGAGCGGCCCGGCCTGCTGCTGAAGAAAAAGAGACACAACCGGAGATGCCGGAATCGCGGGAGACGGAGCACATGGCGCCGTCTCCAACCGCAGCACAGCATCAAAGGCGAGAAGCGCCATCCCCGACAGCCATCCCCTCAACAGTCAGAAGTGATGAGCCCTCGAGACGGCGACGTAGGAGGGGGCGCGGCGGCCGCGGCCGTGGGTCGGGACAGCGCGGCGAGAGCGCCGCACAACCGGCAGCTTCGTCCGAGCCAACCGGGGCGGGACGGGAAGAGACAGAAGCGCCGGAATCCCCGGCCGCCGGAGTGCCGGCGAAGCCTCCGATAGCGGCACCACCCTTGTCGCGAGTCCCTCGAGGAACTGTTGTGCTGGCGATCGGACTGCCGGGTTCAGGTAAGAGTTCGTGGTTCAAGCGCCACGATGTGACTCCTCTGTCGAGCGACTTGTTGCGCAGTCTGCTGTTCGATGATCCCAAGGAACAACGATTTCAAGATCTGGTTTTTTCCAACTTGCGTTCCATGCTGAAGGCCCGGCTGATAGCGCGGCGGCCGATGAATTATGTGGACGCCACCAACCTGACCCCGCATGAACGGCACAACTGGATCAAGCTGGCGAAGGATTTTAACTACGATGTCCAGGCATTTTTTTTCGATGTGCCGGTGGAAGTTTGCATCGAACGCAACCAGCGACGGGAGAGAGTGGTTGCCGACGATGTGATGCGACGCATGGCCGCTAAGCTCCGTGCACCGACGTTTGAAGAAGGCTTCTCCAAAATTACGGTGGTGCGCGTGAAAAAGAAAGAATAGCCCCGAGCGGGGAGCCGATATTGCGATCGCGAGAGCCTGACCTACAGATATTCTTGGCGGACACCCCTTTGAATTGTTTCTGACCCCTTTGTCACAGAATCCGGGCGTTACTTCTTTTCCGGCGTTGCCACCTTCATGGATTGCGCCTTTTTTCCGTCTTTCATTTTAGTGACCGTGCTTGCCTTCGTACCGAGTAGTTCCTGCGCGAGGGCGTGGGCGCCGTAAATATTTCGTAGTGCCTCCTGAATTCCGCGGGAACCGACGTGGATCGCGCGCCCCATCCTATCGTCATAAACAAAATTCCAGACCAGCGATTGAATATTACCGTCAAAGATAATTCCGACCACTTCTCCGGCTTTATTCACCGTGGGACTCCCGGAATTGCCGCCGATGATATCTGCGGTAGAGAGGTAATTGAGCGGAGTCGATAGGTTTAGCTTCGACTTCATCTTCATCCAACTCTCGGGCAACTCGTAGGGATCCTTGTTTCCATGTTCGGTGGCATGCTCGAAAGTGCCTCTCACGGTAGTGAAATAGGAAATGTGTTTTCCGTTTTCCGTGTAGCCCTTCACCGCGCCGTAGCTGAGGCGCAGAGTAAAAGTGGCGTCCGGCGGCTGGGTAAATCCACTCTCTGCGAATCGCGCCTTGGCAATGGCGGCGCCCTCGCGGCGTTCGACGGAATCCACCTGGTCATCGAATTGTTTACGGACGGTTCGCGCGTCGGGATCGATGGCTCGCATCGCCACGATGAGAGGATCGTTGCTGGCCTGCACCGCGGCGGCGCCTCCTTGATAAAGTTGCTTGCGGAGGGCGACATTATCCAGCTTCGTATTACCGATCAGGTCTTTGGCCGCGTCATCTGCTGTTTTGCCACCGAGGACCTTCTGCACTACGGGATTGTCGCGGCCCAGAGCGTCTTGCATTTGGGCGAGGGAGTCGGCGAGTGTCACCGTTTCGAGTGACTTATAAATTGGGGCAGTCGAGAACAGATCCTGCTCCAGTGACGGGAGATTGGAGTCGCGGTATTCGCGCAGGCGCTTCTCATTTGGTTTGGTTTTTTCTTCGGTAACCCGCACCAGGTTGCGCGCAATCCGGGCCAGATCGGAATTGAAGCCGCGGAGACGCTCGACGTAGGTGAGCGGCAGGAACATGTCCCGTTGTACCTTCATGGCATTGGCGATTTCCTGCCAGGGATCGGGCGCAGCACTGTTTTTTGTCTTGTAATCGGCGCGCAGTTTGTCTTCCTCGGCCTGCTTGCGGGCCATAATCTCCTTATCCTGCAACCCCGATAGGTAGCCTGTAATGGCCTTCTGAGAATTTTCGTAACTGAACAGGTCTTCCTTGGCGATACGCGCGTTTTCCTCGGACTGGGAGCTGAAATTCTTGAGCAGGTTAATGCGGCGTTTGTAAGTCTCGAGACGGGATGGGTACTCTACGTCGCGCAAGTATTCGAGTTGAGCCATGGTGCGGAGACGCCCGGTGGAACCAGGGTGGCCGGAAACAAAGATCAAATCGTTCTCCGAAACCCCGGTGCGGGACCAGTGCAGGTAGTGATCGAGGTGCGCCGGCTTGTCGTTTTCGTAAACGCGAAAGAACGTGATGTCGAGGTCATACCGCGGATAGGTGAAGTTGTCGGGATCGCCGCCGAAAAACGCGGCTTCGAATTCGGGAGCAAAGACCAGGCGTACATCGGTGTACTTTTTGTATTTGTATAGGTTATAGACCTGACCAGAATAGAGTGTGACCACATCGCAACGCAGACCCGTTGACTTGGCACAATCCTGCTCGATGGTGGACATTGCGGCGCGCTGCGCCTGCCCCGCATCGGCGGCTGACATATCGGGCCTTACCGCAGCTTGAACCTTGGCGGTGACATCCTCGATCTCGACAAGCTGGTTCAGTTCGAGGTTGGGACACTTGGCCTCTTCAGCCCTGGTCTTGACGGAGAAACCGGTTTTCATGTAGTCGCGGCCGCCGGTGGAAAGCTGCTGGATGCATTCAGCCCCTACGTGGTGATTCGTGAAAGTAAGGCCCTCGGGAGAGACGAATGATCCGGAGCCGCCATTGTTGAAGCGGACCGATGATAGCCGGACATGGTCGAGCCACTGCTGGGTGGGAGCAAAACCGTATTTGGCTTGGACCTTCTGTTTGGGGAAAGCGTTATACAGCCACATGCCCTCGTCGGCAGACGATTGGGAACTAGCGAGTAGAGAGAAGAGCAAACCGGCAAGTAATAGGAAGCGTTTCATAGGATCTCCAGAGCTGGGGCGACCTCGCATCAGGGCAGGCCGCGCGATTCAAGCAAACTCTTCACTATACGCCGGGGAGAAAAGATGGCGCAAAGAGTGAAGTGATTCCGGAAGCGCACAGCGACCGCGATCGCGGCTTTATCTGCGCGACCGACCGGTTGGAAAGTTAGAGAGAATGGCGTATAAAAGTTAGTTGGCCCGCTTTGCAGCGTTTCTCCCGCGGGTCAACACCAAGATCACCGGCAAGGCGAGGAAGCATGTCCAGCTTAACCACGACGCACGCCACAAAAGGCTTGGAAGGGGTGGTCGCTACCACTTCCAGTATCTGCTATATCGATGGAGATCAGGGTGTCCTAGCGTATCGCGGATTTGATATTCACGAACTGGCTGACAATTCCAGCTTCGAAGAAACCTGCTATTTGCTGTGGTTCGGACGTTTGCCGAAGCGCAATGAGCTCACAGAATTGCGGGATCGCCTGGCTCAAGAGCGCAAGGTCGATGCGGCCATTATTAATTTGCTGCGCTCGGCCCCAAAGCAAGCACTGCCTATGGATGTGCTGCGGACGGCGGTATCGGCCCTCGGTTTTTACGATCCCGATGAGAAAAGTAACGATCATGAAGCCAATGTGCGCAAGTCAATCCGGCTGACATCGCAGATTGCCATGATTGTGGCGGCTTATGACCGCATCCGAAAAGGAAAGCCGGTTGTAGAACCTGACCGGTCGCTGTCGCATGCGGCGAATTTCCTCCTCATGTTGAATGGCGCAAAGCCTTCCTCTACGGCCGAGCGGGCGCTGGACATTGCTCTCATCCTGCACGCGGACCACGAGTTGAATGCCTCAACATTTGCGGCTCGCGTTACCGCGGCGACGCTGTCAGATATGCACTCGGCGATTACCTCCGCGATTGGGGCCTTGAAAGGGCCCTTGCATGGTGGGGCGAATGAAGCGGTGTTCCAGATCCTGCAGACGATCCATACTTCGAAGGCTGAGCCAGTGGAATACGTGAAGGGGATGTTAGCGCAGAAGAAAAAGATTCCAGGATTCGGCCATCGCGTGTATCACACCGAGGATCCGCGAGCCACGCATCTGCGGAAGATGTCGCGGGACCTCGGGCAGTCCAGCGGACAGGCAAACTGGTTCGAGATGTCCCACAGAATTGAAGAGTTCGTCAAGGCAGAAAAGAAGCTGAACGCCAACGTGGATTTCTACTCGGCTTCCACGTATCACACGCTGGGCATCGATGTGGACCTGTTCACGCCGGTATTTGCGGTTTCGCGCATCAGTGGCTGGGCAGCGCACGTGATTGAGCAACTTGATGACAACCGGCTGATTCGTCCGCGCGCGGATTACATTGGACCGGCGTATCCGCAGCGCTATGTGGCGGTAGAAAAGCGATAGGGAAGAGTTCCGTCATAGCTGTCTCGACACTTCAGCGGCCAGCCCATCCAGGTTGTACTCAGCTTGCCATACACGGCTACTAAAATCTTTTGCGCTACTAAGGGATACGGACGAAGGTATCCGGGTCACATGTTTCCGTCCTAGGGCCGTAGCTCGGCGTAAAATAGAAGGGAAGTCATGCGCCGAGTCTATCTGGACAATAACGCGACCACCCCGGTGCTGCCCGAAATATTTGAGGCCATGCGGCCTTACTTCGGCGAGCAGTTTGGTAATGCCTCGTCCATTCACCACCACGGCCAGGAGACACGGGCGGCGGTGGAACGGGCGCGGGAGTCGGTGGCGGGGCTACTGGGCTGCCGGGCATCTGAAATCGTATTCACCAGCGGGGGCACCGAGGCGGACAATCTCGCGATCTTCGGCTTGGTCGCCGCCGGAGATCATGTCATTACCTCGACCATTGAACATCATGCGGTGCTGAATTCCTGTAAACAACTTCAGTCACTGGGCTGCGACGTCACCTATGTGCCGGTGGACGGTCAGGGACGAGTCGATCCCGACGATGTTCGCCGCGCCGTGACCTCGAAGACGAAGCTGATCACCATCATGATGGCGAACAACGAGACCGGCGTGCTGCAGCCCGTCGATGATATCGGCAGGATTGCTGCCGAAGCGGATGTGTGCTTCCACACCGACGCGGTGCAGGCGGCAGGGAAGGTTCACATCAACGTGCGTACGATTGGTTGTGATTTGCTGGCGATTTCCGGTCACAAGATTCACGCTCCGCAAGGTGTGGGCGCGCTGTATGTTCGGAAGGGTACGAGGCTTCGAGCACAGCTCTATGGCGGTAGTCATGAGCGGTCGCGGCGTGCCGGAACTGAGAACGTGCCAGGCATTGTGGCGTTGGGCAAAGCTGCCGAGTTAGCGCGCAGAGGTCTTGAGCAGGGCACCGATATAGCCTTAAGCGCAATGCGCGATCGTCTGCAGAAAACTTTGTTTGATCAGATAGACGCCACGGGAGTGACAGCCGCTGGAGCGCCGAGGGTGCCGAATACGACCAACATTTATTTCGAACACATCGAGGGCGAAGCGCTGGTCATCGCCCTGGACTTGAAGGGACTCGCGGTTTCAACCGGCGCAGCTTGTTCTTCAGGCGCGATTGAACCATCGCATGTGTTAACCGCCATGGGGCTGACGGCGGATCGCGCACGTGCCAGTATTCGATTCAGTTTGGGCAAGCAGAACACAAACGACGACATTGAGTTCGCTCTGAGCCTGATTCCTGCAACAGTGGCCCGCCTGCGAGAGTTGTCACCGGTTTACAATAGAACAGTAGTTAGCAATTAACACTTTGACGGGTAGTCTCTCAGGTTGCGGAGGAGGCGTCTTTGTTAAGTGTCAATTGCTAACCTCCAAGCGCCAAATGCTGAATACTCAAACCATTGCCGTCGCCATGTCAGGCGGGGTTGACTCCTCGACCGTTGCGGCCATGCTCCGCGCGGACGGGCACAATGTCATCGGCTTGACCATGCAGCTCTGGAACCAGCGCCGGCTGGCAGGTCATGATGGCATGCCTGAAGCGGTGCAGGGGCGCTGCTGCTCGCTGGACGACGTATACGACGCCCGGCGCGTCGCGGAGACGCTTGGCATTCCTCACTACGTAGTCAACCATGAGGATCGCTTCGAGCGGGATGTCGTACGGCCTTTCGTTGAAGAGTATCTATCTGGTCGAACGCCGATTCCATGCAGTTTGTGCAACAACCACTTGAAGTTTGACCAGTTGCTTATTGTGGCGCGTCAGATCGGCGCCGACATGCTCGCAACCGGACACTACGCGCGCGTTGTATACGATGCGAGCCGCGGACGGTGGCTGCTCAAGCGGCCGGCAGACTCGTCGAAGGATCAGACTTATTTTCTTTTCGGACTAACCCAGCAGCAACTCAGCCGTACGTTATTTCCCTTGGGCGAAATGACCAAGCCCGAGGTCCGCGAGTTAGCTCACCAGCACGGGTTAGCGCTTGCAGCGAAACCCGATTCACAGGAAATCTGCTTTGTTCCCGGGGGCGATTACAAGCGCTTCATCGATGCATACCTGGCAGAAGAGGGCGCGACGCTTCCGGACACAGCCGGTGAACTGGTCACAACGAGCGGGGAAGTAATTGGTGAGCACGGCGGTATTCACAACTTCACGGTCGGGCAACGCAAGGGTCTGGGTATCGCTACTGGCTCGCCATTCTACGTACTGCAGATCAAGGGTGATTCACGTCAAGTGGTAGTCGGTGCGAGTGAGGATCTGTACTCCCAAACCCTGCGAGCGCACCGAGTCAATCTTATTGCCGTGGATGAACTACACGAACCGATGCGTGTAGCGGTGAAGATTCGCCACCGTCATGAGGCCGCGCCCGCTCTGCTCGAAAAGACTGGGGCTGACGAAGTGCTTGTCACTTTTGACCACCCGCAGCGCGCCATCACCCCTGGTCAGGCGGCAGTGTTCTACGATGGTGATGTTGTCGTGGCAGGCGGCTGGATTAAGTAGAGAACGCTCCGACTTCAACTTTCGGCATTATAGCCAGCGAGTTGTGAAAATATTTGCGTATGTTCGACCTAATGTAATGCTCTACACATATACCACAAGTAACTAATTCTAAATAACTAATCGTTTCACAACATCGTTGTACATCGCCTGCTATGAATATCGCGAGCAACTTTTTCGGCCCGAAATAGCAACAGACTCCAAAGGGAGAACAGCCTCTATGAAGAAGATTCTTTTTGCAGGTCTAATCACAGCTTTGTTGACCGGAACTTCGTTGGCGCAAAGCTCGACGGAATCACAGACAAACGCGACAGCTTCGCAGAGCACATCGACTTCAGCAGCCCAGGCGGCAGATTCCACACAACTTGCCGCTGGCACAACCATTCGCGCCGAGCTGGCGAAAACAGTCGACGCAAAAAAGGCTAAGCAGGGCGACGAGGTCGTCGCCAAGACCAGCGATGACGTGAAGGCTAACGGGCAAGTCGTCATTCCCAAAGGCTCGAAGCTCATCGGGCACGTAACCGACGCTAAAGCGCGCACCAAGGGCGAGTCGGAATCGATGTTGGGAATTGCCTTCGATAAGGCAATCCTGAAGGGCGGACGAGAGATTCCGCTCAATGCCACCATTCAGGCGCTTGCCGCGCCCGCGCAAAACAATGCCGCCAATGAGGAACTGTCAACGCCACCATACGGCGGAGGCGGGGCTCCCAGTTCAGCGCCTGGGCGTCCCCAGGGTGGAATGAGCGGTGGCGTAGCACCGGTTGGTTCGGTGGCTGGGACGGCAACCAAAGCCGCCGGCGACGTCGGCAGCACTGCCGCCGGCACGGTAACCAATGCCGCGGGTGGGATAGCTGCTAACGGACAGCTTTCGGGGAATTCGCAGGGCGTGGTTGGAATCTCCGGTCTGTCGCTGAGCGCGGCAGCGGCCAACAATACACAGGGCTCGGTTATCACTTCGCAACAACGCAACGTCAAGCTGGATAGCGGAACCCAGATGATGCTGCGCGTGAACAGCAAGTAGTGTGAAAGGTAAGCGAAAACGAAAAGGCAGCGCTGCCTTTTCGTTTTGATGGAATTCTTCGCAGTTATTAGATGAACATTTCGTCCTGGGGTACACCCATTCCGTCGCCGGGCTGACGGCGGCGGCGTCCAATCAGAAACTCCAAGCCAGCGGTCACTCCGTGCATCACTCCGGAAACACGACGAAGCGGCGAAACCACGGTTTTGTGTACCATGTCGGTAGTTTCTTCCACTCGATCCATGGTCCGATTGACGAGTTCATCGGCGCGAATTATCTGCAAACGGGCGCGGTCGATCACGTCGCTGACAGTGGCGTCCACTCGCTCAAGTTGAGCTCGAAGCATGGCGGTGGAATGGCTGACATTTTCCGCGATCGATTCCACCTTAGGCCGAAGCTCAACTAACAGGGTGTGAGCGGCCTCTACTGTGGGCAGAGCTTTGGTCCTAACCTCGTTCGCGAGAACTTCCATCCGGGCGCTGGTCTTGCGTACTGACAAATAAAGAGCCACTAGTATAAAAGCCTGGATCACTACCGCAAAAGCGGTCAAGGCGATGAACGCGATCAAGAGGTTTACATTTTCCATAAGCTTAAACTCCGCAGGCTGCGCACCGAGTCACGCGCTTTGAATCAGGATCACAGGTTCTTCGGAGTTGCACCTTCGGTTGTCACTTCCTTATAGGCCTGGCGACCGGCTTCGTAAGCTGCGCGAAACTGTTCCTTTTGCTGATTCAGTACATCTTTGCCCTTGTCGACCCACTCAGTAGCGTGCTCTCGTGCCTCGCGGGCGCGGTTTCGCATGAATTCGCGGCTATCGTCGGCCTTAGCGCGCAACGCTTCCCGCATTTCACTGCCTGGACGGGGCGCGTACAAAACTCCAACCAGCGCACCCACTCCCAATCCGGCGAGGAACCAAACAAAATTATTGCCATCTCGATCCGACATAACCCTTTTCCTCCTGCAGTCTTCAATCTCGGATGGTAGCACCCGATCTGCGGAAATACAATTCGTTGCAGCCAGTTACAATGCGGTCGCAACGCAAATGGCCATCCTTTGAAAGATCGGCCGGATTCAACCTCGATGGCTTGAATCGCGGTATCCTGATGGAGATGCCAGCGAGATATTCCATGCCTAACCGCGGATTTACCCTGATCGAGTTGTTAATAGTAATCGCGATCATCCTAATCATCGCTGCCATTGCGATTCCCAATCTGTTGCACTCGCGGATCGCCGCTAATGAAGCATCAGCCGTGTCCTCGATTCGCAGCATAAACAGCGCGGAAGTCTCCTATCAAGCGGCATATCCCACCCATGGTTACGCCGCGAAGCTGGCCGATCTGGGCGGAGGTTCGCCGTGTACGCCGAGCCCGACTTCCGCTTGCCTGGTCGACCGTTTCCTGACGCGGGGAGTGAAAAGCGGGTACAACTTCGCCGCGACTGGGACGGATCGGGCCATCAATGGGATTTTAATGAACTACACTACTGGTGCGGCTCCCGTGGCTTATAACCAGAGTGGAATTCGCTGGTTCTGTTCGACGTCGGACGCGATCATTCGCTACAGCCCCAACGTCAGCCGCCGTACGACGCCTCCGAGTTCGACGGAGTGTCATTCGGCTTCGCCATTGGAGTGATGGATCTTTAGTCTTGACCCTTCGGATTTTCAACCGGACTTGTCGCGTGTGCCCACACGCGAGACAATGTCAGCCATAGCTGGAGGGTTCCTTTGTCCGATAGAAAGTACCGGCAGCATGGCTACCAGGATAGTGGTCATGAACCGCAAAAGAGAACTGAGAAACTCCCGAAACCAGAGACCTTCGGGCCCAAGGCTTTGCAGATGCCCGGAACCCGCAGCGTCTCACGCTGCAGCCAGTGCGGCACGTTGCTCCAGTCGATTGCGGAACCGGTTGGGCAATGTCCCAAGTGCGGCTTTGAATTGCATTCCTGCAAACAGTGCTCTTTTTTTGATCCTTCCAGCCGCTTCGAATGTACGCAGCCCATTCCTGAGCGGATTCCGCGAAAAGATGCTCGCAATGGGTGTACGTTTTACGCTATCCGTGTCACTCGGGAAAAAGAGACCTCAGCCGGCGCCGGCCGCGTGACCGATGCGCGCGCCGCTTTTGACAATCTTTTCAAGAAATAAAATGCGCGTCGCGTTCACGGTTTCAGGGTGGGACGCAGCACGACTTCGCTCGCGAAAGATTGTGGCGCTTGCGTGACCAGCATTTGGACTGCGTGCGCGACGTCATCCGGTTGCAGCATCCTTTCGGGGTCCTTGCCTGGGTGAGGACTGAATTCGGTGTGCACCGAGCCGGGGCAAACCACCGAGACACGTATCTTGTGCGCGCGTAACTCCTCGGCGACGGAGTAGCTCAGCCCATTCAATCCCCACTTTGAGGCGGAGTAGGCAGCTCCATTCGGCAGAGCGTTCTTGCCTGCAATAGAAGAAATGTTAACGATGTGCCCGCCACCGGTGCGAATTATCACGGGAGCGAAGCTGCGAATGCAGTAATACACTCCGCGCAAATTTGTGTTGAGGATTTGGTCCCAGATCTCCGGGGCGAGCTGATGCAGTGGGCCGCCAGCGCCTCCAATTCCTGCATTGTTAACCAGGATGTCTACCCTGGCGAACCTGCTGTCTACGTGCTTTGCCAGCAAGTTCACGGAGGAGAGGTCAGTGACATCGCATTCGACAATGTCGCTCTGGCCGCCTTCTTGAGCAATCGCCGCGGCGGTCGATTCCAAGCCGCCCCGCGTCCTGCCGGAGAGCACCGAGGTCGCGCCAAGGCGGGCCAGTTTACGCGCAATGGCAGCGCCAATGCCACGTCCAGCACCGGTTACGACCGCAATTTGTCCCGCGAGTGGTCGGGTTGTATCGGACATTGGATACTCCATCCTTGGATGATCTCACCGGGCCTCTCGGCAACCATCCTCGCATGTAATTTTCTGCATCTTATGTAGCTAGGCACTCAGTGCGGATGCTGGCTTGCCAGAAGGCAGAGCACATCCTTATAATCCGGCACACCGGAATTAGCGGATTGGCCGCTTTCACGTTGTTGGGCGGCGTTCAGTTTCCGGGACCTGTCGCATGAGCGTGAGCTGCGCTCGTGTATGAAGGCTTGGGCGCGTGAGTTCGAGCAGGCCTGAGTGAGTCGTCGCAATTTTCCCGAAAGCTCAAGGAGCCATACTGATGAAGAAAATACTGGTGACGATTGTGCTTGGGTTTGCTGTAGTGGCAAGCGGTCAGACCACATCGCAACAGGCGCCGGCGCAACCGGCAACTCCTCCGCAGCAACCCGCCGGCCAAGCCCCTGCTGCAAAGCCCGGACAGCAACCCGCGCAGGCGGGACAACAGCCGGCCCAGCCTGCACAAGCTGGACAGACTGCCCAACCCGGCCAACCTGCCGCCCCCCAGCAGAAAAAAGAAATCAAAGATCCGGCGGAATATAACGCTTACATGGGCGCCGTTCAACAGTCTGATCCAAACGCCAAAATCAGCGGTTTGGAAGCCTTCGTCACACAGTACCCCAACAGCGTGATGAAGGAAGACGCGTTGGAAGCGCTGATGGGCGCCTACCAACAAGCGAACAACGCCGCCAAGATGGCAGATGCCGCCCAGCGATTGTTGCAGGCGAATCCATGCAATCTGCGCGCTCTCGCGCTATTGGCATACACTAAGCGGGCAGCGGCGGAAGCGAACCAGAATCCACAGCAGAACCTGACGGAAGGTGCCCAGTACGCAGAAAAAGGACTGCAATGCTTACAGTCGGCGACTAAACCGGAAGGAACTTCAGATGCCGATTTCGAAAAGTTCAAGAAGCAGACGAGCGGAATCTTCAATGGTGTCGCTGGCATCGCTGCATTGCAGTCAAAGGATTATGCGAAAGCACAAAAATACTTGCGAGCGTCAGTAGAAGCGGATCCCAACAATCTGCGCGATGTCTATCCCCTGGCGTTGGCGTACTTAACGGCAACGCCACCTGATTCTTTGAACGGTCTCTTCTTCATCGCCCGAGCCGCGAATCTGGCCGCCGGATCACCGGCCCAGGCTCAGATTATGACCTACGGCCAAAAGCAGTACACCAAGTACCATGGTTCAGACCAGGGATGGACCGACGTGCTGGCACAGGCAAAGGCCAATCCCTTGCCACCTGCCGGTTTCAGCATCACGCAGTACGTGCCACCTACCCCTGCGCAACAGGCTGCCGAGCTCGTAAAAACCAAGCAGCCCAAGGACATGAGCTTCGGCGAGTGGGAGCTTGTGCTTTCCGCCGGCAAGCCGGAGGATGCCGCCGCAGTGTGGAATGCAATCAAGGGCGTCCCGCTGCAGATGCAAGGTCAGGTCATCAAAGCGAGTCCGACGAAGCTCGAGATCGCGGGCAGCGTGGATGATATCGATCAGAAGCGCGCTGACATTATTCTGACGATGAGCGGTGCCATACCTCCTCGCATGATGCCAAAGGAGGGCTCCAGCCTCGACTTCGAGGGCGTTCCTGTCTCTTACGAACCCAGCCCGTTCGTGATGACAATGGAGAAAGGAGCTTTGCTTACGAAGAAAGCCCCGGCGCCGGCGAAGAAGCCAGCGGCGCGACGTCGCCGTCCAGCATCACAATAATTCTCTGCAATGCGGCGGAAACGAAGGCAGCCTGATTGGCTGCCTTCTTGCCTTGTGGTTTGGCAGGTGATCCTATCGCGCGACTTTCCGTTCCAGGAAAGCCGGCCGGGCACTGCGAGGCGGACGCCTGGTGCCGTCGCGCAACTGTCGCACGTCAATTTTCAATTCAGAGATAGTTCGACTGAGGGTGTTGCGGTGCATGCCGAGTTCGCGCGCGGCGCGGCACTGGTTACCCTTATTTTCCTGGAGCACCGTGAGGATGAAGCGCTTCTTGAATTCGCGTACTGCTTCGGAGTAAAGAATGTTGCTCTTGTACATCTGCATGATGAGGGCTTCAAGCTGATCTTTCACGGCGATCTCTCTTTCTTCCAGCGTTTAGTAACAGCCATTTTGAATGTCTAGTGCGCCGCCGCCGGTTTTGACGCGGTAGGAGGTTGCGCTTGGTGCTCTTTCCGCAGCAAATCTAACCCTTGATAAAAACGCCCCCGCAATTCCGAAGGCGCCGCCCAGATAGCGGCACGACCTAGCACCAGAAAATAAGGCGCAAATTGTGATCCTTCCAGCCATTGCGAAGTGGGCGTGAAAGCAGTCATTCCCATGAGGATCACCGCTACCATCAATGCACCTCGCAACACACCGAAGGCAGCACCCAGACTGCGGTCGAACCAACTAAGCCCGGCTTCTTTGACCGCCCAGCGCACTACCCGGCCGATGATGCCGGCCAGCACCACGAGCGCGATAAAAATAATCAGGAAACCCGCAATATCCCCTAACCACGGGGACTTTAGATGTGGCGCGAACCACGCCGCCAACCGGTGATACTGCCAGGCCGCCAAGAGATATCCGACGACCAGGCCAGCCACTCCGAAGGCGGCGTGAAAAAAACCTTCCGAGGCGGCCTGTAATACCGAGATCAGAATGATCGCCAGGACCGCCCAATCCGCACCACTCATGGAGCTATTCTCCTGGCGGAGTCGATCACACTTCCAACTCGCGTCCCGTGAGCTGCCGGTGTGCCGCGAGGTATTTTTCGCTGGTTCTGCGAGCCACCTCCTGGGGGAGCGCAGGCGCGGGGGGCTGCTTGTTCCAACGAATTTGCTCGAGGTAGTCCCTTACATACTGTTTATCAAACGAGTCCTGGGCTTTCCCTGGTTCATATTTGTCTGCCGGCCAGAAGCGTGAGGAATCCGGCGTGAGCACTTCATCTCCTAGCGTGACGCCGAGCGGGGTTCGTCCAAATTCAAACTTGGTATCCGCAATAATGATGCCTCGCTGGCGGGCGTAGTCCGCTGCCGTTTTGTAGAGATTGAGGCTGATGTCTCGTAATTCCCGGCTCAGCTCCGGCCCCGCGCGTTTGCACATCTCTTCAAAGGAAATGTTCTCGTCGTGGCCGCTGGTGGCCTTAATGGCGGGGGTAAAGATCGGCTCCGGCAAAGCATCAGACTCGCGCAGTCCTTTGGGCAACGCAATCCCGCAGACGCTTCCATTGGACTTGTATTCCTTCCAGGCTGAGCCGGAAATGTAGCCGCGCACCACGCACTCGATAGCGAACATATCGGCGCGCATCACCAGCAGGGAACGTCCGCGCAACTGGTCGGCGTATTTGCTCAGGCTGCCAGGGTAACGATTGACGTCGGCCGTGATGAGATGATTGGGAACGATGTCCTTCAAAAAATCGAACCAGAAAAGCGAGAGTTGCGTCAGTACGCGACCCTTGTGCGGAATACCGGTTACCAAAACGTAATCGAATGCCGAGATGCGATCCGTGGCCACGAACAGCAGGCGCTCGTTGTCCACACGATACACGTCCCTGACCTTGCCACTGGCGTAAAGTTCAAGTTCGGGGAAGTCAGTCTGCAAAATGACGGTGTCGAGGAGTTGGGAAGTCATGAGGAAATTTTACAGGCAAAAATCGTGGCGTATTCTAGCTGGCCAGAAATATTTGTCAACGGTTAAGTAGGGCCCTGGGAAAAATCCGGTATTCACAAATATGAAAAAAGTTGACATCGGGGTGATACGCGGAGATTGCCTGTCCGGCGCGACTTTCAGCGGCAAATCGTTGTGGAAAAACTGAGGACATCAGAGGATCAAAAAGCATTCATCTTACATCGCGTCTCTACCCAGGCCGTTTGAGCGGGCAAAGTGCCATACTGATCATTAGCTGCTGACCATCGGACCTAAGCAGTTGCACCGAAGCGTACTGACACCAGCTTCGAAACTCCGGGCTCCTGCATCGTCACCCCATAAAGTACAGGGGCGATGCTCATTGTCCTCTTGCTGTGGGTGATGAGCACGAACTGGGTCTGCACACTCATCTCTTTTACGAGGTCAGTGAAGCGGGCAATATTAGCTTCGTCAAGCGGAGCATCCACTTCGTCCAGAATGCAGAATGGGCTGGGCTGGTATTGGAAGATGCCCACCAGCAAGGCCAGCGCCGTAAGCGCTTTCTCGCCGCCGGAGAGCAGCAGCACGTTTTGCAGCTTCTTGCCAGGAGGCGATGCGACTACGTCAATGCCGCTCTCCGCGCTGTTTTCCTCATCGGTCAAGCGCATAAATGCTTGTCCGCCACCGAACAATTTGCGGAAGGTGGCTTGGAAATTGTCGTTGATCTTGTGGAACGCTTCTTCGAATTTCTGACGTGAGAAAGTATCGATTTCCTTAATCGTAGCCTGCGTATTTTCAATGGACTCAAGCAGATCCTTGCGCTGCGTTTCAAGGAATTGGTGGCGCTCGGCACTTTCCTTATACTCTTCGAGTGCCATCATGTTGACCGGGCCCATCGCATCCAGCCGAATGCGCATCTCACGATAGATCTGGTCTTCGATCGCCAGTTGCTCCCCGCTGGCAATTGCTATGGTGGTGTCGGCCATGAGTTCATGCCGCTGCACGCCAAGATCGTTCAGGCAACTTTCCGCCATGTGCTGCGCGTCGGATTGTAATTTGGCCGCGCTGGCTGAGAATTCCCCCCGACGATCGCGGGCCTGATCCAGTAACTGACGGGCGCCGCGCAGCATTTCGTCAATTTCTGCCTTCCGTGCTCGGAGTTGCTCTGACTCGAATTGCAGCAATCCGTCGCGTGCTGCCGCCGTGTTCCGCTCAGATTCCAAGTCGAGTAACTGCCCCGAGAGTTCCTGATTTTCTGTTTCGCGCTGCAGCTTTTCGGCAGCGGCGGACTCGATCTGTATGCGCAGTGCACTTACTCGCTCGCGCATTTCGGAAACTATGGCTTCGATCCTCTCCATTACGGCGGCGGCCGAGCGGTGCCGCTCTTCGAGAGCCGCCACACGCGCTACGTGTTGCGATTTATTCTGGGCTGCCAGGTCGCGGCGTTCCTTTAAGTCTGCCAGACGTTGGTGAGCACTGGTCATCTGTCCTTCGAGTTCGACCCGCTTTTGCTCGAAAGCAGAGATGTCAGCCTGACGCGCGTTGATTAGTTCTTGTTGATCGGCTCGTTCAGAAGCGAGCCGTTGGAGTTCCTGCTGGCTAGTGCGCAAGCGCTCGCTCACGCGGCCCATCTCAGCGTCGAGCTGTTGCAACATGTGGCCCGACGTCATCGCCTGTTTCTCGGCGGCGAGTTTCTCGCCTTCCAGGCGATCGAGCCGGGAAGCAAGTTCCTTGATTTCACGGCCCAACGTTAAGGCACGAATGCCCTCGTCACGCAATGCACGCTCCAATTCCTCCAGCAGCCGCGCTATTTCGCGCAATTCGCGCTTCATGGAAAGCGGGCCTTCAGCCCGCTGTTTGCCACCTGTCACAGTGACGTTGTGGAAGCATTCGCCGGAATTGGAAAGAAAGAATGCATCCGGATTCATCAGCGCCAGCTCGCGCGCGAAACCCTGATCGGCGACGATATATCCGTCCCGAAGCTTGGGAAGAATCACTTCCAGGGACTTGCCGAAACCGTTCAAAACTCGAATCGTGTGCTTCAACGGGAGAATGGATTCTGATGGCAGCGCCGATTGCGCGCTCTCATCCACTACGAACGAAAACTTTGCCTGTGAATCGTCAGGATGTACCAGGAAGGTCGCGCGTCCGTCCACATCCGTGCGCAAAAGGCGCAGGCCCTCGTCCGCGGCATCCCAGGATTTCACCACAATGTAGTTCAATTCATCACGCAGAAAATCCTCAACCACGCGTTCGTAGCGCGGCTCGACCTCAAGAAAGTCGGCCAGCACACCGGCCGGAGCGTGCCCGCCCTGCATGCATCCCGACTGGAAAAGTCGCCGAACGCACTCCGTGGAGTAGCCGTGCTCGGCAATGACCGCTTCGAGTGATCCCTTTTTCCCCAATGCAGACGCGTATTCCGCCCGCAGGCTGTCGAGGCGGTTCTTAACTTCGACTTCCTCCTGTCGCTTCGATTCCAACAACTGCCGTATTTCAGTGATCTCGTCGGTTAATCCATTGACGCGCTGCGATACCGTTTCAAATTCCAGCGCAAGCTGTCCGCGTTGCCCGCCAAATGCCTCGACCTGAGAGTTGGCAGTGCCAATTTCATTCTGTAAACGCTGCGCCTCTCGGTCCACCGCGGCAAGCCGCTCTTCGGCTTGCGTAAGTTGGTTGCGAACATCGGACGCAGACGCAACCGCCTGCATCACCGCCACACGGCACTCTTCCTGCTCACGCTCCAGAGATGCCAGTTCATTCGCAGCGTTGACCGCCGCTTGCTGGCAGAGAGCCATTTCGCTTTGCGCGGCGCAAAGATCGGCAGCAGCTGAGTCCAATATCTGACGATTGGAATCCACTTCTTCTTCGAGCGCCGTCAGACGGTGCTGGCTTTGCGATAATTCGGAGTTCGCTGCGTCCGCTCGCACCACAAGTTCGGTGCGGCGTTCTTCATTGGTGCGCCGGCGAGCCTGTGAGCGATCGCTCTCAATTGCAATCTGGTTCAACCGCTCGCGATTTTCACGGAGCTCGGTTTCAATCTCGTATCCCCGCTGCGTCCGCTCGCTGTGCTCGGCCTCGAGTTGTTGCACATTTTCTGTCTGCTGCCGAATCTCCTCAGAGATGCGATTGAGCTGAGCGTCCAGTTCGGCACTTTCCTTATCCAGTTGCACAAACTTGCTGGCCAGCACAATGCGAAGTTTCGCGCGCATTTCGTCGCGCAACCTGCCGTAACGCTCGGCTTTTGAAGCTTGGCGCTTCAAGGAGTTCATCTGCCGCGTGACTTCTTCGAAAATATCATTCACGCGCGCGAGGTTCAGCTTGGCATCTTCCAATCGCGCCTCTGCCAGTCGCTTCTTGGTCTTGAATTTCGTGACCCCTGCGGCTTCTTCAATAATGGCGCGGCGGTCGGTAGGACGGCTGCTCAGGATTTGTCCTATGCGCCCCTGCTCGATCAATGCATACGACTCAGGCCCCAGGCCTGTGCCCATGAACAGTTCCTGGATGTCACGCAGGCGGCACAGCTTTCCATTCAGCAGATATTCGCTGTCTCCCGATCGGAACAGCCGTCGCGTGACCACGATCTCGCCCGCGCGAAACTGCTGCTGGTTGAATTTCCTCCGCCGGATCTTCAGAACAACTTGCGGACCAACGACATTGTTCGAACCCTCGACAACCCTTGGGCCGGCATCTTCGCTCCCGAGGCCATCTTCGCCCGCCGACACCTCCTCTATTTCCTCGGCTACTCCCTCCTCAATTACTCCGGGCTGAGCTTCTTCTACCAGTCGCTCCGTTTCTTCCGCCGCCTTGGCTCGCACTTCAGCCTCGTCCCAGTGCTCCGCGGATTCGGGCATGTCATCCTGGATTACGATTTCGGTAGGCTCGCTGGCATCCGGACCTTGATAGACTTCGGGATCGAGCAGCGTCAGCGACACTTCTGCCATGCCCGTGGGTTGGCGGTCGCGAGTGCCGGCGAAGATCACATCTTCCATGCGTGCGCCGCGCAGCGACTTGGCGGATTGCTCCCCCAATACCCACGAGATGGCATCCGCGATATTGGACTTGCCGCAGCCATTTGGTCCAATGATGGCTGCCACACCGTCACCGTGAAACTTCAACTCGGTGCGGTCGCAGAATGACTTGAACCCAAGAATTTGAAGCTTTTTCAGTTTGAGCAACTTAATACTCCTTGCGCTGGCCAGGCGCGCGATGCAGTAACTAACCAGATTCCTTCGGCTCGTAACATCTCCAGATTGACCCTCATCAACTCGTCGCCTTTTGGCAAAGCCCTCCCCTTTTCCAGTAAGAGGCACGGATTCCAGCTACTGTAAAGGTGAAATCGGGCCCGGGTCAAGCACGAAAACACTATATATGGTGTGGCCATCACAATCAGCGCATTGTATTGCACAGACAATGTAGCGAAGGCAGCCAAAATACATGTATTCGTTTGGATGAGGAAAAGAGGCAGGAGAAGTCGCGAGAGCGCAACTACTTTATCTTAGGCAAACACGCGAAGCAATCAACAAAAACAGAAGCAGTAATATTACGGCCCGGCTTTGATCAAACAAAAAGGGTGGAAGCCCAGGGGGCAGCGTACCCCTTTTTTCACCTGGGATTGAAAAAGCTACCCCGCGCCGCCCACCTTCTCGAAGAAGGTACAGATGGTCTCGATTCCGCGATAGAAATTAGGAATGTGGAACTTCTCATTGGGCGCGTGCAGATTGTCATCTGGCAATCCGAATCCCATCATCACACTTGGAATCTTGAGTACGTCCTGGAAGTCGGTCACGATCGGAATGGAACCGCCCGAGCGGATGAAAACCGTCTCCTTCTTGAATACATCATGCAGCGCCTCGGTCGCCGCCTTGATGTACTTATTGTCGGTTCCCACAACACACGCGGGGCCCTTGCTCCATACTTTGATCTTTATGTCGATTCCCCTGGGAGTAATCTTCTTTATATAGTTGCTGTACTTCTTAAGAATGTCCTCAGGATCCTGCTTTGGCACCAGCCGCATCGAGACTTTGGCCGCTGCGCGCGCGGGAATCACCGTCTTAGCTCCGGGAGCGGTGAAGCCGCCCGGCATGCCGTGTACTTCCAGCGTGGGACGCGCCCATAGCCGGTAGAGCGTCGGGTACTCGCGTTCCCCGATGAGCGTTGTGGAACCCACCTCGGCCTTGCGGAAGGTTTCATCCTTGAACGGCAACCGCTTCCAGGCTTTGAGTTCGTCTTTGGTCGGTGCCTTCACATCTTTGTAAAAACCGGGAATTAGAATGCGCCCCTTGGCATCCTTTAGCTTGCTGATGACTTCGATCAACCCGAAAAACGGATTCGGCGCCGCCCCTCCGTACATTCCCGAATGCAGATCGGTTTTCGGACCTACCGCTTCGAGTTCCGTGTAGACCAGTCCTCGCAAGCCAACGCACAGAGTGGGAAGATCGGGCGCGAACAGCTCGGTATCACAAACCAGCGCGAAATCGGCCTTCAGCTTCGTCTTCTCTTTGCGGACGTATTCGGCAATCGATTCGCCGCCCACTTCTTCTTCGCCCTCGATGATGACTTTCACATTCAGCGGCAGCTTACCGTGGTGCGACTTCATCAGCGCTTCAAAAGCCTTAACCTGCATCCAGAGCTGGCCTTTATCGTCCACCGCGCCGCGGGCATAGATATTGTTGTTGCGCTCGGTGGGCTCAAATGGTGGAGATATCCATTCATCCAGCGGATCGGGTGGCTGCACATCGTAATGCGCGTAACAGAGAACGGTCGGCTTGCCCGGTGCATGTAGCCAGTCCGCGTACACGAGCGGATGGCCTTTGGTAGGCACGATCTGTGTATTTTCCAGTCCAATGCGTCGCAGCTCATTAGCAACGTATTCCGCCGCTTTTTGGACATCCGATTTGTGTTCCCGCAAAGTACTGATACTTGGAATGCGTAAAAAAGTCTTCAGCTCACTCAAAAATCGCTGCTGGTTATCACGGGCATAATTGACTGCCGGGGAAGCCATATTCGTGTCCTTTTCTCGCGGAGGGAGCGCGCTTTGGTGACCTGCGGTCAAACCGTATCAAATCGTTAGTATAACTGAATTGCAGCGCGACCAATCCGTGCGACGGAGCGCTATGTACCGCGGAAAGCCCATGTTCAGGCGAGCGCTGCAAGGAAAACGCCCACTCTCACGACGGGGGATTTATCTTTACAGGCGCAAAGCTTTCGCTATGCCGCTCGAGTTGCGAAGCGCGCGACGGAGAACGCCGAAATGTCATAGTCAATCTTCCCACCCATAACTACCTGCGCCATTAGCTGTGCTGTCACCGGCGCTAG
>Ga0209160_1000375_pt1 | contig 35806 bp, 26 predicted proteins | sample GraSoiAngelo_153_FD_186167 | JGI IMG/M metagenome (GOLD analysis project Ga0209160, IMG submission 186167) | Grasslands soil microbial communities from the Angelo Coastal Reserve, California, USA - 14_1009_12_40cm (SPAdes) (version 2) | ecosystem: Environmental > Terrestrial > Soil > Grasslands ...
CTGCCGAGGTGAAGCTCGGAATACCGGGAGAAGAGCTTCCCAAGGTGTCTTATTGCGTTGATGATGCCCAACGATATGAGGACAAGGACATCCTGATAATCGGCGGGGGGGACACCGCCATTCGTGCAGCCCTTGCCCTGGGTTATTCCGGCCGCAATCGTGTCACCTTGACCTATCGTGGCGATCACTTTCAGCGCGGGCCCGCCCACAACCGCCAACTGGTAGACCGGTTGGAGCACGAGAAGAAGGTCCGCATCCTCCGGAACGCCACCGTGGCAGCAATCACCAACGACTCGGTAATGGTGTCTGTTGCCGGACGGCTCGCCGAGATCCCAAATGATTTTGTCTTTATCCTGATCGGCGCCGAATCCGAACAGCTCTTCCAGACACCGGCGCCACCGGATGCCCCGTCTCTGGCGCGGCCGGGCGTGTACTCCTAGCTATAGCTAGCTAGAAGAGAATCCCGTAAAACTTCCATAACTACCCCTGTGGAGTATTTCCTTGCGTGTCACCCTTGACACGTTGTCTGCACCGGCACACGTTATTGGGGCGACTACCTGGCAAGTAACTACCTATTTTTCAACTACTTACTCTTTGGCCGTCCCCCTGCATTTCTTGCTGGCGCAAGCCAGAAAGAGGGCGGTGGTGAAATCGGGCAACGGCAAGCAGAGAGCACACTGGACGGGATTCCTGCTGGGTCTGATCCTTCTCGCAGCCGCGGAGGGATTGGCCCAGGGCCAGAGCCCCGCCCAACCTCCACGTCAGGTCGTGGTCAGCCTTCGCGCTCGCAAGCTAGCGGTTCTGCAAGATGGCGCCATCCTGGGAATCTTCCAGATTGCCGTCGGAGCCGATAGCAGCCCGAGCCCAACCGGCGAGTTTGAGATCGTCAACCGTGTCAGTAACCCGACCTATTACCATGCGGGCCAAGTAATACCTTCCGGAAAAGATAATCCGATCGGCACCCGCTGGGTCGGCCTCAACAGAAAAGGATATGGGATCCACGGCACGAACGCGCCGCGCTCCATCGGCAAGGCAGCCTCACACGGCTGCATCCGCCTGCGCAATCGCGACATGGAACAGCTGTTCACGATGCTGAGATCAGGCGACAGGGTTGAGATTCGCGGCGACCAGGATCGGCGGATAGCGCAAATATTCGGCGGCACAGATCAAGAAAACACGACCGTTGCCACGTCGGAAATCGGCAGTGGCGTGGCAGGCGGGCAGTAGCGATTCAACGAGGAACTTATGCAACTCGCAATCACAGCAATGGCGGTCGTGGCAGGGCTGGTCTTCTCGATCGCGGTAGCACTGCTCGTCGAAGAGCTAATTTTCGGAGAAGTCTTCCGCCTGTTCTTTGCTCCGCAGGCGGTAGAGCGGATCAGGTCCGGGCAGAAACAAATGCGCTGAAGGAACGCCGCCATCCCGGCGGCTGTTGTGCGGGCATCGTGGCGGGATGCTGATGTTGCGGCGCGCGCGGGAAGGAGTAAGAACATGTTTTTCGTCAAGTACCTCTTAATGTTGGGTGGGGCCGGAATGATTCTGGTGGCGACTGGAATCCTCGGTTACGACCTCTATCTGGAAATGCACTATCGGCGCGCTCTGGCCGCGGCAGGGAGCGCACCGTTGCCGACGGCGCCGCAGGTCCGCTGGCGAACCTCGCTGGCCTTGGCCCTGCTGGCTTGGGCGCCTTTGCTGCTGGCTTTAAGTTTTGTCGTAATCCCTAGCGGAATGGCTGGCGTTCGCGTCAGCCAGACTCAAGGGACACTCCCGGGCACACTGTATCCGGGGGTTCACTTCGTTGTCCCGTTTGCGGAAAGCATTGCGCTGTTTGACACGCGCGACCAGTTGTTCACCACGGGCGCGCGCGAGGATGGGGACAAGAAACAAGGCCAGGCCGCGTCCAAGCTGCTGCCACTCAATGTGCAAGCGAAAGAGGGACTAACAGTGGGACTGGCGATTACGGTTCGGTACCGGCTTGATCCCAGGCGGCTGGATCTCATCCAGGCTAATTTGCCGCAACCGGTCGAGAAGGAAATCGTGCCCGCAGTAGTAGCCAGCGTGTGGCGTGACCTGGTACCCAATTACACCGTACGCGACGTGTTCGCGGCCAAGCGGGAAGAGGTTCGCAGGCGCGCCGCGGATGCGATGGCACGGAAGCTGGAAACTGACGGGATCATCGTCAAGGAAGTCATGCTGCGAGATATCCAGCTCCCACCGGAATATGCCAAGGGCCTGGAAGACCTGTTACTCAAAGAACAGCAAAGCGACCGCATGGGCGTGGAGACCGATATCCGCCAAAAACAGGTGAGGATTTCTGAATTGGACGCCGAGGCGCAGAAGGCACAGCAAGTAAAGCAAGCCGAAGGTCAGGCTCAGGTCAGAGTGTTGCAGGCAAAAGCTGAAGCTGACGCTATGCAATACACTCTGCCTCTCAAACAGAAACAGATTGAACAATCCCGCCTGGAGGCCGAAGCGCGCAAGGAAGCAACGGTCAAGAATGCAGAAGCCATGGCACAGGCTAAGGTCATCGACAGCAAGGCAGAGATGGAGCGGCGCAACTTGCTGGCCGATGCCGAAGCCAACCGCATTCGCATCACGGCTGCCGCGGATGCCGAGCGGATGAAGAGCGAAGCCGCAATTCTGAAATCGAATCCGCTCTTGATAAACAAGATCGTGGCCGAGCGTTTGTCGGACAAGTTGCAGATCATGATGGTACCGGCGGATGGCAAGTTCTTCTTCGCTAACGATGTCTTGCGCAGTATGAGCACTGCGAACCGTGTCAGTCAGGCGGAGCCGGACGATCCGCCGCAGGATTCGCCACACAGATGATTGGTCGAGGTTTCAAGGTCTCAAGGTCTCAAGGTCTCAAAGATGATTCGCCGATGTCGTCATCCTGAGCCAAGCGTGAGTTTGGCGAAGGATCTCGCGTGCAGCACCGAAATGCGCGATTGGCGCACGCCAGATCCTCCACGGGCTGCCAGCCCGCTCAGGATGACGACAGAAGGTCGGACGTACGCCCATGCGCAATGCGGTTATAATTTTACGAGTTCCCCAAATGTTCAACCTCCTGCGTCGGTCTTCTCGCTTGGTACGGTCTTTGCCGGTCTTCCTATTCTTACTCGGCTCTGCCTGGGCTGCGGATTGGGGCGCCCCAGAACAGCAATTGGCTCAGAAGATCGTCGCAATTACCGGTCCCACAGCCGTCTCCCTCGATGTTGCGAACCGGTCTTCCTTGAGCCAGACCGACGTGGAAGCGATTCGTACTGCCCTCCGCACCCAGTTGAATGCTGCTGGCCTAACCTTCGTCAACCCAGACCAGGCCGCCGCCACCGTGCAGGTCTCGCTGTCGGAGAATCTCCAGAACTATGTCTGGGTAGCCCGCATCCAGCAGGGCAACAATCAACCCGCCATCACGATGATCTCCATGGCGCGGATGGAACCCGGTACGCCGATCCGAGAACCCGCTGTTTTGCTGATCCGCAAGATACAGCTTTGGTCTCAGGACGACCGCATACTGGACGTAGCAGTCATCGACAGTAGTCCGCCGCACGTTATCGTCCTCGATCCGAACAAAATTGCCATGTACGCGCTGCAGGATGGCAGGTGGCAACTCGAGCAGTCATTCCAAATTCCCCACAGTCGACCCTGGCCCCGGGATCTGCGTGGAAGACTTGTCCTGCGCAGAGACCGCCTCGTTGACGCCTACTTGCCAGGAGTTTTCTGTTCGACCGCGGCACAGGCTCCTCTAAGCCTATCCTGTCGCGAGAGCGATGATCCTTGGCCCCTGAGCTCGGAGCAGGTCAGCTTGAACGCCTTTTTCTCGCCTACTCGAAACTTCTTTACTGGTGCGCTCGCTCCGGGCATCGGGCAAGAGCGGACGGTTCCTCCTTTTTATTCGGCCGCCCCGATTCCCAGAGAGAAGTACGTCCTCTGGGTGCTGGCAGGGATAGATGGACAGGTTCGCGAAGTCGACGGCGTCAATGTGCAAACGCTCTCCCGCCCCGGGTGGGGCAGCGACATGGCTGGTGTCAAGACCACTTGTGGCTCCGGATCGCAGGTTCTGGTGTCGAGTAACAGTGACGGGGCTGCACCGGACACGGTACGTGCCTACGAATTCCCGGACCGTGACCCTGTGCCGGTGAGCCAGCCGGTGGAGTTGGGGGGAAGCACCACTTCTCTATGGACGGAGAGTAGCGGCAACACAGCAGCCGTAGTCTCGCGAAATTGGGAAACGGGGAAATATGAGGCATTTCGCCTTACCATTGCTTGCGGCCAGTAGTCTCGTGCTCGTTGGGCTTGCCCAAGCGGCCCGGCGTCCGCAATACGGCGGCACCTTGCATACGGCCATACAAACCGCTCCGGTTTCGCTCGACCCTGCTGTCCTGGTTCAGCTGGATTCGGTGACCTCTCGTAATCTCTCCAGCTTGCTTTTCGATACGCTGGTCACGATGGACGACCTCGGCAGGATTCGGCCGGCCCTGGCTCTCACCTGGCAAGGCGAGCCCGGAAGCCAGCGCTGGCAATTTCGGTTGCGTCGTGGTGTCGCTTTCGATGACGGTTCCCTGCTGACTCCCAGCGCCGTCGCAGCTTCGCTCCGAGCCGCCAATCCGACGTGGACTATCTATGCGCTCGATGACTCGATCACCATCGAGCTGAACTCCGCCAACCCGTCATTGGCTGCGGAGCTTACCCTGCCAAAGAACTCGATCGTCAAACGCCTGCCCGGCAAGATAAGCGGCACGGGACCCTTTCGAGTTTCGGATTGGCAGCCGGGAAAGAAACTCGTCGTTGCCGCGAATGAAGACTACTGGAGAGGACGTCCGTTTGTTAATTCCGCCGAAATAGCGTTGGGAACTAGCGCGCGCGACCAGTTGATGTTGCTCGAACTTGGCAAGGCCGACCTCATCGAGATTGCGCCCGAACAGGCCCGACGCACGGCTATGGAAGGGCGCCGTGTTTCCGAATCAGCCCCTCTCGGACTTGTGGCCCTTGTTTTCACGCATCAGCAGCCATCTTCCGAGGATCAGAAACTGCTTGACGCCCTCGCGCTCAGTATCGATCGCGCCTCAATCAAAACTGTACTTCTGCAAGGGGAAGGCGATCCCGCAGGTGGGATTTTGCCCAACTGGATGACCGGGTATGAATTCCTGTTCCCAACTGAGTTCAACATGCAAGCGGCCCAACAGCGGCGAGCGGAAGTTCCCTACGCGCCTGCATGGACGCTGAGTTACGACCCCTCCGACTCGCTGGGCCGACTCATCGCAGAGCGTGTCGCCCTGAACGTAAAAGATGCGGGCATGACTCTGCGTCCAATCAGCACAGGTAGTGGCGATCTTCGTTTAGTTCGCACAGCCCTCGCATCCCCGAACCCAGAAGTGGCGCTCGCCGCAGTGACCGCCAGCTTAGGATTGCCACAGCCGGCGCTGACTGCGAACAACCCCGAGGAACTCTATCAATCGGAAAACGCTCTTCTGCAGTCGCACCGCATCATTCCCCTGTTCCACTTGCCGGTAAACTACGGGCTAAGCACAGCCGTGAGGAATTGGGGCGAGAGGCGCACCGGGGCTTGGGATCTAAGCGATATCTGGCTGGCTACGGAGAAACCGTGAGTTTCCGCCGCAAACTCCTGCTGGTTTTTGCACTCACTGTTTTTCTCTCCGTGGCAGCCGTTGGCTGGATTGTTTCCGCTCTCAGTCGCCGCGCTTTCGAACGTGCCAGTCGAGAGCGCACGATGGCCCTGATCAAGCAGTTTCAGCGCGAATTTAACCGCCGGGGAGAAGACGTAGTCCACCGGGTCGACGCGATTGCGGCCTCCGAACCAGCCGCGCACATGGCCGTCGCTGTAACCAGAGGAGCACCCGATTATGGCGCTTATCTCTCCGAGGCGAAGTCGATCGCCGACAGTCAACGACTGGATTTTCTCGAATTCATAGACGGCCAGGGAACGATTATCGCCTCCGCCCATTGGCCCGCGAAATTTGGCTACAAAGAATCCCTCCTGAATCTTTCCCAGCCAATTTCCAAAGAGGCATACCTGAAACGGGAAGACGTTGCTGACGGCGCCGTCTTAGGGCTGTTCGCAACTCGTGCTATCGCGATTGGCGACAAGTCTCTTTACGTAATCGGAGGCCACCGCCTGGACAAGGACTTTCTGGCCTCCCTTGAGCTTCCTTCCGGCATGCGTGCCCTGCTCTACCAGAACTTCGGGACGGCGTTTTCGCCACAGCTCTTAATCGATCCATCGGGCGCTGTGCAGCAGCCAGATAGGCTCGCGCCTCTGATTCAGAAAGCGCAGCAGCAAACCGAGGAGCCAACCGAGATCATTCACTGGTCTTCTGATCCCGCCGATGATGAGAGCATGCATGCGATTCCGCTGAGAGGCCGGGACGGGCAGTTGTTAGGTGTCCTGCTGGTAGGCAATTCGCAGCGTTCCTATGTCGAGCTGGGACATCGCATTACTCTGGTGGCCTTGCTGGTGGGCGGAACGGGAATTCTGCTGGCTGTCCTGCTGAGCGGATGGACGGCTGGGCGCGTGATGCGGCCGGTCGAGCAGCTTGCCCTGGCAGCTCGCCAAGTCGCGGATGGAAACTGGAACACTCAGGTCGATATCCGATCAACCGACGAACTCGGCGAACTGGCTGAATCGTTTAATCGCATGACACGGGAGTTACTGGAGCAACGGGAGCGATTGGTCCAGACCGAGCGTGTGGCCGCCTGGCGCGAACTGGCGCGGCGACTGGCCCACGAACTCAAAAATCCACTGTTCCCCCTTCAACTCACCGTGGAAAACCTGCTGCGGGCACGGCAGCAGAGCCCACAGGCGTTCGAAGAAATGTTTCAGGAAAGCACAGCGACCCTGCTGGCCGAGATTGCTAACCTGAAAACCATCATTGGGCGTTTCAGCGAATTCTCCAAAATGCCTCAGCCCCAGCTGCAGGAAGTAAATCCAAACGAGATTATGCAGGGCGTGTCACGGCTGTTTGAAGCCCAACTGCGGTCGCAGCGGGATGGCATCACCTGTAATCTGGATTTGGATGACCGCGTGCCGATGATCGCCGCTGATCCCGACTTGCTTCACCGGGCAATTTCCAACCTCGTGCTGAATGCTATGGACGCGATGCCGCAAGCAGGGACCCTGACCCTTCGCACACGTCAGGATGGTGAGCGGGTTCGCCTGGAAGTCTCCGATACTGGTAGCGGCCTGACCCCCGAAGAATCCGAGCGCCTGTTCACGCCTTATTACACCAGCAAGGAGCACGGGACTGGCTTGGGTTTGGCCATCGTTCAATCCGTGGTGAGCGATCACGGAGGCAAGATCAGCCTGGAAAGTGCACCTGGCCGGGGTAGCACCTTTCGCATCGAACTGCCCCTGAATATGGATAGGCTCTCGGCTGAGCAGAATCACGCAAGTGCAGCCAAACCGGGATCATTCATTTGAAGGAGACAGTATTGCCGCAAAAAGCGCACCTGCTGATCATCGATGACGAAGCCAACACCTTGGCCTCACTCTCGCGGGCGTTCCGCCTCGCCGGCCACGAAGCAACCGTCTGCGACAATGCTGCCAAAGCCTTGGACCTTGCTAAGTCGCAACCCTTCGACCTCGTGCTCTCCGACGTTGTCATGCCGGGCAAAGACGGTCTCTCGCTTCTGGAAGAGTTGAAGGCCCAGGGGGTAACGACTCCGATCGTGATGATGTCCGGGCAAGCACATATCGAGATGGCAGTCCGAGCCACCCGGCTAGGGGCCCTGGATTTTCTCGAGAAACCTATCTCGACCGAAAAGCTCCTGCTGACCGTGGAAAATGTCCTCAGGCTGCAACGACTCGAATCCGAGAACCGGCAACTACGGCAGCGTCTGGGAAAACATGAAATCGTTTGGTCGGGCGAGGCCATGCGCAAGGTTATGTCCCAAATCGAGCGAGTTGCAGCGAGCGAGACCCGCGTGTGTATTTTAGGAGAGACCGGAACCGGTAAGGAACTGATCGCACGTACGCTGCACGAACGCAGTCCGCGAGCCTCAGGCCCCTTTATTACGCTCAATTGCGCGGCCGTTCCCGCCGAACTCATCGAGTCCGAACTTTTCGGTCACGAGAAAGGCTCCTTTACGGGAGCTGCCGCCAGACATATCGGAAAATTTGAGCAGGCCGAGCACGGGACTATTTTTCTCGATGAAATTGGAGACATGCCGTTGCCCATGCAAGCCAAGCTGCTGCGCGTTCTCGAAGAGAACGAAATCGAGAGAATCGGAGGCGATAAACCCATCCTCGTCGATGTACGCGTTCTGGTTGCGACCCACCGCGATCTCGGAGCGCTCGCTAAGGAAGGCAAGTTTCGCCAAGACCTGTTTCATCGCGTTTACGTCTTCCCGTTGCTCTTGCCGCCTCTCGGAGAGCGCCGCGAGGATATTCCCAACCTCGTCGAACACTTCGCCAAGCAAGTGTGCGCGCAAAACGGCTGGAAGCCGGTTCCCTTCACGCCCGAGGCAATCCAGGCCCTGCAATCCCATCCCTGGCCTGGCAACGTACGCGAGCTGAGAAATGTCGTAGAACGACTGATGTTGCTGGCAACAGAAGGACAGGTGGATACCGCCACAGTGCACGTCGCTCTGCCAGGGACCCCGGACAGTCCGGCGAGCACAAGATCTGGCTTACTTTCTGATCGCGTGCAGAGTTTTGAACGCGAAGTGATTCTCAGTGAACTGAAGCGCAATCATTCTCACATCACCAACACCGCGAGAGCCCTTGGCCTCGAGCGCAGTCATCTCTACAAGAAATGTGAGCAGCTCGGGATCGAGCTCAGCGCGGTGAGGAAGGAAAAGTAAGCTTAACGGAGCCAGTTCACTTTTCTGATCGTGCGGGGGACACACACCGCAATCCCGGTCGAGTGCAGGGTAGAAAAAAGGTAAGGCGCGAGTCGTAAGTTTGTGGGGTAAGGATGGCAACGACTCGCGCCTTGTTAAACCTTTATGTTGTAGGCACTCTATCGAATCCAGCCCCTTTGTTCAGTGACGACCGTCACACATCGATGTGAGCGAGTGATCGAGCTAACTCATTGAAAACCATAAACTTGGCTGGCGTGACCTGAGATACACAGCACCCTTAGGCGCAAGATTGATGTTTCTGGGGTTGGACTCTGTAATCCGTCGCACCGTGCTCTCGGGGAGCCATTGTGGCACCAGAATTGCTCATTTACACCGTAACTCTGCAGTAAACTAATTTCGCTAGAGCACCCTATGGACCCGCTGCGGGTAATCGTTGTTGACGACGATGCAAACACGTGTTCGTTCTTGCAGGCTGTTTTTACGGCCGAAGGACACGAGTGCCGCACATTTCTCCGCCCGGAAGACGCCGAACAATATCTGAGTTCAGCCGGAGCCGACCTGGTGATGGTGGATGTATACCTCGGATCCGTGAATGGCATTGACGTTCTAGGCCGGTTGCGTGCCCTGCGGCCAAAACTCTATCCCGTAATCATGACGGCTCACATCAGCGTCGAAACTGCCGCCCGTTCGCTGAAAGAGGGCGCGATCGACTATGTAAGCAAGCCGCTCACCATCGACCAGATTCGCGCTATTTCAGCCCGTGCGGACAGCTTCCGTTCACAGAGCCTGGAATCGAAAACCGTTGCCGCCCCCGAGCCTCAGGAATCGGCGATCGTCGGTAGAAGCCCGAAGATGCTCGAGGTGTACAAAGCCATCGGTCGAGTCGCTGCCAGCAACGTCCATGTCCTGATCACGGGGGGGAGTGGCACGGGCAAAGAATTGGTGGCCCGGGCCATACATAAGCACTCCCAGAGGTCCGAGCAGCCGTTTACGCCGGTCAATTGTGGTTCGTTTACCGAGACCATTCTGGAGAGTGAACTATTTGGCCATGAAAAAGGGGCTTTCACGGGTGCCGGCAACATCCATAAAGGATTAGTCGAGGCAACGAATGGGGGTACGCTCTTCCTGGATGAAATCACCGAAACGACCCTGTCTTTTCAGGTCAAGTTGTTGCGCGTGATCCAGGAGCAGCAGGTCCGCCGCGTCGGGTCTACCAAATACATTCCGATAGACGTCCGCATTCTGGCCGCTTCCAACCGTGATATTTCCCGGCTGCTCAAACAAGGCCAGTTTCGCGAGGACCTTTATTACCGGCTCAGCGTAGTACAGATCAATATGCCGCCGCTGGAGGAGCGTCGCGAGGACATCTCGCTGCTGGTGAATCACTTTCTCCACCAGTTCAACGCGAAAAACGACCTGGCAGTGACGATCGAGCCTGCGGCCGTACAGCGCCTCGAGGAAATGCCCTGGCCGGGCAACGTTCGCGAGTTGGAGAATACCGTTAATCGATTGGCCATTTTTGCGTCCACTCGGCAGATTACATCGGAAGATGTGGAATCTGAGGCGCACCGGCCTGCCGAAATTCCAGCGGCTCATGCGGCCGCGGCAGTGCCCCCGGATCGCCTGTTAGAACTCGAGCGCCAACACATTTTGCAGATCCTGAAGCAGACGCGCGGCAATCGGTCGGAAGCGGCGCGCCGACTGGGCATTGAGCGAAAGACACTCTACCGGAAAGCGTTGCGCCTCGGTATTGATTTGCAATCAACGGACGAAAAATGACCTGGCAGCCGAAGCAGCGAACTTGGAGCCAGACTTTTGGTCTGGCGGCTATCTTGTTTGTTCTGGTGCTAGCATTCTCAACCCTGCCGGTGATTCGTGACTCCGAAGTACGGCTCACAGATACGTTCTTCCGTCTCGCACCCGCTCCCAAAGAGCAGTCCAGTGTCGTACTGGTCCTGATTGACGACGAGAGCTTGAACCAGTATGGCCGATGGCCTTGGTCGCGCGAGCTGTTAGCCCAACTCACGCGTAATCTGGCCCGGGCCAACGCGAGTGTGATCGGTCTTGATATCTTGTTGTCAGAGCCCCAGTCGCTTACTGCCGACCAGGCGCTGGCCGGCGCGCTCCACGAAGCCCGAACCGTAATAGTAGATAAGATTGGCGCTTTCCCCGAGGGGCCGCACTGGATTGAACCTCTGCCTCAATTTGCTCAAGCGGCGGCCGTGATAGGACACGCACATTCTGTCCTCGATGCAGATAGCATCTGCCGCCATTTCCCTCCCCGTGAGCTTACCCTCAACGGTTCCCGTTGGGCCTTTGCCGTGGAAGTAGCACGACTGATCGACCCGCAGCGGACAGCAGGGTTCTTGACTTCCTACAAAGTGCCTTTCGCGGACGATGCGAATGCGGTAAGCAGGGCTCACCCTGTGCTGGCCCGCATCGCGTATCGCCACGATCGATTCCACACTATTTCGGCGCGCGATGCCCTTGAAGGCAACAAGCTGGAGAGCGTGCGAGGGCGTCCCGTGCTGGTTGGGTTCGGTCCCACCGAGATTGGCGATCGCATCAGCACGCCCCTGACCTCGGAGCTTCCCGCCCCTGGCGTTGAAGTCCACGCACAAATCCTGGACAGTATTTTGACGGGGCGTATGCTGCGTGAAGTTCCGCTCGGCTTTGCTGCCGGAATATTGCTGATCGGGTGCGTGCTCGCGGTTGTGGTCTTTCGAAAGTGGCGTGGCAGGGCCGCGCTCTTCTTGCTTCTGGGCGCGGTAATTGTCCTCTACACCGGGGCTCTCCTGAGCTTCATCTGGATGTCGCGCATAGTGCCGGTTGGACAGGTCCTGCTCGCCTTCCTGCTGGCTCCCCTGCTGGTTTACAGCGCGGATTTTGTCACCGTAGAACGCAGCGTCACCAGACAATTGCTCGGTTTGCGATTTTGGCTGGCATCACGAAGCAAAGACGGATCATCTCAGGATAAAGGCGATCTTTCCTGGAAGCTCGACCTCTTGCACAACCTGCAAACGGAACTCGGCGCGCTTTACGAGTTGCATAAGACACTCTTGGAATCTACCCAGGATTTGGTGGCGATCTTCAATGAACGTGGTGAGCTTCTACTCAGTAACCAGCTCTTCGAGGAAGTATGCCAGCCCGGCAGACAGGCAGTGTTTACTTTGGAGCAGTTGCGTAGTCGAATTAAACCAACTGAAGGTACCCCCTTGCTTTCCGGCGATATCAGCCTCGAGGGGGAAGTGTATCTCGGCGGCGATTTGTATTCCCTCCGCACCATGCCCTTGCATCCAACGACGATTTCTCCCCGGGGTGGAACTATCGTGACGATGACCAATTTGCGAACGCGGGTCGAGCGGGATCGGGCCCGTTCTGAGGCCCTGGGTTTCATCACCCATGAGCTGAGAACTCCCCTGGTTTCGATACAGGGCTTCGCAGAGTTGATGATGCGATATCCCACTTCGCCGTCCTGTGGCACCGCCCCGGAAACCATTTTCCGCGAGTCGAAACGCCTGTTGGCACTGATTAACAGTTACTTGGACATCCTTCGACTGGATGCCGGCGCCAAACCGATCTCCAGCGACATTCTGGAAGTCGATGATGTCATACGTAGAGTTTTTGACATTTTGCAGCCGCTGGCTGATGCCGCTAAGATGCAGTTGCTTCTTGATCGCGGTGAGCCTCTCGCAATGATTGGGGACGCGACTCTCATTAGCGGCGCGGTTCTCAACCTCGTGAGCAATGGCATCAAGTACGGCATGGCTGGTACAGACATACGAGTCAAGTGCTGGCGCGAGAACGATGAAGTCATCATCAGTGTCGCTAATGACGGTGAGCCGATTGCAGCAGGCGACATATCCCGTGTCTTTGATTCGTATTATCGGGGCTCGAAAGTTGAAACCAGCAAAACCGGCTGGGGGCTTGGCCTGGCCTTCGTGAAGCGTATCGCTGAGAAACATGGCGGTTCGGTAACCGTGGAAGCCCAGCCCACTGGCAACTGCTTCCACATCCATCTTCCCGCCAAGGTCAATGTGGCGGCTACGACGAAACAAACATTATGAGAATGTATCGAGCGCTTCCCATGTTGTTGATGATTGTCATTGCCTTCACCCTGGCAGCAGGGCAGAATCCCGAGGCTCAACCCACCACGCTCGCAATCGGCTCAGCGACCATAGGCGAGCTTAAGGGAGAGGTTTCCATCCAATCCCCCCAAGGTGAATCTGTCGCCGCTCAACCGGGCATCGTCCTCACACCCGGCAGCAGGATTGAGATTGGCAAGGGCAGCCTTCTATTGAATCTGGCGGATGGTTCCCAGGTGCTCGTGAAATCGCACAGCCAGGTGGTGCTGAAGGCGCCTGATCAGGACAAAGGATTCTCCCTCGAACTGTTGATCGGCAAGGTCGTCAACAAGATTCAGAAGCGTCTCGGCAGTACACCATCGTTCCGAATGGGCACTCCGACCGCAGTGATCACTGTTCGTGGAACGCGGTTTTCGGTTGAGGTGAACAAAAAGCAGCGCACCGAGGTGGACGTGTTTGAAGGCCTGGTAGAGGTGGAAGGGATAGGGCTGATGGGGCCGCCCGTGGTCATCAGACCAGGCTTCTCGACTTGGGTGGAGAGAAACCGAAACCCCGAGAGTCCACATGAGATTCAGAATCTCCGCGAAAGCCCCGAAGACCGCGTCCGCCAACCTGGCATTGAGCGCGATGAACACGGCAGGGAACAGAAACCGGACAGTCGCCAGGGTACCAAGCCTGAGCAGGAGGGCGAACCGCACTGAGTGCACCTGTGGTCTTTCTGAGCACGTCTTAGGCGAGACATTCCCAGACTCGGAGTGTGTCCAATCGACACATGGCACCTTCAACCTAGACCACGACTTGCTCCGGTACCTAATGTTTCCAGCCCCTTCATGTTTGTTTCCCTTGGAACGGGAAGTGCTATACCTTTTTTTAACGACGAAGAAGTGTTCGGCTCCTTCGCAAAAAGGCCTGGGCGCCAGCAATTTTTTGCGGCGCCAGGCCTGGCGTTTAAGCTTTGCTCCGCTTCTTCTCCAGCACGCGCCCTCGCTCATCGCCAGCGCCGCCAGCGCCCATGCCCTCCTTTGTTCGTGCACTCTGTGCTAGAATCCGCGCACTCTTTTCCACTGAATATTCCTGAGGGGAACGACTATGAGACATGCAGTGGGGATTGCATCTCGGATGGTGTTGATTCTGTGCTCGTCAATACTGGTTCTAGCGCAAACGAAACGCGACTCTGGAACTCCATCGAGTGCTGCAACAAACAAACACCACTCATTGGCTGCCACGCCAGACACCGTGCAATGGGGCTGGCTGGATCCCAAGGAACCGCCCAAGCTCACGGTCGATTCCGGCGACACCATTTCAGTCGAGACCCTGATGCACTCGCTCGACCAGGTACAGCCGGGAGTCCCGATGGAGAAATTGGTGGAACTCCGCAAGCAAAACGACGGCGGTGGCCCACACTCTGTCACCGGCCCAATTTATGTAAATGGTGCTGAGCCGGGGGATACCCTGGAAATTCGAATCCTCAAAATCGTTCCCAAAGCCAATGGTTTTAACTTCAACTTGCCCGGCAAGGAATTTCCCACCGTTGGGTTACTGGCCTCCGAATTCCCCGAAGGATTCGTCCGTTATTACAAGCTGGATGTGGCCAAGATGCAGACCGAGTTCAAGCCCGGAATCGTTCTCGATCTCGCTCCCTTCCCAGGAATACTGGCGGTAGGGGTGGACCCGGACGAGCCGCCACAAAAGGCCGGTCCCCCCATTCACGATGCCAAAGGGCGAACCAGCACGCTGCGCCCCTGGAAAAACGGGTCAAATATGGACCTCAACGAATTGCAGGCAGGTTCCACTCTCTACCTGCCAGTCTTTCTCAAAGGTGGCCTAATCTGGATTGGCGATGCGCATTGCCGCCAAGGCAATGGCGAAGTCAACCTCACTGCCCTCGAGTGCGCGTATAAGGAGATCGAGATTCAGCCGATCGTGCGTAAGGATCTCAAGATCGAATGGCCGCGCGCCGAGACAAAAGATAATTGGATCTTCACCGGATTCGATGAGGACCTGAATCAGGCGATGAATTGGCTGTCAACCCAGAAGATGGCGCCAATGAGCCGCGAAGAAGCCTATGCGCTGACTTCCATGGTCGGAGATTGCCGCGTGACCGAGGTCGTGGATATCCGCAAAGGAGTACACTGCATGATTTCGAAATCAATCTTCATCGCCGAAAAGCGACAGGCACAAGCAAAAAACACCCACTGAGAACCAGTAGGCGCGTTACCACAGTAATTCCTCGCTTGATTACTTACTAAAGAAACGTGCCCATTAGCGGCGCGGCACCTACGTCTTTCGTATCTTGAAGGGCACTTATCAGCCCCTTACGATAGAAGAGCTCTTCGATTGACCTGCTTCCGGCAGCGATGCACAACGTTGCAGGCAATCGCCATCCCCGACCCATGGTGGCGCTGAGAGGGGCTGCCGTGGCAGGAGTCCTGCCACACGAATGGAGGATCTTCGTCCTCCAAGAAAGGGCCCGAAGCCTTGCGCCGAATGGGTGGTTTCTCATTGGTGGAGATGATTGCGGTGCTGGGCATCATTATTGTAGTGCTCGGCATTATGTTCATCACCCTGCAGCCGGCGTTGAGAGATGCCCTGATGCTCTTGCGTGCCGCGCGCCAGCGTGCGATTGCGGATCGCAAGCGTTACATCGTTGTTTTCGGACAGCCCGCGCCAACCGGAGCTCCCGTGCCGCTAGGCGCGCCGAATCCCTCCAGTATTCAGGTCTTCCGCTGGGACGTAGCGCAACCAGTTTCTCCCGCACCGGTCCAAATCAGCACCATTGATTTGCCGTATGACATTCAGTTCCAAGTCTTGTCTGGCATTCCCACCGGCGCGGTGCCCGATGGGTTCGGAAATGGCTCAGTGGCGATTGACTTTGATCAGGGCGTCGGCGCGGGCAGAACCAACCTGGTCATGTTTCTGCCCGATGGCTCCGCACATGACCTGCTGGGAAATCTGAACAACGGAATCTTGTACCTGGCCCGCAACGGCGACCTGTACAGCTCGAAGGCAATCACGGTATTCGGGAGCACGGGCAGAGTTCGAGGCTGGCGCCTGGTCAGCCAGGCGGGAGCAGCAACATGGATCGAGCAGTAGCTAAGAAAAGGAAGCGGCAAGAGGGGTTTACGCTCCTGGAAGTAATGATTGCCATCGTGGTCATCACCGTTGGCCTGATGGCCATATTGGCGTCCTTTGCCATGGCCGTCGGAACCACAGGACTTGTCCAGCAAGACGAAATCGCACGGCAAAAGGCGACCGAAGCATTTGAGAGTATCTTTACAGCACGCGCCACCAACCAGATTACCTATGCCCAGATTCAGAATGTCCCCAACGGCATATTCACGGCCGGACCGACTCCGCTGATGGGCGCAGGCCCGGATGGGTTGGACGGCACGGCTGACGATGGCCCACAACCCGGCTGTCCCGGCGTCTATCAATGCGTGATTTTGCCGGGGCCAGACGGTGTCTTGGGAACGGCCGACGATGTAACCATGTCCCTTTCCTACTTCACGCGGACAATAACGATTAGCCCCGTGCCTGCCGTGGGTGGCGGCCCTAACCCCAACCTGCGGCAAATTACTGTGACGGTGTCGTACGCAACCCCTCCGGGAGGGCTGCGCGACTACACGATCCAGGGCCTGATTTCGCCCTACCGTTAAAAGGCAAGGATGCAGCGAGTGACTACCTACGAGCGCGGTTTCACCCTGGTCGAACTCATCGTCGCTATGGCCCTGGGTTTGATGGTTCTGGGAGCGGCCACAGCGATCTTCCAAAGCGGAATGGAAGCCACGTCCCTGGTGGTGAAGCGTGCTGAGATGCAGCAGAACGTCCGTGCCGGCGTGAACCTGATTGTCAAAGACGTGAGCATGTCCGGGGCTGGTTTGCGTCCTGGCGGCTTGGCTTTGCCGAATGGCGCGGGTGCGAGTCTATCTCGCTTCGCCTGTGACCAGAGCGGAACGTGCTGGTTGAATAACAACGGCTATCCCACGGGCACTATCGGAACCCCGCCTACGCCGGTGAACAACTACATGTACGGGCTGATTCCGGGACCGGGCAATGGTATGGAAAAAGGTGGGCCGGGAGTGATCCCAGCCACCAATCGGGCGGCCGACGCTATCACGGTCATCTATGTCGATTACAGCTTTCCGCTGAACCAATACCAAGTCACATTTCCGGACAACACCGGGACGACCATCAATCTTGCTTTGCCTGTGCCCGCTCCCACTCCGCTTCCGCCGCCCGTGGATGATCCGGCGAACGGAATCAAACCGGGCGATTTGATTATGCTGAGTAATAGCGCGGGCGGTGATGGCTGGGCCATTGGAGAAGTGACTGGCATTGTCCCCGGCGGGGGCACGATCACGTTCGGCAACCTGGATCCCTTGAATATCAACCAGTCTGGTGCGGCGCAGGGGAATATCGCATCCCTCACCTGCTGCAGCCCAACGACCGCATGGCGGATCCTGGCGGTGACGTATTTCGTGGACGTTCCTGCCAATCGGCCCCCACGCCTGATGCGCCAAGTCAATGGACAAGAGCCGGTGCCGGTAGCCGACAACATCATCGACCTGCAGTTTACCTATGACGTGTGCGACTCGGTCACCGCCGGACCCACCTGCGCCAACGTCAAGGACCCCATCGCAGCCGGTTTTACCCCTAGCCAGATTCACAAGGTGAACATTACGTTGATGGGACAGAGCCTGTTGTCAGGGAACAAGGCCCAGAACATGGCTCTGGTCAGCTCAGTCAGTACGCGGAATCTCAATTTCCGCGACCGCTACCGGTAATGGCTTAAGAGTTCGGGGAGACGAGTCTATGGGTAAGGCCACAAGTCGCGCGCGAGGATTCACACTGATCGCTGCTCTACTTCTCCTGGTGCTGATGTCGGGTATCGCTGTGGGTGTGATCATGCTGGTCACCAGCGAGACTCGGATGGGCGGCAACAGCAAAGAGAGCAACGTGGCGTACTATGGTGCAGAAGCCGGCATGGAAAAACTCACAGCCGACCTGGCCCAACTCTATCAGGTAAGTCTTGCTCCCAGTCCGGCCGCGATTGCCAACCTGGCCAACAACCCGCCTACTCCAGCGATGGTTCCAAACGTGAATTACGTGGAGAGTATCAAGCCGACCGTGGTTGATGCGGCCGGGAACCCAGTGGCAACTTGGGGCACGATCAGCGCCGGACCGAACGCCGGGTTGACGGCAGAAAAGGTTCTTTACACCTTGCAAGTGAACGCCACCCGCCCAGGCGGTGCGAACGTCAACATGCTCCGCAACGTGGAAGTGGCACTGATCCCGGTATTCCAATTCGGCGTTTTTTCCGATAGCGACCTGAGTTATTTTGCCGGCCCGAGGTTTGATTTTCGCGGACGGGTGCACAGCAACGGCAACCTCTACGTCGCCAGCGGCTCGACGCTGGTCTTTTATTCGAAAGTCACGGCCGCCGGGCAGATTATTCGCGACCGTCTGGCCAACGACTGGCCCACCTCCAGCGAGTGGCGGCTGCAACACGGCTCAGCCCGCTACCAATTGTCTGAGCTTCACGGTGCCGCAGGCGAGTTGGAGTGGCGGCATTCCATCCGCCGGTGCACAGGACCCGGGATGGTTCAATACTTCCACCAACACCTACAACGGATTTCTCGCCAACAATGCTACGGGCGTGACTCCGCTGACACTTCCGTTCGTAGGCGGCGCCAGCATGAATGCCAGCGCGACGCAGATCCAGATCGTCCGCAAACCGCCGGCCGGAGAATCGGCAACTTCGCCGCTGGGCGCTTCCCGCGAGTACAACAAAGCTGCGATCAGGGTAATCCTGGCTGATACTTTGGCCAACCTCCACACCGACGGAAGCGCAAATCCGAATCCCGACGGACAGGACTTTCACTTGGACGCCAATTCCGTCGTTAACGTCCCGGGAACACCGGCCGGATCCACCAGCTACTTCGCTCAAGCCCAGGGCGGCTATGATCCATCCTGGTTCCCGAGTACTGGTAATTGGAATCTGGTTGACGGTTATCTGCGGGTGGAGTATCTAAACGGAAATACCGGCAATTGGGTCGGAGTCACGAACGAGTGGCTGGGCCTGGGATTTGGCCGCGGCCTTCTTCCGCGAACCGCTCCCGGCAGCGATGTTACGGGACACCCGAATGCCGTCCTGATTTTCCAAAAGCTGGCAGACCGCAATGCTGACGGTGCAATCAATGGTTCTGATACACCGGCTCCGAATCGCACTGGAGCCAACTCGCAGTTCAGCTGGTATCCGATCAATTTCTACGACGCACGGGAAGGCTTTCCACGCGATTCGACCGCTCTGACCGGCACGTTTTGCTATGCGAACGGGGTCATGAACGCAGTTGAGGTCGATGTGGGCAACCTGCGGCAGTGGCTCCTTGGGACTATTGGAGCCAATGGTCCCAATGTCAATTTCTCAAATCAGAACGGCTACATCCTGTACTTTTCCGATCGCCGCGGTATGGTGGCCGATCCGAATGTCACGCCGGTTGCCCTCAACGGCGCCTCGGGATTGGAGGACGTCATCAATTCCGGCTCCGCGAACGGCTCGCCCGATGGCGCGCTTGATCCCGTTTACTCCAATGGCTACTCGCCCGAAGACGTCGATGAGAACAACCTGCTCGACAATTGGGGAGCCGCCAGTGTCGGTGGCGGCTTTAAGAACCTCGGCGCAGGCCTCGCTGCCCCGTTCTTAAGACTCGATTGCCTCAGCGGCAACGGCAATGCCTATGCCAACAAAGTTTCGGGCGCTCGCCACGTGTTGAAGTTAGTGGACGCCGGGCTGGGTAATCTGCCCACCATTCCACCCGCACAGGGCGGTGGTGGCGGATTTACCGTGGTTTCCGAGAACCCCGTCTACGTGCAAGGGGATTACAATAGCTCCGCCGCCGACCCCTTCTGGTCAAATCCGGACACCACCAGCGACGTTCCCCACGCCGCCGCCGCAGTCATCGCCGACGCAGTCACTTTCCTTTCCACCAGCTGGAGTGACTTCGAGAGCATGAAATATCCCAGTTCTCTGGGATCCCGGCCCGCAGCCAATACCTATTACCGTATGGCAATCGCTGCCGGCAAAGGAGTGAACTTCCAACATATCGGCGGGACCGGCCAGGACTTCGGGACCGACGGCGGAATGCACAACTTCCTCCGCTACATCGAAAACTGGGGCGGCCGGACACTTGGTTATCGCGGTTCCCTGGTGAGCCTCTATTACTCCCAGTATGCGACCGGTACCTTCAAGTGCTGCTCGCTCGTCTACAGCCCGCCCGCTCGTAACTACCAGTTCGACACGTTGTTCCTAAATCCGGCGAACCTGCCACCAGGTACGCCCATGTTCCAGGACATCGTGAACCTGAGCTACCGGCAGGATTTCACTCCGTACTAAGCGATTTGTATCAGGGCACGGCTGAAGCCGTGCCCTGATACGAGTCTTGGTATTTGAGGATCTTCCCCATGTCTCCCAAAAGTAGGGACACATGCGGGCACCCCGTCAATTACAAATGCTTTAGTCCGGTTTAGCGACGCGTGCGGCGACGAGCTGATAGTTAGTCCCGTCGAAGAACAACAAACCACGCACGCGGAGCTTCGTGCCCGGCGCAACGGGGCTCATCTCTTGCGTCCCGGGCCCCTGGTACACATTCACGCTGGACACACCCGTGAGTTTCACGAATGCCGAGTCGGCATCCAGCAGTAGCGAGAAGCTGGTATTGGAACCCATGGGCGCTGCGCCAACCGTTCCCGACAACGCCTGCTTCTGCAGCTTAACCTGGCTTGCTGAGAAGCTGCTTTGCATCTGGCTGGCTACAGGGGCGTTCACCTGTACGCGCTGCCCGACTGCCACCGTCGTATTGTCGAACTTCGGTGTGAACGGCAGATTTCGCAGCAGCCTGGAGAAATTCGAATTGCTTAGCGGACTCTTGAACGCGGCATTGGAAACATCCACGGTCAGAGTCGCGCCAACCATGTCCTTGGTCATGTTGCCGCTCTCATGCTGTACCAGCAGCGTCACGGAAGTGACGGGAGTGCCGGAAGTCGCAGTAACCAGGCCATCGGCTTCCATTCCCTCGCTGGCTTCCATCAATTCGACTTTGGTAGCCAGCAGGGAACCGTCGGTTTGGGTAAGGGCGTCCACCTCTACTAGCATGCCGGTCTTCAGATCAGCAAACTGGGAGATGCCGTCTTCGAATTTGGTGTTCGCGTCCACGGTGAAAGCCTGGGCTGAACTGCCAGACTCCGGCGTGAGGTCAAAAGACGCGGCCATAGTGCCACTGGCGGGCGTGACCGCGCTGATGGTGCCGGCCATGTCTTCGATTTCGCCGTGCTCCTCGTCATCTTCCTGTTCGCCGGAGACCACCTGCACGGAAACCGTAATCACAGGATTGATACCGGTCACGTTGCCGGCAGAATCAAACGTGAGGGACTGAGCGGCGTTGAAGTCGAAGCTCAGGACGCTGGGTTCTTTGCCGATGGTAACGGCAGGGCTGAACATGACGGTGACAGTCGTGTTCAGCGTAAACGTCTTCTCGACGGGCGTAGTGCTGTTTGGCGGAATATAGGTGACGTCCACGGTTGAAATCGAGACCTTGGCAGATTGGTAGGTTCCGGGCGGCACGTTCGCCGCCCCGAAGGACTCCACTGTGCCTGCGAGATGGGTCAACTCGATCTTCTTGGGCGAATCCAGAACCGTGACCGTTCCTCCGCCTTGCTGCATCAGGTCAACCCGAGTTAGGGTCACTACTAACGACAACACGGAGTCGGCGGGTGCATCCCCGATCTTAAACTGCGCGTTGGCAGCCGTCATCGTAGTTGGCTTGGCCGTGTTACTGCAGCCCAGTGCAGCCAACAACAGGCCGATAGCCAGGGCTAAGGTGGTGAATCGCAAAAATCGAAGGTTTAACATGTTGCTCCTCCTGCTCTTCCGACCGGACCTGAAAATCACGATCGAGACCAAACGTTATGCCGATTGCTTAGCACAGATTTGAACGAGAATCAGCGCTCCGAGGTAGTCGCCTTGGTCAGCTCAGAACGCTCTCACCCAAAAGCTGACAGGCCCCATGCAAGTCCTAGTGCATTTTTGTGGCGCGCTTGCAGCAATTTGAGTCGCACGTCTCGTGCCTAATCTGCACGCGCATAAGCATTCTATTTTCACGCGTATACCACTGCAGAATCGAAAGTACCTGAGTCAACCCGACCCAGTCATATGGCGAGAGAAGACACTCCTTCGCTTCTACAGAAATCCGTATAAGAGCGCTCCATGAAACGGGAGGGGGTTCCCGTTTTTCACAGAGCGGCGGGAAGTCGGGTATCGGCGCGGACTCTTACGCCGGCTAGTGTTTGGCGTTCTCGGATTCAGTTAGCTGCTCGGCCATTTTTAGTTCGCGCGCGGCCTCGTCAGCCCTGCCGAGCTGACGATAGGCTTCGCCCAGCAAGTGATGTGGGATGGGGTTATTGGGATCCATTGCCAGGGCACGCTGAAGGGCGCGAACCGCCAGCTCCGTCTCTCCCTTTTTTCCCAGGACCTTTCCCATCAGGATATACGGGCCGGTGGAAGTGGCATCCAGCCAAATGGAGCGCTGCAGGAGACGTTCGGCATCGTCAAATTTTTGAACGCGGGCGTAGGCGTCGGCAAGTTTGTAATAAGTGGCCGCATGGCCCGGATTGATGGCGAGTTCCTTCTGAAATTCAGCGATGGCCTCTGGGATGCGCGACTTGTACAAGTAGAGCTCGCCTAGCAGGAAGTGCGCCAAGGGAAGTTTGGGGTCGAGCGCGACCGCCTTCTGCGCGCACTCCTCGGCAACGGGATCGAATTCCTGGCGAAGCAGCATGCGCGCGGTAAAGAGATAAGCGGCGGCGGAGTCTGGCGTCACGTCGAACATGCGGGCGAACGCTGTGCGCGCCTGGGGGTAGTTCTTGGTCTGGATGTAGCAGATGCCCAGGATGTAGGAGGCGTCGACGTTGGCGCGCGGGAACCAGGTTTGAACCTTGTCGAGCAACGGGATGGCTTCAGCCGGACGGCCACTGAGGTAGTACGAGAGGCCGAGCAGTTGCGTGGCTTCGTTGTCAGCGGGAAGTTCTTCGGTCGCCTTCTTCAACGAGTCTATCGCCTTCATGTAATCGCCCTTCTTGTAGTAGGCCATACCCAGTTCACGAGCTAACCCCTTCCGGGCGGGATCCTTTGCCGCCAATTCCTGAAGCTGGGCAATGGCTTCGTCGTATTTGCCCTGGTCCATGAGACGACGGGGTTTATCGAAGTCGGAGGACTGCGCAGCGGCCGCAGGTTTATCAGGCGCAGATGGCGTCGCGGTTTGACCGGCGGAATGACCAAAACCACCCGTGATCAGCGCAAAAAGGAATAGCAGCCTCAGTAGTGACATGGATGGACCAGCGAGTCAGGCGTCTTCAGAATTAGAGCACAAAAGGAAGGTCAGTGGGTCAACGAGGCCTCTGCGGCTCCGACGTACTTATCGGCTGCTCCGTAGTAGACAATTTGTACCCTTGTGGTCATCTGCAGCATGGGAATTGATTGAAACTAGCGATCCGGGGCAAATTCCGAGCAAAAAACAAGGAGGGAGTCGAGACTCCCTCCTGAAGTAGCATCAATCGAGACTAGAAAATGAGTTTAAGCCCAAACTGCAGTTGGCGCATGGTCGTGCCATCCTCGATGTTTCGAATCTGGCCGTTGTTGCCGCCGCAGTCCACGCAGGTTCCGCCGGTCGCGCCGTAATCCTGCGAACTGAAGCCCAGGACTGGGTGGTTGAACACGTTGTAAGCGTCCATCCGGAACTGAACCGTGAACCGTTCAGTGGCCCGGAAGTTCTTGGAGATTCCCATATCATCACTGAAGTGATGAGGGCCTCGGAAGCTGTTCCGACCCACATTGCCATCAGTGCCGCAAGCGGGTAAAGAGAACGCCCCCGATGTAGGCCGCGGCAGACTACAGCTGTCTGTTACGCCTACAGTAGCTCCGGACAGGTCGTACGCCAGACCGGTGACTGGGGTGAAGTACTGAATAAAGGGCTGTCCACTTGCCGGATGTTGCAGACTCCCAGCGCCCACGTGGAATCCGCCGTGGTAGTTCGGCAGGCACGGGCCCGTATCATTAATTTCGCCGCACTCACCCGCGTTAGCCGTCCAGGGCAAACCGCCGCTCCAGTTCAGGCCATTGCTGATTTGCCAGCCGCCTACGACAAGGTCCAGCACTCGACCAGCACTTCCTGCGAACGTCTTCCCCTTTCCGAACGGCAGCTGATAGACCATGTCCACTAGAAAGACGTGGTTACGGTTCATGTCGTCAGGACCGTAACTTTGTCGCGGCGCAACCGAGTACAGGAAGTTATTGTCATTCGTAAAGTTGTTGGCATGGGAGAAGGTGTAGAATGCGCTGAATTGCAGACCTTGGGAGAATCGCTTGTCGACTTTGACCTGCAGCGAGTTGTAATTACTGCTGGCGTCATTGCCAAAGTAGTTGCCCATGATCTGGTCGTTGTTGCAGCAGACTAGGCCCGGGTAATCCGGATAAGTAAAGTGGTTATAGAATGGTCGGCGCTGGTCGCGTGAGGTCGTGGCGACAAACGCGACTGAGCAAGTCACACCCGGTGCTGAACACGAGGTTCCGTTTGCCACTGTATTACCCAGCGCGTCCTTCCCGCTCGCAACGGCAGCTCCAGGTCCGAAAGGCACCTGGTTCGCGTTGTAGGCCGGGCCGTTACCTGCGAACCCATGCGTGCCCTTGTTGGCTACATATCCGACTTCCAGACTCATGGTGTTCGTAAGCTGTCTCTGTACGGTCAGATTCCACGCGTCAAGCGTCGGGAGTCGTTGGAATTTCGGGCGCATCCTTGGTTGGACATCGTTCCCGGGTCCGCCCAGAGGCAGAACGCCGTTAGACGGAATCGTAGGGAAGGTAAATACTGGCGGCCCTTGCGAGAGCGTGAAAGCCGGGAAATAGGCGTCATCAACTCCAGCAGGTAACCCGTTGTTAGCCAGGTTGTTGCTTGCCGTAACGCTCTGGTTCACCAGTACCGGCAGGTTCTGAGTCACAGCGTGACCGAAATTCGAGCCGAACACACCGATGTCATAGCTGCGACCGTACCCCATGCGGATAACCGTCTTGGACGTGAGCTGGTAGGCAACGCCAAGCCGCGGTGCAAACGCCTTCCAGTCATTGTCAATATTGCCGTTTAGTCCGTAAGGACCGTAACCGGCAATGCGGATAATTCCTTCCTGTGGATTGGCAAAACCGCCGTTGCCCTTTCCGTTTACGGATTCAGGCATGTACAGCTCCCAGCGCAGACCGTAATTGAGGGTCAGCTTGGGAGTCATGCGCCAGGTGTCTTGGCCGTAGAAGAAGAAACGATTCTGTCGCTCTGCCGCCGTCAGGCTGCGGCTGATGAAGCGGTTCATGTTGTGAACGTCGCCCAGCAGGAAGCTGCCGATGCCGTTGCCTCCCACACCTTTGTTCGAGGTGGTACCCGAATCAAAGTGCATGACGCCAGCACGGTCGGCGTCACTGGGAACGCGTAGGTTGTAAGCCCGCCGAACGTCAGCACCGAACTTGATCTGATGATTGCCCTTCATCTTTGTCCAGTTGTTCACGAACTGGAGCTGCTGTTCACTTTCAATTAGTGGGCAGTTGCAGCGTCCGACGTTCAAACCATCCCCAAAAGCGCTCAACACGCCAGGTTGAGAGTTCGGCCCGTCACCCTGGAAGCTCGGCCAACCGGATGTAAACAGATCGCCAAAGTTGACGTTCGGGATCCCAACATCCTTGGCTGGAGTCTTGCCTTCGTCCGGCTTGTGCGTAGTTGGGTTGTACTTGAACCAGCCGAAACGAAAGTCAGTCAAGAGTGAAGAACTAAAAGTCTTGGTAAAGCCTGTTGCCAAGCTGTAATTATGGGTTACGGAACTGCCCGCTAAGCCCAACTGCCCCAAGCCGACACCACCCAGCGTGCCTAGGGATCCCCCACCCGACAAACTGAACCTGGCCAAGCTGAACCGACCAAAGACATTTACGGTTGAACTGGCGGTGTAATCGACGCGGGTGTCGAAGCTGTTCTGTGAGAATGGCCCGGAACCGGAGGCAACGAAGTTGTTGGTGACTTGCGTATTGCTCGGGGTCAGTTGTTGGTAAAGCTTGAGGATGCTTTGAGCAACTGGCGATATGCGCGCCAAGGGAATCCAGTTGGGCTGTCCACCTGGCCCGAGGAATTGCGAACGCCCGCTGCCATCGGTCGCTGCGCTAGTAGTGCGATCATATAGGAACGTGGAAGGATCACCTGCCTTGCCGTTCCCGAAGAAGGGCGCATATTGATCGAGCTGGCAGAATCCGCTGCCGTCACCTGGAGCGATACACGTCTGCAGCACCCGCTGGGTTGGAATCGTGAGGGTATTGGTGGTGCCGACGGATTGTCGGGTACCTTGATAGTCACCAAAGAAAAAGAGTTTGTCTTTCAGAATTGGTCCGCCGAAGGTGCCCCCGAATTGCTGCCACCTGGATGATGGAATTAATCGCCCGGTGACCGGATCCGGCTTGAACTGCTGAAAGGGGTTGCGCGCCTGGGTAGCGTCGGTGCGACGGAAGTAGAATCCGTCGCCGTGGAAATCGTTGCTGCCGGATTTCGTTTGCACCGTCATAATGCCCGCTACTGCTTTGCCAAATTCGGCATCATAATTTTGCAGATTGAACTTGGTCTCGGTGACGGCGTCGATGTTGGGGTTCACGACAATGATCCCCAAGATTGGATCTTGGTTGTCAGTACCATCTAGTTCATATGCCGTACCGCTGAAGTGCTGACCGTTTACAAAGATTTGCTGGCTGCCCTGCGGATTCTCCGTCGCGGCGTGACTCCAGCCAACGAGTTTCTGGGTACCGGGAGCCGCCAACTCAAGGCTCTGGAAATTACGGTTGAGCAGCGGCAGTCCTTCCACCATTCTGGAATCAAACGTAGTTGCCACGTCGGCGCGGTCAGTCTTCAGCTGTGGCGCCTCAGCCGTGACTTCGACAGTCTCCTGAGTACCTCCTACCTGGAATTGCGCATCTACGCGAGAGCCGGTGTCGGCAGAAACGACAATGTTCTTCAGCTCTATCGTCTTGAAGCCCGGCGCTTCCGCTCGCACCGTGTAAATATCGGAGATCAGGTGCGTAACGGAATAGTTGCCGTCCTGGTTTGTAGTCGTTTGGTCACTCGCGCCCTTGCGCTGGTTCGTGACTGTCACCTTGGCGTTGGGCACCGCGGCGCCTTGCGGATCGGTCACCGTGCCGATGATGCTGCCATAGACCGCTTGGGCAAAGGCCGAGGTCGAGGCCAGTGTAACTACCAGGAATGCCAGAGTGACTACTGCCAGAATCAATCGCCTTGTCATCGCAAATTCCTCCGCAGGTCTTTCAGGCGTGCATCGCCGGGGCTGCCTGTTTTCCATGGAAGCTACTGTTGTTGGTGTTTGAGGTGGGAGCCTTCGTTTTATGGGCCACGGCTGAAAAAATGAAACCGCCGTCGAAAAAAGATACACAGTTCCCACGACGCGTCGAATTGGAAGTGCGTCTCAAGAGAGTGGACTCTCGACAGTTCCCAGGGGTCACACGAATGTGTGACGCAACTCACGTTCCAATGTGACGGTCACGCTAATCTCCTTGCTTTCACTTGTCAAGAGAAGTTTGCACAACTCGTGGAGATATGAAATCGCGTAGGTTTCGATTTGGTTCTATGAAAAATCATCACCCACCTGCCACGTTGTCGCCGACCGAGGCACGAAAGATGTCTCGCGTCATGGAGAATTGACCAAATCCTATTCCTTGGGCGGCGTGAGGCGAGGATCCAGATCGTTCGCTTTTTTGAACTCCTGCTCCGCTTCTCTTTTGTCTCCCTTGCGCGATAACGCAATCCCCAGTTGGTAGTGCCCAGGAGCATAGGCGGGAACCATGCGGATGGCATTTCGAAATTGTGAGACGGCTCCGTCCAGATCGCCCACCGTCAGTAAACGTTTCCCGGAGTTGGTGGCAAAGGTTGCGGCCTGTAGATTTGTTTTTTCCTTAGCGATCAATTCTCCGGCCCGGGCCTCCGCCACTGCACCGTCACGGTCCCCGAGCTGGCGGAGGACGGCAGCCAACGTGGTGTGTGCGCCGGCAAAGTCGGGCTGGAGATGAATAGCCTCCCGCAACTCGGCAGCCGCGTCCTCGAAATTTCCCTGCTGCTTCAGCACCGTGCCCAAGGTGTAATGCGCTTCCGCATAATCGGGTTTGATCTTCAGTGCGGCGCGGAGTTCTCCGGCAGCGTGTGGGAAATCGCCCTGCTGCCAGTATGTGACGCCCAAGGTGTAGTGGATGTCGGCCTGATTGGGATCGAGTTGCGCCGCTTTCTGAAACTCGGCGGTCGCATCGGCCAGTTGGTCCTTGAGCTTAAGCGCAAGGCCGAGATTGTAGTGAACCGTGGCGTCGTCGGGAGCGGTTTCAAGAGCGGAGCGAAACTGTGTGATGGCGCTGTCAAAATCCGCCTTTTGCAGATAAGCGGTCCCCAGGTTCCCCCGGTAGGAAGCGTCCTTCGGCCGCAGGCGCAATGCCGCCTCGAATTCGGGAATGGAGGTGGAGGCCTGGCCTGCCTGGATGAGCGCGAGACCGAGGTTGTTGTGCGCGTCGGGATTCTCGGGCTGAAGCTGTACGACATGCCGAAAAGCGGAGACAGCGCCCTCAGCATCGCCAGCGCGCTGCAGCAACAGTCCCAGTTGATTCTGGGCCTCGGCGAAGTCGGGCTGCAATTTCACGGCCGCCTGGAGCTCGCGGATGGCATCGTCCCGCTCGCCTCGATCTTCCAAAACGCGGGCCAAATAATAGTGAGGCTGGGCGCTTTTCGGATCGAGTTGCACGGCCTTGCTGAGTAGATCCTGAGCTTCCTCTAAAGATTTTTGCTGCCAGCGGACGACACCGAGATGAAGGTTGGCATGCGCTGAATTTGGCTGCAATCGCAGTGCCTGTGAAAATTCTGCAGCGGCTTCGGCCAGTTGCAATTTTTGCGCCAGGACAGAACCCAGTTCATCGTGCAAATCTGCGCGCTGCGCGTCAAGTTCGGTGGCCCGCCGCAGCTCGGCGATGGCGCCATCGGAATCCCCGGCGAAACTCAGCACACGCCCCAGCGTGCGGTGTGTTTCCGCGTCGTTCGGGGCCAGGCGAACGGCACCGCGGGCTGCAGCAATCGCTTGCTGGATGTCACCTTCTTGAGCCAGCGCACTCGCCAAATTGGTTTCAGCCTGTGGAAAATTTGGCTTCAACTTAAGGGCCGTGCGGAAGTGGGAAATCGCGGGATCAAGTTGGCCTTGGGTAAACAGTACAAACCCCAGCGAATTGTGCGCTTCAGGACTGCGCGGATCGAGCTTGAGTACGCGCTCGAAAGTCGTGCGCGCGGAACTGAGGTCCCCCCGCTTCAGGGCGGCAAGACCTTTTTGATAGAGCGATTCGACCTGCGCCGCACTCTCCCTCTGTGGGGCAGAAGTAGCCAACCCAGTGAGACACACCAGCAAAATACCGACCTGGAGGGGTTTGTAGATCATTGTGCAGCGTGAGAACTCACGATTACAAAATGTGATGTCCAAGAATAGCAATAAACGGCCACCAATAAATGGCCACCTTGACCCAAGCCGGAGTGCGCCACTAGGATGCTGCGAGGGCCATGGATTCAGGTCGTTGTCTTCGCACGCAGTTTGCCGGAGCGGTTGGGTCCATCGTTCTGTTAATGAGTGTGCTGACGACGGCACAGGGATCAAAACCCGCGCCCTCCAAAGATCCACCCTCTCTCGCTCACTTCACTGATATCGCCGAAAAAGCCGGCCTCGCCGTGACCAACGTGTTTGGCGGGCTTGATAGCAAGAAGTACATCATCGAGACAACCGGCACCGGCGTTGCGATTTTCGATTATGACAACGACGGCTGGCCCGACATCTTCATCGTGAATGGCACCACTCTGGAAGGGTTCCCCACTGGAAAGTCTCCTACCAATCAACTTTATCGCAATAATCATGACGGCACTTTCAGCGACGTAACGCTCAAAGCGGGTCTGGCGGCTTCGGGCTGGGGACAAGGAGTCTGCGTGGGCGACTACGACAATGACGGCTGGGAGGATCTGTACGTCACTTATTACGGCAAGAATCGCCTGTACCACAACGACCAGGGCGTGTTCAAAGAAGTGGGCGAGCCAGCGGGAGCGGCGGGATCAGGAAAGGCCTGGGGCTCGGGATGCGCGTTCGTGGACTACGATCGCGACGGCTTGCTTGATCTGATCGTCGCCAACTACGTCGATTTCGACGTCTCCACTGCACCTGCGCCCGGGGAGCGGACGTCTTGCGTCTGGAAAGGCACTCCTGTGATGTGCGGACCGCGCGGCCTGCCCCGCGCGAAGAACATTCTTTATCACAATCGGGGAAACGGAAATTTTGACGACGTCACCGCCAAGGCGCACATCGATCAGACCGATGGCCACTACTCTCTCGGCGTTACTACGCTCGACTTTGACGATGATGGTTGGCCGGATATCTATGTGGCGTGCGACAGCACCCCCAGCATCCTATACCGCAACAATCACGACGGAACCTTCACCGACGTTGCCGTCACCGCCGGCGCTGCTTTCAACGAAGACGGGCGCGAGCAGGCGGGAATGGGGATCACTGCTGGCGATTTTGACGGCGACGGCCGCATAGACCTTTTCAAAACTAATTTTTCGGACGATACGTCCACCCTGTATCGCAACAACGGCGATGGCACCTTCACGGACGCTACTTTTGCCGTGGGACTGGGCTTGCATACACAGTACCTGGGCTGGGGCACGATGTTCTTTGACTTCGACAATGATGGCTGGCCCGATCTGATCCTGGCCAACGGACACGTGTATCCGGAAGTAGACAAACACCACCTGGGAAGCAGTTTCCAGGAGCCGCGCATCCTTTATCACAACAATGGCAACGGCACGTTTACGGATATATCCGCGACTTCCGGACCGGGGATTACGACCGTGGCGTCCTCTCGCGGATTGGCCGTGGGCGATTTATGGAACGATGGCCGGCTTTCCGTAGTGATTAGCAATATGAGCGCAAAGCCGAGTCTGTTGATGAATGACCTGCGCTCGCCCAATCACTGGATCGCATTCAAGACTGTGGGAACACGCTCCAATCGAGACGGAATCGGGGCGCGCATAACGGTGAAAATCAGCAAGCGGATAATGGTAGACGAGGTTCGCAGTGGGGGAAGCTACATCTCGCAAAGCGATATGCGGGTGCATTTTGGGCTGGGTAGCGTCGAGAAAGTAGACTCGATCCAGGTGCGCTGGCCAAGTGGACTGGTCGAGCAGTTCGATAATGTGCGAGTGGACACGATTAACACTCTGAAGGAAGGTTCTGGCGTGGCGATAAATCCTGGCAGGAAATCGTGACCGCACCAATCCGGGCAAATCTATGTCTACCAAGGACTTCCTCGGCCTCATACACTCTCGCTAAAAGCAAACTCGGTCAGGATCGTGCCGTAAGGCATTTACGCGGGCTTACTACAGGAAAGTCCGTAGTGGCTTGTGAGCGGAAGCAGAGTAGGATTCGCGTGTTTTTTCCCCATGCGCCGAGGAGTGTGGGGACTTCGGGAGGTTCGCTCCGGAGCGGCCGGTTTTTTGATGTGCTTTGAGGACGACCCCGGGTGAGTGGATATCCCCCGTGCACATGTTTGTCTGGCACAACGACTAAGCGCTGAGGCCGCCTGAACCTGGAGGAACTCCCTTAAATTCTTGAGATCGCATCCACATGAGGTGGAACATGATTGCTTTTCTGCATCGGGTTTGGCTGGAGGATGAAGGACAAGATATCGCAGAGTATGCCGTGATGTTGGCAACGATTCTCATTATTGTGATTGGCACCATCCGGCTGATCGGCCAACACGCTAACACTGCGTTCTCCGCCGTCGCGAGTTCGCTTCAGTAGCGTCGCGAAATACAAATCCAGGGAGAAAGAAAACGGCCTGCCGCTTTGGCGATCCTCGTCAAGGCTGAGCTTTGAGCTAAAATGAAGGCTCCGCGTCTTCACCACGCAAATTCTGACTAGGCACGACAAAGTGCGCCAGCGTGCCAATGAGCGCCTATTGTCGCGTTCGAGCGCAAGATGCGCGAACTAGCCCCGTCCGCTCGGGCGCTTGGCAAAAATGACCCGCCCCAGATTTGACCCACCCAAGCCGTAGTGAATCTCACCGACAAGTTGAGGACCAGGTGAGCAGGTTTTTGCCGGCCGGTTCGGTCCCCTGTTAAAGTAGCGGCGTTCCATCCTACACAGAAGACGCGCCGAAGAGGAGGGCAATCCCCTTCGGAGCTTGAGCTTATGGGAGCAAGCACCTCCCATGGGCCCTAGTGAAGATCACGCCTCCACTTCCCGGCTATTCTGAGATGGCGAGCTTGATTTTTCTCGCCAGTTGAATGGAGGGTGAAGGAACCCATTGGCGGGTCAATCTTCACCTCTGTACCCAGAGGTATTTTCTTCAGTGAGCGCTTAAACGCCGTAGCACGCATGCGCGTGGTAAACATCAACTGGTTTTCGAATGGAGAACTGGCAATCGAAAAAGTGCGCGTGTTCCCCTCTGCGTCAGTTTCTGGAGGATTGGCTAGTATCAGGTCGGCGGACTGTCCTGGTTTGAAACCGAATTGCGGTGGTTTCTCGAAATGGAAGGCCATGGTGCCTTCCGCAACCTCGACTCGACCCAACAACCTGGGTCCGTAACCAGCGATCGGAATTTCTTTGGCAGCCATGCGCCCCCTCTTCAGTCCATGCCGACTCTTTTCGTGCTACGGCCAGTCTATAGTTACTGCACCGGGCAGACTGTCACTCGGTCTTCGCCGCGGAGCCTTCCGTATTCAAGGCTTGCTTCAGAATTCTTTCAAAGACATTCTTAACCACGCGATCACACCGGACGGCATGAAAATTGAATGCTTCTTTTCTTTCCATGCCGGCACGCGCGTAGAGACTCTTGCGCAACAACGCCCGCGCTCGATGGAGGCGGACCTTGACATTGTCTTCGGTGATTTCGAGGACATCTGCGGCATCGGTCGTGCTCATGTCCTCGATGTCGAGGAGTATGAAGATGGTCCGGTAAGCGTCCGGCAGCTTTTCAACCGCTTCTTCCAGCAATCTGCGAACCTCCGAGTTTGACGCTTGCTGTTCCGGATCCGGCGCCAAGAGGCAAACCTATCCATGGGGTCTCTCTCCCGTTCTGACATTGGTTCCAACTCCTGATATCGGTTTCCGCGACGCTGCCGCGACAAGGCCTCGTGCACCGCAATACGTGTCAGCCAAGTGGAGAACTTCGCTTTCGCGGCAAACTGGTCGAGATGTTCGTAAGCACGCACGTAGGCGTCCTGCATTACGTCCTCAGCTTCGCCATCATTGCGCAGAATTGCGCGAGCCACGTGGTAGAGGCGCTGGTTGTGACGGCGCATGATGATTTCAAACATCCCGGTCTCGCCCGCCAACACTCGCGTCACAACTTCTTCGTCACTCAAGGGCTCTTGCGAAGTGGCCACTTCCGTTGGGCTGAACATACAAACCCTCCACGTGATGGAGTCACGACCGCCATAAAGGTTACAGATCAGACTGCCGCGGTTCACGAAGAGAAATGGACGCGTTGGCCTGTAACCGATTTGCCCCTGCCAAGTCTATTCTCGTGAAGGGGGTAAACATGCACAAGGGATTTGATTCACGATTGGACCAGGCCTGGTGGACGCTGCGGATGAAAAGGAGGGTGCCCCGTCCTTTGTCTGCGCGCGAGTTTGTGCAGATAGGGTGGGGATTTTGACTTCCCGTTTCACAGCAAGTATCTCCACCGTTGGTTACGAGTGAAGACTCTGCGAGGCAGCGGCTGGGAGCGGTTGCTTCCGCCTGTGCCAGTAACCCAATGCCGCAAAAAGAAGGACGGCAGGCACGCCTGTCAGTCCGCAAGCGATAAAGAAAATGCCGTAGGCATGAATGAGGCCGTGCGTGGTGCTCAGACTTTCGACCTCAGCGCCCGAAAACCCCTTCAAGACCTTTCCCAGCCAGGCATAGGTTGAACTCAAGAGCGCATACTGCGTGGCGGTGTATCCAATGTTGGTGAGACTCGACATGTATGCTACAAGCGCAACGCCTGCAAAGCTGATGCCGAAGTTATCACCTGCCATGACCAGCGCGAAGAGAGGAATGGTCGTGCCCGCGAACGCGAGGGTCGCATAGGTGGCAATCGCAGCAGCCTGCACAATGCCCCCGATGATGAGCGCGCGCATGTAGCCGAGCTTCAGCGAGCAGAATCCGCCCGCTGCGATGCCTGCAAACGTAGCGATGAGTCCGATTGAGCCGCGCACCGCTCCGACTGTTTGCTTCGAAAGACCAATGTCGTGGTAGTAGGGATTCGCCATCGGACCCATGATAAAGTCCGGCAACCGGTACAGGCTGATTGCCGCCAACATCACAAACGCGAGCCAGCCATGTGCGCGGAAAAAAGCGGTGAACGGTCCCACCACAGCGTCAAAGAAACCGCGCCACGTCCAAAGCGGCGCTTCGCGCTCTTTTTTATCCATCACCTCATCCGCGCGCTCCGGTTCCTTTGCAAACCAGGTCGCGATCATTCCAACGACCATACATGCGCCGTAAATACCGTAGGACATGCGCCAGCCTACGGTCGCTGCCACGATAAGGATAACGGAATCCGTCGCCAGGAGCGCAAGGCGGTAGCTGAACTGATAGGCAGACGCGAGGAGGCCTTGTTCTTCTCCGTCGTCTGCCGATTCAATTCGCCAGGCGTCGACTACAATGTCCTGTGTCGATGAGGCAAACGCGACGACGAGCGCAAGAGCGCCGAGCCGGCCGAGCCCGGCTTTCGTGCCGGTTCCGCCCATAGCGAACAGCGCCAGCCCGACGAGAATTTGCGAGAACATCATCCATCCGCGCCGATGTCCAAGCCGCTTAAACAACGGCAAGTCGGCGCGATCCATTAAGGGCGCCCACAAAAACTTCAGCGAATAGGCAATGCCCACCCAGGAAAGAAACCCGATCGCCGTCAGGGAGGTGTGTTCATCGCGCAGCCAGTAGCCAAACGTATTGCCGACCAGGAGAAAGGGAAGGCCTGAAGAAAACCCGAGCAACAACATCGCAAGAGTTTTGGGCCGCAAGTAATCGGCGATCCGGCGCTTGTGCGGACTCACGCGTTCATTGTCTACCGGAGCCTCACGAAACTCAACCATGTGCTCCAGCTACGTGCCTGCTGGCCGCGCCACGCACATCGATCATCGATCCTATGTAAAGCTTGCGGCTCGAATAGCTCCACTCAGCTCTTTCACTCGAACGTGTCCTAGGCCATTGACAGTTCCGGCCTTCGCCAACATATCGCCAAGGGATTCCAAACACTCAACGCACCCTTTTGGCGAAGAAAAGGCGCACACGCACTCTACGCCGTATCACAGGCGAGTCTCACGATGAAGGGCATCAACAAAGCGATTTGACTCAAAGCCACTAGGGCAAGAATTTAAGCGTAAAGCGGGATGTTTCCCCAAGAGTGCCGAGGTGAAAAACAGAGCGGAGTTGCGCCATGTTCAATAGCGACAAACGACTGAGGCCTTAGGGGGTAGTTGCAGTGAGGCGATTCTCAGTGACACGACCAATGGGAATTTGTCAAGGGAAGACTTTACGGCGGGCGGGCGACATGGAAGGGGCATCTAGCGGGTTTCCTTTTTTTGTGCCATGATTCTGAACGGATATATACGTACAGAATAGATCCGCTACACAAAAGGAGACCCTTATGTCTGATGACCTCGCCACGTTGGAGACCCAAAGATCCAAGCTCCTGGAAGAGTTCCTCGCCTTGGGTGATCTGCGACCCGGTTCCATCACCGCCGTGACCCGACGCTGCGGCA
>Ga0209160_1000377_pt1 | contig 35714 bp, 32 predicted proteins | sample GraSoiAngelo_153_FD_186167 | JGI IMG/M metagenome (GOLD analysis project Ga0209160, IMG submission 186167) | Grasslands soil microbial communities from the Angelo Coastal Reserve, California, USA - 14_1009_12_40cm (SPAdes) (version 2) | ecosystem: Environmental > Terrestrial > Soil > Grasslands ...
AAGCTTTTTGAGTGTGTGACAAAAATATGCCTACACTTCCCAGGCGTCAAGATTAACTCTCATCGGGTAGTGGCTAAAGGTGTGTTAGCCCACTACCTCTCGCCGCGCCCAGACAACTAAGTGTAAGTCTCGTCCGTTCGTCCTTATGTCCAGAATCTCTCCGTAAGCAGTATTGGGAGCCTAACACGCGTTTGCAAGCGTGGTGGCGACACACAGTTGTGTGCTGTCGGATTCAGTTGTATGTTTGTGCCGTTCCGTGCGGCAAACGAATATTCTGCATGAAAGTCGAAGTTGAGCTGGGAGGCAGAAGAAAATGACCCGGGAACTCAAGATTAAGGTGAACGAACGCTTGTGGACGATCACTGCGGCGCTGGATACGCCTCTGTTATACGTCCTGTCGAACGAGTTGGTCCAAGCCGATTTTTAATTGACTTGAGTGGCCTGTTCTCCTATAAGTACGGGCAGCGAGCCAATACGGTTTTCCAATCGGTTTCACGACGTAAGCGTCCGCGGAGAACAGCGGTCGCCTCAGCTTTTGGAGGCGGGCATGTTTTCTGGAATTCATTTCACCAAGATAGACAGTAGCCCTCTCAGTTATTCATTTGCGTTCCGCGTTTTTGAAGGGGTTACGCGGACTGAAGTAGGGACGCGCCGTAGTTCCCTTGCATCTGCTGTAAGACCTCGGTTTAAATTCGGAGAAAACGATGCTATCTCTCAGAGTTAATGGAAAAGCTTATAACGTCGATGTGGAACCCGAGACTCCTCTCTTGTGGGCCATCCGTGACACGATCGGCCTCACGGGAACGAAGTTTGGGTGTGGCATGGCCCTATGCGGGGCTTGCACGGTTCACCTGGACGGGAAACCGGTCAGGTCCTGCGTCACACGAATCAGTCAGGCAGCGGGACGGGAGATCACTACCATCGAGGGCTTGTCTGCCGACGCTCAGCATCCCGCGCAAATCGCCTGGCGCGAAGGCGATGTGCCGGAGTGCGGCTATTGCCAGTCCGGACAGATCATGGCAGCGGCGGCCCTGCTCGCGAAGAATCCCCACCCGACCGACGCCGATATTCATCGGGAAATCACCAACCTTTGCCGCTGCGGGACGTACCTGCGAATCCGCCAGGCGATCCACCGAGCAGCTGAACTCATGGCCAAGCCTTAATTGACTCACTACCAGCCCAGCACATCGGTAGGTGCTGGGTACCCCGGATCAGGAGGTTCCCATGAAAGCTACTCGCGGAATAAGTCGCAGGGATTTCGTAGTAACGACCCTCGCGGTTGGTGGGGGACTAGCGCTGGGATTTTCATTTCCTAAGAACGATGCCGAGCGGGCCGCCCTTGCCGTCAGGCTCTCCGGGCGGCCGTGGGAGTCGTTGGCCGGTAAGAGCGACGTGGAGGTTGGCCCATGGCTGATGATCGCGCCGGATGACACGGTAACGATCCGCGTTGGTCAGTCCGAAATGGGTCAGGGCGTGATTACGTCTTGCGCGAAGATGGTCGCCGAGGAGCTGGAATGCGACTGGTCGAAAGTGCGCGCGGAATACGTATCCGTCAATCGTCACTTCCGCGAAAATAAGGTGTACAAACGTTTAGTTACTACTTCCAGCAGTTCGGTTCGCCTCGGCCGCCCCTATTTACAGCAGGCCGGCGCCAGCGCGCGGGAGCGTCTGATGGCTGCCGCGGCACAGACTTGGAGCGTGCCGAGGTCGGAACTGACCGTCAAGGATGGCGTAATTACTCACAAATTGACCGGGCGCACGCTCCGCTATGGACAAGTTGCAGAGAAAGCGGCTGCTATCAAATTACCCGCAGAGCCGAAGATCAAGACACCGGATCAGTACACACTGCTGAAGAAGCCCACCAAATTGCTGGATACGCCTTTGAAGGTGGACGGCAGCGCTACGTACGGAATTGACGTGCGCGTGCCGGGTATGCTCTACGCGGCGGTCAAAGCATCGCCAGTGTTCAAAGGCAAGGTGAAGAGCTACAACGCTGACGTCGCCAAGAATCGCCCGGGAGTGCATTCGGTCGTTGAGTTCAGCGGCGAGGAGATTGAGACGGGGGTCGCGGTGGTCGCGGATAGTTACTGGCATGCGAGGACCGCTTTGGATGCAATGCCAATTGAGTGGGACGAAGGGACGCACGGCAACGACAGTTCGGAGGAATTCTTTAAATCTTCTCGAGCTACGCTGGATGAGCCCGGCGCCAAAGTCGTCACCAGGAAGGGAGATCCGGAAGCAGTACTCAAGAACGCCTCCCAAGTAGTGGAGGCCATCTATGAGGTTCCCTATCTGGACCACACCGTGATGGAACCATTCAACTGCACCGCCCAAGTGGCTGCGGATCGAGTGGATATTTGGGCAGGGTCCCAGGATCCTGAGAATGCCACAATCGATGCATCGAAAGTAACCGGTGTTCCCCTTGAAAAGATTTACTTCCATAACTGCTTTTTGGGCGGCGGGTTCGGACGGCGCGGCAATCAGGATGACGTGCGCCAGGCAGTTGCGATTGCCAAGCAGTTGGGGGGGCGCCCTGTCAAGGTCATCTGGAGCCGAGAGGAAACGACGCGCCACGGCTACTATCGTCCGATGCGTGTGTCGAGGTTCCGCGCTGCTCTGGGACCGGACGGGATGCCCGCGGCGTGGACTACTCGCGTTGTCGGCATGGATGAAAACTATCCTGGTGACGAGCAGGTTCTCCGAGGCCTGCACAAACTTCCCTATTTCGTCCCGAACCAACTATTCGACTATCATCTCCGGAAAACGCACGTCCCGACCGGCCCTTGGACGTCCGTCGGAAGGTCCCAAAACGAGTTCTTCTTGGAGACGTTCGTCGATGAACTTGCCCACGCAGCCGGGCAAGACCCATATCATTACCGGCGCGCTTTACTCGAGGCGAATGCGGAGTTTCCTTTTGCAAAGGCCTGGATCCGGGTGCTGGGCGCAGTCGCGGAGAAGTCCGGCTGGGGCCAGAAACTGCCGGCGGGAACTGGGATGGGAATCGCCATTGGAGACAGCCGTCGCCTCAGCCGAACCGAGATCACGATATGCGCCGTCGTGGCCACCCTCTCGGTCAGCAAGAAAGGCGAAGTGCGAGTGGAACGATTGGATGTCGCCATGGATACCGGCCCCTTCCTCGTGAACCCGCTCGCGGCGGAGCGGCAGGTTGAGATGCAAGTCGCGATGGGGCTGGCTGCAGTACTCCGCCAGGAAATCACGATCGAGAAGGGTCGCGTTGTGCAGGCTAACTTCGATACTTACCCGCTGCTGCGAGCAACCGAAATTCCCGACATAAAAGTCCATTTTGTCCGAGCGACAGACGACCCCATTGCCGGAATCGGCGAGGAGGCCATTGGGTGGGTAGCTCCGGCGGTTTGCAACGCCATCTTTGCTGCAATGGGCAAGCGGATTCGTTCATTACCTCTCAAGAGGCATGATTTAAGTTGGCATAGCTAATGCGGAGATTTCGGACACCGAAGTCTGCCCTAATCGGACGAACATTTCAGCGAGCAGGCCTGTTTATCGTTCACGTTAAGCCGATATGTCACAGCTAGTCGTGCTCGATATGCCGACTGTGAAAGCGAGCGATGGCGCAAACCTCGGGGCCCAAGCGTAGTCGGGTAGGAGTGCTTTGTTGTTTGGATTTACGTACTACATGCGGGTAAGGAAGGGGGTACAAGGCAATGAAGCGTCCGACCTTTTCGCCCAGGAAGCAAGCCCTCGACCATCTCTCAGATGATCGCGGCCGGTCACGGCGGGAGGTTCTCGCTACGCTATCCGCCGTTGGCGCGGGCATAGTTCTAGCTCCCAGCGCATCCATAGCCCAGACTGTTGATGAGGTGAGAAGCGGCTCTATAACCCAAAATGCGAATGGTGCTCAAACACCAAGCAAAACGGTGCGTAGACCGGAGCGGTACGAGGATTCGCTGATCTTTGAACGAAAGCCTTTCACCTGGCCTGGGGGCAAGACCCTGGCCGTGTGGATTATCCCCAACGTTGAGGCCTGGAGCTACGACTCTGCGGTGGGAGTAACCACCTCTCCGAATCCGGGGAATGCGGTGCCTGACGTGATTAACTATGCCTGGCGAGAATATGGGATGAGGGTAGGTCTTTGGAGAATTGCGGACGCTTTGGATTCCGCAGGGGTACGTGCAACTGTGGCTTTGAATTCATCAGTATGTGAAATATTCCCCAAAGCGGTTGAAGAAATGAAGAAGCGGCGTTGGGAATTCATGGGGCATGGGATTACGAACAGCCAGCTACTGTCTTCTACATCTAGCGTGGATGAGGAAAGAAATGTGATCCAGACCGCCCTCCGCACAATTGAGCATGCAGTGGGCGAGCGGCCCAAAGGATGGTTAGGACCCGGCCTAGCCGAGACGTTTAACACGCTCGACATTCTGGCCGAGGAAGGCGTTCGCTATGTGGGAGACTGGAATAATGACGATCAGCCCTACCCCATGAAAGTAAAAAAAGGAAAGCTACTCTCTGTCCCCTACTGCATGGAACTTAATGACATCGGGCTCTTCGCAAGGCATGGTTATACGGGCGAGGAATATCTTAGAGCGGTCACAGACCAGTTCGAAACTCTTTATTCCGAAAGTCAGAAGCTTGCACGAGTGATGGGGATTCCCCTTCATCCTTTCCTGACCGGGCAGCCATTGCACATCAAGTATTTTCAGCAAGCGATCGCCCATATGCAAAGGCAGGATCGCGTCTGGTTTGCGACGGGAATAGAAATTGCGGAAGCATACGAGCGTCTTCACTAGGGAAAAAGAAGAGTCACCGTAGATAGAGTCACCGACACGAGTCAGCCAGACACGGCGCGAAATCGGAGCGCCACCATCATTGAGGAGGCGCTGCCATGTACGAGAAAAGCATTCCACGGCTTACATCAAAGCCTCCCAAATCAATAGTGGCGTTTGCTTTTATCTTGCTCGTTCTGCTCTTCTTTGGGCCCAGTAAAAGCGCGAGCCAGACCAAACCCTTCCATCTGCTAGAAGCGACAATAGAGGACATTCATAGCGCCTACAGATCGGGACGACTTACCTCGCACCAACTGGTCCAACTCTATCTCAATCGCATCGAGGCCTATGACAAGAAAGGCCCCGGCCTCAATGCGGTCATTACGATCAATCCCAAGGCTCTCGAAGAAGCGGACCGACTGGATGCCGCGTTCAAAGCTTCCGGCTTTGTCGGTCCACTTCACGGCATTCCAGTGATTCTCAAGGATCAAATGGATGCCAAGGGAATGCCCACCACGCTGGGCTCGATCCTCTTCAAAAATTATTATCCGGATAGAGACGCCTTTGTGGCCGAGAAGCTGAGAAAAGCTGGAGCGATCATCCTGGCCAAAGGCACTTTAGGTGAGCTGGGCGGAGGCGACACGTTTGGATCCCTCTTTGGCTTTACGCGAAACCCGTACGCGCTGGATCGAACGCCAGGCGGGTCCTCAGGCGGACCGGGGGCGGGTCTTGCAGCAAACTTCGCGACTGTAGCAGTTGGAGAGGAGGGCTTTGCATCGATCCGCCGACCGTCAACCTGGAACTCCCTCGTGGGGATGAGGCCGACAGCAGGTCTGGTAAGCCGAGGCGGCATGTATGACGGTTGGCCTGAGATCAATGGCTCGCTGGGACCGATGGCCCGCACCGTAACAGATCTGGCCACGCTGTTGGATGTATTGGTCGGATACGACCCGGAAGACCCGCTGACCGCTTGGGGCAGTGGCCATGTTCCAGGCAGCTACCAAAAATTCCTCGACAAGAATGGCTTGAAAAGAGCGCGCATTGGCATCTTGCGCGAGGCGATGGGCGTTGGTTCGGAGCCAGGATCGGACGACTTCGCAAAAGTAACCGCCGTTTTCGACAAAGCGGTTGCGGAATTGAAAGCCGATGGAGCCTTACTGGTCGATCCCCTCGTGATTCCGAGGCTGAAGGAACTCCTCGCCAAGCGAGCGGTCGGTCCCACCGAACCCGACGAATCGTTCAAGGTGTTTTTCGGAAGGAGCGCTAAACCCCCGTTCAAATCCCGCGAGGAAATGCTGCGCTCGCCCGACTTTGCCAAAGTGGTGCGATACGCTCAAGAACGCCTGCGGGCTTCCTCCGATGGATCAAAACACTACCAATACCTGATGGCTCGAGACGAGCTCATGATAAACGTTTTGAAAGTCATGGCAGATAACAAACTGGACGCCATCGTTTACAAGTCGATCGAGCACCAGCCGACGCTCATCAAGGACGGTATGAACCCGCCTTACGTCAATACGAAAGGTGCCCCTCATTTGAACACTTTTCTGGTGTTCGTTCCCGTGATTGCGGTCCCTGCCGGCTTTACAAGCGACAACCTGCCCGCCGGTATCACCTTTATGGGAAGGCCATACGACGAAGGAACCCTGATCAAGCTGGCCTACGCGTACGAGCAAGCGACGCACCATCGCAGGCCTCCCAGCACCACCCCGACACTCCCAGGGGAGCCTTAGAGAACCAATCGGACGGCATCTAACCGGCTGTACAGCAGGTCCCAAAGACGTTGCGCGTTTGGTTGGTGCGGGCCAGAAGGCCGTCGCGCGACTTCTCGATTTCGCGCTGGAGACGGCTCAAGTCCACGCCCACGAGTTTGCCCTGCCACTTGGCCACCCTGCCGCCGATCCATACGTGCTCGACGTTGCTCGTATCCATCAACGTCACAACCGTGCCGGGCACGTTGTTCAGCGGGAAGGTATTGATCCGGTCAGTCGCCAGTAGAATGATGTCGGCTTCCTTGCCCGGTGTTAGCGTGCCGACTTTGCTGTCCAGGTGGGCCACGCGCGCGCCCGCAACGGTGGCGAATTCGATGACGTCGCGGCAGGTAACCAAGGGAGGCAGGTTCTGTTCTCCGGCGAGAGCGCGTTCGTTTATCAGCGCACGCTGAAGCGTGTAGGCCGCGCGCATGATCGAGAACATGTCCGCGGTCATGTTGCACTCAACGTCCACGCTGAGGCTCGGCCGGATGCCATGATCGAGCGCCGCCTGAAAGGGAGGCATCCCGTGTCGCATTTGCATCTCGATGGCCGGGGCAATCGAGATCTTGCCACCCGTATCCGCGATGGCCTTCCACAGGGTTTCGTTACCGGACCGCGTGCAGTGGATGTATTCATTGTCCGGCCCCATCATTCCCGCCTTGGCCAGCGGCTCCAAGGCGCTCATGCTGACGATGTGGGAGACGATGGGCGCGCCTACCGAACGCGCCAGCTTCCAGTGGTCGGCGTTCGTCGCATCGCCCAGGGCCAGCGTCAACAACTGGTCGTCGGACGAAAAATACTGTTTTCGCAGCCGAACGATATCCTGCGGATATTGACTCTTGGCACCCTGGCCGGCGGAGTAAGCAAACAGAACCCGGCGCCCGGACTCGTTCAGGCCGGCAATACAAGCGTCAGTATGTTCGGGCGTGAGGGAAACCTGCGAGGTATCAACCGTCGTGGTAACGCCCGCATTGATCTGGCTGAGCGATGCCACAAGCTCGCCGATACGCGCATCCTCCGGTAGATAGGCAGGAGTGAAGGTGCCGATAATCGTTTTCTGGTAGCTACTCACGGTGTCTCCCGCAGCGCCCAGCAATCCATCTGAGAGAATGCTGCGTAGAGGGGTCTCGAACTGGTGGTGGTGTGTATCGATGAATCCCGGCATAACAATCATGCCGGCTGCGTTCACGACGATGGCCGATTTCGGGGCGTCCACGTTCCTCTCTACGGATACGATCTTTTTCCCCTGGATGAGGATGTCACCTCTCTCGAAATCTCCGAAGGTGGGATCCATACTGAGCACGATTCCGTCCTTGAGCAGGATGGCGCGCCCGTTCGAGTTCATCAGCCGCTGCAAAGTTCCAGCGGTACTCTGTGGCTGCTGAGCCGCTACAGGACAGGGCCGGAGTTGGGTGGCCACCGCACCCGCAACTAATCCCGCTCCCCCTTTCAGAAATCCACGGCGGGAACTTTCGCAAACACTACCTTTCTGCGAATCGAGTGATTCCTTTTCTTTTCTAGGCGCCATAATGTTCCCTTCATTGGTTTGTGCCGCAGATCTACCAGAGGCGAAGCAGAGCGCGGACATTATAAGTGCCGATTGGCGGTTCCCGCGAGGCGCTACTTCCCGCCGACCGTTGGCACGGGCCTCAGGTATTACGCATCAGTTTTGCCGGGAGATACTGCCGGTACCAAGCAAGCGTCGCGTCCATCACCTCGCGGAACGCGTCCCCCACATACACTTCGTAATGGCCGTAGCCTTTCAACATCACGAGCTTCTTTGGTTCGTTAGCACGCGCGTACATTGCCTCGGTCTCTTCCGGGGGAACAAGCCGATCATTATCCGTGGTGATGAACAGCACGGGCCGTGGGGCGATTTTGTCGACGATCCATTCGGGGTTGAAGTTTAGAGTGTCGTCCACAAATTCTAGTGGGATCTCCGTGACCGCGCGGCGGACATTGCGCCGTGCCTTCGCCGACAACTCGGCGGATTGCCGATCCGGCAGCAGAATATAATTACGCTCGACGAACTCGGACTTCCCGCTGCGCATGCGCTCGACTCGATCGGCGGCCGATCGCTGCAGTAGATCAGCATACTCATCCGGGCGGCGAACGCTGCGCATCCAGCGCGCACCATTGCCGATGCCCGCTACCGACACAATGCACTTGACACGCTCGTCGATTGCGCTCACCCAAATCACCGTTGCTCCGCCGTAACTCGTCCCGTAAATGCCCAACCGGCTGGGCTCAACTTGGGGCTGCACCGAGAGAAAGGTAAGCGACGCTTGCACGTCGGCGACTCGGCTGTACGGTGCGAGCCGGCTCTTCGGCCCTTCACTGTCGCCCCACCCCTTGTAGTCGAACGTGAGCACGACATAGCCGGCTTCGTTGAGAGCGCCAGCAATCTCTGGCAGATAAAGATTTCGTATTCCAGTATGGCCATGGCACAACACGATTCCTGCGCGCTTTTCCCCCTTCCCCAGGTCCGGCGGCAGGTAGAGATCACCCGCGAGTTTGAAACTCTCGCTGTAGAACGTCACGCGCTTGGACATAGACTCTAGGGCCTTAGAGTTATAGTGGAATTACGCAATGGTTAGCAAATACTAGACTAATTCTAGACTGAGCGTCACGACTGTCCTGACGCGGCTCACGTAATCAGGCCAGCGTCTGCCATGGCGGCCTGATCGTGCCCAGCAACCTTGGCGCCGTCAGCATAGCTAGGCCCGTCAGGCCGCCCCAAGACGGAGGCATGGCTCATGAACATGGGCCGTTCAGTCAGCGGTGATTCGGCTTTTAAGGAGCCCACAGCTTTTGTCGGGCTGTAGGGAAGCCTAGGGACATCGTATCCCCCGGAGTCCTTGAGGTAGTAATCCAGGAAGACGGGTGGAAGCAAGCAAAGTTCGAGCGGCGAGCGAGGAGCGAGCCGCTCGATGATTTGCCAAGGACTCTGGTTTTCCTTGTGCGAGTTGGGCCGCACCAGATTGAAATAGAGCTGATAAGTGAGGGCCTTGGCCAGGAAGTCGCCGCCTCTGGTGAAGGCTTCCAGATCGAAGAACTCATCCTCAACCAGCCGATGCACGGTTTCCACGTCGCTCTGATAGGTGTGAGCGGCGGGCGGAATGCGCAGATGCTGGCTGTCGCCGAGCGCCGCGGGAAAGCCGGTGCGGCGACCGCGCCGATCGTAACTGCCGATGAACTCCACACCGTTGTCGGTCTGCCAAGCTAGATCGCGCAGAGAGATGCCGCAGCGACCGAGATGCTGCTGGATGCGCGCGGCGAAGACCGCACTGACCGCCGCGCTGCGGCGCTGTGCAAAGGCCCAGAACAACAAACCGCTGCGGACCTCTCGCGCGGTGTACGGCATCTCTCATTTCACGGATCAGCTCGAAGTAGCGGGTGGCGGCCATGGCAGCCCGATTCTAGTGGCCCTCCGTGGCGCGACTCTCCCCCCAGTCGCGCCACGATCTCCTTCTTTCGCTTCTCGCTCATACACTTCAACGCCGCCAGGGGTAACGATGTCCCTTTCCAATTCCACCGGCGGGCCTTTCTTGACACTCGGAAAGGTGGTACGTACAATGACCGTTTTGAACACTGCCGACAAAATGCACAGTGGGACCGCAAGCATGGATAAGAAGCGCCTGGAATACTACAAGAAAAAGCTGCAGAGCAAGCGTGAGGAGCTCTTGCGGAGCATTGCGCGTACGGAGGAGGAAGGCCGCTCCGCGGACGATGATCCGACCGTAGACCTGGCGGACAAGGCCGCCAATTCCTACACCAAGGAGTTCCTGTTCGGCCAGAATAATACGGATCGGACTACGCTGCAGCAGATTGACGAAGCGCTCAATCGCATCCGCAATAACACCTTTGGCACCTGCGTGAATTGCGAGACCGAACTGCAACAGAAGCGGCTGGAAGCAGTTCCCTGGGCCAGCCATTGCACCGTTTGCCAAGAAAAACACGAGCAGGGACTTCTCTAGCTACTTCCTGAAGAAACCGAGCCGCCGCGCAGGGACACTTTTCCTACCAGCCCCGAATGGGCTAACCTAACCCAGCGTGGGGGCGGCGTGGAAAGCCTTCGAGCACGTCTGCAGGATGTTTGTGAGGCACTTGCTTCGGTATTTTTCCCGGCACCCTGCCGGCTGTGCGGAGAAATGCTGGACACCTCGGCACGAATACCCATATGCCGTTCCTGCCTCGCGTCGCTCCAGTCTTTGCGTGGTCCTTGCTGTACCCGCTGCGGACGGCCATTTGCCTCATCGGTAGCGATTGAAGTCGAAAACTTGCCCCTCTGCCACGTCTGCCGCCGCAGCCTTTACGACTTTGATTTCGCTCGCAGTTATGGGCCTTACACCGCACCCATGGCGGGCGCGATTATGCTCTTGAAGTACCAGGAAGTAAGGCCGCTGGCCACCTGGTTCGCGACCGGCCTGCAGGAGACTTTTAACCGCCATCGCGAAATGTGCCAGGCCGACGTAGTGGTGCCGGTCCCGGCGCACGCCTTGCGACTGCGGGAGCGCGGTTACAATCACGCGGAACTGATCGCCAAGCCGCTGGCGCGATCCCTGGGATTACCTTGCCGGTCCTACCTGCTGGTGCGCATCCGCCCGCGCCCTGATAAGCTGCGGCTAACCCTGAGGGAGCGCTGGCGCAGCGTTCGGGGCGCGTATACGATCCGTCAAGGGCTGCGAGTTGACAACCTTCGGGTTTTACTGGTAGATGATGTACTAACTACTGGAGCCACGCTCGATGCCTGTTCGAGGACCTTGCGGAAGGCCGGAGCGGCAAAGGTAGTAGCTCTGACGGTGGCTCGGGCAATCCCACGCCGGGAAGAAGCCGGTTTCGAGTCGCTGCGCAGGGGGCCAGACGGATGAACTCGGACTCATCGGATGACGGTGTAAGTCGGCAGGAGAAACCAGTCCTGCCGCTCTCCAATCGCGAACATCATCACTTAGTTCTCGGCCCCCCCATGCACCGCAAACCTGCGGTCATGCAGGAACCGGTGTTGGTTTTGAATGCCACCTTCGAGCCGATCAATGTTACTGCGGTTCGGAGGGCTATGGTCCTGTTGCTTAAGGGCGTGGCGCAGGCCGAGGAGTTGAACCATCACGAGGTCCATTCGACTTCACGGGTCATGAAAGTGCCTTCGGTGATCCGCTTGCTCGCCTACCGGCACATTCCCCAGCAGACGCGCGCTCTCTCGCGTAAAAATATCCTGCTGCGCGATCGCAACACGTGCCAGTTTTGCGGGGGCATATTCCCGGCGTCGGAGTTGACGCTCGATCACGTCGTGCCCCGCTCGCGCGGCGGAAGGTCTTCCTGGGAGAACCTGGTGGCCTGCTGCTATCAATGCAATAATCGCAAAGGCGACCGGACCCCGGAAGAAGCGGGCATAAAGCTCGCCAGGCGCCCGCGCCCCTTCACGCTATATACTTCCCGCCAGCTCATGCGGCTCATTGGCCACCGTGACGAAAAGTGGCGTAAGTATTTGTTTTTCTGAGAGCTACGGACATTCGTTTCCGCGTGGCAGCTCCTGCAAAATATGCAACTTCTGCTGATTTCAGGGCATCAGATTAGTTAAGACCACTTCTAGGACACACCCCGGGAAGCAGCTAAGGCTCTAGCCAAGGCTGCTTCCATTTTTTTTGGGGGCATCAACGAAGAGTCTGCCGGAGAATGACGCGCAGGCCACGACGCCAATTTTCGTTCAGTCCTACCCGGTAGATTTCGATATCTGGGATGAGATAGCGGGCCAGGACATCCGCCGCAGGGTGAAATCGCAGCGAGGGCGCGACCAAAAGAAGCAGGGGTGGCTGAGAGCTGATGTTCACTCCTGGGAAATAACCGTAGCGCGGAAGGTCCCCCTGTTCCTGGTGGCGCCGGACTCGCAGCCAGTAGTCAATCGCCTGCATCACGAGCTGCACATCTTCGCTGGCCTTGAGTTCCATGATGACAAGCCGCGCGTCGCGGGTAATCCCCAGAAGATCTATGATGCCCCGATCTCCCGCTGAAATGGCCGGCACCTGGGCATAAAGAAAACGCGGATCGATACGCGCATCGATCCGCGCCGCGTCCGCCATCACCAGCGACTCCAGCCAGCGCTCCGCTTGTGCACGATAAAGGGGACCTCGAGACGAACTGGCCAGAGGGGACCGATAGGTCTCGAGTTTGCGAACCAGGCGCTCAAGTTCCGGCCGGGCAGCAGACGTCAGTGCTCGCTCGGAGCCAATGCCAAAAAACGCGCCGTCTGGCCCCCAGCGAGCAAAAAGGAGTCCGCGGAAGCGCAGCGCGACCTCGGATGTTCCCGGTATCGGTTCAGCCGTGATCGCGGCTGGATTGAGCCGGCAAATAGGTTCGATGGCTTCCCGAGCCTGGGCCAAGGCGCCCTCCAATTCGCGACGCGGGACCAGCCAGGATTTCACGTTGCCGCCATCCCGCGGATCAATACGGCGCGTTCGACGGGTGGCCGTGTCATATTCATATAGCTCTAAAGTCATGGAAGGTGACACGGCCTTCAGGCGATGCGCAATCACGTTGCCGCTGCCTGCAGGAAAAAACAGGCGTAGCCCGCCGATTGGCTGTCGCGATTTGCGATAGCGCGAGCGGTCAAGCCAAAGCAGCCCAAACGTGAGGAGTGCATCGTAGGTCGCAGAGTTCTCACCCGGAGCCGCGGCCATGATGGCTGTGCCTCGATTTCGGGCCATGGTTATCCCGCGAACGTAATTGCCGGAAAGGGAATGTTCGAGATCAGGGGCCGAAGTCAACGAGGAGACCGTTTCATCCGGAAATTGCTGGGCGAGCATTTCGCTGAAGCGCGCGCGAAATTGCTCGCGCCTCAACTGCCCTGACTCCACGTCTCGTTCCCTGCAAACGAACTCGAGCCGGTCCGGGCGCGTGCGGCCGAAGCGCGTCACCTTGAGCGCCAGGCGCCCGTCTTCATCGGCGTCGATGCCGATGACGCGGCGCACCAGCGTGCCCTCTTGAGACCACAAATGCAGCAGGATGGCGCCAGCTTTTTCGCGCACTTCGTAGTGGAAATCCTCAAGCGACGCGAGCCAGGAGCCGTTTTCCTGTATCTTCACCCGGCCGCTCGCCAGCAGCCGCTCCAGTCCTTGCTTGAGGCTCTCGCGCAGTTCCACGGAGGCAAAGTATAGGCGAGAAGAACCCAGCCGCGAAGCGGCCGGTCAAAATGTGGCGACCGCGTTACTGCAGCTGAAGGCCGGTTATGCGAATCGTTGGATAAGCCTGGTTCCACTGTACCGGAAGGGTCTCGTAGCCGAGCTGAAAATCGCGCCGATCGTTCGGCGCCAGGGGCGCCGCAGTGGCGCTGAACAGCCGCTGCTTATCTCTCAAAACTACTTGATTGAAGGGATCGTGGAATTCCAGCGTGATCTCGATCTGACGAATCGGACGCGGGCCATTATTCAACACAGTCCCGAAAACGAAAGTCACTTCTTGATTCAGAAAGTTTGCGGCGCGGGCCACCTTGGGCTCCAAAAATTGGACCCGCGGCACGTAGGCTTGCTCCGCCGGGCCCATAGGCAAAGGCTGCTCGATGGCCTTCGTTGGCGCCGGCGTCAAGCGTCCGACCAGGTAAAAGATGCCGATCAACAGCAGCGCGGCGGCCACCCCGACCAGCAAAACGATTGGCGCTCTGCTCTTTTCTTCATCCATGTGATCTCTCTCGACGCGGCCTCACCGTCCGAAGGCCAGGCGCAAAACCAGCGCTTCCGGCGCCCCGGCCCGTTCCATGCGATCCTGCACAGCGGAAATATCGTACGGCGTGCGCCAGAATTCCACTGTTCGTTTTTCGAGGTCGGCGATAGCAAAGGCAGCTCGCGGGTCACCATCGCGCGGCTGACCTATAGAGCCGGGGTTCAGCAAATAACGTGTCTTAGCTTCGAGATGAACTACAGCCGAATGTGTCCCCGGCTTCGGCGATAACTCGACGTGTTCGATCCTCGCGCCGTCATAGGAAAAGCCACCTTGAATGTGCGTGTGGCCAAAGAAAGTCACAGGGCGGCGTGACGCCAGCAGACCTGTTAGCGCTTGATCGGCAGCAAAGACGTATTCATCTTCGTCTTCCACGGCGCCATGAACGAGGGCGATCCCATCCATCTCGACCGGGCCCACCGGGAGACTCTGCAGATAGCGTGCATTCTCGGGAAGAAGCTGGTTGCGCGTCCATTCGAGTGCAGTGCGCGCCACGGGATTAAAACCCCCGAGATCGGAAACGCCGCTTGCGGCCTTGTCATGATTGCCGCGAACGATGGCGCTTACCAGAGGGCGGACACGCGCGATCACTTCATTCGGGTCGGGGCCATAGCCGACCACATCCCCGAGACATACCGCCCGCTCCCAGCGTCCCGCGCAGGCCCGGAGCGCCGCTTCGAGCGCGGTTGCGTTCGCGTGCACGTCGCTGAATACCAGCAAGCGCATGGGAATACCGCCGGAACGGCAGCGGAGGAGTATGAATTATAGACGAGGGCTAAAGGTTTGCGCGATGCCAACTGCATCGCGGGGCTTCTAGGCTACTGCAAGTGGAAGACGATGGTGACGTTGATGTGAATGGGGATGGGTTCTCCATTCAGCAGCGCCGGCTGGTATTTCCAAAGACGCAGCGAATCAACGGCCGCCTTCTGCAGAAGTGCATTACCACTAATCACTTTCGTCTCGGCTACCTTACCCGTAGCATCGATGAGGGCATCGATGGTGACTTCACCTTGTACCCGCTGGGCGCGAGCGAACGGAGGATAAGCCGCCGCGACGGAAGACAGCAGTTTGGGTTGTTGCAGTTGCCCCCCTTTCACCGGCGCTGCGGGAGCCGGTTCCGCCGGAGGTGGGGGATTGCTATGAGCCGTCGTGTTGATGACGCTCTCGCCGATTACGCCGGGCAACCCATTCGCGTCCGCCGGTAAAAGCGGAGGAGGTTCGCTGGAATTCAGTTGTGCGGCTTTTTTCGCTTTCGGCGCCAAAATCTTGCTCACGTTTATATTCGGCCGGGAAAAGGACTGCGGCTGGACTCCCGGTTTTGGCGGCTCTAGGTCTGGGATCGGCACTGGTCCTGCGGGCGTTTCGGCGGGGTAACTCGGCGAGGTGCTGGCCACGGGCTCGAGAGAGCTTGCCTTACCGGACGGTTTGCTGATTGGCCCTTCCGATTCTGAAGGTACCGGCAGGGGCACCCGGGTTGATGGGACGGGCCGACTCCAAAGCTGCTGAATCACGCCACGGTCTGGCCGCAATAGCACTGACCCGCCCACGATGCCGATCGCCAGCAGAACCACGGCCGCGATGGCGAATAAAGCGATCGCCTTTGACCCCTTCTTATCTTGCGAGATCACGGGCTCGAACGGCTGTAGGCGTGGGCTGTGGAAAGGGGCGGCCTGCGGCTGCTGATGAGCAGGAGCCCGACTCGCGGTGATCTCGGAAAGTTTTGATTGGGCGGCCGGGGCCTCTTTAAGAGCTGCTTGGGAGTCCGCGGCAGGTATATCCGCTAGCGGCGTGACCTTTGGCAGTGCTGCGGGGGCCGAACTTTTTTCCGCTAGTTGCGTTTCCTCGATCGTTGAGCCAGATTGTCTAGAACCCGAGGCGAGCGGCATAGGCACAGCGGGCGTCGCTGTTAAGGGAGCGGCGAAGACGGCCGCCTTACCTGCGGAATTGCCACGGTCACTCGCCGGGGTTTCCTCCCAGAAATCTAAAGCCCGCTGAGTAAATTCCAGATGGACATAGTTCTGAATGCCCGGCTGAGTCTTCACGCTCGTCACTCGGCAGATGACGTCCGCCCCAGTGCGCTTGTTCGTGAGCACTACCAGTTCACCCGGGGTGACCATGGCGGAAAGCCGCACCACGGCACCTTGCGGAAAAATGATCACAGTGCACGTCTCTTCATGGACCGGGGGCAGTTTCCCCGTGCCCTTCGAAGCGGCGGAATATCGCGAGGCGTGGACGGTAACCGGAATTTCGGCGCCAAACGCGCTACTTGGCTGCGAGCCTTGGGCCTCACCTTTGGCCAGACCGAGAGTGGTGGTTGCTTCCGAAAGGGCGTCCTTCGCACTGCTTGGCATATCAAAGTCCTTGCAGCGCCCTAGGGTGGGCGCCGAAATTTAGAGGGATCGTGCCAATTTTCGAATCGAACCATAACCGGCGGTAATAGTACTTGCGTACTACCGCCGCTAATGCGGCAACTACGGCTTGAGCGCGTGACTTGCGGTCTTCGCAGGAGGTGCGCAAGAAGGAGCTTCCCCGCTCTGGGCACACCGGTTGACGGCTAACGAATGAGCATACAGTCTCCATAGCTGTAGAAGCGATATCCAGAGGCGATCGCGTGGTGATAGGCGGATAATATGGCTTCGCGTCCGGCAAATGCGCAAACCAACACCAGCAGCGTCGAGCGCGGCAAGTGAAAATTCGTCAGAAGCTGATCAATCAGCGCGAATTTATGGCCGGGACGAATGAAGATCTCCGCAGATGCGCGTCCGGCGGAGATGGCTTCGGGAGCGCGGCCAGCCTGGATTGATTTCTGTGCGGCATCCTCGAGCGCCCGAACTACCGTCGTGCCTACCGCCAAGATCGGTCTCTGCTGGCGGCGCGCCGCTGAAATCGCCGCTGCAGCACTGTGCGCAATCTCGTAAGCTTCGCTATGCATCGCATTATCTTCCAGATTTTCAGCCCGAATAGGCTGAAAAGTCCCCAAGCCAACCTCGAGCGTTATCTCGGCGATCTCAATTCCTCTCTGACGCAATTCCTTCATGATCGCGGGCGTGAAATGCAGGCCCGCTGTCGGCGCGGCCACGGCCACAGGCGGCTTTGCAAACACGGTTTGATAGCGATCTCGGTCCAGGAGTTCATCCAAGCGCCGGATATACGGAGGCAACGGCACGTGGCCGATTTTGTTGATGGCCTGTGACACGGTTTCCGCCTCGCCGGTGCGGAATCGCAACCGGCGAAGGCCATACGAGCCTCGTCCGACGACCTCCGCTTCGAGCTTCGCTCCTTCAAAGAAGAGACGCTCGCCCTTGCCGACCTTTCTCCCGGGGCGAACCAGCGCCTCCCACAGGTCAGAATCGATGCGCCGGGCAAGCAGGACCTCGATCCGTGAGGACAGGTGTTCCTTCCCTGAGCGAGTGTGCTTTCCCGGAGGCTCGGCGCGAGCTCCCGAGCGATGTGCGAAGAGTCTGGCTGGAATCACCCGTGCGTTGTTCACTACGAGCAGTTCGTTGCCCTGCATTCGTGAAGGCAGTTGGCGGAACTGGCTGTCTTCGATTCGACCGGAACTTCGTTCCAGCAGCAGCATGCGTGCTGCGGCGCGGTCTTCCAGTGGCTGTTGAGCAATCAATTGCGCCGGGAGGGTATAGTCAAAATCTGCGAGCTGCATCTCGTGCATGATACTATGAAATCTATGTAAGTTACTGTGAAAGTGGGAGATTACCATAGGATGGACTGCTGCACATGGACTTGACATTATGACGCTCATATTATATGCTTCGTATATAATAATACCACTAAGGAGGCGTTAGACATGAGTGGCATGACCCGTTGGGAACCCTTCCGCGGTTTGAACTCTTTGCAGGAACAGGTGAATCGCCTGTTCGAGGATAGCTTTGCCCGTACCCGATCCGGCCAGGCCAAGTTGGCTAGCTGGGCTCCGGCCGTAGATATCTATGAGACGGAGAACGAACTGGTGGTCAAGGCTGACTTGCCAGACGTGCAGGAGAAGGACATTGACGTCCGGGTGGAGAACAACACGTTGACCATTCGTGGCGAACGGAACTTCAGAAACGAGGTCCACGAGGACAATTATCTGCGCGTGGAGCGTGCCTATGGTACGTTCACCCGCAGCTTCTCGCTCCCCAACACCGTCGATACCGAGGCCATTAAGGCTGAATATCGGAACGGCGTTTTGAGTGTGAGAATGCCGAAGCGTGAGGAGTCCAAACCGAAGCAGATCAAGATCAGCGTCCCGGAAAACGGCAAGAAGTAATCCAATTAGACGCTGATGAAAAGAGGGGCCGGATATCCGGCCCCTTTGGTCTAATCTGGTTAAAGATCAACGTTGGGTAAGAAAGAAGAACGTAGATGCTGCGATACGACAAATTGACGGTAAAGGCTCAAGAGGCGCTCCAGGAGGCGCAAGATATTGCCGCAAAGGCAGGCCAGCAGCAACTCGAGCCCTTGCACCTGCTGGCAGCGCTGGTGGCCCAGCACGATGGAATCGTGCCGCCGCTCCTCAATCGTCTCGGTGTGCGCCCCGAGAGCCTGGAGACGGAGATCAATGCGCAGCTTTCGCGTCTCCCAAAGGTAAGCGGTGTTTCGCAGCAATACCTGGGCAAAGACACGAACGAGGTACTCGAAGCGGCATTTGATGAAGCGGAGAAATTCAAGGATGAGTACGTTTCCGCGGAGCACATCCTGTTGGCCATCGCGGGACGCGCGAAAGATCCCGCCGGGCAATTGCTGGCGCGTCACGGAGCGTCGCGCGAGGCCCTTCTGCAGGCTCTGGCGGCCGTGCGGGGCAGTCATCGCGTAACCTCTCAAACTCCGGAATCGACATTTCGGGCCTTGGAGCAATACGCTCGCGACCTGACCGAATTGGCGCGCCGCGGGAAGCTTGATCCGGTAATCGGGCGTGACGTGGAGATTCGCCGTGTGATGCAGATCCTGGCGCGGCGCACCAAGAATAATCCGGTATTGATCGGAGAACCTGGCGTCGGCAAAACGGCCGTGGTCGAGGGCCTAGCGCAGAGAATCGTAGCGGGGGATGTTCCGGAAGTGCTCAAGCCCAAGCGTATCGTGGCGCTTGATCTAGCGGCGCTGGTGGCAGGCACGAAGTATCGCGGCGAATTCGAGGACCGTCTGAAAGCGGTGCTCAAAGAGATCACCGAAGCCGAAGGGCAGATCATCCTCTTCATCGACGAACTGCACACATTGGTCGGTGCGGGCGCGGCGGAAGGCTCGATGGACGCCTCGAACATGTTGAAGCCGGCGCTGGCCCGCGGCGAATTGCGAGCTATCGGCGCCACGACGATAAACGAGTACCGCAAGCACATTGAGAAGGACCCGGCACTCGAACGGCGCTTCCAACCGGTGCTGATTGCCGAGCCTTCGGTCGAAGATACCATCGCGATTCTGCGCGGCCTCAAAGATCGCTACGAGTTGCATCATGGCGTGCGCATCAAGGACGCGGCCATTCTTGCCGCGGCTACGCTTTCGCAGCGTTACATCACCGACCGTTTTCTCCCGGACAAGGCCATTGATCTGGTGGACGAAGCAGCAGCGGCTTTGCGCATGCAGCTCGACTCACTTCCCGTAGAGATCGACGAGATCGAACGGCGCATTCTGCAACTGGAGATCGAGCGGCAGGCTTTGCTCAAAGAAACCGACGCGCATTCGCGCGAGCGATTGGCGCAACTCGACCAGCAGCTCGCCGGACTGCGCGAGCAGTCCAACGCCAGCAAGGCGCGCTGGCAAGTGGAGAAAGACGCCATTGCCGGAATTCGCAAACAGAAAGCACAGATCGACGCGCTAAAAGCCGAGGAGCAGCGTTACGAGCGCGCGGGCGAACTGGCCCGCGTCGCCGAGATTCGTTATGGCAAGCTGGCAGCGGCCGAACGCGAACTGCAGGAGGCGCAGAAACGCCTGGCCGACCTGCAGAAGAACGGCCGCATGCTGAAGGAAGAAGTCGACGAAGAAGACATCGCCGCGCTGGTCAGTAAATGGACCGGCATTCCCGTCGGCCGGCTTCTGGAAGGGGAAGCCAGGAAGCTCGTCAACATGGAAGAACGGCTGCGCCAGCGGGTGGTGGGACAGGACGATGCTCTGCAGCGCGTTTCCAACGCCATTCGCCGTAATCGGGCAGGCCTTTCGGATCCGAATCGGCCGATCGGTTCGTTTATTTTTCTTGGTCCTACTGGAGTCGGGAAGACCGAATTGGCGCGCGCTCTGGCCGAATTCCTCTTCGATGATGAGCGCGCCATGATTCGGCTAGATATGTCGGAATACATGGAGAAGCACTCGGTGTCGCGCATGATTGGCGCGCCTCCCGGCTATGTGGGCTACGAGGAAGGGGGTCAACTGACCGAGCAAGTGCGACGGCGGCCGTATTCGGTTGTTTTGTTCGATGAAATCGAGAAGGCACATCCGGATGTATTCAATGTTCTGTTGCAGATCCTGGAAGACGGCCGGCTAACCGATGGCAAGGGGCGCAAGGCGGATTTTCGCAACGCGGTCCTGGTGATGACCAGCAACGTGGGGTCGGCAGCGTTATTCGAGCTTGCGGGTAAGGATCCCGAACGCGCCCGCAAAGAGGCCACTGAGGCTTTGCGGGCGACGTTTCGCCCCGAGTTCCTGAACCGGATCGACGATATCGTGCTCTTCAATCCGCTGGGCCGCGAACAACTGGAGAAAATCGTCGATTTGCAGCTCGCCTCCGTATCGAAGCTCTTGGCCGACCGCCAGGTGCGCATCGAGCTGACGCCCGCGGCGCGGGCGCGGGTCCTGAGCGAGGGTTACGATCCGGCTTATGGCGCGCGGCCTTTGCGGCGCACTGTGCAGCGGCTCGTCCAGGATCCTTTGGCCCTGGAGATCCTCCAGGGCAAGGTGCTTCCCGGCGACATGGTCCGCGTGGATGCTTCGGGAGGGCAAATGAAATTCGAGCGCATCGAAGCCAAAGCGGGGGGAGCGGATGCGCCCGCGCCGGTGGCCGCGGGCCGAGCCGCCTCACGCAAGCGCTAGGTGCGACGGAGAGACGTAACATTGACGCGCTGCGCGCGCGCATCTAGACTCTAATTGCAGCGATGTTTGGCGCCACGCACGGAATTTCAGAGGCGAACGAATCATGAGGACACTGAAAACCGGATTTTTGCTGACCGCGCTAACCCTGATTCTGCTCTTCGGCGGCGAAGCCCTGGGCGGCAGCCAGGGCATGACCTTTGGACTTATTCTCGCGGTGTTTATGAATGGCATGGCGTACTTTTTCTCGGACAAGATCGCACTCGCCTCAAGCGGAGCCCGACCGGTTTCGCGCGAGCAGGCGCCGCGCCTCTACGCCGTGATGGAGCGGCTGACAGCCAAGGGCAATTTGCCAATGCCCAAGCTGTACGTAATCCCGCAAGCGGCGCCGAATGCCTTCGCCACAGGCCGAAACCCGTCGCATGCCTCCGTCGCGGCAACCGAGGGCCTACTTGAATTGATGAACGACGATGAGCTCGAGGGCGTCATCGCGCACGAACTCTCCCACGTCCGAAACTACGACATTCTCACCACCTCCATCGCCGCCACATTGGCTGGCGTCATTAGCTGGATCGGGTACAGTGCGCGTTGGGCGATGATTTTCGGCGGCTTCGGCGGCAATCGCGACCGCCGCGGAGGAGGCGGCCTGGAAGTCCTGTTGATGGCGGTGGTTGCGCCAATCGCCGCTATGCTTCTCCAGCTAGGTATTTCGCGGCAGCGCGAATATGCTGCCGACGCGGCTGGGGCGCGTCTGGTGGGCCATCCCTATGGGCTGATCAGCGCGCTTGAGAAGCTGGGCGCCTATAACGAGCGCATTCCGATGACCAACGTCACGCCAGCCACGTCCTCGCTTTATATTGTCAAGCCGCTTAGCACCGGGCAAGTATTTATGGGCCTCTTCAGCACCCACCCGCCACTTCCCGATCGCATTGAAGCCCTGCGCCGGATGACCATCACACGCTAGATACTGATCTGTAATCCTCCGGTACTAGTTCTCCCGACTAGGCTTACTATGCCGAAATGAAGCCGTGCCGGAAAAAATTCCCGCACTGGCGGGTCATTTCGGCCGTAGCCCTCATGGTCACTTTTTCGCAACTAGCTGATTCTAGAGGCCGGCTATGGAAGCTAGCTTTTGGGCGAGGTTGGAGCACGTCGTGCTAGTTATTTTGAGTGGGGAAGGTTTTTCAGGGGGGCTGGCATGACGTGCAGAGAAACTGTCCGCTTGATTTGTGAATACTTGGAAGGGCGCCTCTCGCCTGGCGTTGCTGCTGTGGTTTCGCGCCACATTGACCGCTGCCCGAATTGCCATTTAGTTCTAGAAGCTGCTCAGAAAACGCTGGACACTTACTTCGATGGACACACAGAGGCTTCCAAGATTAGAGTAGCCTAAGTCTTTATTCTACTGGTAATTACGCGCTCTCCCTGGATTTTAAAGCACTTACCGGTTCTTACTTTAAGGACGATAAGTTTTACAGGTAAATATTACAGCGCCTTACCTTTCTACCAGTGCGTCACCTTACTTCCTGCTCAAAGCTAAGTTACACGAATCCAACTAGTTCAACCGGTCAATGCCCGTACGGACTATTTGGCGTGGGACGTGCATAATTCCAACCTGAGTGGAAGGAGACCCTTCGATGAGCGAGGCTTTTGAAAAAGAGTTCAACGGCCGAGAAGACATGCAGGCACAGGAATCCCACAGCGAGGCTGAAGGAGCGCCTCGTTGGGTGTGGTTAGCCGTAATTGTTCTCGCGGCAGTTTCCGTTTTGGGCTTGGGCGTGGCCTGGAATGCCACAACACAAGCGAAAAGAGCGGAGCAGGCCCTCGCCAGACAGACCGGTCAGAATAAGCTCGTAGGGCAGGATCTCCAGGCCCTAAATCAGCGACTGACCCAGACGGAAGAGGTCAACACCCAACTCCAAAACGAACTGGTCGCCGTGACTGACAAGATGAAGATGACTCAAGGTGAGGTTACAACGGCGCGGCGCCAGAACGGCCAGATTCGCGACGACTATTCCAAGAAGCTAAGCAGCGTGCAGTCGGAACTCGCTGGCAAGGCCAATGCGGAGGACGTCAAGTCTTTGGGCGGCGATATCAATGGCGTAAGGAGCGACCTGACGTCGACGAAGAACAATCTGGATATGACCCGCACCGAATTTGGCACGCTCATCGCACGCAACCACGACGAGATCGATCAGCTCCGCCGGGTGGGGGAGCGCGATTACTTCGAGTTCACCCTCACCGGCAAGGGCAATCGCTCGAAGGTGGGCGATCTCATGGTCGAGCTCCGCGGCACGAATGTTAAGAAGAATCAGTTCACCGTGGCGCTCTACGTCGACGATTTGCGTCTGGAGAAAAAGAACCGCGCTATCGACGAACCCATCTACTTCTATACGCGCGGAACCCGCGTGCCTCTGGAGCTCGTGGTCAACCAGATCGGGAAAGACAAAGTCGTCGGATACATGAGCATCCCCAAGGCGCAGTCCGCACAAGCGTCAGCATTTAGGACGGGCAACTGAACGCTTGGCCAGCGGCTTGGCGAAACGCTGGGCTGCTCATTTAAAGAGCTAGAAAGAGGAGGGTCGCCGGTTGGGGCCCTCCTTCTTTTGAGCTTCGTTTTGGCGGCTCGTGAGATGAAGGCTTCCTCCAGGACCCCGCCTTGGGCTCTTTCACGCGATCCAAACTCCTGATGTCCACTTCCAGCTGACGTTCAATGCCATAACGGCGCCGAAAGCCTTGCTTAGTGGCGCGCAGCGCACGATTTCCAGTACGATGACTGGCCGTGGCTCTGCAGGCCATTTTCGCGCGCCGCGCTCTGACGCCTCAGGAGGAAATTGCCGACGCGGTGGTTTTGATCGATGGAGACAAGATCGCCGCTGTGGGGCGCCGGGATGAAATTACAATTCCGGAATCAGCGCATACCCACGACAAGCGCGACTTGTCCATTGCGCCCGGCTTTATAGACGTGCACATTCACGGCGCGGCTGGGTATGACCTGATGGATCCGAGCCCTGAAGCGCTGTCGGCCATCACGGCGAAGGTGGCAGCTCGGGGTACAACCTCACTGGTGGCCACGACGGTCAGCGCCAGCGAGGAGTCGACCACCAGAGCCGTGGGAGCGATTGCCGGCTGGATGGACCGCGCGGCGCGTGAGGGCGCGGGAGCTACACCTTCGGCCGAGATTCTTGGCGTGCACTTCGAAGGCCCGTTCATCAGCAGCGTTCGGCGCGGCGCTCATCCTGCGGAATGGATTGTGGCGCCTTCGGTTTTCCTCTTCAAGCGATTCCTGGCTGCGGCCAAGGGTGCAGCGCGCATTCTGACGCTGGCTCCCGAACTACCGGGAGCAGCCGACCTGATTGCCGAGGCTCGCCAAGCAGGCGTAGTTGTTTCACTCGGGCACACCGATGCCAGCTACGCCGAAGCTTTGGGGGCGATATCGCGCGGCGCTCAGCATGCGGCTCACGTTTTTAACGCCATGCGACCCTTCTCACATCGCGAGACCGGCGTGCTGGGCGCGGTCCTCACTTCCCCCAGCGTCACAGCCGAATTGATTGTCGATGGCGTGCACGTCGATGATGCGGCCATCCTGGTTCTCCTGGCGACGAAAGGGCCCCAGCGCGTGATCCTGGTGAGTGATGGCACTGCCGCCACCGGCATGCCCGACGGCGAATACAGACTGGGCACCTGCGACATACGCGTAGAAGCCGGCGTCGCGCGCAATTCCGATGGGAAGCTGGCCGGCAGCACGCTTACACTCGACCGCGCAGTGCGCCACATGATTACGCTGGGCATTCCCTTGCGCGAAGTTCTGCCGATGCTTACCTCCAATCCGGCTCACTTGCTCGGTCTCGAGCGACGCAAAGGCTGTCTGGTTGCGGGCGCCGATGCCGATCTGGTCTTGCTGGACGATCATCTGCAAGTAGCAGGCGTGATAACACGGGGAGTAGGACTGAATTAGGGATTCAGCGGAATCTTTAGCTCTCCGGCGAGCTGCTCGGGATCAAAGGGGCTGCAGGCGAAATATCGGCCGTCTACTTCAATGGTCGGTATTTTCCGGCGGCCTTCGTTGACGCGAAGGATGAGTTCCTCGGCTTCGGCGTCCTCATCCACATCGATTTCTTCATAGGAGACGCCGCGCTCGTCCAAGAATTGTTTCGTTCGCCAGCAATCGGAACACCAGCGCGTTGTGTAAAGGCGAATCGCTTCCATTCTCGGCTTATGTCTCCCTGCTCGCGCCTGGAGCGCCATGGGATGCCGCCTCGAGCCGTGCCCGTGCGCTGGCGACGGACTTCAGCAGCGCATCCCAATCCGTATTTGGATCGCTGCCGCTCGAGGTCAGTTTCCTTTCGGCTTCCAGCAAATCCGCGCGCGCCCGTGCGGCATCAATTTCTTCGGAACGTTCGGCCGCCTCTGCCAAGACGGTGACGCGTTCAGGAAGCACTTCGGCAAAACCGCCGATCACGGCGACATATCCGTGTTCCGAGCCCTTTTTATAGATCAGCGGGCCAATTCCCAATTCCGTAAGCAAGGGAGTATGTCCCGGAAGTATTCCCAGATAACCGGAGAACCCCGGCAACTGCACTTCGGCCACCGATTCCCGGACGACTTCGCGTTCCGGCGTAACCACTTCGAGCATGAGACCTTCGGCCACTGGATTCAGGTAGCTGCGGTGGGGGCGGCTGGCAGAAGGGCCTAGGCCGCAGCCGCCATTTTCTCCGCCTTCTGGCGCACTTCCTCGATCGTTCCGACCATGTAGAAGGCCTGCTCGGGAACCTCGTCGTGCTTGCCTTCGACGATTTCACGGAAACCGCGAATCGTGTCTTCGATCTTGACGTACTTGCCTTCCAGGCCGGTAAATTGCGCCGCGACGAACATCGGCTGGGAAAGAAATTTCTCGATCTTGCGCGCACGCGCCACGGTGAGCTTGTCTTCATCGGAAAGCTCTTCGATGCCCAGAATGGCGATGATGTCCTGCAGGTCTTTGTAGCGCTGCAGCACGCCTTTCACGGAACGCGCGACGTCGTAGTGCTCCTTTCCGACGATGCGCGCATCGAGAATGCGTGAGAAACTCGCCAGCGGATCAACCGCTGGATAAATGCCACGCTCCACGATCTGCCGGCTTAGGTTTGTGGTCGCGTCCAGATGCGTGAACGTGGCCGCGGGAGCAGGGTCGGTGTAATCATCGGCCGGCACATAGATGGCCTGCACGGAGGTGATGGAACCCTTCTTGGTGGAAGTGATGCGCTCCTGCAATTCGCCGATCTCGGTATTCAGGTTCGGCTGGTAGCCTACTGCGGATGGCATGCGCCCCAGCAACGCCGAAACTTCCGAGCCCGCCTGCACGAAGCGGAAAATATTGTCAATGAAGAGCAGTACATCGAGCCCCTCTTCGTCGCGGAAATATTCCGCGACAGTCAGGCCGGTGAGTCCCACGCGCAAGCGCGCTCCGGGGGGCTCCGTCATCTGACCATAAATCAGGGCGGCGCGCGATTTTTCGGAATCGCCGGCTACCACGACTTTGGATTCCTGCATCTCGAGCCACAGGTCGTTGCCTTCGCGCGTGCGCTCGCCCACTCCGGCGAAGACGGAGACGCCGCCGTGCTTCATGGCCACATTGTGAATTAGTTCCTGAATGATCACCGTTTTGCCCACGCCGGCGCCGCCGAAAAGGCCGATCTTTCCGCCCTTCAGGTAGGGCTCCATCAGATCGACCACCTTGATGCCCGTCTCGAACATTTCGAGTTGCGTGGATTGGTCCTCGAGCGAGGGCGCGGAGCGGTGAATCGGGTAGCGCATCTTGGCAGGCACGGGACCTAAGTTGTCGACGGGCTCGCCGAGGACATTGAGCACACGTCCCAGCGTCGCGCGGCCCACCGGCACGGTTATGGGACCCTCCGTATCGATGGCTTTCATGCCGCGCACGATTCCTTCGGTCGGTTTCATGGCCACGGCGCGCACGCGCCCTTCGCCGAGATGCTGTTGCACCTCCGCAATTACATCGATCGGCTCGGGAACATCGAAACCTTCACTGATGATGCGCACGGCATTGTAAATTTCGGGTAGATGATGTTCCTGAAACTCCACATCCACCACGGGGCCGATCACTTGGACGATGCGGCCCACATTTTCCTTGTCACCCGGCATGTTCGCTCCTTGCGAATACTTTCGTCTATCGTCTATCCGCGCTAGGCGGCCGATGCGGCGCCGCTCACGACCTCGATGATTTCCTTGGTGATCGCGGCTTGGCGGACTTTATTCATATAAAGCGTAAGTTGATCGATGAGCTCGCCGGCGTTATTCGTCGCCGAATCCATAGCCGTCATGCGCGCAGCATGCTCCGCCGCCGCGGATTCAGCCAGCGCGCGAAAAATCTGCACTTGCACATAGCGAGGCAGCAAACGTCCGAAAAGCTCGGCCGGCGGCTGCTCGTAAAGATAGTCGATGCCCGTGTCCGCCAGCTTCGACTGAGCGCCCTCGCTCGCCTGGCCTGCATCGCCCTCGATCGGCAGCAGTTTCTCGAGCTTCAAATTTTGCGCCAATACGGATTTGAACTCATTGAAAACGATATATATGGCGTCCATTTCACCTTGCTCGTAGAGGGCGATCACGTCTTTGGCGATTTCCGCGGCTACCGCCGGATCTGGGCGTGACGTGACGCCCACGTGCTCCGCGACAATCTTCCACCGCTGCTTGCGCATGGCGTCCCGAATTTTGCGGCCCAAAACGATGATGGCCGGATCCTGCTGCGCGTGCTCGCGCAAAAATTCCAACGCGCGGCGGATCACGTTGGCGTTGAACGCTCCGCATAAGCCTCGTTCGCCGCTCACCGCCAGCAGCAGAATCCGCTTTTCCTCGCGCCTGCGAAGCAGCGCGTGCGCACCTTCCGGTACGCGACGGACCGCAGAGCGAACCAGGCGCGCAATCGCGCGAGCATAGGGTCGTGCCGCAAAGGCTTTCTCTTGGGCCCGGCGCAGGCGCGCCGCCGCGACGAATTTCATGGCCCGGGTAATCTGTTGCGTATTCTTCACCGAGCGAATGCGGCGTTTGATGTCGAGCTGCGTGGGCATGGGATCGGTCTAGCGCGCGGCGGCCGCTCCCGCCGTGAACCGCTCCTTGAATTCAGATAGCGTTTTCTTCAGGCCTTCGCGGATCTCATCGTCGATGGCTTTCTTTGTGGCGATCTTATTGAGCAGTGCACCGGCGTGAGTGTCGGCAAATGCCAGCAGGTCGCGCTGGAAGCGCTCCACTTCGGAAACTTCGATCGTATCAAGGAAGCCATTGGTTCCCGCAAAGATCACGAGCACCTGCTTTTCCACAGGCAGCGGCACGAACTGGTCCTGCTTGAGTAGCTGTGTGAGCCGCTGGCCGCGGGCCAGCTGGGCTTGCGTGGCTTTGTCCAGCTCCGATCCGAACTGGGCGAAGGCGGCCAACTCGCGATATTGCGCCAAGTCCAGCCGCAGCGTCCCGGCAACTTGCCGCATGGCCTTAATCTGCGCGTTGCCGCCTACCCGGCTCACCGAAAGTCCTACGTTAATGGCCGGACGAATGCCGCTGTTGAAGAGATCGGCTTCCAGATAAATCTGGCCGTCGGTGATGGAAATGACATTGGTTGGGATGTAGGCGGATACGTCGCCCGCCTGGGTTTCGATCACCGGCAGTGCCGTGAGCGACCCGCCTCCCTTTTTGTCGTTCAATTTGGCGGCGCGCTCCAGCAGGCGCGAGTGCAGATAAAAAACGTCACCGGGAAAAGCTTCCCGCCCCGGCGGGCGTCGCAGCAGCAGGGAGATTTCGCGGTAGGCTTGCGCGTGCTTGGAGAGATCGTCATAGAAACAGACGGAATGGCGGCCGTCATCGCGGAAGAATTCGCCCATGGCGCAGGCGGCATAGGGAGCGATGTACTGCATGGTGGCGGGCTCGGTGGCGGAAGCGGCCACCACGATGGTGTAGTCCATGGCGCCGGCGTCGGTCAGGATCTTCACCACTTGCGCAATGGTCGAGCGTTTCTGCCCGATCGCGCAGTAGATGCAGATCATGTCCCCGCCCTTCTGGTTGATGATGGTGTCCAGAATAATCGCGGTCTTGCCGGTCTGCCGGTCGCCGATAATCAGTTCGCGCTGGCCGCGGCCGATGGGGATCATCGAGTCGATGGCTTTGATGCCGGTCTGCAAGGGCTCGCGAACGGGCTGGCGATCAACCACGCCCGGGGCAATGCGTTCCACGGGAATGCGCTGATCGGTAACGATGGGCCCTTTGCCGTCGAGCGGCACGCCCAGAGGATTGACGACGCGTCCTACCAGCGCATCTCCCACGGGCGCTGACATGATCGAACGCGTGCGCTTGACCGTGTCGCCCTCTTCGATGGCCGTGTATTCGCCCAGGAGCACCGCGCCGACCTGATCCTCTTCGAGATTGAGGGCGATGCCGGAAACGTCGTGCGGGAACTCCAGCATCTCGCCGGCCATCACTTTTTCCAGGCCGTGCACGCGTGCGATGCCGTCGCCGACAGAGATGACGGTGCCGACCTCCTCGACCGCCACGGATTGATCGTAATTCGCGATCTGCGCGCGCAGGATCTTCGTAATTTCGTCCGCTTTGATCGATGCCATGCCGCTCCGCTCCTATTTGGACTCGAGGCGCGCCCGCAACCGTTCGAGCCGGGTGCGCACCGAGCCGTCGTAAATCGTTGAGCCAACGCGCACCACCGCGCCGCCAATGAGGGCGGGATCGAGTTCATAACGCGCTTCCACGCGCCGGCCGCTCAAGCGCTCGAGCGCCGCTCGAAGTTGCTTCTTTTCGCCTTCCTTCAACCCCCGCGCGGAAACTACATTGGCACGGGCTACGCCCTGCCGCTCGTCAAGCTGGGCCTCGAAAGCCTGCTGAATTTCCGGCAGCAGCGCCATGCGTCGTTGATCAATCACTACAAACAAAAAATTTCGCAGCGTGCGGCTGGCCTTCATGCGCTCAACCAGGGCCTGCGCTATGGCGTGCTTATTGGCGCGCGACACCGCGGGGCTGCCGAGCAGAATCCCGAGTTGCGCCGACTCGCCCAATAAGGCCAGGAAATCCCGCAACTCGCGGCTTACGGTTTCCGCGTTCTTCTGTGAGATAGCCACGTCGGCGAGCGCGTCCGCATAATGTTGCGCGATGGTTCTCATGAAGCGGCCCGCTCCAGTTCAACCACGAAGGAATCAAACAAAACTGCCTCAGCCGTGGCGTCCATCTGCTCCCGAATCAAGGCCGCCGCTCGATCGGTGGCCAGCTGTGCGGCAATGGCGCGGACTTCTTGAGTTCCGGCACGCTCTGCCGCCGCGATCTCAGCGAGCGCCGCCTGGCTAATCCTTTCCATCTCGGCCTTCGTCAGCGCTCGAATTCGCTCTCGATCCGCAGCCGATTCGCGCTCGGCCGTACGCCGCTCCTGCTCGATTTCCCTTTGTACGGCAGCCAGCTTTTCGGCCGCTTCTCGCAGTTCCCGTTCAGCGGCGGAACGGGTTTGGTTCGCCTCCCCAATGGCCCGGGCAATCGCCTGCGCCCGGCCCCGGAAATAAGGCGAGCCAAATTTGGCGATGAGATAGGCAAGAGCCCCAACTACCAGAAGAAAATTCAGCCAGCGGAAAACCGTACCGATCGGCATGCTCGCTGCATCAGACGAACTTTCCTGAGCCAGCGCAGGAAGGGAGGCCATGCCAAAGAGCGCCAATCCAAAGCTGAATACAGCGGCACGAACCAAAGACCACCTGCCCGCCACAGTCTTCATCAAACCTCGCCTGCCGGGCGGGGATACTCTTGCCGTTGAGGTTCCAGAATGGCGCGGGCGATCTTTTCTGCCAATTCAGTGGTGCTGGTGTCCAGTTCTGCGCGCGCCACTTCGACTTCCGCGTGGATGCGTCTCTTGGCCGCTTGTATTTCCTCGTTGGCACGCTGGCGTGCCTGCCGGATGGAGGCGCCGCGTTCATCGAGCGCCGCACGCCGCGCCGCTTCCTGCTCCCGGAAGAGTTCCGCGCGAGCCTTGCGCAGCGCATCCTGGTACGCGTGGCTCTTTTCCTGGGCGGTCTTGCGCAGCTCTTCGGCCTCGCGCCGGGCCCCTTCGATGCGTCGGTCGCGTTCCCGCACGACACGCTCGATGGGACCGAAAAATGACCAGCGCAGGAATAGATAAAAAAGAAAAACAAATACGGCCGTGGGGACTGCGGCCAGAAATAAGTCGCCGAGCTGTTTCAGAATTTCCATGAAAGACTTGAGCCGTCAACCCCGCGTTCGCTGGCGGCATACTTTCTGCACGCGAAAAAGAGGGCTGAAGTCCGCCCTGCCGGCCTGAACACACGCAGACAAAGGAAAAACTTATAGCATCCGCACTGCGTTCCGTCAACGCCCGGTGCACTTCCACGCGATTTCGATACGTCGGCTTGGCATGAGAGAGTTTTACCGTCCTCAACCGCAATTCGCGCTCAGCGTCTCTTTCGGCTTGATGGTACGACTCCAATTTCAGCCAGCGTGCCCGTTTGACCGTGCTTTGCAGCGGCAGCTATAATTCAGATCGGCGCGGAAATACGCGTTTCCGGGCATGCCCCAAAATGCCTGGCCAGTTCACAGCTTTCTATAAGAAAGTGATGCGCCGCCATTCCGCCTGCCGCTAACTTATCAACGTAAGGGCGCCAATCGGGTTAACCATCAAAACTGGCGCCGGCCTCAGGAGTGAGAGATGCTGAAAGCGACGCAACTGCGTCCAGGAATGATTATCGTTCATGACGGGGACCTCTACTCGGTGCACAGCGTGGACCATCGCACGCCCGGCAATAAGCGCGGTGCCATGGCCACGCGCATGCGCAACCTGCGCAGCGGATCGATTATCGATTATCGCTTCCGCGCCGAGGATTTTGTCGAACGCGCCGTGCTCGATGAGGTGGAGTTTCAATACCTCTATTCCGATACAGAAGGCTATCACTTCATGAATACGGAGACGTTCGAGCAGCTTAGCGTCAGCGGGGAAGTGCTCGGCGACGCGGTCAATTACCTCATACCCAATCTGGTCCTGAAGCTCGAATTCTACGAAGGCAAACCCATCGGCGCCCTCCTGCCCGATACCGTCGACCTGACGGTTGTGGACACCGAGCCGACCGTGCAGAAAGCCACCGCCAGCGCGGTCATGAAACCCGCAAAGCTCGAGACCGGCTTGACCATCCAGGTGCCGCCATTCATTTGCAATGGCGACAAGGTCAAAGTGGACACTTCTGAAGCCCGCTACGTGCAGCGCGCGCAGTGAGAGAGTGGAAACTTAGACGTTCTTTGCGGAACGAGTAATCACCGCTTCTCTGGGTTCCTTCGAAGGCGTGAGGCAGTCGCGGCTGCGGCGTATAGAACTGTAAGAAAAACCGAGCAGCGGCACGGCAGGTTCCTCGGCCCAAGCCTCGGGCGACTCCTTCAGCAGCTTCTCGAATTCATTCACCAAAGCCCCATCCCACCAGCCGCGCCGCGCTTCGTCGTGCAGGATAGCGAAGGCACGTTCGGACGAAAGCGCTTTGCGATAAGGCCTGTCGGTGGTGAGCGCGTCGTAGATATCAACCGTCTGCAGGATACGCGCCGGGAGCGGAATCTGGTCACCCTTGAGGTGATCGGGATAACCGCTGCCGTCCTGGCGCTCGTGATGCCAGCGGATAATTGGCAAGACTTGCCGGAACGATTTCAGGGGAGCGCAAATGCGTTCGCCAATCACGGGATGCGCCTCCATCAACTCGCGCTCATGGGCGTCGAGCGGGCCGGGCTTGAGCAGCACGCGCTCCGGCACGACGACCTTGCCGATGTCATGAACGACGCCGCCGCGGCGCAGCGCGATGTGCTCTTCCACGGATAATCCCAGCCGTTCGGCGAGCGCGACGGAATATCGTGAGAGGCGGTCGCAATGGCCTTCGGTGTAGGGATCTTTGGCCTCGATGCTGGCCGCCAAAGTGAACACCACGGTTTCCGCGCTCTCCAGCTCGTCGGTGAAGCGCTTGATGCGCACCAGCGACTTTACCCTCGCCAGCAGTTCCTCTTTCCGCACGGGCTTATTGAGGAAGTCGTCCGCGCCAGCCTCGATTCCCCGGATGCGGTCCTCCACGCGGCCGAGGCCGGTGATCAGCACGATTGGGGTGAGGCGCGTCTCCGGACGATCTTTCGCCGCACGGCAAACGGCAAAGCCGCTTTGGCCCGGCATGACTACGTCGATGAGGGCCAGATCAATCGTTTGCTCTTGCAGGAGTACCAGCGCCTGAGGGCCATCCGACGCCGAAAAGACACGATAGCCATGCGTGCGCAGCATCATTTCCAGCATGTCTCGCGCGGATTCATTATCGTCAGCAACGAGTATGGTTCCCAGCGGCGTTCTGTTTGCGGACACGGCTTCCTCCCTTTGTGCATCTCCTAGCGCGCCGAAGCTCCGCAGATTCGTCGCGGGACCCCGGGCACTCGGCGCGGAGCAGGAGGAAGGGGTGCACACACGAGTCCCCGCTCGACGGAACTTTTGAGAGCGAAAATTACAGGAAGGGGAAGCCAATTTTCGCAGCGCGCCCGCCGCGGTGTCAAGCAGACTCTGCCTGCCGTTGCTCAGCTAGTTCCCGGATACGGTCTACCACACGTTTGACGAAGGACCCGCCTGCCCTATTCAGACGCAGGTGCGGAAAAGACGCGGCGGAAGATGGCGTCCACGGCGTGGAGCTGGCGGCCGAGATCGAAGGCGCGCGCGAGCCCCGCAGGATCGAGGAATTTCGTGATGCGCGCATCGCGCGCCACGCGTTCGCGAAAACTGCTGTCCCCCTCCCAGGCGGCCATGGCGTTTTCCTGTACCCACTGATACGCGGCGTCGCGCGGGGCCCCGGCTTCCACGAGATCGAGCAGAAGCTGCCCGGAAAAAACCAGTCCTTGCGTGGCGTCCAGATTTCGCCGCATGCGCTCGGGGAAGACGCGCAGGCCGGTAAGAATATCCGTCATGCGCGCGAGCATGTAATCGATCAATATAGTGGAGTCCGGCAGGATGATGCGTTCGACGGAACTATGCGAGATATCGCGCTCGTGCCAAAGCGCGATATTTTCGAATGCCGCCTGCGCATTGGCGCGCACCACGCGCGCGAGGCCGCAAATCTGTTCACAGCTTACCGGATTGCGCTTGTGCGGCATGGCCGAGCTGCCGCGCTGTCCCGCGGCAAAAGGTTCCTCGGCCTCGCGCACTTCGGTGCGCTGCAGATGGCGAATCTCCAGCGCGATTTTCTCCAGCGTGGCCGCGATGATTGCTAGAGTGGAGAGAAATTCGGCGTGGCGATCGCGCTGAATGACCTGCGAAGCGACCGGTGCGGGCTCAAGCCCCAGCCGCCGGCAGATGGCGTTTTCGACCTCCACGCCGAGATGTGCGGCACTACCGACCGCGCCCGAGACTTTTCCCACGGCCATCTGCCGCGCGGCATGACAGAAGCGCTCCTGATTGCGGCGATTTTCGGCAAACCAGTTGGCGATCTTGAGGCCGAAAGTAATCGGCTCGGCGTGAATGCCGTGAGTGCGGCCGATCTGAGGCGTGTGCTGAAATTCGTGGGCGCGCTTTTCCAGCACTTCACCGAGACGCTTGAGCCCCGCTTCGATCAGGCCCGAAGCCTCGCGCACCTGCAGCGCCTGCGCCGTATCCACTACGTCGTTCGACGTCAAGCCGTAATGCAACCAGCGCGCCGCTGCGGGATCGCCGATCGCTTCGCCCACAGCCAGCGTAAAGGCAATGACGTCGTGCCGCACGCGTGCTTCGATCTCCAGCACGCGCGCCGCATCCACGCGCGCACGTTCGCGAATGCGCGCCGCCGCTTCCCGCGGCACGACACCGCGTTCGGCGAGCGTGTCCGTGGCGGCCAATTCGACTTCGAGCCAGCGCTCGAGGCGGCCTTGATCGGTCCAGATCGCGCCCATCTGCGGGCGCGTATAGCGCGTAATCATGCGAGCCAAGAATTTTCGCGTTTCAGCGACGAATTTGCAAACGCACAGTTAGCGCCCGAAAAATCGGGCGTTTAACCCGAGCCTGGGAAGTCTGCAGTTCGCGAGAAGTTCACATAAAAGCAGATCCCTCACCCGCCCGGCAGAGTCGCTACAAATGCAAACGTGCCCGGCGGGTTCGGGATGACAGAATCTTTTGGCAGCGCGACACTACAGCTGGATGGGCGCAAGCGGCTCGTGCTGAGAAGCGATCTGCAACTCGCCGCGGAAGGCCAATTCGCTTGGCCGCCGGCCCAGGGCTTCTTCCGCGCAGATGCGCGCGACATCGGGATTATTGTTGTTTTCGGAAAGATGCGCCAGCACCAGATAGCGCGGGCGCGCGTCGAAACCTTCGGGATCGGCGAGAAACGCGCTGACGCTCTCATTCGAGAGATGGCCGGTGCGGCTCATGACGCGCTGCTTGACGTGCCAGGGATACGGGCCGACCTTGAGCATCTCCACATCGTGATTCGATTCGAGCACGAGGCCATCGCAATCGCGCAAGTGCTGC
>Ga0209160_1000378_pt1 | contig 35676 bp, 34 predicted proteins | sample GraSoiAngelo_153_FD_186167 | JGI IMG/M metagenome (GOLD analysis project Ga0209160, IMG submission 186167) | Grasslands soil microbial communities from the Angelo Coastal Reserve, California, USA - 14_1009_12_40cm (SPAdes) (version 2) | ecosystem: Environmental > Terrestrial > Soil > Grasslands ...
ATCGCCACGACATCTTTTTCCGGACCGGGGCGCGACCGACCATCAAATTTCAGAAGTTCATCATGGCGCCCTACATCGGCGACGGCTCGCCCGTCGATCAGACGATGTGGATCGATAACCTCATCGTCGCGACGGCACCCATCCCGGATAGCTCGACGAGCGTGCCGATGGCGCCGGTGGCAACAATCACCGTAAGTCCGGCGCCGGCGAGCGTCGTGGCGGGACAGACGGTCCAGCTTGCGGCGACGCTGAAGGATTCGAGTGGCAACGTGCTGACCGATCGCTCGATCACGTGGGCATCGAGCGATCCAGCAGTCGCGACGGTGAGTCAGACGGGTTTGGTCGCTGGCGTGGCGGCTGGTACAGCAACGATCACAGCATCGAGTGAAGGGAAAGCCGGCGCGGCATCGCTGAGCGTGACGACGTCCGTCACCAAACCCGGTGCCGTACCGGATCTCGCTGTGACGGGTGTAACCGACCGCGGCGTGACCCTTTCCTTTAAAGAAGTGACTGGCGGTACAGGTCAACCGGCGAGCTACGACGTGCGGTATGTAACCGGGACGATGGCGTGGGGCTCGGCCGCCAGCGTCACCAACGGGAGCTGCGCCACTCCGATGGCGGGAACTGCGATTGGAGTGACGCGGAGTTGCACGGCGCTCGGCCTACAACCAAACACGAGCTATCAGTTCCAGCTCGTTGCCTTCCGCGGCACGATGAACCTCAACGCGGTGTACGGCGGGCTCTCGAACGTCGCGAGTGGGACGACGGCGGCGAGCGTGTCGGTAACGAACCCCGGAACCGTCGCCGATCTTGCGGTGGCGAGCGTGACCGATAGTTCGGTGACGCTGGCGTTCACCGAGGTAACCGAGGGGACGAGTCAGCCCGCGCGTTATGACGTGCGTTACGCGGCAGGAACAATCGCGTGGGGTGCGGCCGCGAGCGTGAGCAAGGGGACGTGCGCGACGCCGGTTGCGGGGAGTGCGATTGGCGCACAGCGGACGTGCACGGTGCTCGGTCTCGCGGCGAACACGAGTCATGAGCTGCAGCTGGTGGCCTTCCGCGGCACGATGAATCTCAACGCCGTGTACGGCGGGCTCTCCAACGTGGCGAGTGGGACAACGACGGCAAGCGCACCGCCCCCGCCGGCTCCGCCGCCCCCGCCGCCTCCGCCGCCCCCGCCGCCCCCGCCGGTCCCGCCACCACCGGTTCCGCCACCGCCGCCGGGGCCGCCAGGCACGGTCAGCAATCTCGCAGTGGCGGGCGCGACCGACAGTTCAGTGACGCTGGCGTTCACCGAGGTGACGGACGGGACGGGCCAACCCGCGCGTTATGATGTGCGCTATGCGGTGGGGACGATCGCCTGGGGCACGGCGGCGAGCGTGAGCGTGGGGACGTGCGCCACGCCGGTAGCGGGCAGTGCCATCGGGGCGACGCGGAGCTGCACCGTGCGGGGACTTGCGCCGAACACGGGTGACCAGTTCCAGTTGGTGGCGTTCCGGGGCACGATGAACCTGAACGCCGTGTACGGAGGGCGTTCGAACGTGGCGAACGGGACGACGGCCCCGAGTGTCGTGCCGCCCCCACTGGCACCGTCCGGGAGCAATGAGCCGGCGGGATTCACGCCGGTCGCTGACCGCACGTTCGACGCGGTGGCGGAATTGGGATGGGGGGCGAGCGCGCTCGTCTCGGTGGTGGCAGACCCGACGGCGCCGAAATCCCCGCCACTTGTTGGCCAAGTCACTTATCCGGCAGGATTCGGCGGCGGCTACGAGCCGGCCAGCACGTGGCTGGAGGGAGCCGACGCGCTTGGCTATACGCGGTTGTATCTCTCTTTCTGGGTGAAGCTGTCGAGCAACTGGCAGGGGCACAGTTCGGGGGTGAACAAGATCGCGTTTGTGTGGCTGCATGACAATCCGGTCGTGTACTTCTCCGAGCAAGGCAGTGGCAGCGGGCCGCTCGAGGCGCAACTCCGCCTGCAGAACACGCCGGTGCCCGCGCGCAATCTCACGCCGAACCTTGCCGCAGTCTCCCTGACGCGGGGCGAATGGCATCGCTGGGAGGTGGTGCTGGTCGTGAACACGGGCGACCAGGCGAACGGTGAGGCGCACTGGTGGATCGACGGCGTAAAAGTGGGCGAGTACCGGGACGTGCTCTATGGCTCGAGCACCCAGCCCAAAGCATGGGGCGGGCCGGAGATCAGCTGGATGCCGATTTGGGGCGGGATCGGCGATACGGTCGCCCAGACGATGTACATGTGGATGGACCACTTCTACATCAGCGGCAGGCCGTAACAAGAGGCCAAACCCGGAAGTAAACCGGGAGCGAACGGGTGTATCGGTCGGAGCATGGAAAGGCTGTTGCGCCGGCGCCATGCTCCGGCCTCAGGCGGAACCTCTCGGCGGCTGGTTCGGCGCGACCCCACGATCGGCCCGCATGTTGCACCTTTCGGCTGGGCAATGCGGATCCTGCTCACCGATGGAAACGAACGCGCGACGCTCGCCGCCGCTCGATCGCTGGTGCGGGCGGGCCACGCCGTATGGGTGACGGCGCCCATGCGGCTGTCCCTCGCTGGCGTGTCGCGACGCGTGCGGTCGCACACGCTCGCGACCGACACACTTCAGCAGCCAGCGGACTATGCGGCCGAGCTGGGCACGATCGCGCGTCAGGAGCGAATAGACATTCTCCTGCCGATGACCGATCCGTCAGTCGAAGCGGTGCTCGAGCACCGAGCGGCCCTGCCTGAGACAGTCGTCATCCCGTTTCGCGACCTCGCGACCTACAGGGCCAGCGCCGACAAGGCGCACGTGCTCGAGCTCGCCCGGTCGAGCGGCTTCGATATTCCAGAGACCCGTATCATCGCGTCGGCTGATGAGTGCGATGACGCGCTGTCTGACTCCACGTTCTTCCCGGCTGTCATCAAGCCGCATCGCTCGGTGGTCACCGTCGGGGGAGCACGGCGCAAGATCGCTGTGACACCTGTCCCCGACTCCGCCGCGGCCCGTCGTGGGCTGAGCGCGCTTCCCGTCGCGGCGTTCCCGGTTCTGCTGCAGCGGTGGGTCGAAGGTATCGGCGAGGGGTTCTTCGCCTTGCGTTGGGGTGGACGGACGGTCGCTATGTTCGCCCACCGTCGCCTGCGGGAGAAGCCGCCGGTCGGCGGCGTGAGTGTGTACCGCGAAAGCATCCCACTCGACGACGCGTTGGTCGGGCCGGGACTTCGTTTGCTCGACGCGCTGGACTGGCAAGGAGTGGCGATGGTTGAGTGCAAGCGCGATCTAATCACCGGTCGCCATGTCATCATGGAGGTCAATGGCCGGTTCTGGGGCTCGCTGCAGCTCGCCATCGACGCCGGCGTGGATTTCCCGGCACTCCTCGTTCGCTGTGTAGCTGGTGAGAGGGTGCCGGAATGCCGGGCGTACCGGGTGGGGGTGCGGAGCCGCTGGTTTTGGGGGGATGTCGACCACCTGTATCTGCGTCTTCGCGGCGCGCAGTCGGGCTCGCGCTTCCAGGCGCTGCGCGATTTTTTCCGGGTACATCCCGGGCGCGACCGCTCAGAAGTCTGGCGCTGGCGTGATCCGGCGCCGTTTGCCGTCGAGACCCTGCAGTGGCTGCGGATTCTCGGCGCCGGTTAAATGACTGGCGCGTAGTCTGATTTTATCTCCACACCTGTGGCGTTGACGCCACGCCCCCGACGCAGACCACGTCTAGGGTCGCCACGGCGCGATGCCGTAGGGGGACGGCTTGGCCCTTGCACAGGCACATGATCGGGTCGGGTACCGCTCGGCCAGGTAGGCCGATTCGATTGGGGGGGATACTGCTGTGCAAGACTTGCCCGCACCAGGCGGGCTGGAGAGAAGCCGAACGATGGGTGAGCCTAGCGCCCCGTGCTCGGACAGCGTCCTCGTCATCGTATCCATCGACACAGAGGAGGACAACTGGCAGCGCAGCCGCGACCAGGTGACTGTCGAGAACATCGGCGAACTCCGGCGGCTTGCGGCGTTCTTCGACCGTTTGGGTGTGCGGCCGACTTACTTCACGACTTATCAGGTTGCAATTGATCCATCCGCGGCGGACGTGTTGCGCGAAGTCAGTCATGGAGGCCGCGGCGAAATCGGTGCCCATTTGCACCCTTGGAACACTCCTCCTCTCACGGAAGCGTTCGTTCCCCGCAACTCGATGCTCAACAACCTGCCGCCGGACCTGCAACTCGCCAAGCTTCGGCGGCTGACCGCCACGCTCGAGGAAGTGTTCGAGGTCACGCCTCGCGCTTTTCGCGCCGGCCGCTATGGCCTCGGGAGGGATACAGTCGCTGCGCTGACGTGTTGCGGCTACCGTGTGGACAGCAGCGTCACGCCGTTCGTCAGTTGGGAGAAATTTGACGATGGCCCGAGCTTTGTCGGCGCGCCACTCGTGCCGTACCGTCTGGCGCCGGACTGCGACGTCAGACAGCCCGCTCCGGATGGCGACCTACTTGAGATTCCCCTCTCCCACGGCTTCAGCCGCGGGCCATTCCCCTTCTGGGATCCGATTCGCCGCTTGTTCGAGGTGGCGCCGTGCCGGTGGTTTCGCGTCGCCGGGCTCGCTGCCCGCGCGGGCCTGGTCGACCGCATCACACTGAGCCCGGAGTTGGCATCGGCGGCCGAGATGCTGACCCTCTCGCGCCGGCTACTCGAGCACGGTGTGCGCCATCTACACCTGTCCTGGCACAGTTCGAGCCTCAAGCCCGACCTGAGTCCGTTCGTGGCCACGGCCGCCGATGTCGAGCGTCTGTATCGCACGGTCGAAGCCTGTCTCGAAGGCCTCGCGAAGCTAACCCCCGTCACTTTTGCCACGGTCAGCGAAGCCGCGGCGGTTTTGGGATAGATCACGTGCTCAAGAACGTCGGCAGCAACTGGGGCATCACGCTCGTCACAATGGTGGCGGTGTACGTCCTGACGCCGTTCACACTCCATAGACTTGGTGAGGCCGGGTACGGCACCTGGAATCTGATCACCGCGATCACCGGATACCTCGCGCTGCTCACGCTCGGCGTGCCCATGGCGTCGCTCCGGTATTTCGCACAGCACGCCGCGAGCGGTGACGTTCGCAAGCTCAACGAGGCGATTGGAAGCTGCACGGCGCTCTACCTGATGCTGGGCGCCGCGGCGTTGCTGGTTGGCGTGGGGTTGTATCTGTTCTTCCATGTCGCATACGACGTCCCCGCGACGATTCGCGGGGCCTCGCAGCTGGCGTTCGCGCTCGCGGTCGTGACGGCGGCTGCCGGGTTCGTCGGAATGCTTCCCGGGGGAGTCCTCCAGGCGCACGACGATTTTGTGCCCCGCAACGTGATTCGTCTCGCGGGCGTGGTCCTGCGCATCGTCCTGACACTCGGGCTCTTGGTCGTCTGGCCCTCGTTGAGTGTCATCGCCCTGATTCAGTTCGTCTGTCTGGCGTTTGATTTCTGGCTGTGCTGGTGGCTGATGCTGCGACGCTATCCCGGCGTGCGGATCCGTCTGGCGGACTTCGATTGGAAGATGGTGCGGCAGATCCTCTCGTTCAGCGTCTACGTCCTCGTGCTGAACGCCGGGATCCGTTTGTCGTTTGAGACGGACTCGCTCGTCATCGGGAAATTTCTGGACGTGAGTTCCATTCCGTACTTCACCGTCGCAAACAGTTTCCTCATTTACCTGATGGAGTTCATCATCGCGATCGCCGCCGTGGTGATGCCGATGGCGACGCGGCTGAAGACGCAGGGACGGACATCCGAGCTCCGCGAGATCTTCCTCAAGTGGTCCAAGATCGCCCTCTCGCTCACGATGATGGCCGGGTTGTTCCTCATTGTTCTCGGGCCGCGGTTCATTGCGTGGTGGATCGATCCGTCCTTCGAGCAGCCGGCGGGCCAGGTGCTCCAGATCCTGACGATTTCGTATCTGGTTTTTCTGCCCGTGCGCGGCGTGGCGCTGCCGATTCTGATGGGCCTCGGCAAACCAGGTCTCCCGACTATCGGATTCCTCGTCGCCGGTTTGGTGAACCTGGGGTTGAGCATCATCCTCGCGCGCACGATGGGTATCGCGGGCGTCGCGCTGGGAACCGCCATCCCCAACGTCCTGTTCGCGGGCCTGGTCCTATGGCATGCCTGCCGCGAGCTCGAGACGCCCGTTGGAGAGTACTTGCGGTACGTGGTGCCCCGGGCGACGCTCGGTGCGCTGCCGGTCCTGGCGCTGCTGCTGTGGTTCAAGCTCGGTCTCGACGTCCGGAGCCTCGGCGGGATCGCGAGTGCGGGCGTCGCTATGGTGCTCTTGTTCGCCATCACGTGGGTCGTGTTTGTGTACCGCAACGACCCGTATGTCGACCTGCGCAACCGGCTTCGGCTGAGGATGGGGGAACGGGCGTGACGGCTTGGGTGACGGGTGCGGTGATTGTGGGAGCGGTCGTTTTCATGGTCGTGGAGTTGGCGTCGCGCTGGTGGCTCCGGCGGCGCTCTCGCTATTACGTGTGGCGCCCGGGGAGCCGGCTTGAGATGCGCGTGGACCCGGAAGCCTGCCCTGAGCTCGAGCCTCTGGTGCGATTCGACATCAACACGGCTGGCGAGCGCGGCGCGGACGTGCGAGGTAGCGACGATGGACTCTGCCGGATCCTCGTGGCGGGAGGGAGTGCCGTCGAGTGTTTCATGCTCGACCAACCGACAAGCTGGCCTGCAGCGCTCGAGCGTTTGCTCAACGCGCCGGACAGCTTGCGCATCCTGGGCGCTCGCGGGGTGCACGTGGGTAACATCGGCCGCTCTGGAGTCGGGTCGGCCGAGCTGGACCTCATTCTCGAGCGCATCCTGCCGCAGTATGACCGTCTCGATGCGATTCTGATCATGGTCGGCGCCAGCGACGTGTACCACTGGATGGAGATCGGTGCCCCCCCATCGCGTGCGCCAACGCCCGTGCCGGAGCTGACGCTATTCTCGTCTCACCCGATGCAACCGTTCGGTTGGAAGCCCCATGAGTTGGCACTGACGGAAGTGGCCCGCCGGGTGCGGCGATTCTGGCTCCATCCGGTGGAGGTAAAGGAGCGCGCCGGGGCCTGGTTTGCGACTGCGCGGCGCATGCGGGCCGAGGCCAGAGAGGTGCGCAGTACGATGCCGGACACCACCACGCTGCTGGAGCACCTCGAGCACCATTTCCGCCGACTGCTCCGCAGGGCGAAGGCAAGTGCGGATCGCGTGCTAGTCGTGCGGCAGCCGTGGTTCGAGAAGAACTATACGGCCGATGAGGCGGCCCGCTTCTGGACCGGCGCGGTCGGTATGCCTTGGAGGGAAACGGTCAACGCGTATTACAGCCTGGAGGTCTTGAACCGTCTGTTGGGTCTAGTCGATGCCCGAGTCGCCAAAGTTGCCAGCGCGCTCGGCGTCCCGCACCTCAACCTGCGACCGGTGCTGACCCAGGGACTGCGGCATTACTACGACCACGACCATTTCACTCCGGTCGGCGCGGCAGTCGTGGCACAGACCGTGGCGACCGCCCTCCTTGCGCGACCGGCGGTGACCCGGACGGTCAGGTCTCGGCCCGCGCTGGCCGTATCGGCCTCGGCGCCGTCGCCAGGATCGACTTCTTCATAGCGCAAATGCTCATTCTGCACGTCGTCGCCCCGGGCGAGATCGGCGGCCTTGAACGGGTCGTCGACATGCTAACGCGAGGCCAGGCGCGCGCCCTGTGCGACATCCATGTCGCGGCAGTGTTGGACCGCGGCTGTGAGAATCATCCACTGCTTACGACTCTTGCGCAGGCAGTCCAGACGCATCCCATTGTCCTCCCCGGCCGCGCGTACCAGCGAGAGCGCGCCGCGCTGAAAGACCTGTGCCGGCGTCTTCGGCCCCACGTCGTGCACACCCACGGGTATCGCCCCGATGTGGTGGACTCGACCGTGCCCCGCCATCTGGGCATCCCGACTGTTACAACGGTGCATGGCTTTGCAGGAGGCGACTGGAAAAACCGACTCTACGAGCGCCTGCAGCGGCGCGCCTATCGGCGCTTTGACAGCGTGATCGTCGTTTCGCATCCGCTGCGGGAACAGCTGATTCGTGATCATGTCCCCGCCGATCGGATCCACGTCGTGCAGAACGCGTGGCAGCAAAGCGCACCGCCATTCGACCGCTGGACCGCGCGGCGCGTCCTCGGCGTGAGTGAAGAGGGATTTCGGATCGGCTGGGTCGGACGATTGAGCGACGAAAAAGGAGCGGACCTGCTGCTCGACGCATTGGTCCATCTGACCGATCTGCCGCTCAGCGTCTCCATCGTGGGGAATGGGCAGGAGCAGCAATCGCTGCTCGACCGCGCCAAGCGCCTAGGCGTCGAGCAACAAATCTGCTGGCACGGCGCGGTGCCTGACGCGGCTCGGCACTTCGCGGCGTTCGACGTTTTCGTGCTGAGTTCCCGCACCGAGGGCACACCCATCGTGCTGTTCGAGGCGATGGCGGCTGACGTACCGATTGTCACGGCCCGCGTCGGCGGGGTCCCGGACGTCGTTTCCGCGGCGGAAGCGGTGCTCGTGCCTCCCGCCGACCCAGTCGCGCTTGCCGCAGCGATTCGCCAGGTCTACTACGATCCAGCCATAGCCCGCGCGCGCGCGCAACGGGCGCGAGCGCGTTTGCTCACAGACTTCACTGTTACTCCCTGGATCAGCCGGTACGACGCGATCTACAAGCTGGTGACCACCCCGGCTCCCGCCGCCGTGAGGGTATGACGTTCCTGGCGGCGTCATGAGGCCGTTGCGCGGGCGCTACAGATGGCGCCGGATCGCGAAAGGGCGCGCCACGGCACGGTTCTCTCAATGGTTGATGGTATGTCGCTCCGCGTGATCCTGGCCGACGATCAGGAGATCGTGCGGCGGGGAATCAAGTTGCTGCTCGAGCGCGAAATGCCCGACCTTCTGATCGTCGGGGAGGCGTCCGATGGCCGTGAAGCGGTAAGCTTAGCCCGCGAGCTGCGACCCGACGTCGCCGTTCTCGATTTCGCGATGCCGGTCCTAAACGGCCTCGACGCCGCGCGCGAAATCCGCCGGCACGTGCCGCTCACCAAGACCATCCTGTTGACCGGGTATGCCGAAGACCGGCGCGTGATGGGCGCGCTGCGGGCAGGCATCAACGGCTACGTGGTCAAGACGCAGCCCCCGCGTGAACTGGCACAGGCGATTCAGGACGTCGCCGGCGGTGCCGTCTACGTGAGTCCCGTGGTATCCCGGGCGGTGGTCGACGCGTTCTTCGCCGCGGAGCAGTCGCCCGCCGGACGCCCGCCGAGCGAGCGGCTCACGCCCCGCGAGCGGCAGGTCCTGCAGCTCGTCGCGGAAGGAAAGACGACCAAGGAGATCGCGACGATCCTCGGTGTCAGCGTCAAGACGTGCGAGTCACATCGCACTCGGGTGATGCAGAAGCTGGGAATTCACACCGCCGCCGGGCTGGTGCGCTACGCGATTCGCGAGGGTCTCGTGAATCCGTGAGGAGAGCCGGCAGGCTCAGGCGGCTGGTTTTGGTTCCGGAGTCGTCGTTTCAGTCTCTTCGCCAGGCTCACGCTCGACCAACCACGCGGCGTTGGGGCTGCGTTGCAGGCCGTGCCGCTCCATCAGGCGGTACAGGGTGGTGCGGTCGACGCCGGCGATCCGGGCGGCCTTCGACAGGTTTCCGCCCGCCCGGCCGAGTAACCAGGTCAGGTACTGCAGCTCGAACTGCGCGATCACCTGTTCGCGGGCGCCGTGATAGCTCTCATCATGCAGCGTCGAGATGAGCGATGCCGGGTTCGTGCTGGCGGGCGACGGGGTTTCGGCGGTGAGCGGGAGATCATCAGGCCGGATGACGGCGCCCGGCTCGGTGAGCACGGCCACGTGCTCGATCACGTTCTGCAGCTCGCGCACGTTCCCCTGCCAGGGGTGGCTGCACAGCGTGCGGATCGCGCTGTCGGATAGCGTGGGAGACGTCTCGCCTTTCGTGCGGTGCCGCATCCAGTAGGTCGACAGGAAGTATTCGGCGAGCAGCGGGATGTCTTCGGGCCGTTCGCGGAGCGACGGCACATGGATCGGCACCACGCGCAGGCGGTAGTAGAGGTCCTGCCGCATGGTGCCAGCCTTTACGGCGGCCTCCGGATCACCGTTCGTGGCGGCGATGAACCTCACATTTACCACGGCGTCCGTTGTTTCGCTGCCCACGCGACGCACGACGCCGTCCTGGATGACGCGCAGCAGCTTCGCTTGAATCGGCTTGGACATCTCGACCAGCTCGTCGAGGAGCAGCGTCCCGCCGTTGGCCGTCTCGAGCAGACCGGGTTTGTCACGCACCGCGCCGGTGAAGGCGCCCTTGCGGTGCCCGAACATCTCGGATTCGAGGAGCGGCTCCGGGAGTGCGGCGCAGTTGACCGCGACAAAGGGCCGGCTGGACCGCCGGCTGTGCTGGTGGATGAATTGCGCGATGAGCTCCTTGCCTGCGCCGCTCTCGCCAGTGATGAACACTGAAGCGTCGGTCGGCGCCACGCGCCGCGCGAGCTCGATGACCCTGCGGAAGGCAGCGGACGTCCCGAGCTGCTTGGTCTCATCGCTCGCTTCCTGTGTCCGCTCAGGATCTTCGCGTTGACTGCGTGTCTCCTGGCCGACGAGCACGGTGTGGGCCGCTCGTCCCATCGTGATTTGCAGGTGCTGCGCCGAGAAGGGTTTCGGCAGGTAATCCCATGCACCCTGGCGCAGCGCTTCGATGCTCGACTCGACGCTGGGGTTGCCGGTCATCACGATGACGATCGTTTCCGGGTTCGTGGCGAGCGCCGCACGGAGCAGGGTAAGGCCATCGACCTGGGACATGTACAGGTCCACGAGCGCGATGTCGAAGGGCCGGCGCTTGAGCAGGTCCAGCGCTTCCTGGCCCCGGCCGCACGCGGTCACGTCATACCCCTCACCGCCGAGCAGGCTGGCGCAGGTCTCGCGCAGCGTGTGCTCATCGTCCACGACCAGCGTGCGGATCTGAGCCTTGGCCTCCGAACCGATCGACAGCATCGCGTTGACGCTGCGAGCGTCGGCACCGTTCGATGCTAGTGATGTCGACATGATCAATCCTCCCGCTGGCGCCATACGCACGGATCGGGCCACGCTATCGCAGCCGCGCAGCAGCGTCGCGGCTCACCGCGCATGTGAATCCCGTGTGATGTAGATCGACGATTACTACGCTGTCTGGGAAGGGAGTTCCCTCCCCCGTTGGATCTATTTTAGTACTCATCTTTGGATCTACTTCAGCGCTCACCTGCCCAGCTGCGTTGCGCCTTTTGTCGCCCGCCCGCAACGCCGGCCTGTTGCGTGAGCGCGACGGCAGGGAAGGCCCCGTCGATACGACACGGACGGCATGGAAATTGTTCAGTGAGCGTGCGATGACCCTCGCTCCCACCCTCCCGCTGGTGTTGCTGGTCGCCGCCGCGGGACTCTGTGCCTACACATTCCTGGGCTATCCCGCGATCCTCGAGCTCCTGCGGGTGGTTCGGAGGGCATTGCCGCACCGGCCGCAGCGCCTCGCAGCCGAGTGGCCCACGATCAGCGTCGTGCTGCCCGTCTACAACGAAGTCGAAGGGATCGCCTCCACACTCGAACGGATTCTCGCCATCGAGTATCCGGCCGAGCGCCGGCAGATCCTCGTCGTTTCGGACGCATCGACGGATGGCACCGACGAGATCGTCACACGGTTCGCTCCCCGAGGCGTCGAACTCGTGCGCCTGCCACAGCGTCGCGGCAAGACGGCGGCGGAAAACGCCACGAGGTCTCGCCTCAGCGGGGAGATCATCGTCAACACCGATGCTTCGGTGCAGATCGACGCGGGAGCTGTGAAGCATCTCGTGGCGGCCTTCGACGACCCGTCGGTCGGTGTTGCCTCGGGGCGCGACGTGAGCGTTTCGAACGTCGATGACCGCCTGAATCCCGGGGAACAGGCGTACGTCGGCTACGAACTGTGGGTGCGTGATCTCGAGACAAGCCTGTCGGGCATCGTCGGGGCGTCAGGCTGTCTGTACGCGATTCGTCGCGATCTGCATATGCACACGATGCCGGACGGGCTGAGCCGGGACTTCGGGGCGGCACTCGTGGCGCGGGAACACGGTTACCGCGCTGTGTCGGTTCCCGCCGCGATTTGTTACGTCCCCCGCAGCAGCTCTCTGCGACGCGAGTACCGTCGCAAAGTCCGCACGATGGCGCGCGGCCTCAGGACCTTATGGCACAAGCGCAGCCTGCTTAACCCAAGGCGTCACGGTCTCTTCGCGTGGATGCTGTGGAGCCACAAGGTGTGTCGCTGGCTCGTGCCGTGGATGGCGCTTCCCGCGGCGGGGGCGCTCGCGTGGCTCGCGCCCGAGCGCTGGTGGGCCGCCGCGACGCTTGCGCTCGGCGGGGCGGTCGCGCTGGTGACGGCGATCGGTTGGGTGTGGCCGGAGGGACGACCGGTCCCGCGGCTGATCGCGGTGCCCGCCTACGCGGTAAGTGGGAACATCGCCGCGCTGCAGGCCTGGATCAGAGCGCTGGGGGCGCAGGGAACAGCGCTGTGGGAGCCGACCCGCCGAGGGGTTACCAGCCGCTCATGAGTTGCTCAGCCCTCGTGAGGTCGAATCCAGCCGAGCCGCGACTCGGCGTCGGCGTCGTGCCACGCCCGTCGCGCCCGCACCAGCAGATCGCCCGCGCTGCCTGGGGCGTACGCGACGTTACTGACCGCGTCATAGCCGGCGCGCAGCCGGAACGCCGGAACGGCGCCGGCGGCGTCGTGCGAGCGGCGCTGCATCACGCCAGTGAGCCGCTGCGCGAGCCGGATCGCGCCGTTCGCGCCAGTCCGGGGCGCCACCACCGCGAACTCCGTGGCGGCGATCCGGCCCGCCACGTCCGAATGTCGGACGCCGCCCTTGATCGTCTGCGCGCAGAACGCGGTCACCTTGGGCAGCGCGCCGTCGTCCTCCACCTCGATCGCGAGCACGACGCACGCGAGCGCGCCGTGGGCCCGCACCGACAGCGCTCCCAGCTCTTCGACGCGCCGCGCAAGACCGTGAAGGTTATAAAGGCCCGTCTCGCGATCCACGAGGCTGGCCGACTGCATCTCTTCGGCCAGGCTCTTGAGCTGCGCGTAACCGTCGAGTTTGAGGAGCAGCTCAGCGACGTCAAGCGGCTGGCCGAGGATGTCGGAGGCGCCCGCGCGCAGCGCGGCGAGCCGAGCGTCGCTTGATGTGAGCTCGCCCGCGATAAAGATGGCCGTGTGGGGAGTGATGCGGGGCTCGCGCCGCAGCAGGCGGCACAGCTCCGCAGGCTCCACGTCGGGAAGCGCGGCCGCGACGACGATCGCGTCGGGCGAGGTGTGGCGCACGGTTGCCAGCGCGGCTTGGGTCGATGGAGCGCGCAGCACGGCGTACCCAGCGGCCTCGAGCTGCCCGGCCACCGGGTCGAGCAGCTGCCCGTCCGCGCCGATGATTAGGACCACGGCCATATCGTGTCTCCCGCAACGGCAAGATTCAGTCCGACTAGCCTTTTGGATGACAGGGATTCCCGCATGCCAGCTTGGGAATTGCCCCCACAGCGGGGCCAGCGAGGTTTGGGAAGCGGTGGGGCCGGCGCGTCACCAGCCGCCGCGCCGGCCCAGCATCACGGCAGGCGTGAGCAGCATGATCTTCAAGTCCTCGAGCGCCGAGCGGCGACGGATGTACTCCAGATCGTAGGTGAGCTTCTCTCGAACATCGTCCACGCTGCTGTCGTACGCCCGGTTGATCTGCGCCCAGCCGGTGATCCCCGGCAGGACGCGCTGGCGCCGCGGGTATTCCTCGATCTGCTCGCGCAGCGACGCAAAGATCCCCGGCTGCTCGGGGCGCGGCCCAACGACGTTCATGTCGCCCACCAGGACGTTCCAGAACTGCGGCAGCTCGTCGAGCCTGAGCTTGCGCAGCACGCGACCGACCGCGGTCACCCGCGGATCCTCGCGTTGCGCCCAGACCTCATGTGCTGCGGCGCCATTCACGCGCATTGTGCGGAACTTGTACATGGTGAACGTCCGGCCGCCGGAGTCGGCATGGCGGCGGAAGTTGCCTCCGGCGTTGCCGATCGCGCGACGATCGACGCCGATCCGCCGCTGCGTGAACAGCACCGGGCCAGGGGACGTGAGCTTGATCAGGACGGCGATTGCAGCCATCAATGGCAGGGCGAGCACCAAGGCCAGCGTCGCAATCACGACGTTGAGAATGCGTCGGGCCGCGTCGCAACTCTGCGGTCCGAGGTCGGTGGTCCAGGAGAACGGGAGCAGCTGAGGAAGTGTCATGCCCCAATAACTCGCAAGGCGTGTGCCGTCTGCGATGTGAGGTTTCGATGCGATGTGGCGCGCGCACCGCGCTTGTTGGACGCGCGCCACGCGCGCCACGGCGCTGCGCGCGGCTCGCGATGAAGGCATGGGCGGTATAGCTCTTGCTTCGTGAGCCGCTGATGACTCCAAGGCCTCTTCCCGCGATCCGTGGGCAATCCGCGCCAGCCGTCTTGCGGCGGGGGGGTACCTCGGATCGCACAAGTTTGCCCGAAGAGGAAGCGGCCCCTGACTGGCGGCGCATTGGGAGCGTGCTGCTGCGGTTCAAATGGGTCGTGATCCTCATGCTGGCGCTGGGTCTGGGCGCGGGATTCGCGGCCACTCGCGTGCTGCGTCCCGTCTACAGAGCGCAGGCCAATGTGTGGGTCGACGTCCCCGATCGGCGCGGGAACGGCAGCTCCGACGCGCGAGGGCCAATCCGCCAGGGCGCGCTGCTCGACGCCGATGCCTGGGTGGAATTGCTCCGGTCATACGTCGTGTTGGACCAGGTCGTGCGGGATCTGCGCCTCTACCTCAAGGTGAAACGGACCAGCGACCGGGCGACATTTGACGCATTCCGCGTGAATGACATTTTCCGGCCCGGGGACTACCGGTTGAGCGTCAGCGACGATGGGCGCCAATACACGCTAGCCTCGGCCGAAGGCGTGGATTTAGAGCGAGGAACGGTCGGCGACTCGGTAGGGAACCGGCTTGGCTTCCGCTGGGCCCCACCGGCGGGGAGTTTGCCGCCCGGCCGCACGGTCGAGTTCTCTGTGGTGCCACCGCGCGACGCCGCGCTACGGCTCGGCGAGCAGTTGGACGTCCGAATGGACATGAACGGCAATTTCCTGGCGCTGGAACTGCGGGGGCCGAACCCGGTTCTGATTACCACCATTCTGAACGCCGTGGCCCAGCGCTATGTCGAGGTGGCGGCCCAGCTCAATCGCGAAAAGCTCACCCAGCTGACAAAGATCCTCGAGGACCAGCTGACGACCGCTAAGCGGAATCTCGACTCTGCAGAAACCGCCCTTCAAGGATTCCGCACGCGCACCATTACCCTGCCGTCGGATCAAGCAGCGGACCGGAAAGCCGCGGCGGACACGCGCGACCCAATTCGCACGAGTTTCTTCGATATGGCGGTCGAGCGCGACCAGTTGCGCCGGGACGGCGACGCGATCGATCGCTTATTGGCCCAAGGTGGCGGCGGAGACGGGCTACCGACGGAGGCGTTGTCCGCCATCGGGTCCGTGCAGCATGCGCCAGAGTTGTCGAATGCGCTTAAGGAGCTGAGCGACAAACAGGCGCAGCTGCGCACCTACCGGTATCACTACTCCGAGGCCTATCCGCCGGTGCAGCGGCTTGCGAGAGAGATCTCGGAGCTACAGCAGCGGACGATCCCAACGCTCGCGCGCGCGCTTTCGGCGCAGCTTGCTACGCGGGAATCGGAGCTGGGGAGACAGGTGGGCGCTGCGTCCCGCGATCTGCGCCAGATTCCCGCCCGGGACATTGAAGATGTCCGGCTGAATCGCAACGCCCAGTTGAAGGAGCAGACGTACACGGCGCTGCAACAGCGCTTCGACCAGGCGCGGCTCGCCGCTGAGGCCACCCTTCCTGATGTCCGGATTCTCGACCCGGCGGTCGTGCCGCAGCGTCCAGTCAAGAACACAGCGCCACGCCTGCTTTTCATGGGACTCTTGGGCGGCCTCGGACTGGGTGTGCTGGGCGCGATCCTGCTCGACCGCGCGGATCCCAGAGTGCGCTACCCGGAGCACGTGTCGCGCGACCTCGGGTTGCCGATCATCGGCGCGGTGCCGCATCTGCGAGCCAAAGAGCCGGCCGAGGTCGTCGAGGCTCTGCGCGGCGTGCGCCTCAGCCTCGTGCATGAGTACGGTCCCGGGCCGTTGCTCGTCACGGTCACGAGTCCCGGACCGGGCGACGGCAAGTCGTTCCTATCGGCCAATCTGGCGCTCACGTTCGCGGACGCAGGACATCGCACGCTGCTGGTGGACGGCGATGTCCGGCGTGGCGTGCTGCACCGCCGGTTCAAAGCCAACCGCCAGCCCGGCCTCGTCGATTTTCTCCTCGGGAAGGCGGGTCTCGACGAAATCGTGCAGGGGACGGAGTACCCGCGGCTTGCGTTCATCGGATGTGGCACTCGCACGCAGCGCGCTCCGGAAGTGCTGGGCTCGCCCGCGATGACTCAGTTCATCGCCGATTTGCGCAACCAGTATGACGTGATCCTGGTCGACAGCCCGCCGCTCACGGCCGGAGTCGATCCGTTCGTTCTGGGAACCGTGACCGGCGCGCTGTTACTCGTATTGCGGACCGGGCACAGCCACCGCGACATCACTGGAGCTAAGCTCGAGGTACTGGACCGTCTGCCAATCCGGTTGCTCGGCGCGGTGTTGAACGACGTGCCACACGGTGCCGCCTACGGCTACTACTCGTACTACTCCTACTATCTGCCCGGCTACGAGGCGGTGGACGAAGGCGACCGCCAGGCGTCCGGCGCACGAGTTGTCTAGCGAGGTATCGGTCGAATGAAGCGCTCTCATTGGTCGTTGACGGTCGTAGCGGGGGGGGCATTGCTCGCCACCGCCCTGCAGGGAATGGTGCCGGCGGAGGCGCAAACACGCGCGACGGGATTCCAGGTTGGGGATCGCATCCTGCTTCACGTGGAGCGGGACTCGGCCCTGTCGGACACCTTCACGGTCGTGGCGGGGCCCGCGCTGCGGCTTCCTAACATCGGCGAAGTCTCGCTCGCCGGCGTGCGCCGCGGTGACATCGAGGCCCATTTGACCCGCGAACTGGGCCGCTACATCAACGATCCCGTGGTGCAAGCGCGCGCCCTGATCCGCGTGTCCGTCGTCGGCGAAGTGACGCGGCCGGGATACTATGCCGTTCCCATCGACCTGGTGCTGACGGACGCGCTGATGCTCGCGGGTGGCGCTACCAAGGATGCCCGCGTCGATCGGCTGCACATCCAGCGGGGCAACTCGTCGTTGTGGAGCGGGGACGCGCTCCAGTCGGCGATCGCGCGGGGCGCGACGCTGGACGACCTCGGCATGCGGGCCGGCGATCGCATTCAGGTACCGGGACACCGCGACCCGGAATCGAAATGGCGGATCGTCGGCATCATCGTCACAAGCCTCGCGACGACGGTCACCGTCGTCGCGTTGACCCATCGGTGAGGCTCGATAAGATGTAGGGTTGTGGGAGTCTCGCTTGCCCGCGGGTGGCTGCTGTCCACGCGATCCGTTGTCCTTGCTGGATTGATGGCCGCGCTTCCCGTTCGGGTGAGCCTGGCCCAGCGAGTGCCGTCCGCCTTTCGGTCATCCTCCTACCGACTTCACGATCCGATGCCTTGCGGGTGCGCACCCGTCGCAGCTTCGGAGCACGGGAGCTCCCGGCTCTGGATCGTCGCCGGTTTGCATGCGGTAGGCTGGGCCCTCGTGTACGGCGAAACGCAGCGGACCTGGGGCCAGTCGCGGGGACGCTTTCACGTGAAGAACGACTGGACCGGCGACTCGCTGAGTCAGAACGACGAGGCCAGTCATCTGTTCTTCGGCTACACCCTGACCCGGACCTTTTCCGGGCAATGGCGTTGGGGCGGGATGCCGCCGCGAAGGTCCCGGACAGTCGGTGGGGCCGAAAGCGCCGTTGCCTTGACGCTGGTGGAAGTGCTGGATGCCTTCAATCCGGCGCAGGGGCTGGGGATTTCGGATGTCCTGTTCGACTATACCGGAGTCGGGGCGGGCCTGTGGACCCTCAGCCATCCCGTTGATTGGACAATCAGGACCAGCATCAAAGTCCGTGCTCACGCACGGGTGTTCTCAGAAACCGAGCACCAGTCCGACAATTACATCTGGTGGGTCACGTATCGCCCACCGTTGCGGTGGGGCCTGAAGCAACCCCTCTCTTTAGGCGTGGGTCACAGCGTGCGTCGCGAAGCGGACGGCGTCACCCCAGTTCGCGAGCTCCATTTCGGAATCGGGACCACGCTACCCGACCTCGTGCGGACGTTCGCGCCCCACGCCGCCCGCGTCCTCGGGATTCTGGACTTCTACTATTTCAATCTGAATATCACCGCTACGGTGAGGTGACCTCACGGGAGCTGGCGCGGCCGGACGAGTACGCTGTCCCACGCCGCCAGCGCGGCGCGGGGCGGGAGGCCTTGGCCGGATCCGTTGCCGCACGCCGTTGTCACGAGTCCGGCGGTCAAGAACAGGATGGCTCGTCGCATTATGTCCTCGAATGTAACGGGCTCTTGACGCCATCTGTCGCCGTACGTTAGAACCCACCGGCGATATGACTCGCGTGATGCGGTGGACGACATGGGTGGCGCTGTGCGCGGCGCCACGAATGCTCTCCGGCCAGACGTCCGATACCACCAAACCCTATACCCTGCCGCCCACAACGGTCTCGGTCACTCGCACCGCGGTACAGCTCACAAAGGTCCCGCTGTCGATTCACAGCATCGATCGCGCGCAGATCAGTCGTGCCAAGCCGACGTGGGGACTCGACGAAGCGCTCGCGAACGTCCCCGGCGTCTACGTCGCCAACCGCTACAATTTCTCGCAGGATCAACGGATCTCGATTCGCGGCTTTGGCGCGCGCTCGGCGTTCGCGGTGCGTGGGATCAAGATCCTCGTCGACGGCATTCCGCAGACACTGCCCGACGGCCAGGGCCAACTCACGAACCTCGAGCTCGGCGAGGTCGACCGCATCGAAGTGCTGCGCGGATCGGCGTCGGCGCTGTATGGCAACGCGTCCGGCGGCGTGATCAGCATCTGGACCACACCGCACGATGTGGCCTATATAAATGAAGAGGCGCGCTTCGTTGCGGGCCGCTTCGGTGAGCGAGCGGGAGGGGGGCGGTCCTGGAACAAGTGGCAAACGACTACCAGTCTGCGCCTGGGCGGGAGAGGCAGTGCGCTCGTGACCGTCTCCCGCCTCGATTATGAAGGAGAGCGCGATCACAGCGCCGCGGACAACCGCGTCCTCAACGCCCGCGTGCGGTTGCCGGTTGGGAGTGCCTGGTCGCTGGCTCTGGTCACGGACCTCGGCGACAACCCACGCGCCGACAATCCCGGCTCACTGACCCTCGCCGAGCTGCAGGCCAACCGCGACACGGTGCCGCTGCTCAATCGGAATCGCAACGCGGGCAAGGCGCTCACCCAATTCCAGGGCGGCGCGACGCTGCGGCACGCGATGGCGAATGGCGGCGAAGCGGCCTTCACGGTGTTTGGGCTCACGCGTGATCTGAAGAACCCGATCACCACGACGTACATCGATCTGAACCGCGTGGACTACGGCGCACGTGCCAGCGTCACTTATCCGGTGCCGTTGGGTTCACTCGCGCACCGGCTTACGGCCGGGTTCGACTTTCAGCGCCAGCGCGACGACCGCAAGAATTTCAATTATCTCAACACGGCGGGCGATTCCGCCAAGGCCGACACCACGCGCTCGCTCGATCAGCTGGAGCATGTCACCGAGATCGGGCCATTCGTGCAGAGCGCGCTGGAGCTGTCGCCGCGTACGACGATCACTGCCGGGCTACGCTACGATTGGGTCCAGTTTGCGGTTCACGATCGGCTCATCACGACGCCGCCGCCGAATCCCGACGACTCGGGTGATCGACTGATGCGTGCGCTCTCGGGATCGCTCGGCCTCGCCCTGAATCCGTCGAGCGCGGTGACTGTGTACGGCAACCTCGGGACCTCGTTCGAAACGCCTACGACGACCGAGCTCGCCAATTCGCAATCCGGCGCTGGCGGCTTCAATCCCGATCTCAAGCCCCAGCATGCCTGGAACTACGAGGTCGGTGCCCGAGGATCCGCGGGCGGGCGCCTCGCGTATTCGCTCTCCGTGTTTCAAGCCGACGTGCGGGACGCGCTCATTCCGTATGAGCTCGCGGCGCCACGCTTCTACTATAGGAATGCTGGAAGCACCCGGCATCGCGGCGTGGAGCTGAGCGGCGATTTATCCGTGGCCCCGGGGGTCAACCTCGCGGCAGTCTGGACGTATGCCGACTATCGCTATCGTCGCTACTCGTTTACGACGGGGACGACCGTGCACACGCTCGACGGCCGTGTGTTGCCCGGCGTTCCGCAGCACTGGCTGCATCTCATCGTGCGGAGCCAACCCGCGGCCGTTCGCGGCGCTTGGCTCGAGATCGAGCAGAGCTATTCGTCGGGATATGTCGTGAGCGACACGTTGGATACGCGCGCGGCGCCATGGTGGGCGACGAACCTGCGCGTGGGTTGGGAAGGCAAGGCCGGTGGGATGCGGCTGGCGCCGTTCCTCGGAATCAACAACGCGTTCAACCATCTCTACGTCAGCTCAGTGGTTATCAACGCGGCGCGGGATCGGTTCTACGAGCCCGCACCCGGGCGCAACATCTATGTAGGCCTTACGATTGGGGCCGGTCGCTAGGTACCTTGGACCCATGATCAAATCTTCCGCGTTCGTCGCGGCGTGCATGCTCTCGGCACAGCTCTGCGCCGCCCAGAATCCACCCGCACCGGCGAAGCAGTCGCCCGCAATCGATTGCACCTGGCTTACGGTCGATACCACGGCCAAGACCGCCACGTTTCAATTGACTTCAGGTCTCACCCAGCTCAACGGCGGCCTGAACTTCAACGGCTTCAACGACGGGAAGTTGACGTTGACGGTGCCCACCAGCTGGACCGTCGTGCTTCGGTTTACGAACAAGGACGCGAATCTCCCGCACTCCGCTGAAGTCGTCGACACCACCAAGCCGATGCCCGCCGGTCCCGTCGATCCGCCGGCGATTCCGCGCGCCATGACGACCCGGTTGATGCAAGGGCATGGGGCGGGGGAATCGGATTCCGTGCGCTTCGTCGCGACCAAGCCTGGGTCGTACCTGATTTTCTGCGCCGTTCCGGGACACGGGCTCGCGGGGATGTGGATCCGGTTCAAGGTTTCGCCGACCGAGAAGCGCCCGACGCTGACGACAACCGCTAGTTAGAGCATTCACTCCGCACAAAGGAAGCTTATGGCCCGCACACTCACCCCCCGTCGCAACGGCCCGAAGTCGCGGCCGAGCGCTCCGGCTCGTCCCTCGCGGACGCCCGCTGCGCCGAAGCTGTATCCGACCAAAAACGATTTGCCCGAAGCCACCCGCATCGAGGTGATCGCGTTGCTCAATCAGCGCCTCGCTGAGGCGATCGATCTCCAGACGCAATGCAAGCAGGCGCATTGGAACGTGAAAGGCCCCGCGTTCATCGGGTTGCACAAGTTATTCGACGAGATCAATGAGGACGTCGAGGAGTACGTCGATCTCATCGCCGAGCGCGTCGCTCAGGCCGGCGGCATCGCGGAAGGTACCGTCGGCGTGGTCGAAGAGCGTTCCACGCTCCCGGACTACCCCCTCGGGTTATCGAATGGGCCCGAGCATGTGGCGGCGCTGTCGGATGCGCTCGCCGCGTTCGGCCGGACGATCCGCATCGGGATCGAGGAGATGAACGAGCTCGAAGATGCGGGCAGTGCGGATGTGCTGACCGAGATTTCGCGGGGCGTGGACAAGTGGCTCTGGTTCGTCGAAGCCCACCAACAAAGCCCCAGCTGAGTCGCAGGGTCTGAGGCCGGGATCACTCCCGGCCTCAGGTTGTTTCGTTCCTCACTGAACCACCACCGTGCCGTGCATCGACGGATGAATGTGGCAGGTGTAGGCGTAACTACCCTGCGCGGCGAAGACGCGATCGACCGACACATTCGTATTATTGCCGCCAATGTCGGCGGGCGCCCCGGCCTGGGCGGTGAAGAACACGTTATGCGCGATCGAGCCGAACGTGAACGTCACCGCCTGGCCCGCTGCGACGGTGAGCGTCGTCGGTGTGAAGACGATCGCGTCCGTGGCCGAGACTGTATGGCCGGGTGGGGGTGGGGGCGGTGGGGGCACTGGCGCCGTCGAACCGTAACCGCTCCCACATCCGAGGAGCGCTCCCGCCAACGTAACGAAACCGAGTCGAGTCTTGAGCTTGAACATGTCGTCGTCCTGGTGAGTGAAGCAGCCAAGTTGCGCGAGACTGGCCACCGGGTATTGATCAGATCTGTCATGCGGTTTTGCACGTTCCTGACAACCTGCAGGCACAGTCCGGCGTTCTCCAAACGTGCCAACGCAGACCGCAGCCCCCCCGGCCCCCCCGGCCCCCGTTCTACTCGAGTCCATCGTCGCACGTGGGAAGGTCACACGCCGCGACAGCCGCTCGGCCATCGTCACCACCCAGGCGCTCGACTGGCCCGGCATGCTCGTCGAGGCTGGGCGCAATGATGTGGCGGGAGTCGACGACCTGGTCGGCGATCAGCACTATCTCTCGCTGAACCTCGACACGGCTCCGCTCAAACTGGAAGTCAAGGAGCCGCACGGGTTCAGGCCGTTCGTCATTCCGCCGCGCAGCCTCTGGATCAGCCCGAGCGCGAGTCCCATCACGCTGCGGCTCAACAGCACGCTGCGCTATCTCCGCGTGTCGATCGATCCGCTGCACCTCGGCCGACTGATCAGCCCCTCGCTGGACGAGGTCGCGCCGGTCCGCCTGCGGCGTACCTACGCGGTCCAGTCGCCACAGATCGCGAACCTCATGTTGACGCTAAGAGAGGAAGCGGACAGCCAAAACGCCGGCGGTCTCGCGACCGTGGAGGCCGTTACGACCGCACTCGGCCATCTGCTGCTGCGCCACGCGGGGATCGAGCAACCAGGGCCGGTGCGCAGCCACGGCGGGCTGTCGGCGCTTGCCAAGCGACGCGTGCTCGAGCTGATCGATGCCGCGCTGGACGCGCGCCTGACCGTCGAGATGCTCAGCCGGGAAGTCGGCTTGTCACCAGCACACTTCGCGCGCGCGTTCAAGGAGTCGATGGGTCGCGCGCCGCATCAGTACTTGCTCGCGCTACGCCTCGCACGCGCGCGCCGGTTGCTCGAGACGACACCGCTCAGTCTGTCGGACATCGCGCAGCGCGCGGGCTTCGCCGATCAGGCGCATTTCACGCGCCGCTTCAAACGGGCATTCGGTACGACGCCGGGTGCCCTCGTCCGCACGCTCCACTAAGCCTCCCGCCCCCCACGCCTGTCGCGGCCGCTGCCGCCTTGGCCGGGAGTGCAGGCCTGCGCGAGATTACAGGCCCTATGACCACCGCGCAGTCGCACGTCGACACGCCGCACGGACTCTGGCAGACGATCCGCGAGGCGATCCGCGGCACACATCACGATTACACCTCCGGCCCGATCGGCCGCGCGATCATCCTGCTCGCCGTTCCGATGGTGCTCGAGATGGTCATGGAATCGGTGTTCGCCGTAGTCGACGTGTTCTGGGTCGCGCACTTGGGCCCCAACGCCGTCGCGACGGTCGGTCTCACCGAATCGATGCTCACGCTCGTGTACACGGCGGCGATGGGATTGTCGATCGGCGTGACGGCGATGGTGGCGCGACGCATCGGCGAGAAGAATCCCGAAGCCGCGGCCGAGGCGGCGGTGCAGGGCATCGCGCTGGGAGTGATCGCGGCGGCGATCATCGCCGTGGTCGGCGTGCTGCTCGCGCCCACGCTCCTTGGCGTCATGGGGGCGTCACCCGATGTGATCAGCATGGGGCACAACTACACCCGCGTGATGCTCGGCGGCAACGTCGTCATCCTGATGCTGTTCCTCATCAACGCGATCTTCCGCGGCGCGGGTGACGCCGCGATCGCGATGCGCGTACTGTGGCTTGCGAACTGGATCAACATCATCCTCGGCCCGCTGCTGATTTTCGGCATCGGCCCCTTCCCACGGCTCGGCGTCACCGGCGCCGCGATCGCGACGACGATCGGGCGCGGCACGGGCGTGCTCTATCAGCTCTATCGCCTGTGGCGGCGCGACGGGCGCGTGGTCATTCACCGGGAACAGATCGAGCTGAGGCCGGCCGTGATGAAGACGCTCCTGCGACTGTCGGGAACGGGAACGTTCCAGGTCTTCGTCGGCATGGCCAGCTGGATTGGCCTCACCCGGATCAACGCCTCCTTCGGCGCCGAGGGGCTGGCGGGGTACACCATCGCGATCCGGATCATCATCTTCGCGCTGCTGCCGTCTTGGGGGCTCGCCAACGCGGCAGCGACCATGGTCGGCCAGGCGCTCGGGGCCGGGAAGCCGGAGCGCGGCGAAGAGGCGGTCTGGCGCGCGGCGTTCTACAACGTGTGCTTTTTGGGGGTGGCGGGCCTGATCTTCATCACGCTCGCGAATCCCATCGCCCACCTGTTTACGAGTGATCCCACGGTCGCCACGATCGCGGCGGACTGCCTGCGCATCATCAGCTACGGCTATTTGTTCTACGCCTACGGGATGGTTCTGACGAATTCCTTTAACGGCGCTGGCGACACCTGGACGCCCACGTGGCTGAACCTGTTTTGCTTCTGGCTGTGGGAGATTCCGCTCGCCTGGCTGCTCGCGCGGCATTTCAATTTGGGACCGCAGGGCGTGGCCTGGGCCGTCACGATCGCGTTTTCGACGCTGGCCGTGGCCAGCGCGGTACTGTTCCGCCGCGGGCGCTGGAAGCTCAAAGCGGTATAATTAGGGCGATGCGATACATCCGGATCGTATTGGCGTTGATTTTCGGGCTCGCGATGGCGGGTCCGGAAACCCACGCCTGTCCGGTCCACAGTGCCACGCCCGCGCACCATCAAGACAGCGGTGGCCATCAAAAAGCGGGGCACTGTACCTGCCCCCAGGCGTGTTGTCCGGCCGGCGTGGCGGTCTCGATCCCCACGACAACGTCGAACTGGTCGGCAGCGCCGCTGCCGGTCATCGCCGTCGACATTGACCGGGCGCGTCCCGGTTTACTTCCCTCGCGCAAGCGTTTCCTCCCTTTCGCTCTCGCTCCTCCACAGCTGCTCGGCTAACCCGAGCGTCCTCACACAACACAGTCGCAAAACCGTAACCCCTTGTGGAGGGGCTATATGTCTATCGGTAGAATGACCTGCTGTACCGTCGTGGTGTGTGCCGCATTGGCGAGACCGATGCTGGCGCAGGACACGACTGTGACGTTTGAACAGAAGACCCCGCTGCTCGTATCCGGCTTCGCCGTCGGTACGGCAAACTATGATCGCAATCGCGCTCAAAACGGTGCGCTGGCGTCCAAGGTCGGCCTGAGTCTGTTTCGGCCGTGGTCGGATCAACTCTACTTCTTCGGCCAGCTCACGACGCATGTCGACCAGGCTGGTGGCGGTCCGCCGGCAACGGCGATCGATATCGACAATCTCATCATCAACTGGACGCCCGCGCGCCTGTCGACGCTGTCACTTTCGTTCGGCCGGTTCGATGCGCCGATCGGTTTTGAACGGGACGACGAGCCACTGAATCTCATTCCCACGACCTCGTTCACGTTCGATAACGCGCGGCCGGTAAAGTTCACGGGTTTGATGGCCCGCTACACCCTGAACCCCAAAGTCAGCGTGCTCGGCCTCGTCGCGAACGGTTGGGATCAAGTCGCGGACAACAACAGCGGCAAGACGGCGGGCTTCAAGGTTCAGGTCTTTCCGTCGTCCGGTCTCGCGGTCGCGGGAGGAGTGTTCTATGGCCCGGAACGGGATTCCACGAACGGGTCGCCGCGCACGCTGCTCACGGGCGACGCCACCTGGCAGCCGATGCAACGGCTGATTCTTCAGGCCGAGGCGCATCACGGCTCGGAGGCCGGCACGCACTGGACGGGGGTTGTTGGACAGGCGTTTTGGCGCGTCGGCCGATCCACCGGGCTGACGGTGCGGGGTGAGGTCATGGATGATCCCAACGGCGCGAGAACGGGAATCGCGCAGAAGCTCAGCTCGATCACGATTTCGCCCTGGTACTTCTACCGCGAGGCACAGGAAGGCGTGTTCTCCAACGTGGAGCTCACGTCGTTCCGTCTTCCCGCGTTCTCGATCCGGCCGGCGTTGCGCATCGATCACTCGGATCAGCCCGTCTTCCAGAAAAAGGACGGCACCCTGGTGCAGTCCAACGTGACTGCCCTGGTGGAGCTGGTCTACCTCTTTTAGGAGGCTTCGTGCTTTACGATCTGCGCCACAGCGATCTGCGCGTGCGCTGGCTCGTCACACTGCTGCTCGCCACGCTTGGCACGTCGTACCTGTTCGGCGCGTGGATGGTGGCTCTCTATGCAGGGTTCAGTCCTCATAAGGTTGCTGAGACGTACGGGCCGGCCGGCGAAGCGGTGATGGCGATGCAGATGCCGCCGGACACGACGATCGTGGCGGAACGGCCGGTCTCGATGGCGGAGATGGGGGAAGAGATGCATCACGTGGATAAGGATCTGCTGGTGCAAGACACCCACGTGCACATGCCGATGTACGCCGTGATCGCCGCATGTCTGTCCGTGATCGCGCTCGGTTTGGCGATCCCGCGCTGGGCCGGCCTGGCGATCATCGCAATACTCTTCGCCGCGCCCTGGCTCGACTTCGCGGGGATGTGGCTCACGAAACTCGCGTCGCCCGGCTTCGCGTTCGTCACACTCGCGGGCGGTTGGGCGATGGCTCTGGGGTATACAATCGTGGCCGCACTTGCCATGTGGCAGATGTGGCTGGGAAGGAAAACCAATCCATGAAATCAATCATCCTCGGCGCGGTCATCGCCGCGCTGCTCCATATCACCCCGACAGTGGTGCTGGTGAAACGCGAAGACGCTGTCGCGCGCTTGCTGCCGGGCGCCGAGCAGTTCACCGCGCGGGAATTTCATGTCAGCAGCGCCGATTCGCGGAAGCTGCACGACGCGGTGGGCTGGGAGCCGCCGGACGGCATGGTCACCTTCTACATCGGCAAACATCAGGATCAGGTCGCCGGCGCGTTGCTGTTCATGCGCGTGGACTGCCAGCATGGGCCACTCGAGCTCGCCGTCGGTTTCGACCTGCGCGGCACGATCCGCGGCGTCGAGGTGACGAAGGCGACGGTCGAAATGAAGCCGTGGGTACTCGAGGCGCTGCGGGCAGGCTTGACCGAAGCGTATCGCGGACTCGCGACCGACCAGCCCCCCGCGGGTGCGGACAAAGTCAAACCACGAATCGGCGCGATGCCGGGCTACATGGCGGAGCTCATCGACAAAGGGGTGATGCACGCGGAGGCGGCCTACCGGATGCTCTACGGGCGCAAGTAGCCCCAGGTGTGCAGCCGGTCGAAGTCCTCGAACCACCGGTCCCCGATGTCCATGCGGTAGTACATGTTGGGGATCATGATGTTCTCGATCCGGTTGTAGGCCTGCTTCTGCGCGGCCTTCATCGTGGTGCCGGTGCCGACGACGATCAGCACGACGCCGGACGTGCCGGTGACGACCCACTCGTTGTTGATCTGCTTGACGTCTTCGATATGGACGCCGTCACGGGTGGGTTTCTTGAAGATGATGACCGCGTCCTTGGACGTCTTGGCGAATGTCTCCGGGTCGGTGTACGGGAACGGCGGGACCATGATCCGGACACCGACCTGGAAGCCGCTGCGCGCCTTGAACGTCGTGAGCGAGCCCTCGGCGAGGCGATAAAAGAACTCGCCGATCGGAGTGAGCATCCCCTCCTGCTGGATACTGATCGTCGGATAGCCGAACCGTGACGTGAACTCGAGCGGGTATATCCCGTTCGAGTTCACCATGCAGTTGACGTCGATGTAGCCGACGTAGCGCTCCTCGCGGAGCCGCGCCTCCATTTTCTTGAGGGTCGCGTTGAAGAGCCGCGTGGGCTCGCTCCAGAACATCGCCGTGCCCATTTCCCCGGTGGACGGACCGATGTCGCCCGGGAACAGCTTCTTGTGCTCGAAGTTCACGTTGACCGGGAGCACGAACTCCTTGCCATTGAAGAACGCTCCCGCCGCCACTTCCACACCGACGATGCGACGTTGCAGCTGAAACGCCTTCACGCGATCCGCCCAGGCCCGCTGGTAGTCTTCGAGCACCTGGATCACGTCCTTGCCGTCTTCGTCTTCGCCCACGAAGAGCAGCTGCTTGATGTTTTGTGCCTCGCCGCTGGGCTTGATGACGTAGCGGTTGGGATTGCTGCGCACGAAGGCGAGCGCGTCATCGAAGGAATGGAAATTCTCCTGCGGAATGATCGAGACGCCGGCCTTCTTGAGCTCCTGCTGGCCGAAGGCGCGGTCGTCCTCCAGCTGGTCGGTGTACGGCGACCCACCGACGACGAGTTTTCCGGTCTGCCGGAGCTGGTGCGCCTTGGCGCCTTGGCCCAGCACGTCATCGAACACGACGACATCGGCCCACGGGACCTCGGACACCCAGTCGTCGGTCTTGGGAACGAAGCCGTCGGCGATCTCGCGCTCGCTCGCCGCCTCGATGAAGAGCTTCACCTCGTGCCCTTCCTTGACGACCTGCCACGCGATGTCGGCGATCAGCGCATCGAGCGAGACGAACAGGAATTTCTTCTTGTCCAAGGCAACTCCGGCGGATAGTGAACCGCGGCAAAGGTACGAAAAAAGCAGGTCCTTCGCGACGCGCGGATGGCGTACGATGGCGCTGCGCCATGCGCACAAGCGTGCGCGTCGCTCAGGATGACATGCGCGGCTTACGTCATCATCGTGAGTCTTCGTGCCGGCGATGATAGACCAGAGCAACCTCCCCGGTTTCTAGCAGCGACTTGAGATTCGAGATGACCATCGGCCAGCCCTCCGCGACGGCTCCGATGAACTTGGAGTTCGGCCGTTCGCTCGAATGCGTGAGTGTGAGCTTCGAAGACGGGCCCGTGGGTTCAATCTCGAACACGCATGTGGAGTTGCCCTCTGCCTTGAACGCGGCGCTCCATTCACTGCGCCAACTCAGCACCAGGCGTTGGGATGCAACGTTCTCGAGAATCCTCCCTGAGTCCATGAGGTGGCCGTCAGCATACATTTTCCACGCTGAGCCGACGTTCCAACCGCTTTCGACATTCATGCCGAAGCGATACTGCGCAATGATCTCAGGCTTAGTGAGTGCCTGCCACAGCTTCTCGGGTGTCACGCGGATATAGCTGACGTAAACAAAGCGCGAGCCAGACAAGGAACTCTCCTGAGGCTTGGGTCCTCACCCCCTGGCCCCCTCTCCGTTCCGGAGAGGGGGAACTATGACTTCGTGTAGCTGAGCCCTATCACGCCCGTCGGATACGGATGGGCCGACGCGAGGGTGAATTTCGCATCGATGCGATCGGGGAACACGCCCCAAACAAGCAGGTCCTTCGCTCGCGCCAAAGCGCTCGCTCAGGATGACAACGTGTGGTGGTTGGCTGGCAAAAAAAGACGGGAGAAGGAGTTAGAGGACAGTTGTCAGCGTGCAGCTGAACCCGGGCAGCACGTCCTCGCCCAGCAGCGCTCCGTCAGCCGAGATGACGTCTTCCGTCCCGTCCTGCCGATACACACGCGCGACCCGGCGCTCTGGGTCGACGACCCAGACGAGTCGCGCACCGGCATCCAGCCAGTCCCCGACCTTCGCGAGGACTTCACCGGGACGATCATGAGGGGAGAGGATCTCGACCACGAGATCCGGAGCGAATTCGAGGAAGGTGCTCGGGATGGGCTGCGGCAGGCGCTCTGTCCGGATGAACGCGATATCGGGTCCGCGCACCGTGTCGGGATTCCGTGCCAGCGTAAACCCGGTATCCCCGACGAACACCGCTCCCGCGCCGGTCAGATCCGCGTGCGTCCAGAGCCGCGCGCCGAGGTTGGCGGTTACGTTTCCGTGCTTGCCGCCGGGCGGCTCATGCACGACGAGCCGGCCGCGCACCAGCTCCGTCCGCTTGTTCGGCACGTTGGTGTACAGCAGGTCTTCGGCCGTCATGAGTGGCGTACTCATATCCGGAACGTAGGCTCGGCGTTGGGGCATTGGCAAGCACGCTCGAGGGTTAGCATCAACGAGCGGTCAACATACTGCCGCCGTTTCGAGGAGCCGCAGCTTAAGCGCGATTCGTTAGATGGCGCCCACGCACTCATATCGGGACAGATGAGACTACGTACCGTGGGACCCGATAGCCCCGGCCAGTGTGAGCCGGGACTATCGGACGACCGACCGCGAGATCCACGTCTCTGTTACTGTCCCGAGCTCTCACCCAGGGCGACGAGAAGCTCGTCCAGCTGATCGAACGTCTCGACCATTGCATCGGCTGCTCCGGTGCCGGCAGCGTCGAGCGCTTCCTTCGAAGGATAGCTCTCGTGCAGGACCACCAGCGTCTTGCCGCCCTTTTCCTCGAAGGTCACCGTGGTGACAGGCCCGCCCTCGCCACCTTCCTCATTGGTCCACGCGAGGCGCGAATACGGCTTCACTTCGACATACGTGCCGAAAAACGCGGCAGGCTCGGGGCCACCGTGGTCGAATACCAATCGGTACTTGCCTCCGACACGAGCATCCACCTCGCAGGACAGCAGGGTCATTCCCATCGACTTGGGCACCCACCAACGCTTGAGCAGCTCGGCCTTGGTAAATGCCTCGAACACGATGCGCGCCGGGCCGTTGATGGTCCGCGTGACAACCACCTCGCGGTCCGACTTCCGTTCCACCGTGGTGCGGTTCTTCACGGGGCCGGGCTCACTTTCGATTCTTGCGTTCATCGCTCTTCTCCTTTCGTGTCAGTTCCTCGACAACCTTGTCCAACTCGTCGAAGCGTTCGTCCCAGCGCTGGCGGTACCTCTCGAGCCACGCCGTCTCTTCCTCCAATCGGCGCGGGCCCAGCTGGCAGTTCCGCACGCGCCCGATCTTCTTCGTGGTGACGAGCCCCGCCTGCTCCAGAACGCCGACGTGCTTCTTCATGCCCGTGAGCGTCATGTGGAACTTCTCGGCAAGGTCCGTGATCGAAGCGTCGGCTCGTCCGAGCTGCTCCAGAACGCCACGCCGCGTGGCGTCCGAGAGCGCGGCGAACGAAGTATCAAGTCGGGTCGTCATATACTGAACCATATGGTTCAGTAGTGTAACGCAAGCGTTCGCGGCATGCAAGGGGTGGCCGCGAAGAACGATGCGTCCTACGATCTCAGTAGTTAACAAGCGCTTGAAGCTGACGGCGCGCGTAGATTAAGGAATGAATCTTTTTTCAGCGCACCGCAGCTTAAGCGCGATCCGTTAGGCCGCTCGCCAAAATTGCGTCTGGACCCAGATGAAATTCGGTCGCGCTCACTTCTACGCTGACGAAAACGTCGACCAAGACCTTATCACCTGGCTTCGCGGTCGGAAATTCCGAGTCCAGTCCGCTCAGGCGCTGGGCTACAAGGGGAGGGATGATCGCTTCCACCTTCAGGAAGCTGCTAGGCGGAAGTGCGTGCTCCTGACCAATGACCGTGACTATCTAGACCACTTGCTGTACCCGTTCGCCGAGATCAAGCGCACAGCCATAATCGTCCTAGGTACTCAGTACAGGACCGGAAGCGTTGAGTTTGGCTACATGCTGCTCGCCCTCGAGACCGAGATAGCCGTGTCTGGTACGAAGAACCTTTGGGGTCTCAAGGTCGAACTCCGGGGCCCGCGCATAGTCTTCCATGCTGACGTCCGAGGTCGCATACGTCGGGATGAAGTCGACATTTCCAAACCCCTTCCGAGCAGAACGCTGTTCGAGGGACCGTAGGGTGGCGAGCGGCCTAACAAGCGCTTGAAGCTGCCGGCGCGCGTAGATTGTGGAATGAATCTTTCTTCAGCGCGCCGCAGCTTAAGCGCGATTCGTTAGATCGCAGCCACCGCCCAACGATGAAAAGCGAATTCACCTACGAAGTCGCGGTGACGTTCCTGTCCGAACACAAGGCCGTTGCGCTTCGGATCAAGGACGGCTTGGCTGATCGCCTATCGACATTCGTTTACGACAGAGAGCAGCCGACTGTCGTCGGCACCAACACCGATGGAGTCGAGGCTTTCTCCAACGTCTTTCGTCACGAAAGTCGCGTGTGCGTCGTGCTCCATAGCGATGGGTGGGGCAAGGTTGGCTACACGCACATCGAAGAGACCGCGATAAAGGAGCGAGCTCTCGAGAGTGGCTGGGATTTCCTCGTCGTCGTGTGCCTGGACGATGCCGTGGCTCCGAAGTGGATCCCCACGACCAAGATTTGGTATGGGTTCAAGCAATATGGCTTGGATGGATTGATTGCTACGATTGACAATCGAGCCACCGAACTCGGAGGCCGGCCGAAAGCTGATTCCGTACTAGAAAGGGCTGCTCGCGCTCAGCGTGAACGTGATTTCGCTGAGGAAAGGCAATTGTTCGGCTCGTCCACTGATGGGTTCCGAAGAGTTACGGAGAATCTCACGTCAATGGAGAAGGCGTTGTATGAGCGCGTCGCGGCCCTCAATGAAGTGTCGCCTTCTCTTGGCCTCGGCTTCTTACGCATTAATGATCCGCACCTGTCCTTTTCTGCGGCTGGTAGCCAAAGCAGTTTCGCTGCGGTTGGCAGCCAAAGGAGCTTCGTCCTCTATTGGCAACCTGCTTATGGCAATACACTGCACCAAGCTCAACTGCTCATCGTTGAGTGGGCAGGCCGCTTCTCCTACAACGGACTGGGCGGTGGCCCTCCGAAATTGGGGAGTCTCAGCGCGAGGCCGACTATCGACTATTCGCGTCAGGTTGTGTGGGAGATCCCTACCGAGAAACCGTTCACAAGCGCCGCCCTTATTGACTTTCTCCTGACCCGCCTGATTGACGGACCTCCCAAGGGGACTCGAGGCGCCACCAATACACACTTCAGCATTTGACACCGCGATCTAACGCGCAATTGTTGGTGTCGGGAGGCGGCCGGCTCGCTGCCGCTCGCCTGCGCATTCTTTGTGATCGCGCCGCAGCAGAATTCAGCTGCGCATTTTCTCGGTCCCGTCGGAACGAAATTGATCTTCGGGTTCGCCGAGCGTACGTTCCCTCGGAGGACAGGAGGCCGAGTTTGTGAATTGGATGCATCAGGTGGACGCGCGCGACCGCGACGTCGCAACGCACGGCGATCTTGACCAGTTACGTGCGGACATTGCCGAGCTGCGGCACGAGATGCAGGTGGGCTTCGCGACGCTCGAGACCCGTTTCGAGCGCCGCGTCGGCGACCTCATCAAGTGGTCGTTCGTGTTCTGGGTGGGCGCGGTCGGCGCGATTGCGATGCTCGCGCGCGCGTTGCGCTAGGGACTGCGTCTCACCAGCGACTCAAGAGCCTCGAGCGCTTCGCCGGCCGCGGACAGGCGCTCCACGTCCGACGTGAGCTCCCGGCATCGTGCCTCGGCGCGCGCGCGACCGGACTGCGCCTCCTGCAGCCGCCCGTCCAGGTCGGCCAGCTCCGCCTCAGCTTCCTGCAGCAGCGCCGCCTGGTCCTCGAGCCCGCGCAGCCCGGCAATCTCCTCGAGCACCTGATCGCGCTCGGCGGCGAGCGCTTCTGCCTCGGCCACCGCTTCCTCGGCGATCCGCCGCCGCTCCTCGGCCTGAGCCTCGAGCGCGGTCCGGGCCCGGCGCTCCTTCTTCAGCTCGACCTCGCCCCGCCCGAGCGCGGCGCGAACTTCCTCCAGCTCCCCGGCTAGCCGGGTCCGTTCCTCGATGGCGGACTCGAGCCGGGCGCGCATGGCCTCGATCAGCTCCCGCACCGCGGCCGCGGTTTGCTGCGGTTCGGCTCCAGCGGCAGAGCGGTGAGCGGTCATCGCCAGACGCTCCCGCAGCGACGCGGTCCGCTCCTGACCGCTCTTCCCGCGTGCCGCGCGCTGGCTTGGTTTCGGAGCTGCAGGCTCGATACTCGCCGGTGGCTCGTCCCCCCTCTCCCGAAGGGAGAGGGGGTCAGGGGGTGAGGGCCTGTTGTCGGAGACGGCCGTGAGCTCGGTGAGCACGCGGGAGATCGTCCGCGGCTTGCGGGCTGGAACGTTGGCGTCGAAACCGGTGGTCACGCGCTCCTCTCCATCGCGCGCTCGACGCGCGCGCTGATCATCTCGGTGATAAGGGCGTCGATGTCCCTGGCTCCCTTGGACGACGGGGCGTAGGCATTGATGGGCAGGCCGTCGCTCGACGCCCGCGCGAACTGCGTGCACTGCCGCACGATCGTGTCCGACAGAAACTCAGGGTAGTGCGACTCGAGCGCGGCTTTGGCCTCGCGTGCGATCCGGGTCGTGGGGTTGTACTGATTGAGGACGATCCGGATCCGCTGCAGCCGGTGGTTCAGGTCGTCCTCGAGTTGGCCCAGCGTCTCGAACAGCAATTTGAGACCGTGAAACGACAGGAAATCCGGGAGCACCGGCACGAGCAGGTCGTCGGACGCCATCAGCGCGTTGAGGTTCAGCAGCCCAAAGGAGGGCGGGGCGTCCATGACAATGAACTCGTAGCGGTCCAACACCCCGGCGAGGGCCCGCTGGAGCTTGTACTCGCGACCGGCCATCGGCATCAGGGAGATGTCGAGGGTCGTCATCCGCAGATTAGCCGGAAGCACATCGAATTCCGCGAGCGATGTCCGCACGATCACGTCTGCGATCGGGACTCCGTTGACCAGGGTGTCGAAGACCGTGCGCTCGAGGCTCTCGGCAGCGAGGCCCAGGTGCTGGGTCGCGTGCCCCTGTGAATCCAGGTCGATCAGGAGGACGCGGTGGCCCAGCTCTGCGAGCCGGAACGCGTAGGCCACCGAAAGGCTGGTCTTGCCGGTGCCACCCTTGAAGTTGAGGAAGAGCTGGCGGCGCGACGGTTCCCGGCGCGGGTGGCGGTCCAGCACCCGGCGGTACGCCGAGAGGTGCCCGAGCTGGTACGACTCGCGTCCGCCGCCGAGCGCCTTCAGCTGGGGCAGTTTGTCCACCGCGGCCAGTTGCTTGTCCGTGAACCCCAGGAGCTTGGCGAAGTGGCTGCGCTTGTACCGGATCTTCACTATGAGGCTCGCTGCACGATGCCCGCTTCCGTGCGCTGAGGGTCCTGGGAGGTGGCGCGAAGGATCCGCTGCACGATGCGTCGCACCTGGGGATCGGGATCGCCAGTAAGCGGCTCCAGGAGCGGCCGCAGGGCGAGCCCGCGCGCTGCGGCCGCGGCGAGCACGACGCGCCGCCGCACGTGCGGGTTGGCGTCGGCGATCCCCCAGCGGACGTGGGGCTCGAGCCGCGCCGGGTCCCGTTCCAGCAGCCGGCCGAGCGACTGGTAGGCCGCGGCGCGAACGTTCGGATCTTCAGCGGTGGCCCAGGGCCGGACGGCATAAAACGCGTCGTCCCCCCCGCCTCGACGGCCGAGCCGGAGGAGCAGCTCCACCTGGTCCTGTGGGTTTTGCGCCGCCGCCAGCGCCGCGACCAGATCGTCCGCAGGAGAAGGGGGAGGGGGGACGGGGGACGGGGGAGGGGGCACCGCCGATGGCGCTGTCGCCTGCTCGAGCTGCTCGCGCAGGGCGGCCTCGCGGCGCTCTCCCAGGGCGTTGTCTCGTTCGAGGTCGAGGACCGCGCGGCGCAGGCTGGCGATGAACTCGGCAAGGTCGACGGCTTCGGTGTCGCC
>Ga0209160_1000379_pt1 | contig 35628 bp, 24 predicted proteins | sample GraSoiAngelo_153_FD_186167 | JGI IMG/M metagenome (GOLD analysis project Ga0209160, IMG submission 186167) | Grasslands soil microbial communities from the Angelo Coastal Reserve, California, USA - 14_1009_12_40cm (SPAdes) (version 2) | ecosystem: Environmental > Terrestrial > Soil > Grasslands ...
AGCAAGGAAAAAACGACGACGAATATTGCTGCGGTCACCGAAAGCACAAACATAGACAATCCAAAGATTGACTCGGCCGGGGTGGAGGCAGGCGCGAAGATGTTTGTGGGACTCAGCGGAGGAGCGATGTTCTGGGCGGAGACGATAGCGGCGGACCAGAGGACAACCAGGGGTGTCACGACCAGCCCCACTGCGTTCGAGTTTTTCAGGTCCCGCATTCGCGTGCCAATTCCCAGGAGGTTCTTGATGATTTAGAAATTCACAACAACCTTATCGCCGTCTGTCGGTTTCTTCGCAATGGATGCCAGTTCGTTGTTGAAGTTGAAGTCGGTAGCTGCGGTTCCGGTAATGAGCCGTGCCCCGCGACTGAAGGTCAGATCTTGGATTGCCCACTGCAAAAAAACCAGAATGCGGCTCTGGAATTGGACTATATACATCAGATGGATGAACGCCCATATGAGCCAAGCCGGGAGTCCGGACATGTGCACGCCAAAGGCATTAGCCACTGCTGACCACCGGCCAATAACCGCCAGATTGCCCTTATCGAAATACTTGAAGTCCGCCTGCTTCGGTTCTCCCTGTACTCTCCCCATGATCGCCTTCGCTGCATAGGTTCCTTGTTGCATCGCAACCTGCGCAACGCCAGGCAATGGCATCCCGTCCGGATTCAGAGCAAGAGCGAGATCTCCGATAACGTAGAGGTCTGGGTAATTGGCAACCGTGAGCTGGGGACCTACCTTGATTCTTCCGCTTCTGTCGGTCTCCGCTTTGGTGCGGCTCGCCAGAGTTTTTCCTAATGCCGGCACCGTTACGCCCCCGGCCCAAATAACAGTTCTTGCTTCCAGGCGATGCGTGCCGGCATGAGTCTCGATGGTTAGACCTTCCTTATCGATGTCTTTCACCATCACTCCCGTTCGCACTTCTACCCCGAGTTTCACAAGCGAGCGTTTCGCCTTCTCCGCTAGGTCCTCCGGGAAAGGTGGGAGCACTCGCGCCGCGCTGTCCATCAAAATGATCTGCGCTTCCTTCGGGTCAATAGACCGGAAATCATTCTTGAGCGTCTGTCGAGCGATCTCAGCAATGGCTCCGGCGAGCTCTACACCTGTTGGACCTGCACCCACGATGACGAACGTGAGCCATGCGCGCCGTTGAGCCGGATCGCCTATCCGCTCGGCGACCTCGAACGCATAGAGGATCTTGTGCCGGACATCGATGGCTTCTTCCACGCTTTTCAGGCTGGGGGCCCATTCTCGCCAAGCTTCATGGCCGTAGTAGGCGCTTTGCGAACCAGCCGCCACAATCAGCCAGTCGTATTCGAAGTCGGCGCCATCAGCGAGTAAAACGTGCTTGCGTATCGGATCGATGTCTACTACGGCGCCGAGCAGAACGCGGGCGTTCTTCTGACGGCTCAAGACGCTGCGCAGTGGGGCTGCAATCTCGCCGGCCGAAAGCGATCCGGTGGCGACTTGATAGAGCAGTGGCTGAAACAGGTGATAGTTGTTGCGATCGATCAGCGTTACGTCAACAGGCGCTGACTTCAGCGCCTGCGCTGCGCATAGACCGCCAAATCCGCCTCCCACGATGATGACGCTCGGTCGCCGGCTCATAGACCGCCCTCTCGTTCCGAATGGTTTCCTTGTTTCCGTCCAATGGATTGCCCGTGTGCCGTCGGCGCAGTCCTCGTGTCGCTCTTCCGATATCGGAGTAAGATAACGACGGATCTAGGAGCCACTAAGTATTTCGCCTGCTCCAGCGGCAACCCGTGATCCGAGAAATCGTCGGGGCTCGGCAAGGCCGTATCCACAATTCTCTTCCACTCCTGTGCCGTACCGTCCTGGATGTGGAACTCCAACTTCTCCCAGTAGGAGTTGATCATGGCGTAGATATCATCATCGCCTTGAGAAGCGCCGTGCAGGCAGAATGCCAGGCTGCGAGAGTCGTAGGACAAATCGACGGTTGGACCAGCTCCATACCATGAGATATCCTCCCGCCAGAACCTGCTGCGGCCCAGGGTAGGATGAGCTTTCCGGAACGCAATCATGTTCTTGAAGAAACGAAGAACGTCCGCGTTCGAACGCAGTTGGCTCCAGTCCAGCCATCCGGTTTCGTTATCTTGGTTATAGGGATTGTTGTTGCCAAACTGCGTATTCAAGAATTCATCTCCGGCTCGGAACATTGGAGTTCCGTTCGAGAGAAACAGCAAACAGCAGAAATTCTTGATCTGCTTTCGGCGCAGTGCCAATACGTCCGATGTCGCCCCCTCGTCCCCTTCGTGGCCGCAGTTCCAAGAGTAGTTTTCGTCCATGCCATCTTGATTACGGTGACCATTCTCCCAGTTGCGCTTGTGGTCGTAGGAGACGAGATCGTATAAGCTGAAGCCGTCGTGGGAGGTTACGTAGTTGACACTCTGGTAGGCGTGATAAGCATCGCTACGAGTGTCGGGAAAGAAGTCATCGCTGCCATAGATGCGACGCATCAGGTCAGGGATCATCCCCGCATCGCCCTTGACGAAACGGCGAATGTCATCGCGGAAGCGTCCGTTCCACTGCAGCCAAGTCAACCCAGGGAACCCCCGACCGAGTTGATAAGCCCCGGTGTCCCAGGGTTCTGCGATCAAGCGGAGCTGACTCAGCACCGGATCGGCGGCGATTTCACTGAATATGGGAGCGTCTCGTCCATTGAGAGATCCATCCGCATTGCGGCTGAATACTGACGCCAAATCAAAGCGGAATCCGTCGACATGCATTTCACGCTTCCAGTACCGCAAGCTGTCCATCACCATCTTGCGGACATGTGCTTCACCGAAATTTAAGGTGTTGCCCGTGCCGGAGTAATTGGCGTAAGGGTTTGCCGGGTCGGAAGACAGCATGTAATAGCCCGCGGCGTCGAAACCTTTGAAGCTGTAGATTGGTCCCCTGTGATCACCCTCGCAAGTGTGGTTGTACACGACGTCAAGAACTACCCCGATACCCGCCTGATGAAGCGCTTTCACCATATTTCTAAATTCAAGGTGCTGCTCATCATCGTCGCGAGTACTCGCGTACTGTGCATGAGGCGCAAAGAAGTTCAAAGGCATGTAGCCCCAGTAGTCTCCTTCTTGTGGATCGCGCTGAAATATCGGCATCAGCTCGACAACGGTTATCCCGAGTTCTTGGAGGTAAGGGATCTTCTCCACCAGACCGGCATACGTGCCAGCTCGAGATGCATCCACGCCGGAGTTGGGATTTCTAGTGAAGCCCTTCACGTGAAGTTCGTAGATGACTGCATCAGACTCGTGATGCGGCGGCCGATCCCCTCCCCAGTCAAATTTTGGGTAGTGACCAGTCAACACTCCCAAAGGGGCCCGGCCTGCGTTGGGGCCTTCTCGCCTTGCGAGTTCGCGATCAAAACCGGGCGGAAAGAAAATGCACTGTGCATAAGGGTCAACGAGAACTTTTTGCGGGTCGAAGCTATGAAGCTGTGGAGCTATTTCTCCCGAGACAGAATATGCGTAGTAACGGGCCTCGCCAATGTCTGTGATTGGAATCCGGCAATGCCATATCCGCCCGGATTTGTTGTGCAGAAAGTCGAAGCGAAACGTCAGGACTGGATCCACCAAATTGGTTGCGGAAAAAAGAAATAGGGCGACACTCTCTGCGTGTTCAGCGTGAACGGCAAAGTTGAAAGACTGCTCCTTTTCGATCCACGTGACACCAAGCGGCAACGGGCGCCCCTCAGCCTGCTCCCATGTCGCGCGTTTCGTCGGCGCAACCGTCTGGGCAGAGTCGCCTGGAGCATCGACGCCGGGAAGGACGCCACGGGTTAATCTATTCACTGTGCCTCTCTGAAATCGATATCTTTGGGGGGTTGCATTTTTCCGAGAATGCATCTTCCTATTCCCGGCGTATGTTGCATTTGCCATTCCAGTCTCGTGGGAACGGGCGTGTGAAATCCTCGGCGCTAAATCAATTAGTTAGTGGTTGAATGGGTAATTCGGCTGGCGGAGAAGCACGCGCATGCGTCCTAGCTTCGACAAGAGTTCGTCAGATGCCAATCGGGGTTGACGACGGCCTTGCTGGCGATGCCCTATTCTTTCGCCCGATTGCCGGCTACGCCGCCAGATCACCTGCCGCCGCCCGATCAGCGAAAATCACAGCCCGATCCTGGAGAATCCGTCCCGCCGGAATTGAGGGATCGCCTTTGTGCAGGCGCAGCAGGGTGCCGACTTTCTCATTACCCGTCACCAGCCACAGGATGCGCCGGGCGCGATTGATGATCGGATACGTCAATGTCATTCGCCGCCTTCCTTGATAGACACCGGTCACAGCCACATCAACGCCGGTGACATTAAGAACCGGTTCCCCAGGCACCAAAGACGCGGTATGTCCGTCTGGCCCAAGACCCAGATGGACGAGATCCAGCATTGGCGGCGAGCCAGCGATCTCGCCCAACTGCGAGGCATACTGCCTGGCGGCACCATCGAGATCGGGGGATTCCACAGGCATGGCATGGATCTGCTCCGGACGAATCGGCGAGTGCTCCAGAAGATTTTGTCGAAGATTCGTGAGATTTCTGTCCGGATGTCCAGCCGGGGCGGCGCGTTCGTCCACTTGCACTACATGTATGCGCTCCCACCGGACTTCCTCATCTCCCAAGGCGCGTAGCATAATCCACGGGGTTCGACCGCCGCTGACGGCCATCACGAACCGACCTCGGGCAGCGACTGCGGCAGCGGCTTCCGTGGCAATATACTTCGCGGCCGCTCGCGCGGTGGTTTCGTCATCGGAAAAAACTTCAATCTTCATCCCGGCGTCTCCGCCCCGAAATTCACGCAGCCTGGCCAGTCACGGCTGAATTCTCGTGTGCAACAACCGGATTCTGCCACCCTCCCGGCGGCGTGACTCGTTCCATCTCATTCGGTCCCCAGCTGTTTGGCTCGTAAGGGTAGACAGGCGTGGCTTTTTGGAGCAGTGGATCCACGATTCGCCATGCTTCTTCAACATAGTCTTCTCGGGCAAACAGCGTAGCGTCTCCGGCCATGGCGTCTCCCAGTACTCGCTCGTAGGCATCCATCTCCTCCGCAGTGGGTTGCCGGCTAGCGATCATCTCCGTTGACTGGCCGGCCAGTTTGTCACCCGGAGCCAAAACCGTCATGCCGATAGCGATGGCCACGTCAGGACTGATGCGGAACCGAAGATAATTCGAATTGAGAAACTCCGCAGGGATAAACGTGGGGGGCTTTCGGAGCCGGCAGACGAGTTCCGTGCACGTGACGGGCAGGCACTTACCCGCACGGATATAGAACGGAACGCCCTGCCAACGCCAGGAATTGACTTCCAGCTTGAGGGCGGCGAAGGTCTCCATCTTCGAATCCTGCGCGACTCCTTTCTCTTGCAGATAGCCGCTAAACTGCCCGCGAATAACATTCTTCTCTTCCAGCGCGGGAATCGCCTTGAGGACCTTAGCTTTCTCGTCACGAATAGACTCGCTGTCGGTCCTGACAGGCGCTTCCATTGCGAGATTGCATAAGACCTGGAACAAATGATTCTGCACCACATCGCGGATGGTGCCGGTTTGATCGTAGAAAGCGCCGCGGCCTTGGACACCGAAATCTTCTGCCATGGTTATTTGCACACTCTCGATGTAGTTGCGGTTCCAGAATGCCTCCATGAACGCATTTGCGAAGCGGAAGGCGACTACATTATTCACCGGCTTCTTGCCCAAATAGTGGTCGATCCGGAAGACTCCTGTTTCATCGAACTTTCGCAGAATGACTTTATTGAGGTGCTGCGCCGACGGCAGGTCATGCCCGAACGGCTTCTCAACAATGATCCGGGCCCCGGTCGTGCAGCCGCAATGTTCTAATTGCTCGAGCACCGGTTCGAACATATTGGGCGGGATTGCGAGATAGTGCGCCGGCCGCTGCGCTCCTTTGAGTTGGTTGCCCAGAGCGCGAAACGTAGCAGGATCGTTGTAGTCTCCATCGACATAGCGTAGTAAAGAGGAAAGCTTCTCAAAGGCTGCAAAGTCGACTCCGCCATGTTGTTCGAGGCTGTCGTGGGCGCGCGCGCGGAGTTGCTCTACCGTCCAGCCGGCTTTGGCAACGCCGATGACCGGCACGTTGAGGTGACCGCGCTTCAACATTGCCTGTAGCGCGGGAAAAATCTTCTTGTAGGCTAGATCGCCGGTTGCGCCGAAGAAGACCAGCGCGTCGGAATGCGAGTTTGTCACAATTGTCTCCTTCAAGCCACTTTGGACTTGGTGTCGGATTTCTCTACGTGTCCGCCGAATTCATATCGCATCGCGGACAAGAGCTTGTTGGCAAAGTCAGCTTCGCCCCGCGAACTGAATCGCTCGTATAGAGCGCTGGTGAGGACCGGCGCCGGTATGGCCTCGTCGATCGCAGCCTTGATCGTCCACCGTCCTTCGCCAGAGTCGGAAACCCGACCGGCAAACTTCGAAAGATTTGGATCCTGGAGCAGGGCATTGGCTGTCAGGTCCAGCAACCAGGATGCGATCACGCTTCCACGACGCCACACTTCCGCGATGTCACGCAGATTCAGGTCGTACTGGTAGTGCTCAGGATCGCGCAGTGGAGTGGTTTCGGCATCTACTTCGCCGTCTCCGCGCTTTCCAATGTCCGCGCCGCGCAGGATAGCCAGCCCCTCCGCGTATGCCGCCATAATTCCGTACTCCATTCCGTTGTGCACCATCTTGACGAAATGGCCGGCGCCGTTTGGGCCGCAGTGCAGATAGCCCTGCTCGGCGGTGCCATCGATCTTCTCCCGGCCAACAGTGCGAGGAATATCGCCCATTCCGGGTGCGAGCGCGGCAAAGATTGGATCGAGCCGCTTGACGACCTCGGTCTCGCCGCCAATCATCATGCAGTAACCACGCTCCAGACCCCACACACCTCCGCTTGTGCCCACATCCACATAGTGGATCTTTCGGGAAGTGAGTTCCTTTGCCCGCCGGATGTCGTCCACATAGTAAGAGTTCCCACCGTCGATGAAGATGTCTCCTGCATCGAGGTAAGGCAGAAGATCAGCGATAGTGCTGTCGACAACCGCTGCCGGAACCATCAGCCAGATAGCTCGCGGCTTTGCGAGTTTCTCAACCAGCTCTTTGAGCGAGGCGGCGCCTGTCGCCTTCTCCTTGACCAACTCGTCCACAGTTTTTGGCGACCTGTCGAACACTACGCAGTTGTGACCTTTCTTGACGAGCCGCCGCACCATGTTGGCGCCCATCCGTCCAAGACCAATCATGCCAAGTTGCATATCTCTCTCTCCTCAGTGAAAACGATTTTTCAAGCGAGCAAGGTGCTCTTGTTATGGGCAATGCTGGCTCGTAGCCGGCTCATGGCTGTCGCCACTCCTACGCTATCGCCAAAAATTGACGATCCAGCAACGAACACATTAGCACCCGCTGTACTAGCCAGCGGCGCAGTTTCCTGATCAATGCCTCCGTCCACCTCCACCTCGCAGCGAGCATTAAAGCGCTCGACCATCCGGCGAACGCGTTCGATCTTTGACAGCGTGCTATGGAGGAAATGCTGGTGCCCGAAACCGGGATTGACCGTCATGACCAACACCTGATCCACTTCCGGCAGAATCTCTTCTAGAACCGCGGCGGGGGTGGCGGGATTGACGACCACTCCTGCGCATTTTCCGAGTTCTTTGATCCTCCGAAGCGTGCGATGCAAGTTGTTGTTACCTTCCCAGTGAACGAGAAACGAATCAGAACCGGCCTCGACAAATTCTTCCAGGAAAAAGTCTGGATCCGAGATCATCATGTGTATCTCGAGAGGGAGACGGGTCACGCGCCTGAGCGACTGCACGATCGGCGCACCCAGCGAAATGTTGGGCACGAAATGCCCATCCATCACGTCAACGTGTATCCGGTCGGCTCCAGCCTGCTCCGCCTCCGCCACTTGTTCACCCAGGCGAGCGAAGTCTGCCGCAAGGATCGACGGGGCTAGTTTCACAGTGTCTGCGTCTCTTTGCATCTCCTCGTCTCTTCACTTCTTCGTTGCTATGCGGCAGCGACTTTCTCACGAGTTTCGAAAATTTGAACAAACTCCTGATATCGGCGAGCAATTTCGGCGACTGCGGCATTCCGCGTTATCTTCCCTGCACGCCAGTCAACCAGCGGGCCCCAGAAGCTGGTCCGGCCCACAGCGAAGCCTATGAAGCCCGGAACCGCAGCCGCGGTCGCGAGCCATTGGCGGACTTTCCTGTCGTCCTCGCCGCGGCCGAGAATGATGCAACCGACCAGGTCCCTGCCTCCCCGGCGGGCAACAGCCACAAGCCGTTCGCAGTCTTCGCGACGCTCGAGCCCTTCGACCTTCCAAACGTCCGGCTCAACCCCCGCATCCTGAAGTTCCTGAATGGTCTGAGCCATCAACCGAGGACGCAGCTCCAGATCGTACGCCTTACTATCTCCTTTCAGGCGGTCGAGCTGTGCCTTCTCCGCTGGAACCAGCAGTTCGAACATGAATCGGCTGCGACTCCTGTTGCCGTGCAAATATTCCGACAAGCGCTTCAGACGGGCTGACTGCCGCCGGTTAAGGACCTGGTCGCCCTCCGAGTTGTAACGAACCAGTACCTTGGAGAAAGTCGGGTGAAAGACCTCAATATGCTTCTCGAAATCTTCGCCGTATTCGAAGTCAAACTCATCCTGTCCACTCTTCTCAACCGGGCAGCAGGTTGCGTATCCCTCAGCGGCTGCATCGCGGAGAATCGCTGCGCCGAACTGCTCGTCGACCAGAATTCCGGCCTTGTCTTTGGGAACGCCGGCATGAACGGCAACGACGAAAGCGTCGTAGATTACCCGCTTCGCAGCAGAGATCTCCGCCGTTTGTTGTGCACTCAATGCGCCGTCCCATCCGAACATCTTTTTCTGGAACGAGCCACGATGGTCAAAAGGCAGAATGTAGAGGGGCTTATCGAAGCCGAGGGTCGTCATGCGATCTCCTTAGATTTCCGGTAGTAAGTGATCAGGTTATTGGTTGAGCTATCATGCGCAAGCTTCGGTTCGCCTTTGCTCTCAATCTCAGGGATGATGCGTTGCGCAAGCGCCTTGCCCAACTCAACGCCCCACTGGTCGAACGAATCGATGTTCCAGATCACGCCCTGAGTGAAAACGGAGTGCTCGTACAAAGCCACCAGCTTGCCCAGCATTTCCGGCGTCAACCGTTCAGCGAGGATCGTGTTTGATGGACGATTACCTTCGAATACCCGGTGGGGAACGAGCCACTCAGGAGTGCCTTCTGCTGTTACCTGTTCAGAAGTTTTGCCGAATGCCAGTGCCTCGGTTTGCGCGCAAACATTGGCGATCAACATATCGTGGTGGCGGCCAAGTGGGTTCAGTGGCTTTGAAAATGCGATGAAGTCGCACGGGATCAGCCTGGTTCCCTGATGAATCAATTGGTAGAACGAATGTTGGCCGTTGGTTCCCGGTTCGCCCCAGTAAATTGGACCTGTGTCATGCGCCACTCTCTTCCCATCGAGAGTCATGTGCTTGCCATTGCTCTCCATCGTCAGTTGCTGCAGGTAAGCTGGGAACCGTTTCAGATATTGCTCATAGGGCAACACCGCCACAGTCTGCGCCTCAAAGAAATCGGTGTACCAGACCGCCAGAAGGCCCATAAGCACGGGCAGATTTTTTTCGAAGGGAGTGGTGCGGAAGTGCTCGTCCATCCGGTGGAGGCCAACAAGCATGGCCCGAAAATTTTCCGGGCCGATGGCGACCATGGTGGAGAGGCCGATGGCGGAGGACATTGAATAGCGGCCCCCGACCCAGTCCCAGAACTCGAACATGTTCGCGGTATCGATACCAAACTTTGCAACTTCTGACTTATTTGTCGAAACAGCCACAAAATGTTTCGCAACTGATTTTTCGTCGCCCTGAAAGCCGGCGAGTGACCAGGCACGAGCCGTCTGCGCATTCGTCATCGTCTCCAAAGTCGTGAATGTTTTCGACGAGATGATGAAGAGCGTCTCGGCAGGATCGAGACCAAGGACGGCCTCTGCAAAATCGGTGCCATCGATGTTCGACACGAAGCGAAATGTCATCGTCCTATCGGCGTAGTACTTCAGAGCTTCGTAGGCCATAACCGGCCCCAAGTCCGAACCACCGATGCCGACATTCACCATGTTACGAATCCGTTTGCCAGTATGCCCCTTCCACTCGCCACTACGGATTCGGTTGGCGAAATCGGCCATACGGTCGAGCACGGCGTGCACCTTTGGCGCCACGTTCTCGCCGTCCACGACTATGGATGCATCTCGCGGTGCACGCAGCGCGGTGTGCAAAACCGCTCGCTTCTCCGTGATATTGATTTTCTCTCCGCCAAACATCGCGTCGATTCGTTCCCGCAGGCGAGATTCCTCGGCGAGCTTCAGCAGCAGGTTGAGGGTTTCGGCCGTGATGCGATTCTTCGAATAATCGAGAAAAAGACCCAGAGCCTCGGCGGTCATGCGCACGCCCCGCTTTGGATCATCTGCGAAGAGCTGGCGTAGGTGTACTTCCTTGACCTTTTTATAGTGAGTTCCAAGGTCCTTCCACGCATGTCGTGTGACTTTGGGTCCCTTGCTGATCGTCTCTACGGTTGCTGCCATATATTTATCCTTTTCGTGTCCTCTAACTGACTAATAAAAACTCGCCGCTGATCTCACAAACGAGGTTGGTTTTCTAGGCCGTAGACAGCGGCGCCCGCTAGTGCGGCCTGACTTACGACTGCATGAATCGGAATACGCGCCATGAGTTCAGCAAATCTTCCCTTCCGTTTAAAGGACTGCATAAAGCTCGGCCTCTGAAGAGCGTCTAACACGTGTACAACGACCCCGCCGGCCAGGTACACGCCACCGGTCGCGAATACCTTAATCGCGAGATTGGATGCCTCGCTGGCGAGAATCGAAATAAACATGTCAATGGTTGCCGCGCACAACTTACTTACATTGGCAGAGCCGAGGGCCTGATTGATAATCACGACCGATCGGTCGGCCGCAGAAGCAATTAACGGGGTGACTTCGGGGCTCTCGGGTATTCGCTCGACATCGCGAAGATAGTCATAAATGAGCGGAATCCCGATTCCCGAACACACATGCTCGAAGCTCACGTGATCGAACTTCTTGAGCAGGTATTCGAGAAGATGGATCTGTCTCTCGTCAGTGGGGGCAAAGTCTGCATGCCCTCCTTCGGAGCTGTGAGCAAGATAACGAGATTCATCCCATGTAAGAAAGGACTCGCCCAGGCCGGTACCCGGCGCAATCACGGCGATGGCCCCCCTGCGAACAGCCTCGCCACCATTAATGGTGTGGACGTCACTGGGCCTTAGGATCGGGACTGCGCGGGCGATTGCCTCGAGATCGTTGATCAGGCGAACCGACTTCAGGTTAAGGTTCAGTTCCTGGGCGAGGGACTTATCTTCGATCATCCAAGGCAAGTTGGTGGCCTTCACGCGCCCGCCAATCACCGGACCTGCAACCGCGAAGCACGCCCGGTCCACAGGTTTGTTGACCTTGGTCAAGAATTCCTTCACGATCACTTGTAGGCTGGAGTAGTCGGCGCTATGGAACTTGATTTGTCCCTGCGGCGAGTGAGGCCCTCCCTCATTCGAGAACATTGCCAACTCGGTCTTCGTGCCGCCAATGTCGCCTGCAATTAGCATTGCCGTTCTCCCATTTGACTGTCCTAAGCTGTTGCGAAACGCGCGCTATTCGGCTTCGATCCACTCAACCCGTAGAACAAGATGTACAAGTAGCAGATCACCGGCAGAACGAATGCGTGGTGAAGTCCAACGTGGTCAGCAATTGAGCCCTGTATCACAGGCAGGATTGCGCCACCCACGATAGCCATATTCAGGATGCCGGATCCATTTCCCGTCAAAGGACCAAGTTCTGCGACGCCCAGGCTGAAGATGGTGGGGAACATGATGGAGTTGAAGAGGCCGACGGCAAGAATGGTCCACATCGCCGTGTGTCCGCCCAGCAGCATGGATGCTGTCACCAGCGCCCCCGCAAAGATCGCGCAGAGCGCCAACAGAGACCCGGGCCTGAACCGCCGCAGAAGTCCCGCGCCGAGAAACCGTCCGATCATTGCGCCGCCCCAGTAGAACGAAACGAAGCCCGCCGCGGTTTTGGCGGACAGCCCGGCAATTTCGGGCAGACTGAAATAGTTCACCAGGAAGCTTCCGATCGAAACCTCCGCGCCCACATAGGTGAAAATGCCGATTGCGCCGAAGAGGAGATTGGGATGCCTCCAGATCGAATCCTTGACTTTCTCTCCAGGACGATAGGCTGCGGTTTCGATTTTTGGCAGCCTGAAACTGCCGATTAACACGGCCAACAACACCAGGGCGACGCCGATCACGGTGTATGGCATCTTGACCGAGGCCGCTTGCTCCACGCGATACACATGCAGAGCTTGTGGCGCGAGTTGCTGTAACTGTTCGACCGCGAACGGCGCAGCGCTTAGGATCAGCAACCCCCCGAGTTTCGGGGCGATCGTGGTGCCAAGCGAGTTGAAAGCCTGCGTCAGGTCCAGCCGACTGGATGCCGTTTCGGGGTTCCCTAGGACCACCACGTAAGGGTTGGCCGCGACCTGGAGTCCGGTGATACCCGCGGCGAGAATGACGAGCGCGCTCAGAAACAGCGGGTACGAGGCAGCCGATGCTGCGGGTAGGAACAGGAACGCTCCAAAAGCCATGGTTAGCAAACCGACCACCATGCTGCTCTGATAGCCGATCCTGTTCACGACCTTTGACCACGGTACTGAGAATAAAAAGTAGGCGGAAAAGAACGCAAACTGGATCAGCATGACTCGAGCGTAGCTCAGCTCAAAGATGGATTTCAGGTGGGGCACCAAGATGTCATTCAGGGAGGTCAGAAATCCCCACATGAAAAATAGCGTGGTGACGATGGTCAGAGGACGTGAGTAATCTGGCGTTACCGAAACAGCTGCAATGCTTTGCGCCGCGCCGGGAGTGTTAGTAATTTTCGGAGTTGCCATCTTTCCTGACCTCAAATCTTTACAAGCCGTTCCGTGATTCAGCTCGATTGGCTATTGGTGTCCATAGTGTTCGTCGAATTTCTGGTGTTCCTGAAACTGGCAGCTACCACCACGTTTCAGCCTGTACTCCGTACGTTAGGCCGCTCGTTCTGTTTAGATATGGCACACCGCCCACAAAACCGCGGAGTCCGTCGGACCAACTTGCATAAGTCAGGAAGGCGCGCAGTACGGGGCGGCTGAAAAACTTCCTGCCGGCTCCGAGTTGCGGGGCAATCGTGAACTTGCGCAGCCAGCCGTCGTACTGACCGCGACTGTCCGTGTGGTCGAATCCTCCCTCGAACGCGAGAGAGAGATATTTGGTGAAGAAGACTTCCGGTCTCGCACCAAACGACACCCATTGGTTCCAGCCGTGTTGCGGATTACCGTCCTTGGTTCGCTGGTAGATGAAAATTGGCATGATGGCGAACCTGTCGTTCGGCTGAAAAACCACCTGTTCTGTGACCAGAAACCTTGCCGTGCTGTTTATAAAGGCGGTGGGATCATCGATCGCCGTACTGAAGTTGCTGGCCGGTCCGGTTCCGTACTGGACGCCGAGCGCGTTGTACCCTCCGTGCCACTCGAGACGTTGATGGCGCAACCCGAATGCGTATCCATTCGTCGTAGGAATTACCGTGCCCGTTGTTGTGGTGCCACCCTTTGAGGTAGCAAAATCGAACCACCCCGCCCACAGGCCGGCGGGACCCTTTAGGTCGTAGAAACGTACGTCGACATTGCTCTTCGTGAGGTTGCCGTTTTGGGTGATAATGTCGGGCCGCGCGCCGGACAGATACGATAATGCCAGCTTGCCGATTCGAACGTTGAAATCTTCGACGCCCGCCCCGTAACCGCTCATGTCCAAAGGATAGAAGTCGTCGATGTCGATGTGCTGACGACGGTAGAATCTCTCGCCTGCCCAGAACTTGGCGTCTGGCTGGCTCTCCAGGACGTTGCCGGCTTGAACAAAGGCTTCACGGAAGCGAAACTGATCGTTACCGGTGCCCCCGGCGAAATTGGCATAGTTGGCAGAGTTCGTGGTGTTGGCTTCAATCATCACCTCGGTCTTCATCCACGCCTTGTCGGAATTGTGCTCCGGGTTCAGCCAGTTGTTGACAAAGATCAATTCCGCGTAGGTTTCCGCTTCATTCCCCAGTCGGTATTTGGCCCCAGCCCCAGGGGCTTGAAATGCAACCTGTTGCCCGCCCAGGCTGTTTAGACCGTAACCGGAACGAAAATATCCATGGAATTCAAAACTGCTCAGCTGTTCCTGCAGCTTCTCGATTTTGACATCCGCTTCCCTGAGGAGGTCATAGGTCGGTTCCGAAGGTAGTTGGCCTTGGAACTTCGCCCCGACCTGATCTGACTGTCCGCGAACAGCTTCTTGAACAGCCCCCTTGGCAGCCAGTTCCACTGCCGAGACCGTCCCTTGCTTGGTTTTTGCGTTGTCCGCTTTCTGTTTCTCGATTTGCTGCTCCAGCGCTGCGATGCGTTGCTCGAGATTGCGGGTGGTCTCCACGTACTGCTGTTTCAGTTGTTGCAGTTGCTGTTCCATCTGATCAGGTTGTTGAGCGGTAGCGGCCAACCCTCCAAATAGAATCACCGCAATGCACCGGATCAACCATCTAAGTGGCCCCTTGCCATCAGTACGGCACACGGCAGTCATCCAACCAGCCTGCTCCTAATTGCAAATCTGTGTTTTCAGTCTCGACAAGCCTGAGCCTCGGGCCGCTCTCCTTCAAGCATTCACAATTCCACTCGGACTCTTCTGATAACGAATGGAGTATTGTTCTTCGGTGTATGCACTTAGAGGTTAAGGATTGACTCACGGCTGCTGACCGCTTCAAATCCAGAATCGTACTTTGTGCCAAGAACTTGTCAGATGACAGATCAGAGCAAGACGTGGGGCGCTTAGCTTCTATGAGCGCGCCTCTCTCAATTAGAGTCAGGCTAGAATCTGCCGGCTCTGGTGTTGCAGACCGTTCGAGCGCTTAAAGCGTTCGGTTAGTTCCTGCAGCCATTTGAAAGCAGGCGGGGGCAGCATGTTCTCCGTGCAGCGCCAACGCCAGTTTCCATCCGCACGGCCGGGTACGTTCATACGCGCTGCGCTACCCAAGTTGAGTACGTCTTGTAAGGGAGCGATCGTTAGCGCGGCCACTGACGACCATGCCAGGCGCATCAGCGCTGGAGCAGCTTCCGCACTCTCGCCCGGCGAACGATTGAGGTAACCCCACAAGTTCTGTCGCTGGGGATCGGGCAACTCTTCGTACCATTGGCGCGTTGTGGCGTTGTCGTGAGTACCGGTATAGGCGACGGTGTTGCGGACGAAGTTATGCGGAAGATATGGATTGTCCGTATGGCCGTCAAACGCGAATTGCAGGACTCGGGTTCCCGGCACAGCAAATTGATCGCGTAGGAGTTGTACGTCGGGCGTAATGAGACCAAGATCCTCGGCGATGAACGGTAGATGGCCCAACTCGATTCGCACTGCTTGAAAAAAGTCGGCACCCGGCCCCTGCGCCCATTGGCCGGATTGTGCCGTGGATGCTCCGCCTGGAACATGCCAGGCGGCCGCGAATCCACGGAAGTGGTCCAAGCGAATCAGATCTACGTGAGCCAGTAGAGCACGCAACCGCTCGATGCACCACCGATAACCCCTCGAACGAAGGGCATCCCAGTTGTAGACAGGATTGCCCCACAACTGTCCCTGCGCGCTGAAATAATCGGGAGGAACCCCGGCGACGAAGCGTGGGCGATATTGCTCGTCCAGCAGGAATAACTCCGGGTTGGCCCAAATATCGCTGGAATCCGAAGAGACAAAAAAGGGCAGGTCGCCAATCAAGCTTATGCCCTTGCCATGCGCGTACTCCTTCAGTTGATCGCCTTGACGGAACAGCAGGAATTGCGCAAAACGGGCCTGATCGATTTGAATAGCCAGCTCGCGCCGCGCCTGGGCTAGCGCATTTGAGTCGCGCTGGACCAGTTGAACTGGCCACTGGAGGTAATGAGCACCGTGATGCTTCACCTTCAACGCATGAAATAGAGCGTAATCCTCCAGCCAATTTGTATGCTTGGCGCAGAACTCGTCATAAGCAGGTCGAAGATCCTTGCGTTCTCCGGCTCTAAAGTTCGTCCACGCCTTTTCGAGCAGTCGCTGCTTAAATGGAATAACCGCGTCGTAGTCGATCATTTCCGCAGAGAAGTGATCTTCGCAATCGCTCGCTTGCAGCAAGCCGTCGGAGATGAGACCTACCGGACTGACCAGCAGGACGTTGCCGGCAAACGAAGACAGTGACTGATAGGGAGAGTTCCCGTAGCCGGTCGGGCCGAGCGGCAACGCCTGCCACCATCGTTGGCCAGCATCGTGTAGCCGATCTACCCATGAAAACGCCCACGGTCCCAGATCACCGATACCGTAGGGTGAGGGCAAAGATGTGACGTGCAGCAGCAAGCCCGCGGCGCGGTAATCGGGCGGAAACGGCGGAATATTTCCCGGCCCGCCGTCACTGCTCATTGCGAGGCGCTGTCCTGAGGCAGAGCTGCTGAAGAGCCCCGAGCATTGTTCACCATCTCCTGGGCCTCGTTCACGATCGCATTCAGATGTGCCTGGCTCTTGAAGCTCTCCGCATAGATCTTGTAGATGTCCTCCGTGCCTGAGGGCCGAGCCGCAAACCAGCCGCTGGCCGCGACGACTTTCAAGCCACCGATGGGAGCATTGTTCCCAGGAGCTCTGGTCAGCTTAGCGGTGATTGGCTCGCCCGCCAGATCCGACTCCTTCACGTCGTCGGGCGAAAGTTTTTGTAACTGCGTTTTCTGCTTGGGCGTGGCGGGCGCATCGATGCGCGTGTAGTGCGGAGTACCGAACTCCGCCGTCAGTTCGCGGTAGTGCGCTCCGGGATCTTTGCCCGTGCGCGCGGTTATCTCAGCTGCCAAGAGGTCCATGATCGGCCCATCCTTGTCGGTCGTCCACACAGTGCCGTCAAGACGAAGAAAACTCGCTCCAGCGCTCTCCTCCCCGCCGAAGCCATACGAACCGTCAAGCAAACCGGGCACAAACCATTTAAATCCTACCGGCACTTCGCGCAGTTCCCGGCCAAGCTTTCGGACGACCTTATCAATCATGCTGCTGCTCACCAGGGTTTTCCCCACTGCGGCATCCCGACGCCAGTGTGAGCGGTAAGTGAACAAATATTGGATTGCCACTGCAAGATAGTGGTTTGGGTTCATCAGTCCTGCCATGGGAGTGACGATCCCGTGCCGGTCGGAGTCTGGATCGTTGGCAAACGCCACTTGATATTGATCTTTCAGACCCACGAGCCTGGCCATCGCATACGGACTTGAACAATCCATGCGAATCTTACCGTCGTGATCGACTGTCATGAAGGAAAATGTCGGGTCAATCGTTGGATTTACAACGACGATCTCCAGCCCATAAATAGAGTTGATCGGTTCCCAATATGGCCGCGCAGCTCCCCCCAGGGGATCCACCCCAAGTTTGAGGCCGGCGCCGCGAATGGCATCTATGTCAACGACGTTCTGGAGATCGCGAACGTAGGGCAGGACGAAGTCTTCCTGGTGCGTAGTCGCGGCCTGCATCGCCTTGGCGAACGGAACTCGCTTGACCCTCGCATTACCAGCTCGCAACAATTCGTTCGCACGATCTTCGACCCAATGAGTCACGTCGGTATCAGCCGGGCCGCCATTGGTCGGGTTGTATTTGAAGCCGCCATCCTCGGGAGGATTGTGCGACGGCGTGATAACAACGCCGTCAGCCAGGTGTTTCTTGCGAGTGCGGTTGTAAACCAGAATGGCCCATGAGATCACAGGCGTTGGAGTTACACCGTCACCTTCCTGGATGATCGTCTCCACGTTGTTTGCCGCCAGTACTTCGAGTGCGGTGCGCTGCGCAGGCCCGGACAATCCGTGCGTGTCTTTTCCCATATAGAGCGGGCCGTCGGTTCCGTGCTCTCTCCGATAGTCACAAATGGCTTGTGTAATAGCCAGGATGTGCGCTTCAGTGAATGAGCTACGCAAAGGCGAACCGCGGTGTCCGCTAGTACCGAAGCTGACCCGCTGGCTGGGATCATTCATGTCGGGGCGGCGTTCAAAATACTCTTTCTCCAGGCGAGCCAGGTCCACCAACAACTCCTTGGGAGCCGGCTTGCCAGCCAGCGGCGAGATTGCTGTTTCGCGAGGTTTGGTTCCTATTAGCTGCCTTGCTAGGGGACTGGGCATGGTTGCACCTTCCAAATATCGGTTGCGTATTCGGCGATAGTACGATCGCTCGAAAACTTTCCGGAACTGGCCACATTAAGGATTGCTTTGCGCGCCCACGCGCCAGGATCGGCATACAATGCGCCGAGCTGTTCGTGTGCCTGGCAGTAGGAGGTCAGATCCGCCAAGTGCATGTAGTGATCGCCGAATAACAGGAGCAAATCGCGCAACGGGGCGAACACGCCTGGCTCGTTGCGACTGAAGTGGTCGGAGAAAATAAGGTCGAGCGCTGCCCGAGTCTCCGGCTCATTCTCGTAATGCCAGTGCGGGCTATACCAGGAGCGGCTGTTCTCGACTTGTTCTACGGTGAGACCGAACAGGAACAGGTTCTCCTCCCCAGCCTCCTCCGCCATTTCGATGGTTGCCCCATCGCGTGTTCCAACTGTCAAGGCTCCGTTCATCATGAACTTCATGTTGCTGGTTCCGCTGGCTTCGTAGCCGGCAGTCGAGATCTGGTTGGAAACATCGCTGGCCGGAATCAGACGTTCCGCGAGTGAAACGTTGTACTCAGGGAGAAAGACGACTTTGAGTCTTCCGCGCACGGCAGGGTCGCGATCAATCGTGTCCGCCAGGTTGTTGATGAACTTTATGATCAGCTTAGCTAAGCGGTACGCTGGCGCCGCTTTGCCGGCGAAGAAGAATGTGCGCGGCACCATCCCCATGTCGGGATTCTCCCGCAGCCGGTTATAAAGCACTACGATCCGCAGCGCGTTCAGCAGTTGCCTTTTATATTCGTGGATGCGCTTGATCTGGCAATCAAAGATCGCATCCGGGTCCACAATCTCCCCCGACGTCGATTTGAGCCAATCGGCGAATTTCACTTTGGCCTCGCGCTTTGACTTGAGAAATAGTTCGCGAGCGCTGGAGTCCTCGGCAAATGACCTGAGTTCATTAAGTTGGTTGAGGTCGGTAATCCACCGTTCGCCAATGACTTGCGTGATTGCACCTGACAACGCGGGGTTGGCTTCGAGCAACCAGCGTCGCGGTGTTACCCCGTTCGTCTTGTTGTTAAAACGTTCGGGAAACATTTCGGCTAGATCTTTAACCGTAGTCGTCCGCAACAGCTTAGAGTGCAAAGCGGCCACTCCATTCGTGCTGTGCGAACCAACAATCGCAAGATTCGCCATGCGGATCTTTCTCTCGTTGCCCTCTTCTACGAGGCTCACGCGCTCAACGCGCCCATCGTCGCCCGGAAATCGACGACGAACTTCGTCGAGCAACCGCCGGTTGATTTCATAGATGATCTCCAGATGGCGGGGAAGAAGGATCTCAAACCATGCGGTAGGCCATTTCTCCAAGGCTTCAGGCAGCAAGGTGTGGTTCGTGTATGCAAGGGTCTGCTTCGTCAGATCCCAGGCCTCGTCCCATCCCATGTGCGCATCGTCCAGCAAGATTCGCATCAGTTCAGCGACTGACATGGAAGGATGCGTGTCATTGAGTTGAATCGCAGCCTTCTCCGGCAGCTCGCTCCAATCCACGTTGTGGCGCTGGAAACGGCGCACCAGGTCGGCCATGGAACACGCGACCAGGAAATATTCCTGCAGGAAGCGCAGTCCTTGCCCCACCGTCGTTGAATCGTCGGGATACAGCACGCGGGTCAGCGACTCCGCTTCGAGAGTCTCGCCCAGCGCACCCACGAAGTCGCCGGTACCAAACTCCTGAAAGTCGAAGTATTCAGGCGCCGCCGCGGCCCAGAGCCGGAGCGTGTTGATCGTCTTTCCGCCATATCCCACCACGGGACGATCAAACGGAATTCCGAGCAGGCTCGACGGCCGATCCCGGATGACATGAAAATTGCCTTCTCGCAGCTGGAATGAGCAGTTCAGTTTGATTTCCACCTTCTCATGAGGTCGGGCAACCTCCCAGGGGTCGTTGTCGCGGAGCCAGTTGTCAGGATTCTCCTTTTGCCAGCCGTCCACTGTGGATTGCTTGAACATGCCGTACTCGTAACGCAGACCATAGCCTGTGGCTGGGAGCTGCATCGTGGCCATCGAATCGAGGAAGCATGCTGCGAGGCGGCCCAAGCCCCCGTTCCCCAGTCCTGCATCTGGTTCCTGCTCGACTAGTTCCGGCCAGTCGATACCTTTTTCCTGAACCGCTTGCTTCACAAGAGGATCCAGCAAGAGATTGGTAACATTGTTGGCCAACGAACGCCCGAGCAGGAACTCCATGGAAAGGTAATAAATGCGCTTGGCATTCTCTCGTTCATACGTCGTCTTAGTCAGGACCCAGCGTTGCGCGAGGATGTCGCGTATCGAACTGGAGAACGCCTCAAAGCGTTCACGCGCACTCGCCACCTTCGGGTCGATCACACGGTCAAAAACCAAATGCCGTTCGTAAAACGCGTTTTCCGTCCCGACAAACGGGATCGGCCCGCATCCGTACTGTTCGAGAAGGGTTGAACCGTTCGCCGCGCTTTTCGTCGTCCGAACACCTTTTGCAGAGCTTGGACGCGCCACACTCTTTGTGCTCATTCGAAAATCCTTCCAGTTTGAGTTGTTTGAAATTGCTAGCGTCCAGCGTCCACAGCCGACGACTCTTCGCCGACCAACTCGGACGACCTAAGGATGTGATGATCGTCATTCCAAAACCGGATCACCGGCTGAGAGAGATTGTGTTCGTACCCGACCGCGCTCAGGCTCGCCGTGCTCAGCAGAACGTACCTACCCACATATCCTGGGTCTTGCCCAAGCCACCTGTCGGCAATAACTCTAATGAAATGTCCGCTGGAAAAGAGCAACACATCTCCATGAAAGGTCCGGACACGCTGAACGACACGGTCTGCCCGCTCGCCTACCTGTGCTGGCGATTCGCCTCTGGGGGCGCCGTCGCGGAACAGTTGCCAGCCTGGACGTTGTGCAAGAATCTCGGCCGAACGTAGCCCCTCATACTGACCATAGTTCCATTCCACCAGGTCAGGGTCGGCTTCGGCCACAGTTCCAAAACCAGCCAGTTCGCAGGTTCTGGCTGCGCGCTGCAGCGGGCTTGTAAACACCTTGGCAAATGTCATGCCCTTCAGACGGTCTGCGAGGCGCCGTGCGTTGCGCTCGCCGTTTGGAGTCAAAGGTAAGTCGGTAAGACTCGTATGCTGGCCCGAAAGACTCCATCCCGTCTCACCGTGACGCGTTAAATACACTACTGGAAGTACTTCGCTCATGCAGTGTCCCCGCCCGCCCAAGAACTGTCCACTCGCTTGCCGCTCTTCCCCTAGCTCACTCGAGTTCTCAGGAATTGTGCCTTGTCAATCTGGCTCAAACCAGTCCTCGGATCTTCTCAAGCACTCAGGGTTCCACACCTGGTTGGACGGAAGAGGCGGGCGCGCATCACCTTAATGCCAGCACTTGGGGCGACCGGTCACCCGTGCGCCGGTCCGGACACGTCATGATTCAAAAGAAATAGTGCCAACAATTTGGCAATGGTCAGTCAAACCAAATTAGCGCCAGAGACATCCGGCGCTCAAATATGGATGTTTGGTCTCCGCGAAAGAGGGCCCCTGCTTCATGGGTCGGACGGCTCATAGTTAGGCCGTGACTCCTTGGCAGTCCATCGACTCGCGGAAAGGGTGCGGCGAGGTCTAGAAGTCGGCGCAACGCGTTCATCCGCGCTTGAGCGACTTTGTTCACGGTGCATCCCAGTAACAGAGAGCAGTCCCAGTTTGAATAGCGCTCCAGGATCGACATGACAAAAACCAAGCGCTCGAAGGCGTCGAGTTTGGTAACCGTGTCAATTTTGCATTGTTGCTGTGTCTTGGGTTGCCCTGCGATCCAGAGGTCCCGTTTCTGGGCATTCCGATGTGATGCGGACGTAACCATCGCGATTGCATTCTCGATCAACCTGCGCCTTACCCAGGACCGAGCCCATTCCTTGAACACCGACTGTTCCTTGAGTACTTCCTCGACCGTCGAGACAAAGCACTGCTCAGATTCCTTGTGATTTGTGGTCAGTAAAAATGCGAGCAGATACAAAGTTTTCGTGTCGTTTTTAAATACGTCGCAGAAGTCACTATGCTTCGCGTAGTCGGCACGGAAGGTTGCAATGCTCGGCTTGTTGGAACGAAACACGAGTCACCTTATCGACAAGTTACTCGCGCCCTGAATTTCCGAACACCTCAGAAACCGTAGAGTTCATCCTAGATTTTTCTACAGGGGTGAAGGCACGCGGTGAAACTCTTCGAACCGCAATCAGTCCAGATTTGAGGTTTGGTCTTTGCAGCGAAAGAGGGTTCTTATCCTTGCAAACAGAGACCGTCGAACGGGCATCATCTTCCGGAAGATGATGCCTCCGGGGACTACCAGCTTAATCTCGGTCCCCGAGTTGGAGGAACTCGCGAGCGTCAGCTTGCCTCCGACGCGAGCGGCACGCTCCCGCATCCCTTGCAGTCCGAAGTGTTCGTCCTTCCCCCTATCCGCGATAGCCGGGTCAATCCCTGTTCCATTGTCACTCACACGGAGGGCAAGGTTGTTAGCATATCTGAGCTCGACTTCCAATTGACTTGCCCCGGAATGCATACACGCGTTGCGAATGGCTTCGTAGCCGATGCGGTAAATTTCATCACGAACGATCGGGTGCATCTCTCTGGTATCGCCAACTACAGAAAATGTGACCGACATGGAGTTGGGGATGAGGCCGTCATCGGTCGCCCGCCGGAGAGCTTCCGCGAGGTCGTTGGTCTGCGTTGTCGCCGTGCGCAGGGAATTCAGCGCCGCCCGTCCTTCCTGCATGGCGCTCGCGAGCCAGACGGATAGCTGTTCCATGGCTCGACGCATTCGGATGGGATCGGCTGACAGCTCCAGCGCATCATCCGCAACCAGCTTGCTGCCTTGGATGGTCTGGAGAAATGTGTCATGCAGGTCCCGAGCCATCCGCGTGCGTTCCGCCAGTCGCTCATCGAAGCGGGCACCGATGGCTCTCGAAACTTGCAACACACGTAGTCGATAGATGACGCATATGATGAAGCAAACGGAGATGACGCACAGAGCTCGGAACCAGTTCGTCTGGTAAAAAGCGGGAATAAGAGTGAAGTCCAACGATGCTCCGTCCTCATTCCAGACGCCGTCACTGTTACAAGCGATTACGCGAAATCGATAGTTCCGAGGGGGTAAGTTTGTGTAGGCAACCTCTCGAGCGCTTACCGGGCCGCGCCAGTCATTATCGTAACCCTCGAGCTTGTAGCGGAAATGGACGTGTTCTGGGGTTGTCAAGCTGAGAGCCGCGTATTCAAATTGTAGATTTCTGGCTCTCGGTGGAAGACGCAATCCTGAGGAGGGTGTGAGAGTTTGATCATCTGCCTTGAGTGCTTCGATCGTGACCGGAGGCGGTACGATATTTTTCGGCAAGTGCCGTGGGTTGATCACGGCGACGCCCTCGCTGGTGGAAAACCAGAGCCGGCCATCAGTTGACCGTATCGCCGTGGGAAACGGTTCACGTTGCCGCGGAAGTCCTCGAAGGCCGTCAGTCGCGTCGAAAGATGCCCCTTGTATCCGATAAGACGGCGACAGCAGCGCCGTTTCCAGTTCCCGCGGGCTCACCCGGAGGATTGCCAGCGCTCCGGCAAGCCAGAGAAAACCTTCTTCATCTTCCACAATCCCCGACACCGAGTTCCCAGGCAACCCGTTTTTCTTGGTGAGCGTAGCGAAGTTCCCATGATCAAAGTGGCTCAGCCCGCCTTCACTACCGATCCAAAAGTTTCCTGCCCGGTCTCTCGTAATTGCCAGCACCTTACCGCCGGGAAGACCGTCCTTCGAAGAATAGACATGGAACTCTTCATTCTCATGGACTGCGACTTCCCCATCCTCGAATCCCAGCCAAAGCCGTCCCAGTGGATCTCCGTACAGAACGCGGCAGCGGTATTGCGGGAGATGTACACGGTTGCGAAAATCGGTCCAATTACCGTCTCGCAACCGCAGGACTCCTCCGCCCTTGTCACCTCCCCACACGGTGATCCATAGGTCGCCTCTGGCGTCCCGTGCAATGGCATGTACCATCGCTCCCTTCTCGATGTCGGGGATTTTTATCCAGGAGACATTCCATTCGTCCCCTGCTGCTAGGCCGAAACTGCCCCCGAACCAGATGCGGCTATTTCCGTCTGCATACAGACTGAGAATGCGTGTCGTGTCGGATCTGGAATAGGCTGGAAGCTTCGAAGTAGTGATTTGCCCTTGGCTGAGGCGCTGGACAGTGCCGCTTGTATAGCTGACAAGCCAAACACTTCCGTCCCGGGTTGAAGCCACTGCTAGTCTTTGATCTGCAGTCAAACCTTCTCCGTTGGAGTAAGCTGTTACTTTGTTCTCGCGAAGACGATCCAGTCCGACGGCTGTGCCAAACCATAGATTGCCTTCGCGGTCCTCCAGGGCCGAAATGACCCGATCACTGGAAAGGCCTTCGCGGGCCCAAAGCTGATCCAGAACAGCCCTTTCCGGTTTTCTGACATCAACCACTCGGCGAAGCCCCTTCTGATCCGGTCCGATCCACAGGCTCCGGTCTCTGTCGAACAACACGGAGAAGGGTTCCGCGCCAACCTTGATCCCGGCTTCCGACCTGGTGCGGCTCATGATCGGTCTCACTGTGTGGCCGCTCGTGTCAGCGATCCAAACATTTCCATCTGGAGCCTCCGCCATCATCCAGACCTGCCCAACGGCTTCTCGGGTCGCCACAAAGCTTTTTGCATTGTGGGTAAGACTCAGTATTGTGTTCCTCCGAACCGGATCCTTGCTAAGTCCAAAATCCAATCCATCCGTTGCCACCCAAAGGGTTCCGCGGCGGTCTACGAAGAGTACTTGTGCTCCGGGAGCGGGATATCCTGACTGCACTCCAACCTGGCGCCAACTGCCGCTATCCAATTTGCTAAGCCCGTATTGACCACCCGCCCAAATCGAGCCGCTCGCGTCCTCCACAATTGACAGTATTCCGCCGTCTGGTACGCCGTCAGCATGCGAATAATTTTTCAAATGGCCACTGCGTAGCTGGCTGATTCCGCCGGAACTGAACCCGATCCAAAGGCTTCCATCCCTGCTTGTACACAGAGACCACACTGAGGACCCGAGGGTCTGTTCTCCGAAGCTCGGTTCCCAAGCGACAAAGTGCAGACCATCAAATCGATATAATCCGGCTTCCGTCCCAAGCCACAAATACCCATCTGGTGTCTGAGCAATTGCTCGAACGGGCCCGGGAACGCCGTCCTTCGCAGTCCATGATGTATGCGTAAATTGGCTGATTAGTTTCTGCGGGTCAAGTGCTTTGGCGGGAATGGTCAACACCATGCCGATCATCGTAAGGAAGGCGCAGAGAGGCTTCGGAGCGACCCAGCCTCTCGCGTCTGCACGGCACTTTTCGAGTGGGCCCACGGCCAATCCTGAGCTACTTCTTCCGACGAACATACAGGAACCGCGGAGGCTGAAAGATCGCCGAATCTCTAATAAGCATGGGCACAGCCGCTGGAATGCGGTTTACTCGCACTGTTGACATTAGCCAAAATCGGGGCTCTCGCGGAACACCGAAATCTACAGCTATCATCCTGTAGTTTTCTACAGGCCTTGAAGTGCGATCAGATCTGTACCAGGCCACGTCGGAGTGCGATGGTAACTGCATGTGTCCGATCGTTGGCCTGAAGTTTATCCACCAGATTCTTGATGTGGAAGTTAACGGTGGTCTCCGCAATCGACAGTTGATCCGCGATCTGCTTGTTGCGATGGCCATCTCGAATGAGTCGAAGAACCTCTAACTCCCGCGTCGTCAGGTCGTCGTCTCCGAGGTGCTCGGCGAGGCGGGCCGCCACATCGGGCGGAATATGTCGCCGGCCAGCGTGAACTGATCGGATCACGCCCAGTAATTCATTTTTCGGCATGCTCTTAATTATGTAAGCCGACGCTCCGGCTCGCAGTGCACGCTGAATGTTCCCATCGCCATCTGAGGTTGTCAGCATCATGATACGAGCCTGTGGAAACTCTCCTCGAATTGCGATAAGGGCGTCGGTGCCGTTGGTGCCAGGAAGCTGCAGGTCCATCAGGGTGACGTCGGGCCGATGACGACGAAATTCAGCAATGGCCTCCACCGCAGTCGCCGCCTGTGCAACAAGAAGCATGTCCTGCTGAGAGCCGATGATTGTAGCCAGTCCCTCACGGAAGACCGGATGGTCCTCTACGCTCAGAATACGAATCGGCTTGGCCTGCATCATTGCATGTCTCTTTCGGCAATTGCAGCGGTTTGTTTGTCCTTCCGCTGTAGAATGAGAGCTGTGTAGTGTAGTTTTAAAACCTTTAGATCCCCTCGACACCGCGTACATCAAGACATCATCAGATGAACTGCTAATTTTGGTCTCGTTCTCTCGTGATCCACTCGCGGACGTATGCTGGGCAATTCTTTAGCTGGATCTTGTCCGCCTCGCAGCGCCCTAGAAAACTGACAGCGTCTTGATCCACTAGGGTTAGATCTTTTAAGTCCAAGGTTATCCGGCGACCGTTCGCTTCTGAGCTGAGCAGAGTTATCAATTCGGCTAGGTTTTCTGCATCCATTCGGCCGCTCAAGGTAAAGATCACTTTTCCCTTCGCTGCCCTCGTGATCTTGAGCATCTTTCCTCTCTGGGACAATTAAACATCCACCGTTCAGGCAACTTCGCTCAGTATCAATTCGAACTGCTGCGTAAGATCTGGGTTAGTGATCGTATACAGTGCGCCGAACCGATCGCGTCTGATTCGCTGCAACGTTCGTTTAGTCCTTTCTTATTAGGAGCGGATTTCGCCATACGATTTTCAGCACCAACTCCTCAGCATTTCCCGTTGTTCAGAATTCTTACCTCGAACATTGCCTTTGGCCCTCACACTTGTGTGGTTGCAATCACCGCTCCAATCATAAGCAACTGAAAATAGATGACTTAGAAGATAAGCTAATTACGAGATTTCGCGAATTAACGAAATTTCGCAACTAGGTTCCCGGAGTTCCGTTGAGGAAAAAGAGGTTTAAATGCGGGTTGTTCAAATACCAGCAGTTTTGAAGCGATTCTTGTTTATCTTTAGCGACTTGATCTTCGATTCCAATGTAGATCCCGGCATACCCAATTTGGCGGCGGCTCCTGTCGGTCCGGATACCTGTCCTCCGCTTTCGCGCAGGGCAGCCTCAATCATTTCTTTCTCTTGGTCAGCAAGTTTTCTAGAAAATTCAACCTGCGCTGTTGGCTCTGTCGCAAGAGGTTGTCGAGTAAGCCAACTCTCATCGACTGAGAAATTCTCGGTTTCACATACAATGACAGATCGCTCAATCACGTTCTGCAATTCGCGAATATTACCCGGCCATGGGTACGACTGAAGCAGATCGAGGCTCTTTTTGTGCACCGCCTGAAAGCTCTTTCCTGCTTTCCTTGCGTAACGATCAATGAAGTACTCGACCAGCAGGGGAATGTCTTCTCTTCGTTCTCGTAGAGAAGGAATCTCGATCGGAAAAACGTTGAGCCGGTAAAACAGGTCGCTACGAAAGGTGCCCGCGTCGATGGCAGCCTGCAAGTCACGATTCGTGGCAGCAATCACCCTAACATCAGCGTGGATAGATCGATTTCCGCCGACGCGCTCAAATTCGTGTTCCTGCAGAACACGCAAGAGAGCGATCTGGGTCAGGGCTGGGAGCTCTCCGACCTCATCGAGGAAGACCGTGCCTCCTTCGGCCAATTCGAAGCGGCCCAAACGTTGCTGAGTTGCCCCCGTAAAGGCACCCTTCTCATGGCCAAACAATTCTGACGCGATCAAGTCCCGCGGGATGGCGGCGCAGTTCACACTCACAAATGCCCGTGAAGAGCGATGCGACCTCCTATGGATAGCGCGGGCCACAAGCTCCTTACCCGTTCCGGTTTCGCCTGTGACCAGAACTGTGGAGTCGGTAGGAGCGACCTTGGATACGCGAGAAAGTACTGCTTGCAGTGCGGGAGAAGTTCCGACGATGTCCTCGAACATGGATACCTTATCGATTTCTTCGCGCAGAGCAATGTTCTCTTTGTAGAGCTGATCTTTCAGGGTCTTGATTTCCTCGAAGGCCTTTTCCAGAGCGTTCCTGGCATTCCGCTGTTCCGTAACGTCGATAACTGTGCCGACAAATTCCATCACCTGGCCCGAGTCGTTGGTGACCGCATGGGCAATGGTGCGAACATATTTCATGGAGTTGTCTGGAAGAACGATGCGGTAGCTGTATTCTGCATCGTTCCCCTTGTAGAGCTCACTTGCGGCGGCCTCAATAGAGGCACGATCGTCCGGATGTATGCTCTGCAAGTAGTTTTCCGTGGTCGGAGTTGTTGTTTTTGGGTCGAAGCCAAAAATTTGAAACATCTCGGCCGACCAAAAAATCCGCTTGCTGGCAACATCCCAAGCCCAACTTCCTGTATGACTAAGCCTTTGGGCTTCCGCGAGGTTAGCTTCCCTTTCGTGCAAGGTCTCATAGAGAGATTGCAATCTCCTGGCAGTAGCGTTGAAAACCTCACCAAGTTGAGCCAGTTCGTCGTGACCGACCACGGAAACTTGATGTTGAAATTCACCTCGTGCCAACGCTTTGGACCCCTCTACTAACCGCCCTAGTGGCTCCGTGACACTGCGGGTGATTATTACCCCGAGGCCAGCGGCAATCAGAAGCGTGACGAAACCCGTGATTGGCACGGCGAGAAAGATTCGGCGTTCCGCACGCGAAATGTTTAAAGCGGCTTGCGCGCGCTGCTCTTCAACCTCGCGGGCTACATCTTTGACCAACTCCGAACTCAGGGATTCCAGCGGCTGAACTTGTCTCTCGATCCGGAAACGCACAGCTTCCCACTCTCCGGATGCGGCCGAGGCCGCGATTGCATCCAGATGTGAGGGCAGGGTACGCTCGATTGATTCGAGAGTTGGCAGCACTGTCTGGTCCACCTTCACCTCGGGAGGCAGATGACTGAAGGCTGCCCGGGTGCGCCGGGCGTCATCAAGAAGACCTGTCCGAAGGGTGCCCGATTCCTTCAGCAACCGGGCGGAGTCTTCGGAACGCGCCAAAACACCGAGCCTCTCGTAGACTGACAGGAGACCGGTGTGCACGCGCAGCACTTCGATTAGCTCTTCGTTTACACCGTTCAAACGTTCCTCTTGGGCACGGATCAAGTGCGACTGCCAAAGAAGGACACCATTGCCTACCAACATCAGCACAATGACGAAAATAAAGCAAAGTGTCAGGCGGCGATGGATGTTGAGGTGGTAAAGGAGTGGAATGTTTGCTGTCACATGCCTCAGCCATCCAGCAAATCGAATCGGATTGTTGATGTGAGTCATCTGTTGCCGCTACTTGAGTTTCCCACGGACCGCCTCCCATGGAACAACCGGCGGGTGGCGTCGCTAGCGAACCCGTTCTGCAGTCCGATGCTTGGGGCTTTGAATCGGGCTTGGCGGTCCCGTCTTGAAACCGGTGATTCCAACTAGTTCCTTTTCCAACTCGGTGGCAGCTTCAGGCGCCCTGGTCTTGCCCGTCAAAACAGAACGCACTGCCCGGATATAAGCGTGATCGACGTCGTCGTATCTCTGTCCAGCAACCGTAGAGGGTCGATTTACCACGCCAATTCCCAGCTGGCGTTGCCCACTGTGAGCAAAATCAGAGTACGCCTTTAATATGGCGGGCTGCTCATACAGTTCAAGCTGCTTCAGTGGTTCGGAGTGCGAGCGAAGCACCTTGGACTGTATCTCTCTATGGACAAGGAATCGGACCAACTCTAATGCTTCAGCGGGATGAACTGTCGATCGGGAAACTCCGAGACCGAATCCTCCCAAAGTGGCAGCTTGCGCAGCCGTACCGCCCGGGACACTAGTGATACCAATCTGCTGGCTACCGATCTTCGCTGTGTCTCGAATCGCCGGGTTAGCCTCAGCCTCGACGCTCAGAAAGTAAGACCGCGCCCATCCACGGGAAAAAGCTGCTTTCCCTAAGTAAAAGGCATTGACGGCGTCCCATTCCTCATAGGAGATCACGTTGGGAGATGAGATCCAACCAATCCAGTGCGCAGCGCGTTGCCAGGTGCGGATAGCGTTGGGATTGTTCACGCTGATCGTGTTGTCACCTTCGATGATGCGCCCGCCACCCTCCGACACCTGCCATTCCAGCGCATTGCAGGTCAAACCTTCGCCGGCCGCACCTGGCCACACAAACCCCCAAAAATCTCTTTGTCCTTTGGCGAGCTCTCCCTGCTGGATGCGCGTGGCCATTTTCTCGAGTTGGCCCCATGTCCTTGGTGGCGCCTCGTACCCATACTCTCGAAGAAGATCCCTTCGATAAAACAGGACTCCTATATCGGCATGAAATGGCACGGCGACTAGCTTCCCCTTGACCGTATAGCTCGCGACTACATCTGGGTCTAAGGAAGAGAGTTCTGTTGCAAAATGCGGTTTCAGGTCGATCAAATCCTGACTCAAGGTTCCGGGCCAGATCACATCGATGCCCAATACATCAGGACTGGAGGCTCCTCCTTCGAGTAGCGCTCGCGCCATGCCTAGCTGGTCAAGAGTGGGTTCCGGAGCCGGCAGATGCTTGACCCTAATTCCAGTTTGCCGCGTGAATTCTTGCAATCTTTCGTCTGGGAGCACGTTGCGTTGTGTCAGGTCGTGTGCCCACTCAGGATCGAGGAAAGTCAGCGTCACCGGTTCTTTTGCAGGATGCCGGCATGCGCCCAGTGACGCAACGATCAGGGAAATACCGATCATCTTCATCAAGCGTCCCAACTGAGGGTGCACGAGGGGAACATGCCGATTTCCGGCTGCCGCTGAGTCCTTGCGCTCCTCTAGACGTGCGTTTGTCCGCCGCAATAGTGGGTTGTTCATGACTATGCTGGGCCTGCGATCCCCCTGCCCGAGGCGCTGTCCTAAGATACTCCCCAGGAATCAAGGATGGCATATGAAGCGAAATCGGTCGGCTTTCGCTTCGGGCTACTGCAGGCTCCCTTTTTCGCCACTTCACCCTTCGCTGCTGCAGTCGTGACCGACTGGGAAATCGAAAGTCTGATTCCTGCCCTTGATCTTTTACAGTGCAACTTTTCCAGTGAGTTTCCAATCATATCGTCCTCCACAACACAAAAGGTCCAGTCATTTTTGATTCACAACCCACGCCAAACGGTACTACTGGCACACGACAGAAGAACAGCATTTCAAGGCGACCTTGAGGCGCCATTGATCGATCTCTTTTAGTGCGTAATTGGTTCTTCTGAGAATCAGTGCGGGCCAAGCGATGTTGGCCTTTCGCACGTTCGATGTGTTCAACAGCCCAATCATTTTCCACAAGCTTCTGTCGTTAGTACATCGATCCTCCAGAAAAATACAGGGCCCATGCTGCAGTTTCCGAGGTTTTCACGAAGTTTGTGACGCCTCTACCTTTCAAAGGTAGAGCGGCGAGCATAACCGCAGCCAAATTCAAGGAGAACAATCCAGATGTCAATTAAGCATCGTAACGTGTCGCCGCTAACGGCGCCATTGATCAGCGTCCTTTTACTAGTCTCGGCGTTAAGCGCGCAAAGCCAGTCAGATCGGTTCCGATCTGGCCAATGGCGAATCGCTGGACAGAATCTCAACAATACCTGGAGCCAGCCGGCAGAGCATTCAATCAGTCCGGCCAACGTCAAGGGCCTGAAACCAAAATGGGTGTTTACAACCGGTGGAGATGTTTCTGCCACTCCCACGGTGGGTGGTGATGCAGTTTACTTCCCCGATTGGGGCGGCAATCTGTTCGCAGTCAAAAAGGACAGCGGCCATCTGATCTGGTCTCACAAGATCTCCGAGTACGATGGCGTCGCCGGAGCTGTCTCTCGTGTCAGTCCGGCCGTGGATCATGATCAATTAATTATTGGGGACATTCTCAGTTCCAAAGACGTGCACAACGGCGCGAACGTGATCGCAGTCGATCGGGAAACGGGAAAACTCCGCTGGATCATACAGGTGGAGAGTCATCCAGCCGCAATCATTACCGGATCTCCGGTTGTTTTTGACGGCGTTGTTTACGTTGGCGTCTCTTCGAGTGAAGAATCTCTGGCGACGAATCCCGCATATCCGTGTTGCAGCTTTCGCGGCAGCATAGTGGCGCTCGACGCGAAGAGCGGTGCGATGCTTTGGAAAACCTTCGACATGCCCGACAACAATGGGCAGACCGACCAATACAGCGGCGGCGCGGTATGGCAACCACCCGCGATCGATCCTAAGCGTGGCACGCTCTTCATCGGCACTGGAAACAACTACACTGTTCCTCCCGATGTGGTCGCTTGCCAGAAGGCAACTCCTACCGCGAACTGCACTGCGCCGGACGATCTCTTCGACGCTGCTCTCGGGTTGGACCTAAAGACCGGGCAGGTCAAATGGTCAAAGAAGCTGCAAGGCTTTGACACCTGGACCGTAGCCTGCATAACTTCTTCCGGACCAAACCCGAATTGTCCTGTACCCAGCAGCCCGGATTTCGATCTTGGAGGATCTGGACCTAATCTCGTGGGCGATATTGTCGGCTTTGGTCAAAAGAGCGGCATCTTTTGGGCACTCAACCCCGATGACGGCAACATCGTCTGGAGCACGCCAGTTGGTCCAGGTGCTTCGCTCGGAGGCATTGAGTGGGGCACCGCAACTGACGGTAAGCGCATTTATGTCGCGATCTCCAATAGCGACCATCTGCCCTACACCTTGGTTCCCTCGGGACAGAAGATTACGTGGGGAGCGTGGAGCGCACTTGATGTCGCCACTGGGAAGATTCTTTGGCAGACGGCAGATCCCACTGCAGGCGCCATTGACAGGGGCTCGGTCAGTGTCGCGAATGGAGTCATGTATGCGGGTTCTAATTCAGGACAGATGTATGCCCTCGACGCGATAACTGGAAACATTCTCTGGAATTTCGCGAGCGGAGGCACCGTAATCGATGGCCCCTCAATAGTAGACGGCGCTCTCTATTGGGGATCCGGTTATCGGAATATTGCTGGAACCGGAAACAACAAAGTGTACGCGTTTACTCTGGCCCGCTCGGACGATCAAGGCGAGCATTCGAAAGACCAAGGCGACAGAGAGTGATCGTTTGCACTTAACTCATCGCTTACGTCAACGAATGTGGGGGTCTGATGTATAGACCGAATGACCGTGTTGTCGATGTGAGTGACATGCGCCGGCATCCTGCCATTACGCCGATGGCAGGATTTTGGCCAAGGGCATCAAACTTCATGCGTCCGTGTATTCAATCTGGTCTTTGCCGCGCAGAGTGACCAACTCGAACCCTTCCCGGGTGCCTGCGCAGTCATTTTCTGCATAGATCTTGCCTTTAGTACATCGACCCTACAGAAAAACACAGGACCAATACTGTGGTTTCCGGGGTTTTCAGAAGTTCGTGACACTTCTACCTTCTCGTAATGAGCAAGCGCGCGGAGGAATGCCAGGAGAGCCATGACTGACAAAATGCCAATTGGGCTGACAATTATCTGACAATCAATTTACAACTGATCCGAATCAGAATCGGGATCGCTAAATCTAACGCTTGTAAACAGGCTAGATGCTGCGACTCCGGAAATAAAGGCTTAAGCACTCAGTTATCAGTAGGGCATTCAAACACTCACGCTTGAAGTGGTCAAGAGTCCCACTTCATTCAGGGAAATATTTCTCGATTTGGGGAATATCGCTCGTATGACGGAGCTTCACATTTGGCAGGGTTACACAAAACTATCCTAAGATCGGAGTTAGAACACGTGAAAAAACAGAATCTCGCTGCAACTGTCTCAACTGAAACCACGGCTACAGCCTCAGTGGAAGATCTCGATTCCCGTTGGCAGCGCGTCGTTGAGCGGCGCTCATTCCTGAAGAACATCGGCATCGCTGGCGCCACGTTGTCCGCTGGCGCCTTATTGAAGACTGAGGGCAATGCGCAAACCACGCGGAGTACGGGCAGGCTTTCGAAAGGCGATGTTGCACTCCTGCAGTTCGCGCTGTGGGCTGAAACTGTCGAGAGTGATCTGTGGACCCAATACGCGGAACTCGGCGGAGTCGGGCCGTCCGGTGGCGGGGCCGCGCAATCGAGCGAAGAATTCCAGACGTTCATCGGGGGAAATCCAGCCTACACCCTGGCGCTGCAAAATCTGGATGGCGACATGCCGCAATACATCACCGACAATACCGATGATGAGTTGAGCCACGCAGCCTTCCTTAAGGCTTTCTTGATATCCAGGGGTGAGGTACCGGTCGATCTTGAGCCATTTCGAATTCTGCCGAGCAGTCAGGCGACCGGGGCCAGGCAAATCAAGCGGCTTACAAATCTCATGAACCTCAACGTGGACCTCAGTTGGTATACCCGATATCGGAGTGGAAAAAACCCCGATTTGGGTGCGGTGTTCAAGGGACCTTTCCTCATTAAGAACCAACCGGCGATTCCGTTAAATGATACGGACACTCCCCCTTCAACCAATCCAACAGTTCCCATCGCAGGACGCGATGCCGAGCGCATACAGGCGATCGCCAACACGGCGGGTTTTCACTTTGCGTTTATTGAGCAGGGCGGCGCCAGCCTCTATCCGACACTGGCCTTCAAGGCAAATGACCCGACAGTCCTGCGGATTCTGGTAAGTATTGGCGGAGTCGAGATTGATCACTTCGGGCTGTGGCACGATAAGGGCGCCAATGCGGTGGCCCAACCTTTGGCCGGTGTGGTCGATCCGGTGACCGGACTGACCTTTCCGGATCTAAACAACCCTGCCACAGAGCTCACTCAGACCAACAAGATCCTGCCTGAGCCATGCAACTTCATCAGCAAGAGTCTGCCTCGTTGTTCGGTGATCCGGCCGACCTCGACGCAGAATGGAGGTGCAGTGGCCACCGTGAAGGCGTTCACGGAAGATGGGCTCTTCATCGGTCAACCGGCCGCGTTCTTTGAGTTATCGATGCAGCTGGCCATCGCAGCGGACTCGGTTCGGCGCAGGCTTTAGTTGTTGCGTGTTCTCTCCCCTGTTCTACTAGCGGGCGCTGTAACTAGTTACCGGTCACAGCGCCTATTTTTAGTAACTAACGGCTTCGAGCTCGCTTGAGCTCTTTACCCAACCTAAGGAGGACCTATGTTTGAAGGTCTGTTTCAACCTATGCATCTGCTGGTCATCTTCGGAATTGCTTTGCTCGTGTTCGGGCCCAAAAAGCTTCCCGAACTCGGCAAAGGAATCGGAGAAGGTATTCGCGGCTTCAAGTCAGCCATGAAAGAGGAAGAGAAGCCGGCCGACACCAGAACAATCATCGCCGGAGACCAAAGCTGACCGGGGTGAATCGTGGGTTTTGGCACGGAGCTGCTGTTCATAGTTGCTCTCGGACTCGTGGTGCTCGGCCCAAAGCGGGTGCGCATCGTGTTGGC
>Ga0209160_1000383_pt1 | contig 35479 bp, 38 predicted proteins | sample GraSoiAngelo_153_FD_186167 | JGI IMG/M metagenome (GOLD analysis project Ga0209160, IMG submission 186167) | Grasslands soil microbial communities from the Angelo Coastal Reserve, California, USA - 14_1009_12_40cm (SPAdes) (version 2) | ecosystem: Environmental > Terrestrial > Soil > Grasslands ...
GGTCTGGGGCAGCGGCTGGACCGCGACCGAGGATCCAGTGGTCCGCGCCATCGCGGGGCCGCCGGTGTTCGGGCACGAGAAGCTCCTGGTGTACTCGGCCTCGACCGTGTCGCTCAATCACCATCATCCGATGAACGACATCGTCGGCGTCAACACGCGCACGTTCGAGCTGGCCGCCGCCGGCGCCTGCCAGGTCGTGGACCTCAAGGAAGACCTGCACGATCTGTTCAAGGCCGGCGAGGAGTTCGTCGGCTATCGCGATATGGGCGAGCTCCGACGCCAGCTCGACGTGCACCTCGAGCACCCGGACGAGGCCCGCGCGATCGGCGAGAACGCCCGTCGCCGCGCTCTCGCCGAGCACACGCTGCGCCACCGCATCGAGGCGATGCTCGCGATGGTCGAGGAGCGCTTCGGCAAGCGATCATGACCGACTCCCTGGCGGAAAACCTCACGTGCATCAATTGCGGAGCGGTGTATCCGCTCGCCTATCGCCTCGAGTGCGCCTCGTGCCGCGGGCTCCTCGAGCTCCGCTACGACGTCGGCCGGCTGCGCGCGGCCGGCCCCGCGCTCCTCTCGGGCGCGGGCCTCTGGCGGTATGCGCCGGTCCTTCCGATCCCCGATCCGGCGCACCGGGTGACGCTGGGCGAGGGCGGCACGCCGCTGCTCGACTGTCCGCGGCTCGCCCGCGAGCTCGGCGTGCGCCGGCTGCTGCTGAAGTTCGACGGCGCGAACCCGACCGGCACCGTCAAGGACCGCTCGTCGGCGACGGCCGTCGCCGCCGCGCTGCACTTCGGCTACCGCGCGACGTCGGTCGTCAGCTCGGGGAACGCGGGCTCGTCCATCGCCGCCTACTCGTCGCGCGCCGGGCTTCGCTCGCTGATCTTCGCTTACGAGCGGGCCTCGGCGCCGAAGCTCCTGCACATGGCCGCGACGACGGCGAATCTGATCATCTACAAGGGCGTCTACGACGACCTCATCAAGATCTGGGACCGGCTCGTCGAGGACAACCTGTTCTTCGACTGCGGCGCCTCGCGCAACGCCTACAAGCACGAGGGTAAGAAGACGCTCGCCTACGAGATCGCCGAGCAGACGGGCTGGGCGGTGCCGGACGTCGTGGTCGCGCCGGTCGCGGTCGGCGAGACGTTCATCGCCACGGCCCGCGGCTTTCGCGAGATGCGCGAGGCGGGCTGGATCGCTCGCGCGCCGCTGATGGTCGCCGCCCAGGCCACGCGCGCGAACGCGATCGCCCGGGCGTTCCGCGACGGCGCTCCGATCACGCCGCTCAAGATCGGCTACACCGTTGCGGAGGGCCTGGCGGCTGGGGATCCCGGCAAGAAGGGCGAGTGGGTCCTGCGTCTCCTCCGCGAGGGCAAGGGCCTCGCCGGCGACGCCGAGGACGACGAGATCCTCGAGACGCAGCGGCGGCTCGCTCGGGTCGAGGGCGTCTGGGCCGGGCCGACCGGCGTCGCGACCTTGGCGGTGCTGGCCCAGCTCCTCGCGCGGAAGCAGCTCGACCGGGAGCAGACCATATGCGCGATCATCAGCGAAACGGGGCTCAAGACCGAGGCCGAGCCGCCGAGCCGAGCGGCCGTCGCCTTCGACTTCGACTCGCTCAAACGCCTCGTCACCGAGCGCCTCGGCTAGGTGCCGCTGTCGCGCCACTTCTATCTGCGGCCGGCGCGCGCGGTCGCGCGCGACCTGCTCGGGTGCATCGTCGTGTCACGGCGCGGCCGTGCCGTGACGGCGGGACGCATCGTCGAGACGGAAGCGTATCTCGGGCCCGAAGACGCCGCTTCGCACGCCGCGTTCAGACCCCGCAGCCACGCCCTCTTCTACGGTGAGGGCGGCTTCGCTTACGTCTACCTGAACTACGGGATCCACTGCTGCCTGAACGCGATCGCCGGGGCGGCTGGGCGCCCCGGCTGCGTCCTGGTCCGCGCGCTGGAGCCGGTGGCGGGGCTGTCCGCGATGGCGCGCCGGCGTCGCGTCGAACCCGACTCGAGGCGGCTGGCCAGCGGCCCCGGCAACCTCACGCGGGCGCTCGGCATCACCTTGAGCGACAACGGCGCCGATCTCACCCGCGGCCTCTTCACGATCGAGCCGCCCGACCGCCCGCGCGACTTCCGTATCACCTCGGGTCCGCGCGTCGGCATCACCCGCGCCGTCGACCTACGCCTGCGCTTCTGGATCGCCGACAGCCCCTTCGTCTCCCGCTGAACGCGCCGCGGTCACGCCCCGCGGCGTCGCCGAGCGAATGCCTTACAGCGAGCGTGGACGACTAGAGCGGGTACGGAACGAGCTCGCGCGCGATCTCCACGTCCCCCGAGAATCGCTGACGAGCTTCTTCGGCCAGCGCGTCGACGTCGTCGTGATATTCGGCGCCGATGTGCGTGAGGATCAGCCGGCGCACACCCGACCGGGCGGCGACCTCGCCGGCCTCGGCCGCCGTCGAGTGCGCGTGCCCGCCGGCACGGCTTCGGTGACGCTCGGAGTACGTCGCGTCGTGGACGAGCGTGTCGGCGCCGCGGGCCAGCGAGACGACGGCGTCGCACGGCCGCGTGTCCGACGAATAGACGACGCTCCGGGCGCGTGCGGCATCGACCCGAACCGCGAAGTTGGGCATCGAGCCGTGCTCGTTGGGCGAGGTCCTGATCGTGAGCGGCCCGAGGTCGAAAGCGTGGGCGCCTTCCGTGAGGTCGATCGCGCGCACGGTGACCGCGAACATGCCTGGACGCTCGAGCGTGTTGAACAGGCTCAGGAGGCTTCGCAGCGGGTCGACGTGCTCGGGCCGGCAGTAGATGGTCAGGGGCGCCTGGCGACCGAGCACGCCGAAGTTCCGGACCAGCGCCGGCAGCCCGTACGAATGATCAGGGTGGATGTGGGTGATGACGATCGCGGCCAGCGCCTGTGGGTCGACACCGGCTCGGCGGAGCTTCTGGATCGGGCTGCCGCCGCAGTCGATCAGCACGGCGCCCGCGGGCACGACGACGACGATCGACGTCGTGTCGCGCACGGCGGACGGGACCGAGCCCGAAGTGCCCAGAAACGCGAAGTGCATCAGGGCGACTTGAGATTCGCGGGGTCGAAGAGGGCGTCGGCCGGATTCGTGTTGATGGCGACCGAGCGGACGGTGAACAGCACCAGGAGCTTGCCGTCGACGAACACCTCCTGGCGATAGGGGAAGTAGAGCTTGCCGAGCAGAGGCCGATGCTCGGAAAGCGTGAGGTCGAGCAGGCGCGCGCCGTTCGGCAGCCGCTCGCGGGTGACGATGCGGACCACGCCATAATCCGGGTCGAGCCACACGGCCGGAACGTCACGGTCACCGGGGTGGGCGCCAATCACCGTGACCGGTCGCCCGCCCACGCGCGCCACGTGGCTCACGTCGTCCCGTACGCCCCGCGAACGCCACTCGGCCAGGAGATCGGCGGCGCGGCGCTTCACAGGGGCCAGGACGTGGCTGAGCGCACGCGCGGGCTCGAGCGCGGTAGCTTGAGAGACCTTGCCGTCGGACCGCCGCACCCAGAGGCGGTCACCGACCGTGAGCTGGATCTCGCGCTGCCCCTCGACCGTCTGCTCCACCCGCTGCCGCTGCGGAAGCTTGAACAGCATGCGCTGCTCGCCCCCCGACACACGACGCTGCCCGTCGGGATGGTACAGGGTCAGGTTCTGATCGATGACGAGGTCGCTGATCTGGACGTCGGAGACCCGGGCGACGAAAGCCTCGACCGCCGCCCGGGCGTCTTGCCCTGGTACGTCTCGGGCACCAACGCTGATCGCCGCGAGGACGAGCGGGAGGACGAGGGAACGCCGCACGGATGTGGTTATAATGCCGTAGATACGCAGAACGCAAACAAAAGGAGCATTTGTGGGGAGCGACACTCTGAGTGGTGGCATCCTCGCTCTCGTCTGGAACGCGGGGCCGATCGCCAAGATCGTCCTCCTCGTGCTCATGACGTTCTCGATCGTGAGCTGGGCGCTCATCGTTGAGAAGGCGTGGCAGTTCCGGCGGGTTCGCCGACAGACGTTCGAGTTCATTCGGGTCTTCCGCGAGGCGCGGCGCCCGTCGATCGTCCACAGCGCGGCGCGCAAGCTGCGGCAGAGCCCGCTCGCTCAGCTCTATTTCGCGGCATACCAGGAAGTTTCGGGGATCCCCGAGGTTCTCGACAAGGTGCTCGACGACCTCGACGATGGACTCGGCCCCGATCGGCTCGAGGCGGTGAACCGAGCCCTGCGTCGGGCCGCGGCCCTCGAGGTCGCGCGGCTCGAGCACTATCTGCCCTTCCTCGCGACCACCGCCAGCGCGACGCCGTTCATCGGCCTGTTCGGCACGGTGTGGGGCGTCATGGCCGCGTTCCACGGAATCGGAGCACAGGGCTCGGCGAGCCTCGCGGTGGTGGCGCCCGGTATCTCCGAGGCGCTGATCGCGACCGCAGCCGGCCTCGGCGCCGCGATCCCGGCGGTCATCGGCTACAACTACTTCGTCAATCGCGTGAAGCACTGGGCCGTCGAGATGGAGGGCTTCACGATGGATCTCCTGAATCTATTGAGCCGCCCCGCCGCCAAGGCGGGCTGAGCCCGCGACGATGTTCAAGGCCGAGGAGCCGCAGGGCCCGCGCCGGATCGGGACCAATCTCGCCGAGATCAACATCATTCCGCTCGTCGACGTGGTGCTGGTCCTGCTGCTGATCTTCATGCTGACCGCGCCCATGATGTACCGTGGGATCGACGTGAACCTGCCGAAGGCGGCGTCGAAGCCCACCGCGGTCGAAGAGCGCATGGTGTTGACCGTCACCAAGGACCAGTCGCTCTTTCTGAACGAGAAGCGGGTGGCGCCGACGGGGCTCGAGCTGACCTTGCGACAGGCGTTCGCGAACCGGAACGACAAGACGCTGTACCTCAAGGCCGACTCCGCGCTGTCGTACGGCGCGGTCGTGGAGACGATGGACCGCGTCCGTCGCGCGGGCATCGAGCGACTCGGAATGGTCACCGAGCCGGCTCGGGAGCGCTGAGACCGCGACGGCAGTGCCTGCGGGGGTTCTGCGGGTGCACTTCCACATCGGACCGGCGCTGGGGCGAATTCGCCTGCCGCTGGGGCCGGCGGTCGTGTCGGCGATCCTTCACGTGGTACTCCTGGCGATCGTGGTCTTCAGCGCCTCGATGTGGAGCGACAAGCGAACGAAGCCAGTCTACGTCGTGCTCGCCCCCGCCACCGCGGCCATCGGCTCGCCCAAGGGCGTGCCGATGCCTCCCCGCGTCGAGGAGCCGCCGGCTCCGCAACCGGCGCCCCCGGCCCCGGCCGAGCTGCCCCGGCGTGAGGCCTCGCGCGATCTTCCCTCGCGCGATCTTCCCTCACGCGACCTGCCGTCGCGCGATCTACCGCCGGCGCGAGACGCAGGCGCGCTGCCGGATCGCACCCTTCCGGCGCGGGCGACCGCCCGGCTGCGTCCAGCCGAGAAGGAGTTACCGACCCTGCCGAACACGCAGCCGACGCCTGCTCCGACTACCACTCCTCCGAGCGCTCCCGCTCGACGCGAGGCGAGCGCGGCGCCGCCGCCGCCGCCCCAACCGCTCGGCGCGGCGACGGGCTCGGCATCGGGTGCCGGGCCACTCACGCTCAGCGTCTCCGACTTTCCGTACGCGTACTACATCCGACAGGTCGCCGAGAAAATTCGGGCGCAGTGGAATGGAAAGGCCATCCCGGGCCAGCAGCCGGTCGTGATCTTCGAGATCCGGAGCGACGGCCGACTGAATCTCGTCTCAATCGACAAGAGCTCGGGCAACGCGTACTACGATCAGGTCGCGCTCCGTGCGATCAACGACGCCGGCCCGTTTCCACCCCTCCCCGAGGAGTTCAAGAAACCCATGCTGAGGATCGGGTTGCAGTTCGTCTTCGATCCGACAGGGGGATAAACCGTGCGACGTATTGCCATCGCCGTTCTGTTCGCCGGGCTCGCGGTCGGGACGATCGTCGGCTTCTGGGCGCCGCCCCCTCCGGTGCGAGCGCAGGCGCCACCCGACGTCTACATCAACGTCACGGGGGGCGGCAGCAAGAAACTCAACATCGCCATTCCCGAATTCACGGTCGTCACGGGCACGGACAGCACGGGGCTCGCCAAGCTGATCCCGACGGTCGTCGGCAACGACCTCACGCTCTCGGGCTCCTTCAGCGTGGTGGCCGGATCGGACCGCGTCCCCGCGAACAATCCCGACGCGCTCCGTCAGATCTGGGCCAACTTCGTGGCGGCCGGTGCTCACGTGGGCGCTCATGGGCTCCTGACGTTCCGGGGTGATCGCACCGAGACCGAGGTGCGACTGTACGACCTGACGTCGCCGGATTTTCGCCTGATCGCGTCCCGAAAGTTCGAGGCCGCGGCGTCGCCGCCGACCCCCGGCATCGACTGGAGGCGCCGGCTCGCGCACAAGATCGCCGACGACATCGTGCTCCAGTTCACCGGCGAGCTGGGCGTGGCCGACACGAAGATCTCGTACGTCGCCGGACCATCCGGCGCGAAGGAAATCGTCGTCGCCGACTACGACGGGGTCGGCACGAGTCCGGTGACCCGCAACGGATCGATCAACCTCTCGCCCGTCTGGAGCCCCGACGCCCGGTCGATCGCGTTCACGTCGTTCATGAACGGCTACCCCGACCTCTTCCGCCTCTTCCCGTTCGAGCCGCGACGCGGCGTCCAGACCCTCGCCTCGTTTCACGGGATCAACTCGTCCCCGTCCTGGAGCCCCGACGGCAAATTCCTCGCGCTCACGCTCTCGAAGGACGGTAACCCGGAGATCTACGTGCTCACGGTCCAGTCCGGGGCGCTCCAGCGTCTCACGCGCCACGCCTCGATCGACACGGAGCCCACGTGGTCGCCGACGGGTCAGCAGATCGCGTTCGTCTCCGATCGCGCCGGAGGGGCGCGCATTTTCGTGATGGATCGGGACGGCTCGAATGTGCGCCAGCTCACCAACAGCGGGTTTCACACACAGCCGCGCTGGTCGCCGAAGGCCGACACGATCGTGTACACGCAGCGGGAAGGCGCGCACAACCTCTGGGCGATCACGCCCGGCGGAACGAACGCGCGCCCGCTGACGAGCGGTCAGGGTGACAATCAGGGGGCGTCCTGGGCGCCCGACGGGCGTCATCTCGCGTTCCAGTCGAATCGCTCGGGCCGATGGCAGGTGTACATGATGCTGCTCGACGGAATGGAGACCACACAGATCACGTCGGGCGCGGCGGAGTCCACAAGTCCCTCATGGTCGCCGCGCCTGCCGTGATAGCATTAGTCGCCGAATACGGGCGTTCAGAGCGGAGGCCCAAGGAGGGATCATGCTAACGCGCGCCGCGCATGTCACGATGATGTCGCTGCTGCTGGCAGGGCTGATGATCACCGGCTGCGCGAGGCGGCCCGCGACGACGGCGGCGACTGCGGCAACGCCGGCGCCCGCGCCGCGCGCCGCGACTCCGGCGCCGGCACCGAGCCCGAGCGCGCCCGCGTCCGGCGGCGCGGCCGCCGCGCCAGCCGCGCCCGCGCAGACCCCGCGGCCGTCGCCGAGAGAGTTCATGGCCGTCGCGGCCCTGAAGGAAGTCTATTTCGATTTCGACAAGTACGATATCCGCCCCGAGGACGCCAAGACCCTCGATGCGAACGCGGCGTGGCTGAAGTCGAACGCCGACAACCTCGTGCTGATCGAGGGTCACTGCGACGAGCGCGGCACCAACGAGTACAACCTGGCGCTCGGCGAGCGGCGCGCGAAGGCGACGATGAACTATCTCGTCTCCCAGGGCATCCAGGCCAATCGCATCACGATCATCAGCTATGGCGAGGAGCGGCCGGTTTGCAACGAGAAGACCGAGGCGTGTTGGGCCAAGAATCGCCGCGCGAACTTCCTCGTCAAGCCTCGCTAGGTAAGGTCCTGCAAGGCCGGAGAGGGCTCGTCCTTCTTCTCTCGCTGTCGCTGGCTGGCTGTGCCGGGGTCCAGGAAGCGACCGGCGTCGCGACTCAGCAGGATCTCTTGCAGCTCCGGCAGGACATGGCGGCGGCCCAGCAGGCGGCTCAGCGCGCCAGGGTCGACAACGACGGGATTTCGGCGCAAATCGACAAGCGCGTGCGCGAGTACGCCGGCGAGAACGACCGGAAGATCGCCGCGCTCACGCGCCAGGTCGACAGCCTCAACGACACCCTGACGACGCTCTCGGGCCGCGTCGAAGATCTCAGCACGCGCCTCGAGGCGCTCAATCGGCAGGTTCGCGGAACGGGTCCCGCACCGGGCGCCGGTGCGGCGACGACGCCTCGGCCTCCGACGTTTGCAACGCCCGGCCAGTCTTCAGGCACGTCGACGGCGATCCCTCCCGGCCCCGTCGCGATGGTGCCTCCGCGGCCGACGACCGGCGCGCTGCAGCCGCAGGACATCTACCAGGCGGCGTACATCGACTTCAGCAAGGGAAGCTATTCGCTCGCGATCGCGGGATTCCGCGAGTTCCTGCGTCGCTATCCGGACCACGAGCTCGCCGGCAGTGCCCAGTACTGGATCGGCGAGGCGTACCTTTCGCTCGCGCGCGGCTTCACCGACGCCAGCCAGGGGGACAAAGCGAACGAGTCGCTCGAGCAAGCGGTGCAGGAATTCAAGAAGGTTCAAGCGAACTATCCGCGAGCCGACAAGGTCCCGACCGCACTCTACAAGGAAGCGCTCGCGCTCATCGACCTCAAGCAGCCTGCGCTCGCCCAGGCCCGGCTCCAGTACCTCGTCGACAACTTCCCCCGCGCCGAAGAAACCTCCCTCGCTCGCGAACGCCTCTCCAGCCTCAAATCCCGCTAACCCCCCGCACCCCGCACCGAACGCCAACGCCTGAGATTCGGCCCGATGGCAGCCGACGACGCCTGAGTCGCGACTCGCGTCACCGTGTCGCCAAGATCGGGAAGATCGGAACCCGCATCCGAAGGACCTGATCTGCATTCAAGCCCTCTAAGCCCGAAAGGGCTGACGTGGGTCGGGGCGGCGGGGGTGGGGGAGGGTGCTGCGGCCCATGTAGGCACGGTTGCCAGAAACAAGGAGCGCCTGCCGAATCTAAAAGCGCGGTACGCGAGCGGGCCGCAGCACCCCTCCCCCACCCCCGCCGCCCTGACCCACGTCAGTCAGACGATTCGTCGAGCCCCAGGACCCACACGACCGCGACGTCCTGCTGCTCGTGCGGCGAATACACCACGACGGTCCCTCGCGGATCGTCGGTCTGCGCCGAGCTGACGACGATCGGAGCGTCGGGAGCGAGCGGCCCAGACGTCATCTGCCAGAGCGTGACCGAAGCGAGCGCGGCCGCGACGAGCGCGCCGCCGAGGGTCAACCGAGGTCGCCACCACCAGCTTCTTCGAGCGACGACAGGGGCCGGCGCCTTGCGGTGCTTGGCATCCTCGATTCCGCGGACGATCGTGGGCCAGAAGCCCGACCAGTCGGGCTCGGCCCGCTTGGGGCTGAGGGTCATGGTGCGCTGCAGGAGAGCCCGGATCCTCCGGATATTCTCGGCCTCGCCCTGACATCTGGCACACCGGCTCAGGTGCCTGGCGATGGACCGAGCGGCTCCATTTTCGAGGGCGCCGTCGAGATAGGCGCCGATTCGGCGGCGGATCAGAAGGCAGGTAAACACGACCATTGGACGCGCCAGGCCCCCACCCGTATTCTCATGGCGGCACATGATACCCGAACAGCCCGTGAGCCTGGCAGCAGGAGCCGATCTGAGCCTCGAAGCTCGCCTCGCCCTGCCCGCATCCCCGACGGCCGGAGTCGTGATCTGCCACCCTCATCCGCTGTACGGCGGCGACATGGAAAATCCGGTCGTCGTGCGCGTCCAGGAAGTGTGCGCGGGGCTTGGTCTTGCCACGTTGCGCTTCAATTTCCGTGGGGTCGGCGCATCCGGCGGCGTCCACGCGGGTGGGGTCGGCGAGCAGGATGACGCCTCGGCGGCTCTCGATACCCTGACGAAAGCGATCGGGGGCGGCGTGCTCGCGATCGCCGGCTACTCGTTCGGGGCGAGGATCGCCGCGCAGGTCGGCGGCCGTGACGGCCGGATCGGGGGCATGGCGTTGATCGCCCCACCACTCGCGATGTACGACTTCGGATTTCTCGAGGACAAGCACGTGCCGACGCTCGTCGTCGTCGGCACGCAGGATCAATACTGCCCGCCCGACGACTTCGCGCGCTTCACGGCGGCGCGCCCGTGGGTGACGGCAACCACCATCGAGGGCGCCGACCACTTCTTCTTCGGCAAGCTGTTCCCGCTGGGCGAGGCGGTGGCCGCGTGGGCCCGGGGGCTGCCGTCGGGCCGCGCGGCGCGCTAGCTAGCCTCTCGGGAGCTGCCGCGGCGTGGCGTTCCCGGCCGACAGGATGATGCGCACGCCTTCCTCGACCGGCAATCCCGTCGGGAGCACGTCGTCGCGCGCAACGAGAACGACGTCGCCGAGGTAGAGGTTGTTCGTCGGGATGAAGACGGTCACCATCTCACGCTTGCCGTGGGGCGTCTCGACGACGACATGACTGGTGACGAAGGCGAACGCGTACTCACCCAAGCGCGGGTGCTCGACGAGCACCACCGCGCCGAAGGCGCTGCGCCGCTCGGGCGAGAACGAATCGATCAGCATCTTGACCGACGGATAGAGCCGCCGGTAGATCGGCACGCGCAGCAGCAGCTTGTCGCCCCAGGCGAGCACGCGCCGCCCGACTACGTTTCGCGCGATCGTGCCCATGATCAAGATGATGGCCACGGCGGTCAGGAAGCCGAGCCCGGGGACGTCGCGTCCGAGAATGCGCTGGTACATCGGCGCGAACACGTCGTCGATCCGGCTCCAGAAAATCCAGAGGAGCCACGCGGTGAGGAAGGCGGGAACCGTGACGAAGAAGCCAGCGATGAATCGGACTTTGAGCCAGTTCCGCGCGCCGATCGCCATGGATTCTTCGAGGATAGCACCTCGCGCCACTGGCGACGGTAGAGAACCGCCGCGCGCGGACGCGGCGGGGCCGCGAGCGCGCTAGGGCGCGGCGATCCGGCCGCCGCCCATCACTTTCAGAAAGTCGCCGAGGGAGGGAAAGCGCATGAAGGGATTGCCGCGCTTCTCGTCACCGAGCGTCGAGGAGGGGCCGCCGTAGTTGTGGCCGGGGAGCAGCACCGTCGACTCGGGCAGCGCGCCGAGGCGCTGCGTGAGCGAGTAGTACATCTCGGTGGGATCGCTGCCCGGCAGGTCGGTCCGGCCGCACGAGCCGATGAAGAGCGTGTCGCCCGACACGAGCCGGCCGTCGATCAAGAAGCACTGTGAGCCGGGCGTGTGCCCGGGCGTATGCATGAAGGTCAGGGTGAGCCGGCCGATCATGAGTGTCGAGTGGTTGTCGACCTTCACCAGATCCGAGCCGAAGCCCTTGAGGAACTCGCGCTCCGCCTTGTGCACGTAGACCTTCGCCTTCACGCGCTCCAGCAACTCTTCGACGCCGGGAATACGGCCCGGCATGCCCCAGGATTCGAGGCTCCCGCCGACGTGATCCTGGTGAGTATGGGTGACGAGCGCGCCGGTGATCGTCATGCCCTGCGCCTGGGCGGTCTCGACGATCGTGTCGATCTCCCACGCCGGGTCAACCACCACGCACTCGCGGGCCTGCGGGTCGCCGATGAGATAGACGAAATTCTGCATCGGCCCCAGCTCCATCTGCTTCAGATAGATCGTCTCGTCCGTCACGGCAACCATCCTACTCCAGCTCTGCGGACGAGGCGAGGACGGCGCGAGCCCGCGGATTCGCGCACGCCGCGCCGGGCCGGGCCGAGGTAAAATGGCGGACCTGGCCCTGATCGATTCGAAGCTCAGAGGTGAGCCTGTGACGACCACGACTGGAGCGGCGGCCCAACGGGTGACCTATCAACTCGAGACCTTGTGGGACTACGACTACGTGCCGACCCACGAGGAGCTCGCAACCCTCTACGAGACCGCCAAGAAGAACCAGTGGAACGGCTCCGTGGTCATCGACTGGGAGCGTCCGGTCGGCACCGAAGGTCCGGTGCTGAACGTGCAGATGGCGTTCATGGGTACCGACTTCTTCCCAAAGCTCACGCCCGAAGAGCGCAAAGAGGTCGAGATCCGCGTCTCGGCCTGGCGTCTCTCCCAGTTTCTCCACGGCGAACAGGGCGCCCTGGTCGTGTGCGGGCAGCTCGTGAACTCGATTCCCGAGCTCGACGCCAAGCTCTATGCCTCGACCCAGGTGGTCGACGAGGGACGCCACGTCGAGGTGTTCGAGCGCTACGTCAAGAAGCTCCACAAGATCTATCCGGTCGATCCGTTGCTCAAATCGCTGCTCGACGAGATCCTGGCCACCAACCTCTGGGAGCTGAAGCTCCTCGGCATGCAGATGATCGTCGAGGGGCTCGCGATCGCCGCCTTCAACGTCATGCGCAAGCAGACCGGTGACCCGACGCTCGCACAGCTGCTCGACTATGTCCTGCAGGACGAGGGCCGGCACGTCAACTTCGGGTACTTCGCGCTGCGGCGATCGATTCCGAACATGGACGCCGCCAAGCGCGAGTACCTCGAGGATTTCACCTTCCGGGCGTGCGATCACATGTACGCGCGCGATGAGCGGACGGGCTTTCAGTCGGTCAAGAGCGTGTGGGCCGAGATGGGCTGGGACGGCGAAGCGATCTGGCGGGACACCATCCGAAATTCCCAGACGACGAAGTCCTTCAACAGCTTTCTGTTCCAGGAGAATCTGATGCCGCGGCTCCGACGGCTCGGCCTCATCTCGGAGCGGATCGCGCCGCGCTACCGGGAGCTCGGCCTGCTCGACTGATCAGCCCTTGAAGTCGTCCGGTACCTTCGGCGCCTCGCCGAGCTGCTTGGCGTCCACGGCGTAGATCGCCGGCGACGCCTTCACCTTCACCCAGGCCTGCTCGCCCTCGCGCTTGCCGACGAGGAGGCCGCCGGCCTCGCTGCCGTCGGCTTTCAGCAAGGTCACCTCGAGTGTCGGGGCGTCGATCCCGTATTTCGCCGGCTCGTCACCGGTCGGCGCGGCGATCGTCTTCCACTTGAGCGCCCGGAGCGCGTAGAGCAGATTGTCCACGGTCGCGGCCTTGGCGGAGCCCCGGCCGCCCTCGACCAGCTTCCAGTCGCTCTCACCGCTGCGCTCGACCACGACCGTCTGGGCCCCCGCGCGCACACGCATACGCTTGATGTCCCGCGGCTCCAGTCCGGGGAGGAGCGTCCGGTCGCGCAGGTCGTCGAGCGAGCGGCCGAGCTCGTCGAGCGCGCGGCCGTCGACGAGCACCACCGGCCCCTGACCCGCCACCGCCGCATAGGCGCTCGCTGTTCCGCCGCGCTTTTCCGTCGAGGGCGCCAGCAGAACGATCCGTGGAGCCGACGCGCCCTGCTCGGTGATGTTCACGCGCACCGTGGGCTTCGCCAGATAGCGCGGTATTCCCGAGGCGTCGTCGGTGAGAAAGGCCTGGGCCCGGAGGTCGCGCAGCTTGAAGAGCACGGCGCCCGCTTCGACCTGATCCGCGGCGAGCGCCTGCGGCGCGGTGATCTTCCAGCGCTCGCCGTCCTTGGCCAGCGTGACGGTCCCCTTCGGGCTCTCGATCTCGATTCGCGTCACCTTGTCCCGATCGAATCCGACGACCGACTTGTCGCGCAGGACCGCGGCGTTCTTCGGCACGGCCGTCCACGTCTCGTCCGGAATCAGCATCACGGTCGTCTCGCCCGGCCGCATGGCGTAGACGCCCTTCTTGGCCGGGTCCGCGCGCCCGATCAGAAGGGTCTTGGTCGCGTGGTCCTTCTCGCGGCCGGTCTGGATCTCGAGGCGGACGGGCTTGTCGAGCCCGAAGGGCTCCAGCGAGCGCGGCGCGTCGGCCGCGAACTCCTTGACGCGCGCCGCGCGAAGCTTCTCGAGGAAGTCCCGCACCGTGTCATTGTCCGCCGGCAGCGGGCGCGGGCGCGTCATCTTCCATCGGCCGTCGGCCTGCTCGAGCGCGATCTTGTCGTCGCGCGTGTCGATCTCGAGCCCGGTGACCTCCCGCTGGTCGAACGCGAGCACGGTCTTGTCGCGGAACTCGGCGACCGGCCGCGTGCTGTCTCGCAGGACCGAGTCGCCCACGACGAACACCGCGGGCTTGCCGGCTTCCCGCGCGTACACCCACACGCCGGTGGGGCTCTTGGCTCCGAGGACCAGCCCTACTTGCTTACCGTCCTTGAGGCGCAGCGTCACCTCGGCCGCCGGGCGGTCGAGCCCGAAATCTCCCAGCGACTTCGGGTCGGCTTCGATCTCGCGGTCCATGCGCGCGGTGACGATCGAGGTCACCGTCTCGTCGATGGGGCCGCGGTCGCCGCGCGCGTTCACGGGCGCCAGAATCTGCCAGCCGTCGCCCTCGCGCTTGAGCTTGACGGTGGCGTCGGTCCGCTTGATCTCGACCTCGGCCACGTCGGCCGGCTCGAGCGCGAAGACCCGGCCCTTGCGCCCCTCCGTCTTCTCTCGCTCCGGGCCCAGCCGGACTTCGTAGACGTAGTAGAAGGCGCCGAGCGCGATCAGGATGGCGGCCAGGACCGCGGTGGTCTGCCAGCGCATGGCTGCGCCCGGCTAGTTCGCCGCGCGGCGGCGGACGACGGCGACGATTCCGCCGGCAAGCACGAGCGCCGGCAAGACGATGACGGGCAGGAGGAAGACAGCCTGTGCCTGATTCGAGCTCATGAACACGGGGGTCTGCTTCACGTCCTTGGGGCGGACCGAGATCTGGTCCTCCTCCTCGGCCAGCCAGCTCACGGTATTAAGGAAGAAATCGCGGTTACCCTGAATGTTCAGGAACTGGTTCGCGGCGATGTTGGACGTGCCGTAGACGACCATCCGGGCCTTGTCGATCGTGGCGACCGCCGCGACGGTGAGCGGGCCCTTCGGATCCTGGGGGTCGGGCTGCGCGACGCCGCGCTGGAGATCGGCGCGGTTGGTCTCGCCCCAGCTCTCCGCGCTGGTGCGCGCCAGCGACTGGACGTTGACGCCCTTGGGCGGGGTCTTGAGCGGGGTGATCGACCGGGTGAGCGGGAAGAGCGTCGTGATCCCGCCCAGGTCGCGCGTGATCGGATGGGACTCGTAGCGCTGGATGATCGGGACCTCCGGGCCGATGCCGAAGAGGCGTCCGATCGGGTTCTGCTCCACGACGAGATCGTCGTCGAGCTGGAATCCGTACTTCACGAGGTGCTTCTTGAGCCCCTCGTTCTGGAACGGATTCACCATCGCGAGCACTTTGCCGCCGCGGCCCAGGTAGGCGTCGAGGGCGTCGAGCTCCGGTGGGAACAGATCGTTGCGCGGCCCGGCGAGGATGACGACGGTCGCGTCGTCCGGCACTTTACCCGCGCGCGCCAGGACGAGCGGCTTGACCTCGTAGTTGGCCTTCTCCATCGCCGACTTCGCCTCGCTGAACCCCGGGCGGTCGCTGCTCCCGAGGTCGGCCTCGCCGTGGCCCTGGATCACGTAGACGACGCGCTTGCCCTCGCGCGTCACCTTGACGAGGCCGTTCGTGAGCTTCTCCTCCTCGGCGTCGAGCACCTTCTCGGACTTCGCCTTGGTCTCGAGCACGATCGTGCCGTACGACTCGATGCCGTAGCGCCGGGCCAGGCCGGGCTCGCGGTCCGGGTCGGCGCTCTTCCAGGTGAACTTCCCGTTCGAGTAGCGGGCGTACTGCTTGAGCAGATCTTCCGCCACGCGCTTGCCGGGCTGATCGCTGCGGAAAAAGGCGACCGCGTTGACGTCGGCCTTGAGACTCCCCAGGAGCTGGATGGTCTGCGCCGAGAGGCTGAACCGCTTGTTCTCGGTGAGGTCCCACCGGGCGCTGTGGCGGAACGACAGCGCCTGGACGACGACCGTCGCGCCCAGCACCAGGGCGACCGCGACGGCGGTGTTCACGCCGTAGCGCATCGATCGCCGGCCGAAGAGGCCGCGGAAGTCCTCCACTCGCGCCAGCAGAGACGCCAGGACGAGCACGATCCCCACCGCGATGATCGTCCAGCGGAAGCGGATCCACTCCGGGCGCACGAAGGGCAGGATCGCGCCGAACCCCACGACGAGGATCCCGAGGTAGCCGCCCCAGTCGAGCAGGCGCCGGATCATCCCTTCCACCGCCGGGCCTCGAGCGAGCGCAAGGTCAGGAACAGCGCGAGCACCGTGAAGTTCAGGTAGTAGAGGACGTCCTTCGTGTCGAGGACGCCCTTCGAGAAGCTATCGTTGTGCTCGAGAATCGACAGGAACTGCAGCACACGTCCGGCGGTCCCGCCCGCGTAGTCCGCGCTCCAGCCGAGGATCCAGAAGATGAGCAGCGCGCCGAAGGTGGTGATCGCGGCCACGATCTGGTTCTCGGTCAGCGACGAGGCGAACACGCCGACGGCGATGAACGTCGCGCCCATGAGGAGCAGGCCGAGGTAGCCCGTGAGTACGGGTCCCCACTCGAGCCGCGCGAAGTAGACCACGATCCCCGGGTAGAGCAGGGTGAGGCCGATCATGATCGCGTAGAGCACGAGGGCCGCGAGGTACTTACCGGCCAGCACCGCGCCGTCCCGCACGGGGTACGTGAGGAGCAGCTCGATGGTGCCGGACCGCCGCTCCTCGGCGAAGAGCCGCATCGTCACCAGCGGCATGAGCAACAATAAAATCACGCTGATGTTGGAGAAGAGCGGCCGCATCACGCTGTCGGTGACGTTCAGATCGCGCGCCATCTGCGGGTTCATCGCCGACTGCATGGACGCCAGCGTGAAGAAGGCGAAGATCGAGTAGAAGAAGTAGCCGCCGATCAGGAGGAAGATCGTGAACACCACCCACGCCACCGGCGAGGTGAAGTAGAGCCGCATCTCCTTCTTGAAGATCGCCCAGATCTTCACGACGCCGTGTCCTCCGCGGCGACCTCGGCGACCGCCGACTCCTCGGACTCCTCGCCCGCGACGACCCGGATGAAGACCTCCTCGAGCGTCATCCCCACCCGCTTGAGCTCGAGCAGGTCCCACCGCTGCTGGGCAGCCAGCTGGAAGATCTCAGCGCGCACGTCGCGCCCTCGCGCCGCCTCGACCGTGTAGCGCGCGGCGCCGTTGGCCGGCGGTTGATCCTCCACGGACAGGACACCCGGGATCGCCCGGATCCGGTCGCGGACCGCCGGCGGCGGGCCGACGATCTCGACCTCGAGCCGTGAAGTCGGGAAGAACTGCTCGACCAGGGTGTCGATCGGGCCCTGGGCGACGATCCCGCCCTTGTTGATGATGATCACCGCGCCGCAGACCATCGAGACTTCCGGGAGGATGTGCGTCGAGAGGATCACGGTGTGCTGGCCGGCCAATGACTTGATGAGCGACCGGATCTCGGTGATCTGCTTGGGGTCGAGGCCGATCGTCGGCTCGTCGAGGATCAGGACTTCGGGATCGCTCACGATCGCCTGGGCGACCCCTACGCGCTGGCGGTACCCCTTCGACAGCTTGCCGATCAGTCGGTTCTGGACGTCGGAGACCATGCATCGGTCCATGACGTCGGCGACGCGCCGCCGCCGCTCCGTCCGCCCCACCCCCTTCACCTCGGCGACGAAATCGAGGTAGGCCGCGACGCGCATGTCGGTGTAGAGCGGGACGTTCTCCGGCAGGTAGCCGATCCGCTGCCGGACCTCCATGGACTGGCGGAAGACGTCGTAGCCCGCGACCCGCGCGGCGCCGCTCGAGGCCGGCATGAAGCAGGCGAGGATCCGCATCGTCGTGGACTTTCCGGCGCCGTTGGGCCCGAGGAACCCCACGATCTGGCCGGGGGACACGCTGAACGACACGTCGCGGATTGCCGCGACGAGGCCGTAGTTCTTGGTGAGGTGTTCGACTTCGATCATCGAGGCCGGTTACGAAGTATACAACGGTCGACGGCTCACTTCGAATCGACGACTGGCATCCGCTCCAGAAGCCAGGGTGGCACGGCGACCATCTCGCTCGTCGCCGGGTCCAGGCAGGCGTGGAGCGTCGACCCGGTGGCCACCGGCTCGCCCTCCTCGTTTCGGATCTCGTAGGCGAAGCGAAAGCTCGCCCGCCTCCGCTCGCTCACCCAGCACCGCACCTCCAGGAGGTCGTCGAGCCGCGCCGGCTTTCGGAAGCGCACCACCGCCTCGACGACCGGAAGATGGACCTGCGTGTCGACGTGGGACATCGCGAGCCCCTGCTGGCGGAGGAACTCGACCCGACCGACCTCGAAGTAGGTGAGGTAGTTTCCGTAGTAGACGACCTTCATGCAGTCGGTGTCCTTGTAACGGACCCGAATCCTGGTGGACGCGATCACAGATATTGACCGTACCGGATCTTCTCGACGACCCCTCGCACACCCTTGTAGCTGTCGATCGCGTCGAGCAGGTCCTCGGTCGAGACGGGCGCCGCGCCCGCGCTTTCGGCCGCGGCGCGCACCTTGACCTCGAGCGCGCGCCGGACGATCACCGACAGGTCGGCGCCGCTCATGCCGCCCATCACCGGCAGGATCTTGTCGTAGTCGATCTTCTCGAAGAGCGGCCGGCCGGCCGTCTTCTCGGTCCGGACGCGGATCAGCTCCAGGATCTCCTTCTGGGCGGCCGGATCGGGCAGCGCGATCTCGATGAGATGGTCGAGACGGCCCGGGGCGACCAGCGCGGGGTCGAGCGCATCGGTGTGGGTCGTCGAGGCCACGACCAGGATCCGCTCGGCCGTGCTCATCGCGTCGAGCTTCTCGCAGAGCGCCGCGACCAGCCGCGCGCTCGCCTCGCGCGCCTGAGGCGGCGGCAAGAGGTGCTCGAGCGACAGCGCCTCGGCCTCGTCGAGAAACAGCACCGCCGGGCCCTCGGCCATCGCGATTCTCAAGATTTCCTGCAGCAGGTCGCCCGTGTTGGCGGCGAACTTCGAGGTGAGGTTCATCAGCTTCAGGTGGTAGAAGATCGCGCCCGAGGTCGTCGCCAGCGCCTGCGCGAGCTTCGACTTGCCGGTGCCGGGCGGGCCGTAGAGCAGGATCCCCTTCGGCGGCTCGATGCCCCACTGGCGATAGAGATCGGGCGCGGTGAGCGCGAGCGCGAACCCCTTGAGGATCGTCTTCGCTTGCCGCAGCCCGCCGACGTCGTCGAAGGTGACCGTCGACTTGATCTTGGTCTCGACCCGGCCGGTGAGATCACCGTACTTCTCGCCCAGCTTGACGAAGACGTCCTCGATGCGCCGCTGGAGCGCCCACTCCTGGTCGGTGCGCTCGGGCTCGGCCAAGGCGTCAGATCGAGGGGCGCCGCGGCGGCGCGGCGTTCCCGGCCTTTTCGAAGACGCGCTCTTCCACCAGCACCGGCACCTTCGCGCGGATCGCCAGCGCGATCGCGTCCGACGGGCGCGCGTCGAGCTGGATTTCGGAGCCGCCGGCGTTCAGATAGACGATCGCGTAGAAGATGTCGTCACGAAGATCGGTGATGACGACGCGCGTGAGCGTCACCTTGAGCCGGCCGAAGAGCGTCAGGAACAGGTCGTGCGTGAGGGGCCGCGGCGGCGTCACGCCCTGGAGCGGAACGGCGATTCCGGTCGCCTCGGCCAGCCCGATGGCGAGGGCGACGGAGCGCTTGTCGCGCTTGCCCTGCAGCAGCACCGTCGGCTGCTGCGTGCTCTGGTCGACCATGACCGCCACGACCTCGACTTCCTGCGCGCCGGTCGGCTTGGGCGGCACCACGTCCTGCCGGTCCGGGGCCACGTCGGCGCGATCGGGTACGCCGAGCACCGCGGACATCATCACGACGATCACGCCGATCCGGACGCTCGTGTTCATGCGGGCTCCTGTCCCCGAAACGGTGAAGTCAGTATAGCGCCGCCGGTCAGGAGGTGCGACGCTCGACCAGCCGCATGCTGAGCGCCGCGCCGATCAGCAGGAACGACGCGAGCATCATCCACATGAACGCGTACCCGATCGCGTGCGTGATGTAGCCGAACGCGAACGAGCCCGCCGTCTGCCCGACCAGGAACACCGCGCTGAACATCGCGACGATCACCCCCCGGCGCGTTTCCGGCGCGTGGTCGGTCACCATCGCCGCCAGTCCCGGATAGAGCAGTCCGTGCGCGCTCCCCGACATCAATCCGATCACGAAGAGCACGGGGACGACCGGCGTGAGGCTCGTGCGGGTGACCACGAAACCGAGCAGCGCGAGCAGCGCCGTCGCGCCGGTCTGCACGAACATCGACGGGACGATCACCGCGCGCCGTCCATGCGTGTCGATCAGGCGGCCGCCGAAGACCCGCACGCCGATGGCGGCGACGGCGAAGGCCGTGTAGAAGAGCGCGAGCGTCTCGACCCCGAGACTGTCGGCGAAGGTCGGCACGAAGACGAAGATCGTCCCGGCGCCCAGACCGAAGAAGAGCGTGACCACCATGTGGCGATGGCGCAGCTCGTCGAGCCCGCCGCGCTCCCACAGCGAGCCCGCCACCGGCAGCGGCGCGCCCGGCCGTCCGCGGGGCAAGCTCCAGACGTAGCCGGCCGCGACGATCGCCATGGCGGTCCCCATGATGAAGAGCGGCCGAAAGCCCATGCGACGAACCACCGCCTCCCCCACGAGCGGCGCGGTCGCGGTCGCCACGAGGCCGGCGACGCCGTAGATCCCGAGCGCCCAGCCCCGACGCGATGGCGGCGTCAGGTCGAGCACGTACGAATAGTTCGCCACGAAGAAGGCGGAGAAGCCGATGCCTTGAAGCCCGCGCACGAGCGCGAGCAGCGGAATCGACGGAGTCGTCGTCGCCAGGAGCGCCGCGGCAGTCACGAGGCCCGTGCCCGCCAGCATGAAGCGCCGCCGTCCAAACGCGTCGACCAGGGGACCAACGATCGGCTGGCACAGGATGCCGACCGCGTTGTAGAGACCCATCACGAGGCCGATCTCGACCTCCGTCCCTCCGATGCCTTCGATGTAGAGCGGCAGGAGAATGAAGCAGTTCAGGCTGAAGAAGAAAAAGAAGTTCGTGATCGTCGCCCGAACGAAAGCCTTGTCGGCTAAAATGGGCGGCGACACTCGAAAATTATCGCATGACTACCATTGATGCCACGCTACGTCACGCTCTGGAGATTAGCGGCCCCGATCTGATCCTCACGCTCGATCCCGCCCTCCAGGGCCTCCCGGAGACCGCCCACGGCGGCGCGGTGCTCGCGGTATTCGACACGCTCTCGGGCACGACCGCGCCGCGCGAAGTCTCCGGCATCTATCGCCGCCGTGTTCCGCTCGGCCTGCCGTTGACTCTCGTGCGCGCCCTCGAAGACTCGGCCGATACGTTCGTCCTCTCCGATCAGGCCGGCAGCGTCCTGGTCGACGGCCGGGTGTCGCCCCTGCCCCCGGCGACCGACAACGGCACGCTGGGCTCGGCGGACGGAAACGGGGTGGGCCATCCGCTCCCGATCTCGCGTACGTGCTTCGCGTGCGGGACCGACAACGCGCTCGGGCTGCGCGCCCGGCTCGCGTTCGACGCCGACTCGGTTCGAGCCACGTGGCAGCCGCGCGCGCCGTTTCGGCGAGCCGATGGCTCGCTCGCGCCCGCCGCGTTGACGACCCTGCTCGACGAGGCGGCGTTCTGGCTGGGCGCGCTCGCGACCGGGGAATCGGGGATGACGACCGAGCTCCGCGTATCGCTCCACCGGCCCCCGCCCTTCGAGGCGCCCATCACGGTGACCGGACACCGTGCGTCGGTGCGCGCGCGGAACGAGGACCCGCGCTACCAGGAGACCGAGATCGTCGCGCGCGCCGGCGATCACGTGGTCGCGACGGCGCGCATTACGTTCGTGGTGGTGCGCGGCGCCGCGCGCCGACTCGTCGCCGGGATGCTCGCGATCAACGACCCGGAGTGCGTGCGGCGCGTGTTCCCCGCCTACGCGCGCTGAGGCGTGCAGCTCACCGAGGCAGAAGAAGGAGACGCACGATGCCCAAGACCACTCAGCTCGTCCTGTCGCTCCGATCCAAGACCGGCGTTCTGGCCGGCATCGGCCGCGCCCTGGCCGACGCCAAGGTCAACATCCTCTCGCTCTCGGCGGCCGAAGCGGCCGGACGCGGAAAGATCCGCATGGTCGTGAACAAGCCGACCCTCGCCAAGCGGGCGCTGCGCAAGGCGCGCGTGCGCTTCGTCGAGGAGGTCGCGTTCTCCAAGCGGCTCAGCAACAAGCCCGGCGCGCTCGCGCGCGTCGCCGAGAAGCTGGCGCGCGCCCGTGTCAACATCAAGTCAGCGTATGCGACGACGGCCGGTCGCGGCGGCGCCACCGTCGTGATCACGGTCTCGAACGCGGCCAAAGCTCGTCGTCTCATCGGCTAGCGCGCTCGCTCGACGGCGGTCGGAGGCGGGTCTGCTCCTCAGTCGAGGCGCGCCCGGTCGCGATGGGCAGGATGAGGTCGGCCATCGCGACCGGCGCGAGCGCCGCGTTGTCGAGCCGGAACCCGATGCTGTTCTTTGTGCCGACTGCTCAGCGGAGAGGCCGGAAGAAGGCGCGGATGTCGGCGGCGAGGGCCTCGGGCTCTTCGAGGGCGGCGAAGTGGCCCCCGGCGGGCATGACCGTCCAGCGCTGGATGTTGTACGCGCGCTCGGCCCAGGCCCGGGGCGGCAGCAGGATCTCGCGGGGAAACGCGGCGTAGGCCGTGGGGACCATGATGCGCTTGCCGTCCGGAATCGGCCACGGCCGATGCAAGCGCGCGTAATACGGCCAGAACGACGAGTTGATCGCGCCGGTGACCCAGTAGAGCGTCACGTTCGTGAGCAAGGTGTCTTTCGAGAAGCGTCGCTCGACCTCGCCGTCGCAGTCGCTCCACGTGCGGAATTTCTCGAGGATCCATGCCGCCAGCCCCACCGGTGAGTCGCTGAGACCGTAGGCGAGCGTCTGCGGCCTCGTGCCCTGAATCCACTGGTAGCCGGTTTCCTCTCGCTGCCAGTGCTGGAGCTGCTTGATGTAGCGCTGCTCCTCGTCGGTCGGCTTGTCGGGCAGCGCGGGGTCGCGACGCACGGCGAGCAGGTTCAGGTGGATTCCGGCCAGACGCTCGGGATACTGCAGGCCGAGCCGCGAGGTGATGAAGGCACCCCAGTCGCCGCCCTGGGCGGCGAAGCGGCGATAGCCGAGGACATCGGTCATCAGGCGCGCGAAGACGTCGGCGATCTCCTCCACGCCGAAGCGCGGCTGATTCGGGCGGAACGAGAAGCCGTAGCCCGGCAGCGACGGCGCAACGACGGTGAACGCGTCCGCCGGGTCGCCACCGAAGCGCGCCGGATCGGTCAGCATCGGCAGGATCCGCTCGAACTCCACGATCGAGCCGGGCCAGCCATGCGAAAGGAGCAGCGGCATCGGTGCTCCACCGACGCCCGGCTCGTGGATGAAGTGCACGTCGATCCCGTCGAGGTCCGCCGTGAAATGCCGCAGGCGGTTCAGCCGCGCCTCGTGCGCGCGCCAGTCGTAACGGGCGCGCCAGTATTCGACGAGCTCCTTCATGTACGCCACGCTCGTGCCGTAGCGCCAGCCGGCGTCCGGAGGCTCGTCGGGCCAGCGCACGCGGTCGAGCCGGGCGCGCAGATCGGCGAGCACGTCGTCGGCGACCTCGATCGTGAACGGACGCGGGGTCATGCGGGCTTTCCTCCGGTCTGCTTCACGGCTTCCACCCACTCCCGCCAGGCCTCGGGCGCGTGACCGATCGCGACACGCCCGACGCACCGCACGAGCGGGGTGCGAAGCAGCCGCGGCTCGGTCAGCGCGCGCTCGAGCAAGCGCTCGGGCGAGTCGAGCGCGACGCGCAGGCCGAGCGCTTTGAAGCGCGCGCCCTCGCGATCGATCAGCGCGGCGGCGCTGTATTTCTCGGCGAAGCGTCTGAGCTCGCCGCGCGCCGCCGGACGCTCCTTCAGGTCGACGAAGTGCACCGCGATGCCGCGCTCCTTGAAGAAACGCTGCGCCTTGCGAGTGTCCTGGCAGTCGGTGAAGCCGAAGATCTGGGCCTGAATCGTCGTCATGGCGCGGCGCCCGGCTCCGGCGGCGCGCTCGGTGGCTCACCCGCGAGCGACGCGAGACGCCCACGCAGCTCGTGCCAGGCGCTCTCGGGCACCGGTTGGGCACCCGGGTGCCGGGCGCCTCCCACGCGGAGTCCGTGGAAGTCGGAGCCGCCGGTCGCGATGAGGCCCAGGCGCGAGCACATCTCGCGGTAGGCCGTGATCTGCCCCGACGAATGCTCGGGATAGAATGCCTCGATGCCGAGCAGCCCGGCCTCGACCAGCTCCGGGATCAGCTCATCGCGATTCGCGAGCCCGGGGTGGGCCAGCACCGGCACGCCGCGCGCGCGCCGGATGATCCGCACGGCCTCGATGGGCGTAAACCGCTTGCGCGGCACGTTCGCCGGGCCGTTCATCGAGAGGTATCGGTCGAACGCCTCACGCACCGACTTCACGTAGCCGCGGTCGACCATCGCCTGCGCCACGTGTGGGCGGCCGGCCGAGCCTTCCTTCACGAGCGCGAAGACTTCTCCGGGATCGATCGGCATGCCCAGCTCGGCCAGGCGCGCGGCGATCCGGTAGACGCGTTGCCGTCGCTCCTCGCGCTGCGTCCCGAGGAACGCCTGGAACCACGCCGCCTCCCAGTCCCGGCAATAGCCGAGCACGTGGACCTCCGCGCCGGGGAGGTCGCAGTTGATCTCGAGGCCGGGAACGATCTCGAGCGGCGGCAGGCTCTTCGCCTCGTCCATGGCTTCGGCGAGGCCGCCGGTGGAATCGTGGTCGGTCACCGCGAGGACACGCACGCCGTGGCGTGCGGCCAGCCGCACCAGCTCACGCGGCGCCAGGGTTCCGTCCGACGCGGTCGTGTGCGAGTGCAGATCGACCGCGCCGCCCACCGGCTACTCCCCGAGGTACGTCAGGATCGTGCGCACCGCGAATCCGGTCGCGCCCTTCGGAGCCAGCGGCAGGTCCTTCTCGGTGAACGCCGGGCCGGCGATATCCAGGTGCGCCCACGGCGTCTTGCCCGCGAACTCTTTCAGGAAGAGCCCGGCGGTGATGGCACCGCCGCCGCGCGGTCCGACGTTGTTGAGGTCCGCCACCTCGCTCTTGAGGTTCTCCCGGTACTCGTCGATCAGCGGCAGCTGCCAGAGCCGCTCGCCCGCGGCCTCGGCGGCCTTCATGAGGCGGTTGCCCAGCGCCTGGTTGTTCGTCATGAGCCCGGAGCAGAGCTGACCGAGCGCGATGACGCAGGCCCCGGTCAACGTCGCCATGTCGATGATCTCGTCGGCCTGGACGTTCGTGTTGGCGTAGCAGAGGCCGTCGGCGAGCGTCAGACGCCCCTCCGCGTCCGTGTTGCCGATCTCGATCGTCGTGCCGTTCATGGCGCGGAGAATGTCGCCCGGGCGAATGGCCGAGCCCGACGGCATGTTCTCGGTAGCCGCGATCAGCCCGTGGACCTCGGCCGAGGGCTTCAGCGCCGGCAGCGCGCGCATGATGCCGAGCACCGCGGCGGCGCCGGCCATGTCGTACTTCATGCGCAGCATCCCGTCGGGAGGCTTGAGGTCGAGCCCGCCGGAGTCGAACGTGATGCCCTTGCCGATCAACACGACCTTCTTGCGCTTGCGGCCCGCGGCGGGCCGGCCCGATGGGCTGTACGTGACGTGAATGAACTTCGGGGGCTGCTCGCTCCCGGCGGCGACGCCGAGGAAGGCGCCCATGCCCATCTTCCGGCACTCGGCCGCGTCGTACACCGTGACGTCGAGACGCGATTCCTTCCCCAGCTCGGCGGCCGCGCGCGCGAGATCGGTCGGGTGCAGCTCGTTGGCGGGCGCGTTGATCAAGTCACGCGCGAACGACGTCGCCAGCGCGAAGCTCTCGCCGCGCCGCATGCCGTCGCGCGCCTCGCGCGCGCGGCGCGCGTCGGGCTCGACCAGGCGCAGCTCGTTGACGGTCTTGTCCGCCTTCTCACGCTTGTAGCGGTCGAAGTAATAGGTGCCGAGGATGGCGCCTTCCACGACGGCCTGGGCCCGCTGGCGCGCGGTCAGCCGGTCGCCGAGCACCTCCGTGGCCACCGTGCGGGCGCCGAGGTCACGGGCCCGGCGCACGCCGGCCGCAGCCGCCCGCCGCAGAACCTCCGAAGTGGTTTCGCTCCGAGGGCCGAGCCCGGCCACCACGATGCGACGGCCGTCGGCGTGCGCGTGGGTGACGTGGCCCGCCTTCGCGGAGAACTTCTCGGCGTCGAGCACCCGCTTGAGCTGCCCCTGCGCGGCGCGATCGAGACGCGCCAGGCGCTCCGGCAGCTTCGTCTCGCCGACGTAGAGCCCGACGACGAGCGCGTCGGCGGGGACCTCTTCGAGCCGCTTGGTGACGATCTCGACTTTCACCCGCGCGTTCCTCCTCTCAAGGTCTCGGCTCGCCGGATCATGTCCAGGAGGCCCTGGGTCGTGTCGAGCTCGGCCAGCCGGCCGATCTCGAACCACTGCGCCTCGGCGGCGTCGTCGCCCGCCTGGACGTCCAGCGAATCGGGATACGCCAGGTAGTCCACCAGCACGTAATGATAGCGGACGCGGCCGGCGTCATCTTTCACGACCCGGTCGAGGACGCCGGCGACGTCGACGATCCGGATCTTGATGCCGCACTCCTCGAGGATCTCGCGAGCGATCGCCTCGCGGGTGCTCTCGCCCAGCTCGACGAGGCCGCCGGGCAGGCTCCACTTTCCGAACGACGGCGCCTTGCCGCGCCGGACGAGCAGCACGTTGTCCGCGTGGAGGATGACCGCGCCGACACCGACCCGTGGATAGTCAGGATACTCGCGGCTCATGCGGGCCCCGTCAGCCACGCCTCGGTGGCGTACTTCTCGCGTACGAGGCGTTCGACCGCCGCGGTCTCGTCCGCGCTGAGGCCGTCGGGTCGGATGTCCAGGCCGTGTTCCCGCTCGAACGCCGCCGCGAGCGCCTGGACCACGTCGTCGAGCTTCGGCCGATGGCCGAGCGCGGCCTCGAGCGTCGTCAAGGTCGCGAGCGGATCGTGGGTCGTCGGGAAGATCGCGGCCAGACGGGCCGCGTCCACGCCGAGCAGGATCGACCCGTGCTGCAGGAACGTGCCACCGTAGCGCCGCTGCGCGCTCCCGACCAGCTTGCGCCCGCCCACCTCGATCTCGCAGCTGCCCGTGCGCGCGAAGCAGAATGCGGGCGTCGGCTCGTCGCCGCGCGCGACGCCGACCATCTCGACCGGAGCGCCGAGCGTCCGGAGCCCGCCGGCGAGCGCGCGACCGATCCACTGGTAGCTGTGCAGGAGGTCGCGCGCGCCACCGCCGACGTCGTCGGCGGCCGCGACGACGCTGTACGTCAGCTCGCGCTCCGGGCCGTCGTGATAGATCGCGCTCCCGCCGGTGAGCCGCCGCACGATTCCAACGCCCAGGTGACGACACGCGGCGACGTCCACGTGACGATCGAGCGGCTGGCCGTAGCCGAGCGACACCGTGGGCGGCGCCCACGCGAAGAAGCGCACGGTGGGCGGCGAGGCGCCGGCGCGCCGCCCGAGCCAGACCGCCTCGTCGATCGCCATGTTCGTGGCGCCGTCGGTCGGCTCGGTCACCAGCAGACGCCAGGTCCGGGCGCTCGGGCTCTCCGTCACGCCCCTAGCATCGCACACCGTGGCCGGCGCCCTGCTGTTGCCGCGTGCCTGCTCAGGAGGCGACCTCACCGAGCCGTCGCGTGTAGACCGCGAGGTCAGAGGCCGAGAAGCAGCAGAAGACCACCTCCTGGATCGTCGGAAACGCCGGCACCACGGATCGGACGGTCGTCACGGCAACCCTCGTCGCGGGCTCGATCGGGTAGCCGAACACGCCGGTGCTGATGCTCGGGAAGGCGAGCGTGAGAATGCCGTTCGCCGCGGCGACCTCGATCGAGCGCCGATAGCACGAGGCCAGCAGCTCGGCCTCGCCGCTGGCGCCGTCGCGCCACACCGGCCCGACGGTATGAATGACGAATTTCGCCGGCAGCCGATAACCCCTGGTGAGCTTGGCGTCACCGGTCTGGCAGCCGTGGAGCAGGCGGCACTCCTCGAGCAGCTGCGGCCCGGCCGCGCGATGGATCGCGCCATCGACGCCGCCTCCACCGAGCAGCGATGGGTTCGCTGCGTCGACGATGGCGTCGACCGAGAGCGTCGTGATGTCAGCGTGAACTACGCGCAGCCTAGCCGGCACGGGCGTGACCTACCCCGACGCGAGGCTAGGCCCCGCGCGTCCACCTCAGATTGGGCTCGCGCGCGGCCTTCGTCTGGTCGAGCCGGCGCACGGCGGTGGTCACCGGCGCCTCGTGAATCACCGCGGGGTTCGCCTCGGCCTCGCGCGCGATCTGGATCATCGCGTTGCAGAAGGCGTCGAGCGTCTCTTTGGCCTCGGTCTCGGTCGGCTCGATCATCAGCGCTTCCTCGACGATCAGCGGGAAGTACGTCGACGGCGCGTAGAAGCCGAGATCCAGGAGGCGCTTGGCGATGTCGGTTGCCGTCACACCCAGCTTCTTCTGGCGACGAGCCGACAGTACGCACTCGTGCAGGCAGGGGCCGGGCACGGCGACGTCGTAGTCCTGCTCGAGCCGCTTCATGATGTAGTTCGCGTTCAGGATCGCGTTGTCGGAGACGGACCGGAGACCGTCGGGCCCCATCGTGCGGATGTAGGTGTAGGCCCGCACGAGCATCCCGAAGTTGCCCCAGAAGGCCTGGAGCTTGCCGATCGACCTCGGCCGCTTCCAGTCGAGCGCGTACTCCTCACCGTCCTTGGTCACGACGGGAACCGGCAGGAACGGCTCCAGATGCGCCTTGACGCCGACCGGGCCGGCCCCGGGCCCGCCGCCGCCGTGCGGGGTCGTGAAGGTCTTGTGTAGATTGAAATGGCACACGTCGAAGCCGAGGTCGCCCGGGCGCGTGATCCCGAGAATCGCGTTGAGGTTGGCGCCGTCCATGTAGACCTGCACGCCCTTGGCGTGGCAGAGCTCGGTGATCTCGACGATGCGCGGCTCGAACATCCCGAGCGTGTTCGGCACGGTGATCATGAACGCGGCTACGTCGGTGTCCAGGGTGCGCGTGAGCGCGTCCACGTCCACCTCGCCGTTCGGCAGCGACTTCACCTCCACGACCTCGTAGCCGGCGATCGCGGTGGAGGCGGGGTTGGTCCCGTGCGCCGAGTCGGGCACGAGCACCTTCGTCCGCTTCTCGCCGCGCGACTGGTGATAGGCGCGGACCATGAGGACGCCCGCGAGCTCGCCCTGGGCGCCGGCCGCGGGCTGGAGCGAGACGGCGTCCATCCCGGCGATCTCGGCGAGGTCCCGCGCCAGCTCGTGCATGAGCTGGAGCGCACCCTGCGCCAGGGCCTCGGGCGCCAGCGGATGGACCTTGGCGAAGCCGGCCAACCGCGCCATGTCCTCGTTGAGCTTCGGGTTGTACTTCATCGTGCACGAGCCGAGCGGATAGAAGTGCGTGTCGAGTCCGTAGTTCAGCCGCGACAGGCGCGAGTAATGGCGGACTACGTCGAACTCGGAGACTTCAGGCAGCCCGGGGGCATCGCGCCTGAGATGCTTGGCCGGCAAGAGCTTGCGCGCGTCGGCTTCGGGCACATCGGCCTCCGGTAAAGACCAGGCTACACGCCCGGGCGAAGACAGCTCGAAGATCAGCTTGTCGTAGGCGTCGGCCATCACGCCACCGCCTTCTCGAGCGCCGCCGCAAACGCGTCGATTTCCGCCTTGGTGCGCTTCTCGGTCACAGCAACGAGCAGGCAATCGGCCAGGGCCCGGTCGAAGGTCTTGAGGGGGACGCCGGCGAGGAAGCCCTGCTTGGCGAGCCGCGGGATCACGCGATCGGGAGCCTTCGGCAGCTTCAGCGCGAACTCCTTGAAGAAGGGCGCCGGGAAGCGCAGCGAAACGCCCGGCACCTTCGCCAGACGCTCGGCCGCGTAGTGGGCCTTCGCCGTCGAGAGCTCGCCGACCTTGACGAGCCCGCGGCGCCCGAGGGTCGAGAGATAGATCGTCGCCATCAGCGCGCAGAGCGCCACGTTGGTGCAGATGTTCGAGGTCGCCTTCGCGCGGCGGATGTGCTGCTCGCGGGTCTGCAGCGTGAGCACGAAGCCGCGCTTGCCGTCGCGGTCCACCGTGGCGCCGACCAGGCGCCCGGGCATGCGGCGCACGAGCGCGTTCTTCGCGGCGAACACGCCGAGGTTCGGGCCGCCGAAGCCCACCGGCACGCCGAGCCCCTGCCCCTCGCCCACCACGATGTCGGCGCCGAGCGTGCCCGGCCCCTCGAGCACGCCGAGGTTCACCGGGTCGGCGACCACGACCAGGAGCGCGCCGGCCGCGTGCGCGACCTCGGCCGCGGCGGCCACGTCCTCGAGGCAGCCGTAGAAGTTCGGTGTCTGCACGACCAGCGCCGCCGTCTTTGGGCCGACGAGCTGCCGTGCCGCCGCGAGGTCGGTGACCCCGTCGGGCGCCGGGACATCGCGGAGCCGGACACCCGGGCCCTCGCAGTACGTGGCGGTGACGCGCTTGTAGAGCGGGTGCACGGCGCGCGAGAGGACGATCTCCCGCCGCTCGGTGACCGAGTGGGCCATCAGCGCGGCCTCGGCGAGCGACGAGGCGCCATCGTAGATCGATGCGTTGGCGACGTCCATGCCCGTCAGCTCGGCGATCATCGTCTGATACTCGTAGATCGTCCGGAGCGTCCCCTGGCTGGCTTCCGGCTGGTACGGCGTGTATGCCGTGAGGAACTCGCCGCGCAGGACCATGTGGTGGATCGGGCTCGGGATGTAGTGGTCGTACGAGCCCGCGCCCAGGAACGACACGTGCGATTCCGCGTGAGCGTTGCGGCCCGCCAGTGCCATCATGTGGCGGATCAAGTCCGACTCGGCGAGCGCCGGTGTCAGACCGAGCGGCCGCGCGAGCCGGGCTTTGGGCGGGATCTTGACCAGCAGGTCCTCGAGCGAGCCGGCGCCGATCACGCCGAGCATCTCCTTCTGCTCGTCCGGCGTGTTGGCGATGTAGCGCGAGGGCATCAGTGGCCTCCCTGCGCGATCAGCTCTTCGTATTGCTGCGCGGTGAGGAGCTGGTCCCACTCCCCCTTGCTCGAGGGTTTGACGACGAGCATCCACCCCTTGCCGTAGGGATCCTGGTTGACGATCTCGGGCTTCTGCGCGAGCTCGCCATTGACCTCGACGACCTCGCCCGAGACGGGCGCGAAGAGATCGGACACCGCCTTGACCGACTCGACCACGCCGAAGTTCTTGCTGGCCGTCACCTTCGCGCCGACCTTCGGCAGCTCGACGAAGACCACGTCGCCCAGCTGCTCCTGCGCATAGGCCGTGATGCCCACGCGCACGCGGTCGCCGTCCTGCTTGGCCCACTCGTGCTCGCGCGTGTATTTCAGGTCCTTGGGAACGTTGGCCATCTTCTCCCTCTTTACCCGGCCTTCTTCACCCTGGACGGGTAGAACGGTGTGCGCACGATCCGGGCCGCCTTGTCCTGGCCGCGAATCTCCACCTCGAGCGCGGCGCCGACGGCGGCGAGCGCCGTCTCGACGTAGGCAATCCCGATGTACTTGTCGACCGAGGGGCCGTACGAGCCCGAGGTGACGATCCCGACAGCGCGGCCGTCATTCTTCACGGGATAGCCGTGGCGCGCGACGGCCTTGTCGATCATCTCGATGCCGACCAGTCGCCGCCGCACGCCCTCGGCGCGGACCTTCTCGAGCGCCTCGCGACCGATGAACTCACCCTTGGCGGGCTTGACGACCCAGCCGAGCCCGGCCTCGAGCGGGTTCGTGGTCTCGTCGATGTCGTTGCCGTAGAGGACGTACTTCATCTCGAGCCGCAAGGTGTCGCGCGCGCCGAGCCCGATCGGCGCGACGCCGTCGGCACGGCCCGCGTCCAGGAGCGCCTTCCAGAGCTGCCTCGTCCGGTCGGCCGCCGCGTAGAGCTCGAAGCCGTCCTCGCCGGTGTAACCGGTCCGCGAGATCAGGGCCGGCACCCCGCCGACGCTGCCGCGCGCGAAGCGGTAGTAGCCGATGGTCGTCACGTCGTGGTCGGCGAGACGACCGACGAGCGCCTCGGCTTTCGGCCCCTGCACCGCGATGAGCCCGGTGCCCTCGGACGCGTTGCGCCAGCGCGCGTTCTCGACGTGCTCCGTCGACTTCGTCACGTGGGCCCAGTCCTTGTCGATGTTCCCGGCGTTGACGGTGATCATGTACCGCTCGTCGCCTACCCGATAGACGGTGAGGTCGTCGACGAGGGTGCCGGTGTCGTAGCAGAGGACCGAATACTGGATGTGGCCCACCTGGAGCGACGCCACGTCGTTGGTGCTCAGGTGCTGGAGCGCCGCGAGCGCGCCCGGGCCTTCGACCTCGAACTCGCCCATGTGGCTCACGTCGAAGAGGCCGACGGCGCCGCGAGTCGTTCGGTGCTCCTCGACGATCCCGGTGTACTGCACCGGCATCTCCCAGCCACCGAACGGCACCATGCGCGCGCCGGCCGCGACGTGCTCGTGGTAGAGCGGCGTGCGCTTGAGCGACGCGGCGTTCACGCCTTTGGCAAGAAGTCGCGCAGCGGCTTGACCTGGCAACCCGCCCGGTCGAGCGCCTCGCGGACGGTGCGAACGATCTTCTGCGCGCCCGGCGTGTCGCCGTGGCAGCAAATGGTCTGGACCGAGATGTCGATCTCGACGCCGTCGATCGTGCGCACCTTGCCGTCCATGGCCATCTTCACCGCCTGGGCGGCTGCCCGCTCGGGATCGGTGATGAGCGAGCCGGGAAGCTTGCGCGAGACCAGGGTGAGGTCGACGTTGTACGCGCGGTCGGCGAATCCTTCGGACGCCACGCGCACACCCATCTTGCGGGCGGTCCGGTCGTACTTCCCGGACGCCAGAGCCATCAGGATCAGGTCGCGCCCGGACTCGCGGGCCGACTCGGCCACCGCGGCGGCCAGCGGCTCGTCCTTCTCGATCATCGAATAAAGGATGCCGTGGGGCTTGGTGTGCTGGAGCTCGCCGCCCGAGGCGCGGACGAACTCGCGGAGCGCGCCGGTCTGGTAGCAGAGATAGTCCTTCAGCTCCTGCGGGGAGACGTCCATCACGCGCCGTCCGAAGCCCATCAGGTCCGGCAGCGAGGGGTGCGAGCCGATGGCGACGCCGTGTCGGAGCGCGAGCTCGACGGTCTTGCGCATCACGTGCGGATCGCCGCCGTGGAATCCGCAGGCGACGTTGGCCGACGTGATGTTCGGCATGATCTCCTCGTCCGCCCCGAGCGTCCAGCGGCCGTAGCTCTCGCCCATGTCGGCGTTGAGGTCGATGAACTTGGCCATCGTGAGCTCCTTATCCTCGCGCGAGCACGCGCGCGAGCGCGTTGATGAAGCGGTCCACGTCCTCGTCGGTCATCGCGAGGGAGCACGCGCCGAGTCCTCGCTGGGTCATGAGGATCCCCTCGTTCAGGAGCCCGAGGAACACCCGCATCGGCGTCTCCCCGTCCTTGGGACGGGCAGAACGATAGTCGGTCAGCGGCTCCGACGTCCAGTGTAACCAGAAGAGCGAGCCGAGCCCGGTCACCTGGCCCCGCCGCCGGGTCGCCGCGAGCAGGCGCGCGACGCCGCCGCGCAGGCGCTCGCCGAGCCCGTCCAGGCGCGTGTAGGCCTCGGGGGTCAGCGCGTTCATGGTCGCGAGGCCGGCGGCCATCGTCACCGGGTTCGCGTTGAACGTGCCGCCGTGACTGATGCGAGCGCCCCCCTTGCGCGGGTCGTAGAAGTCCATGATGTCGCGCCGGCCGCCGAAGGCGCCGACCGGGAGCCCGCCGCCGATGATCTTGCCGAACGTCGTGAGATCGGGCCGGACGTTGAAGCGCTCCTGCGCCCCGCCCCACGCGGTGCGGAACGAGATGACCTCGTCGAAGATCAGCACGATATTATGACGCTCGGTGATCTCGCGCAGCCGCGCCAGGAACCCGTCGGCCGGCGGCAAGAGGCCGGCATTGCACATCATCGGATCGATGATGAGGCACGCGAGCTGTGACGCCTCGGCTTCCAGGATCTCCGCGCAGGCGTCCGCGTCGTTCCACGGAAGCACCACGACGTGCTTGAGGACCGCCGGCGGAATGCCCGCGGACCAGGGGATCGGCTTCGGCCGACGCCGGCTGCCGGTGGCCTTCGTGTCGCCGCTCACGCTCACCATCACCCAGTCGTGCGTGCCGTGGTAGGCGCCCTCGAACTTCGCGATCTTCGCCCGGCCGGTGAACGCGCGCGCCAGCCGCACCGCGTTCATCGTGGCTTCCGTGCCCGAGTTCGTGAAGCGGATCGCCTGGACCGACGGCACCCGGCGCGTCAGGAGCTCGGCCAGCCGCACCTCGTGCTCGGTCGGCCCCGGGAACGACAGGCCGAGCTCGACGGCCTGCTGCACCGCCTTCACGACGTCGGGCGGCGCATGGCCGTGGATCAGGCTCGTGTAGTTGCCGTTGAAGTCCAGTCGATCGATCCCGTCGGCGTCCCAGACGTGGGCGCCCTGGCCCCGCTGGATCGCAAACGGATACGGATCGAAGAAGGTCGTGGTGCGGCTGTTGCCGCCCGGCATGACCGCCAGCGCTTCCTCGTGCAGGACGCGCGAGCGGCCGGACTTCGCGGAGTACTCGTTCAGCTCTTTGTCGAGGCTCATGCGATCTCCTCTCTCACGGCTGCTTCCAGCGCGCGGTCGGCCTCGCGGAGCATCCGGTGCGCCTCGTCCACGCCGATCTGGTGGAAGCGAAGCGACTGACCCGGTCTCGCCTGGCCGACGCGCCAGATGTCGGAAGAACAAATAGTAGCCGCCTTCGTATAGCCGCCGGTGGATTGCCGGTCGACCAGGAGCACGATCGGTTGCCCATCGCCGGGAACCTGGATGGACCCGAGCGCGATCCCGTCGGAGACGATGTCGTGGCCGCGCGCGTGCGCGATCCGCGGCCCGCGCAGGCGCGAGCCCATCCGGTCCGACTGCGGCAGCACCTCGTACCGACCGCCGAACAACGCCTCGAGACCCTCGGCCGTGAAGCGGTCGGCCTGCGGACCGAGCACCGCGCGGACCGTCGGCTCACCGGTATAGTCCGGGATCGCCCGCGGCTCCACGTGGCGCGGCTTGACGGGGCGGGACGGCAACAGGCGGAGCTCGTCGCCCTTCCTGAGCGCGCGCCCCTCGACCCCGCCCACGCGACCCCGCAGGTAGGTCGACCGCGACCCCAGCACAAGCGGCACGTCGAGCCCACCGGCAACGCCGACGTACGACCGCACGCCCGTGCGAGCGGGGCCGAGCTTGACGATGTCGCCCGCCTTCACCGCGATCGTACGCCACCCGGCCGCGCGTTGACCGTTCACGGTCACCGGCATGTCGGCGCCGGTGACCGCGATGGTGCCGGCGCTGGCGATCTCGAAGCGCGGGCCGATCAGCGTGCACTCGAGGGCGGCCGCCGTGTCGGCATTGCCGACGAGGCGATTGGCGAGCACGAACGCGAATCGGTCCACGGGACCCGACGGCGGG
>Ga0209160_1000385_pt1 | contig 35414 bp, 34 predicted proteins | sample GraSoiAngelo_153_FD_186167 | JGI IMG/M metagenome (GOLD analysis project Ga0209160, IMG submission 186167) | Grasslands soil microbial communities from the Angelo Coastal Reserve, California, USA - 14_1009_12_40cm (SPAdes) (version 2) | ecosystem: Environmental > Terrestrial > Soil > Grasslands ...
AGCTGCGCAACCGAATCGTGTCGGCGGCTCGGGATTGAAAGTCGACGAGCTGTCCGGCGTCCTCATCGCATTGGCGTCTCCGCTCAAGCGCGACGGCAGTGTGGATGAGCCGGGTGTCGCCCGACTCGTGGAGCATGTGCTGGCCGGAGGGGTCGACGGTTTACTCGCGCTCGGCTCGACCGGAGAGACCGCGTCGCTCGACGAGAAGGCGCGCCGGACGGTACTCACCGCCGTCGTCCAAGCTGCCCAGGGCAAAGTCCCAGTCATCTGCGGTGTCGCGCAAAGCCACCTTGCCGCGGCGCGTGTCGAGGTCGAGGCCGCGGCGCAGCTGGGCGCGGATGCGGCCCTCGTCGCCCCGCCTTATTACTACCCGACGGACCAGGTCGGCGTGCTGGAGTTCTACCGGCAGCTTGCCGATGGCGCTGCGCTTCCCCTGATGCTCTACAACATCCCGCAGTTCACCAAGGTCATAGCGGAACCGGCCTCCGTCGCCACGCTCGCGCGCGAAGGAACGATCAAGGGGATCAAAGACTCGAGTCGTGACTTCGAGTACTTCGAAGGTCTATGCATCGCGACGCGAGACATCGCCGGATTCCGAATCTTCACCGGCAGCGACACGATGCTTCTCGCGTCGCTTGCGATGGGCGGAGCTGGAACGATCTGCGGCGCCGGCAACATCGCACCGGATTGGGTGGTGCGCATCTACGACGAATTCGTACGAGGCAACCTGGACGCCGCGCGCGCCGCCCAGGACAGGCTTTACGCGCTGGTCAGTGCCGTGCGTGAAGGCGTGTTCCCGCTGGCAATCAAAGCGGCGCTGCACATGCTGGGGATCTGCGAACCGTGGTCCGCCCCGCCAGTGCGCAGGCTTGACGACCGCCTCGAGGCGCGCCTCCGCGAGCGCCTCCAAACATTCGGGCTGCTGCGCGACTAGGAAGCCGGCTGGGTCAGGTCGTAGACCGTTACGCCGTCCACGGTCGTGGCGATGAAATGCTGGCTCACCCAGGCCTGGATCTCGCTGCTCGAGCCGCTCCCCCCTCGGATTCCTCCCGCGATGAAGTAATGAATCTGTCCCTGGCTCACGTAGCTCTCGAACTGGGCCAGGGTCGGTGCAGGGTCTGACCCGTTGAACCCGCCGATGGCCATCACAGGCTTGCCCGTTGCCAGCTCGTAGCCCGCCGCCGAATTGGCGTCGATCGTTGCCGCAACCCAGCGATAGCGCCCGGCGCCGGCCTCGAGCAGCGACGTCAGCTGCGCTCCTGGCCGGCTTGCGTTTAGAAAGGTGCCGCCGCCGGCACCGGCCCGCGCCTGGCCGGGAAGGCCGCCTGCGTTGGGTGGCGGGCCAAAACCACCGGGTGTCCCCCTCAATCCCGCGGGCGCGTTCCCTGGCCCCAGGCTCGCGGTCTGCGCGGACGGGCCCGCACTTGGAATGGCGCCGGCGTGAGCGGTGGTCACAGTGTCGAAGGTGTAGGCGGCCGGTCCGGCCAGCGCCGCAACCAAAGCGGCAGCCGCCACGCCGACGGCAAGCGAGCGTGCCGGCAGCGGACCGGCCGCGATCATCGCAGCCGCGCCGAGGCCGATCGCCAGGATCGCGACCTTCAGGTATGGATTCCAGTCGGGCGTCCGGCCCAGCAGCACGAAGGCCCACAGCGATGTTGCCGCCAGCGCGGAGGCGAGGAAGAGCCGGGCGATCCAGCTGCTTCGCCGTTTCCACAGCTCGACCGAGCCGGCCCCAACGAGCGCGCCGATGGCCGGCGCAAGGGCGATCGAGTAGTAGGGGTGGATGATGCCCTGCGCGAAGCTGAACACCGCGCCCGTGATCAGCAGATAGCCGCCCCACATCAGGTAAGACGCGCGCGCGAGGTCGGAGCGCTGTGCGCGAAGGGTGATCCAGAGACCGGCGGCCATGAGGATGAGGGCGGCGGGGATGAGCCACGAGATCTGACCGCCGAACTCATTCAGAAAGAGCCGGCTCCACCCAGTCAGACCCCAGCGGGACCCGACTGCGCCGAGGCCGCCCACGCTGCCGACCTCATTGCCGGTGATGCGGCCGACGCCGTTGTAACCGAAGATCAGGTTCAAGAGGCTGTTGTTCTGGGATCCTCCGATGTAAGGGCGGTCCGCGCTCGGCCACAGCTCGACCACGGCGACCCACCAGCCGGAGGCGAGCACCAGGGCGAAGCCCGCGATCACGAGCTGCTTGATTCGGCGCAGCAATCGCGGGCGTCCCAGGGCGAGGTAGATGAGGACGACCACCGGCACCACGACGAATGCCTGCAGCATCTTGGCCAGAAAACCGGTGCCGATCAGAGCCGCGGCCAGAACGAGCCACCTGGTCGAACCGCTTTCCACCGCGCGCAAAGTCGCGTACGCGCCGCCGGTGAGCAGGAGCACGAGCAGCGCGTCGGGGTTGTTGTAGCGAAACATCAGCGCGGCGACAGGGGTCAGGGCTACCACAGCCCCGGCGATCAAGCCCGCCGCGGAGCCGAACCACCGCCGCACGGCGACGAACACGAGGGCGACGGTCGCGACGCCCTCGAGTGCCTGCGGCACCAGCACGCTCCACTCGTTGAACCCGAACAGGCGCGCTGAGATCTCCATGACCCAGAGAAACGCGGGCGACTTGTCGACGGTGATGAAGTTCGACGCGTCGAGCGAGCCGAAGAAGAACGCTTTCCAGTTGGTCGCGCCGGCCTCCACCGCGGCTGCGTAATACGCATTCGCCCAACCGTTCCGGTCCAACCCTGACATGTAGAGGACGAAGGTGACGACCATCAGGACCGCGAACGAAAAACGTGCCCATATGACGTTGAGGGCCTGACTGGGAACCGCACGCGGGAACGCGATGGCTGACATGCCGCCACTTTCTCGTCACCGCATCAGCACGGGGTTGGAGGCGGCTGAGAGATCACTTGGAGGAGACGGCCATACGCTCGATGCGTATGGCTCACCCCCCAACAGCCATGCCGAGTGACCCACTCCCCGGCTCGTCGAATCATGGCCGGCCGCGGTGGCAGCGGCCAGACGCAATTGCATGAATTGCGGGTACCGCAATTGAGGTACCGTCGTCAGGTCTTGATCGTCTCCATCGGCGACCTCGTGCTCGACATCGCGATCGTCCCCGACGGCCCGCTCGAGCCGGACGACGATTCACCCGCGAAGATCAGCATCGGAGGCGGGGGCCAGGCCGCGAACTTCTGTGCCTGGATGGCCGCCCTGGGGGAACCGGTCAGGCTCGTGACGAGGGTTGGCGATGACGAAACTGGACGACGGCTGGTCGCCGACCTCGAATCGCGCGGTGTCGAGGTGCGTGCGACGTGGGCGCAGGAACCGACCGGCGCGATCGCAGTTCTGGTCGGCCCCGATGGCCGCCGCACCATGGCCACCCAGCGCGGGGCCAGCGTCGGCCTCAGCCCTGAGGACCTCGACGAGGCGTGGTTTCGCGACGCCCGTCTCCTGCATGTTCCAGCCTACTCGCTGTTCGTGGAACCGATCGCCAGCGCCACACGAGCCGCGATCGGCGTGGTACGCGACGCGGGCGGAATGCTCGCGGTCGATCTTTCATCCGCCGCCGGCCTTCGGGCCTACGGACCTTCACGGATGGCTTATGTCCTGGCGCGGCTCAAGCCAGAGGTTCTATTCGCCACCGAAGCAGAGTCTTCGACACTTGCCGTGCCCCTGCAAAGTCTCGCCCAGGTGCCTGTCCTGAAGCTCGGACCCGCGGGCTGCAGGGTATTCGGCCAGACCATCGCAGCGCCAGACGTGAAGGCGATCGACCCTACCGGCGCCGGCGATGCCTTTGCAGCCGCCTTCTGCGCCGCGTGGCTGCGCGGCGCCCCGCCTGTCGAGGCCGCGTCGAGCGCCGTGCAGGCCGCCTCGCAGTCGGTGCTTCTCGCGGGAGCGCGGCCGAGCTGAGCGACCTGCTCCTGGTCTCCCCCGAGGTGGCGGCGGCACTCGACGCCGGCCGCCCCGTGGTCGCTCTCGAAACATCGATCGTGGGCCAGGGCCTGCCCGCGCCCCACAACCTGAAGGCAGCGCGCGGGTGCGAGGCGGCGATTCGCGATGAAGGAGCGGTCCCCGCGACGGTGGCGGTGCTCGACGGCCGCGTGCGGGTTGGCCTCGGCGATGACGACCTGCAGCGGATCGCCTCCGGCGCGATCAAGATCAGCTCGCGCGACCTCGGGCCGGCGCTCGCGAGCCGCGCCGCGGGCGCGACCACCGTAGCCGCCACCCTGCGAGGCGCGACCATGGCGGGGGTTCGTTTCATGGCGACCGGCGGAATCGGCGGCGTGCACCGAGGGCACCCCGAAGACCAGTCCGCCGACCTGGAGGAGATCGCACGCGCCCCGGTGGCCGTCTTCTGCGCCGGCGCCAAGATCATTCTCGACCTCGCCCTGACCCTGGAGAGGCTGGAGAGCCTGTCCGTGCCGGTGCTCGGGTACGGGTGCGATGAATTTCCCGCGTTCTACACGCGGCGCAGCGGGTGCCCGGTCAGCGCACGCGTCGACGGTCCCGGCGAGGCGGCGCAAGTCCTGCGCGCGGCGTGGGAGACGGGCGGCCGAGGAGTTGTCGTCGCCGTTCCGCCGCCCGCCGACCTGGAGGGCGCCGAGGAGATGGCGAGCCGGGCGGCCGGCGAGCTGGGCGACTTGCGGGGTGCGAGCGTAACCCCGCGCCTGCTGGCCCGCATGGCCGAGCTCTCAGGCGGGCGCTCGCTGGACCTCAACGTCGACCTCGTGGTCAACAATGCGCGTGTCGCCGCACAGGTGGCGAGGACCTTCTTCAGCTAGAGGCCGGGCGGGTGCCCTTTCGGCACGTATGGCGTCAGACGTGCGCTACCTTCAGCCATGGTTCTCCTCGTGGTGGATGGAGGAGACACTGACTTTGGTGAAGGAGACTGGATGATGGATTCGCGAGCAGTCGCATTGGCTAGAGCTCATCTCGAGGCATGGACCAATCACGACCTCGATACGGCCCGTGGCAACCTGGCAGCAGACGTTCAGTTCTACAGCCCGGCCGCACACCTGGTCGGCATCGACGACTATATGGACGGGCCGAGGGGCCTCAGTCAATTCGCCAGGCACGTTGTGCCAGGCAGCCTTCGCGTGATCGCCGCGATGGGCGATGAGCGGAACGCGCTGATCATGTACCAGGTCGACACGCAGGGCGACCCGATCGGCTCGAAGACGTTTCCATCCGCTCAGACGTGGCTGCTGGACGAGAACGGAAAGATCCAGGTCGAGAGGATCGTCTCCTATTCGACTCCGAAGAGCTAGCTTTTCTTCTTCGCCGTAGGCGCGGACATCAGGTCGCACCACGCGACCACGATCTTGCTTAGCTCCGCGGAACACGCGTTCACCTCTGCCACATCGGCAAATCTCATGAAGCGCACTGCCCGGCCCGCACCTTCCACGTGCGGGAACTTGCCCGGGATGATGCCGCCGCGGTTGAACATCAGGCTCACCGTCCTTTTGTCGTGCTGGACGAAGCTCGCGAAGTCACCACCGCTGTGGAACGTCACGGTGCCGTACTTGGTGCCCTCGCTCATGCGCGCATCGGCCCGCAGGATCACCTCTCTGACGCGGCGAAGAATCGGCTCCGCGGGCTTGCCCGCGAACCACTTCTCTGCTTCGGGATCCTTCTGCATATAAGAAAACCGGCGGGCGAGTGCCCGCCGGCTTGAATACCTGGCTCGGTTACTGGTTCGGGTTCGTGATCATCAGCCCGAACGCGGCGCCCTGCGGGTCGCTCAGGATCGAGAACCGCCCGCCGGGGAAGTCCTGCGGAGGCAGCATCTCCCGTCCGCCGAGGCTGACCGCCTTCTGGTGCGCCTTGTCGACGTCGGCGACGCCGAAGTACACCATCCAGTAGGACGGCACCTCCTTCGGCACCATCGGGTTCATCTCCATTCCGCCGGCAACGCTTTCGTCGGCGAGCTTGAACTCGGTGTAGTCGCCCTGTCCTTCACCCATCGGGCTTACCTTCTCGCCCCAGCCGAAGACCTTCTTGTAAAACGGCTTTGCCTTCTCGACGCCGCGCGAGTTCAGCTCGGCCCACGAGTAAGCGCCGGGCTTGCGCAGCACGTCGAAGCCGTTCATGGTCTCTGGCTCCCACACCGAGATGAACGCCCCTGTCGGGTCCTGGAACACGGCCATTCGGCCTACGTCCATGACCTTGAAGGGCGGAGCGACGACCTTGCCGCCTGCCGCCTCTACCTTCTTGGCCGCGGCGTCGGCGTCACGCGTACCGATGTACACCATCCACGCCGATGGGGCGTTTGGATCCTGCGTTCCACCGATACCAGCCACATCCTTGCCGTCGAGCCGTGCGATCGCGTATCCGCCCGCGGCAGGGTCTTTCTCCGGCTCGGCCTTCCAGCCGAAAAGCTTCGAGTAGTAGTCGCGCGAACCGGATGGATCTGTGCTCGCAAGGTCAATCCATGCGGGCGCGTTCACGACAAATGTCTTCGTATCTGCCATATGCGTACCTCCTTGATACCGGAGCTGACGCGGGTGGCCCTTTGAGGCCCCCTCCGACCCTTCTACAACCATTGTGCCACCGGCAGGTTAAGGAATCATGAGAGCCCGCTCAGCGTATGAATAGAGCGATGGCCAAAGCCACCGCCGTCGATCTGGTCATCTTCTCGGACTACGTTTGACCCTGGTGCTACATCGACTCGGTCCGGGTCGAGCAGCTCGAACGGGAAGGATTGGTCCACCTCACGTGGCTGCCGTTTGAGCTGCATCCCGAAGCGCCGCCCGAAGGTATATCCCGCGATGCCTACTTCGGACGTGCGCGCTCGGAGCGCATGCATTCGCACCTGCAGTCGATCGCGGATTCGGTCGGGCTGCAGATGCATTCGCGCGACGTGATCATCAACTCACGCCGCGCGCTCGGCGCGGCAGAGTTCGCGCGCGAGCGCGGCAAGTTCGATGACATGCACCACGCGCTATTCAAAGCGCACTGGGAAGGCACCGGGCGGCTCGAGGACGTCGGCGACCTCGTGCGCATCGGCGGCGGGGTTGGCCTGGACGGCGACGAGCTCAGGAGCGCGGTCGAGGAACATCGCTACGACGCGGAGATCGACGAGAACCGACGCATGGCGAGCTCGGTGGGAATCGACGCGATACCGGCCCACATCTTCGGCCGCCGCTATCTCATTCTCGGCGCCCAGCCTTACGACGTGCTGAGGCAGGTTGTCGACCGGGTGGCGGCAGAGGAGTGAGGATCGTCTCGCTCCTGCCGAGCGCGACCGAGTCCCTGTTTGCCCTCGGCCTGGGCGATCAGCTGGTAGCGGTCACGCATGAATGCGACTATCCCCCGGAAGCTGCATCGCTGCCGGTGGTGACGAGATCGACGCTCGACCTCGTGGACCGGAGCGGTGAGGAAATCGACGAGCTCGTGGCGCTCGCGGCAAGGGATGGACGCTCTCTCTACGAGGTCGACACCGACGCGATCAACCGCCTGGACCCAGACCTCGTGGTGGCGCAGGACATTTGCGACGTGTGTGCGATTCCCGCCGACCAGGTGGCCGACGAGCTCGCCGGCGTGCGTATGATCCGGCAGCACCCACATTCGCTTGCAGATGTGCTGACCGACATCGAAGAGCTGGCGGACGCCTGCGGAGTGGAGTCGACTGGGCTTATGTCGGAGCTGCGCAGGCGGATCGAGGCCGCATCCCGACGGGCGGCCGAACTGCCTCGCGTGCGCGGCGTCTTTCTCGAGTGGTTGGATCCGCCATATCGCGCCGGACACTGGACACCGGACCTGCTGTCGCTGGCCGGCATCGATGACCCGCTCGCGAAGCGGGGCGTGCCGTCGGTGGCGCTCTCCTGGGATGACGTCAGGCAGGCAGAGCCCGCGCTGCTCGTGCTTGCGCCCTGCGGCTTTGATGAAGCTCGCGCGCAGCGGGCAGCAGACTCCCTCAAGCGCGAGATCGACGCGATTCGCGCGGCCAAGGTGGTCGTCCTGGACGGTTCCGCCTATTTCAACCGGCCTGGGCCGCGCCTTGTCGACTCGCTCGAAATCCTCGTTTCGGCTAGGACCGAAAGACCCTGACCAGAGATTCTTGCGCTTCGGAGAAAAGGCGGCGCAGCCCTTCCTCGTTTGCGCTGAGCTTTGCGCTGCGGCCCACCGTCTTCTCTTCGAGCAGCCCCGACTCGCGGAGAACCTGCACGTGAGCGCTGACGGTGGGTTGCGACAGATGGAACTGACGCGCGATCTCGGTGACCGACGCCGGCTCGCGAGCCAGGCGCAGCAGGATGGCGAGGCGGGTCGGATCGGCCAGGGCCTTGATGCTGGCCGAGATCTCCGCCGCCACCTTCCGGTAAGACGGCTCGTCGTGGCGAATTCCTTGCCCGGCGTAGACGGTGCCGTCGAGCTCGATGACGTGGATCTTGCCGCCGAACCAGCACGGCGTGAGGATGAGCCTGCCCTCCTCCGCGGCTGCGTCGGCGCTCGCATCGACCTGCGGTCGTCCAGCCCACAGGCTTTGCATCCCAAGCAGCTGCCGGTAGGCGACGCCGTCATCGAGCGCGCGCTTCCATCGTTGTGCCTCTGCGATCACGGCGGCCCTCCCTTCCTCCTCCCAGCTGCTTTCGACGGCGCTCCAGATCTGGGTCAGCAGCTCGATGTAGCGCTTGCGCATCGCGGGCTCGGTTCGAAGCCTGGTCAGACGGGCTCGCGTCACCTCGAGCTCCTCAGGGCTCTCCGAGAGCAGGGACGGAATCTCCGCGGGATCGGTCGCAACCCCATCGATCCTGGCGAAGAAGCGGCGTAGGTCGAGGTCGAGCATCGTGCCTGAGCGGTGCGCGAGGACGATCAGCTCCGTCGAGTACCGGGTCATGTCGTCTCCCCGGAGACGGGCGAGCTCCGGTCCAAGAGTGCGGCGGATCGATTCCAGGAACGCGAAAGCGCCCTCGTGCTCGTGCGACGCCTGGGCGAAGTGCAGCACCCACATCAGCTCGAGGGGCGCGGAGGGGGCGACCCGGATCCGGTTGTCGCGCGTCTCGTCCAGGGCTGGCATAGCTCGACGCCTATGTTAGCAGACTCACCAGCCACATTAACGGAGCCCATTGACTATCTCAACAGTCGCGGACCTATAATGTCGCCATGGACCACTACAGCGCGGAGAGATGGATGCTGGAGCGACATGGGCACATGATCCGGACCGCCGAGCGGCATGCCAGGCTGGGAACGCCGACCGACCTGCCGCTCCGGTCCTGGGCGGCTGGCCTCCTACGCTCGCTGGCCGACCGGCTGGACGGACCCAGACGGGTCGAATCGCCAGGGAAGCTGGGCACGATGCTGCCCCTCGTAACTCGCCGCCGTATCGGCTAGCGCCGAGCTCGGAGGTCGACACGCGTGCTCAGGGCGACCCTAATCTATGGGGTAGCCGGCTGCGGGAGATCCGAGCCGCGGGGAGGAGTTCGAAGATGAGACGAGTCGCTTTTGCCTTCATCGGCCTGCTGCTGGTTGCCGCCTGCGGCGGGGGTGGGAGCGGAGGAGCGAGCAACAACTCGGGCACCCCTCAGAAGGGCGGGACCGCAACCATCGCTCTCGAAAGCGAGCTGCGCACCCTCGATCCGCTTGACTCGTCTCTCCTGGTTGAGCGCGAGGTCTTTTACAACATGTATGACGCGCTCTTCACCATCGACCCGTCGCTGAAGATCAAGGCAGGTTTGGTCAAGACCTGGGACGTTTCCGACCCACTGAATTACAAGTTCACGTTGCAGACAGGCGTCAAGTATCACGATGGAACAGCGTTCAATGCCGCATCCGTCAAGGCAAATATCGAGCGCTACAAGACGGCCGCCAACTCTCGACGGAAGTCGGACCTGTCGAGCGTCAGCAGCGTCGAGGTCGTCGACGACACGCACGCCAACTTTCACCTAAGCAAGCCCAACGCCACCCTGCTCGCCACGCTCGTCGACCGCGCCGGCATGATGCTGTCGATGGACGCCTTCGTCAAGGGCGGCGCCAATTTCTCGCTCGCTCCCATGGGCGCCGGCAGCGGTCCCTTCCAGTTCGTCGAGTGGAAGCGCAACGACCACCTCACGTTGAAGAAGAACCCGAGCTACTGGCAGGCCGGCCTTCCCTACCTCGACGGCCTCACCTACCGCGCGATCCCTGACGTCAACGCGATCCTGGCCGCCCTGAAGACCGGTGACATCGACATCGCGCGCACCATCGGGGCGAAGGACGTCGCCGGGGTCAAGTCGGACTCGAGCCTCATCTATCGCGATACCTCCGCGATCGGCTTCAACGGCTTCGAGCTCAACACCGGGGCCCCGCCGTTCAACGACCCCGCCAAACGAAAGGCGGTGGCGATGGCAGTCGACCGGTACGCGGTCTTGAAGGACATCAACTTCAACATCGGTGTCGTCGCATACGGTCCAATCCCGCCGTCAAGCTGGGCGTTCGATTCCAGCGAGAAGGTGTTCGACCACGCCGACGCCCAGAAAGCGAAGTCGACGGCGACCGGCTTCACGTTCACGTTCAAGACGACCTCCGACCCGGTAAACCAGCAGGCCGCCCAACTCCTGCAGTCCGAGCTGGCGCAAGCCGGAATCACGATGCAGATCCAGACTGAGGAGTTCGCCACATACGTTCAGGAGTGCGCAAATCACCAGTTTCAGGCGTGCAACGTGAACTGGTCCGGAAGGATCGACCCTGACGGCAACATGTACGCGTGGTGGCACACCGGCGGCGACTTCAACGACAGCGTGTACAGCAACTCTCAGGTTGATGCCTGGCTCGAAGATGCGCGCACCAATGCGGACCAGGGCAAGCGCAAGCAGGACTACGACAACGCGCAGAAGCAGATCGTGCAGGATTCGCCGTACGTCTTCACCACATTCGGGGTCAGCGCGCAGATCTCCGACACCAAGATCCACAACTTCACGCTCTATCCCGACCTGATGATCCGGATGGCGGAGGTCTGGAAGGGCTAACCACGCGACCGATGCGGCGCCGGAGGGCTAGCGCGGAATGACCGCGTATGTTCTCCGGCGCCTGCTGTTGATGCTGCCGGTGGCATTTCTCGTCACGGTCGGCGTCTTCCTGCTCATCCACCTGAGCCCGGGCGATCCTGCGCTGATCATCCTGGGCGAGGACCGCAGCCCGCAGGCCATCGCGCAGATCCACCAGGAGCTCGGCCTCGACAAGCCGCTCTACGTCCAGTACGTCATCTGGCTCGGACACATCGGGCACGGCGACTGGGGCCGCTCGATCACTACCCACCAGCCGGTCGCCACCGCGATCACGGAGCGCCTGCCGGCGACTTTCGAACTCGGCCTCACGGCCCTGCTGTGGTCGCTGCTCGTCGCGATTCCACTTGGCACGATTGCGGCGGTCCGGAGAGGTTCGGTCGCGGACCAGGTCGCGACCGGAATCACGGTTGCCGGGGTGTCGATCCCCAACTTCTTCATCGGCATCGTCTTGATCTTCTTGCTGTCGGTGTCCCTGCGCATGTTCCCCTTCGGCGGCTACGTCCCCTTCCTTCAGGATCCGCTGGAGAGCCTGCGCCACGTCGCGCTGCCTGCGATCGCCCTCGGCACCGCGGGAGCCGCGATCAACATGCGCTTCACCCGGTCTTCGATGATCGAGGTGCTCAACCACGACTACATTCGCACCGCGCGGGCCAAAGGAGCATCGTGGCGGCGCGTCGTTTTCGTCCACGCGTTGAAGAACGCGCTCATCCCGGTCGTTACGATCATCGGCCTTCAGATCGGCGGGATCATCGAAGGAGCCGTGGTCACCGAGACGGTGTTCACATGGCCGGGCGTCGGGCGCCTCGCCGTCGAATCGATCTTCAACCGCGATTACACGGTCGTGCAGGGCATCGTGCTGCTTGCCGCCTTCTCTTACATGGTCGCGAATCTGCTGGTCGACCTGGCGTACGCCTGGCTTGATCCCCGGATCTCCTACGCATGAGCAACGCTCCCGCGATAGTCGCCGCCCAGGAGCCGATCCGGCGGACACCGGTCGCGCTGCTCGAGCTGATGCGTGGCCACCGCCGGGTTATGGCCTCTTTCGTGTTGGTCGCGCTCCTCTTCCTCGTCGCAATCCTCTCGCCTGTGATCTCACCGCACGACCCGCTTGGGGTGAGCCCCGACAACTCGTATCTCCCTCCCCTGACTCCCGGACACGTCCTGGGCACGGACGAGCTGGGGCGTGATCTGTTGAGCCGAATCCTGTGGGGATCGCGTGTATCGCTTCCGGTGGCCTTCGTCGCGGTGGCCGTTGGGCTTTTCGGAGGCGGACTCATCGGGCTGGTCAGCGGATACGCCGGCGGGATCGCCGACCTGCTTCTAATGCGCTTGGTCGATGCGCTGCTGGCTTTCCCCGGCCTCATCCTGGCCATCGCCGTCGTGGCCGCGCTCGGACCGGGCCTCCGTAACGCGATGATCGCCATCGGCATCGTCGCCGTCCCGGTTTATGCGCGCCTGGTGCGGGCGGTCGTGCTCCAGCTCAAACAGATGGAGTTCATCGTGGCGACGCGGTCGCTTGGCGCGACGCCGCTTCGGCTCGTACTGCGCCACCTGATCCCGAACCTGCTGAACCCGATCATTGTGCAGGTGTCGCTCTCGGCGGGCTTTGCGATTCTCGCCGAGGCAACGCTCTCCTTCCTGGGCCTGGGCGCGCAGCTGCCGACCCCCGACTGGGGACAGATGATCAACTCCGGTGCGTCATTCCTGAACAACGACCCCTGGCTCGCCATCGTCCCTGGGGCTGCGATCTCGATCACCGTCTACAGCTTCAACCTGCTCGGCGACTCGCTGCGCGACGCTCTCGACCCAAGGCTGCGCTCCTGATGGCCTTCGCGCACCTGCTCGAGGTCGATGACATCCACTCCCACCTCACGGTCAAGGACGGCACCGTCTCGGCGGTCAACGGCGTCTCCTTCACCGTGGATGCCGGCGAGACGCTCGGCATCGTCGGCGAATCTGGATCCGGCAAGTCGATGACCGCGCTTTCGATCATGCGCCTGCTGCCTCGGAGCGGGAGCATCGTCCGCGGCAAGGTCACGTTCAAGGGCCGCGTCCTCACCGAGCTCTCCGAGGAAGAGATGGAGTCGATTCGCGGGACCGAGATAGCCATGATCTTCCAGGACCCGATGACGTCTCTCAACCCGGTCTACCGGACCGGGTGGCAGGTCGGCGAACCGCTGCGTATCCACCGCCACGTCGACACGCGAACATCGATCAAGGCTGCCGTGGACCTCTTCAAGAAGGTTGGCATCCCCGACGCGTCAAAGCGCGTCGGCGAGTTCCCGCACATGTTCTCGGGCGGCATGCGCCAGCGGGCCATGATCGCGATGGGATTGAGCACGAGCCCAAGCCTGCTCATCGCGGACGAACCAACGACCGCTCTCGACGTAACGATCCAGGCGCAGATCCTCGAGCTCTTGAGGACGCTCAACCGCGACTACGGCACCGCGACGATCCTGATCACCCACAACCTCGGTGTGGTCGCGGGGATGTGTGATCGGGTCATCGTCATGTACGCCGGACGCGTGGTCGAGCAGGGACGGACGGAGGACGTTTTCGCCAGGCCCGAGCATCCATACACGTGGTCACTGCTGCGCTCGATCCCGCGACTCGACGCGGACGAGCATGAGCCGCTGAAACCAATTGACGGGTCGCCTCCGGACATGATCCGGCTCCCGACTGGGTGCAAGTTCACGCCGCGCTGCCCTTTCGCCATCGCTCGCTGCGCAAAGGAGGAGCCGGAACTCTTGGCGGTGCGCGACCAGCTGTCTCGGTGCTGGGTCACTCAAGGTGGTGTCACGCTCGACGGCGCGGACCTTGGCTGAGGCGCCGCCGCGGGGGTCCGCTCCTGGATGGACGCCGGCCGAGCCTCTCGTCGAGGTGCGAGGGCTTCGGACATGGTTCCCCGTGCGCTCGGGCGTGATCAGTCGGGTGGTCGGCCAGATCCGTGCCGTCGACGGAGTCGACCTCGATATCAGGCAGGGCGAGACGCTCGGCCTGGTCGGCGAGTCGGGATGCGGCAAGTCGACCCTGGGCAGGTCGATCCTGCGCCTGGTCCAGCCGACCGCCGGCCAGGTGCGCTTCAAGGGCCGGGACATCCTGCGGATGGGGTCGCGCGCGATGAGGCGGATGAGGCGCGACATGGCGATCATCTTTCAGGATCCCTTCGCCTCGCTCGACCCGCGCCAGACGGTGGCCGATATCCTCGGTGAGGCGCTCGACATCCATCACCTCGCCCGCACGCCGCGTGCGCGCAAGGAGCGGGTTTCCGAGCTGCTCGGACTCGTCGGCCTTGCGACCGATTTCGCCGGCCGATATCCGCACGAGTTCTCGGGCGGCCAGCGACAGCGCATCGGGATCGCGCGCGCCCTGGCGGTGGATCCATCGTTCATCGTGTGCGACGAGCCCATCTCGGCGCTCGACGTGTCGATCCAAGCACAGATCATCAACTTGCTCGAGCAGTTGCAAGAGAAATTCAACCTGACCTATCTCTTCATCGCCCACGACTTGTCCGTGGTCAAGCACATCTCTGACCGCATCGCCGTCATGTACGTGGGCAAGGTGGTCGAGGTTTCCCCGGCGAGGGACCTGTATCGCCAACCCAAGCACCCATACACGGGCTCTCTGCTGTCGGCGATTCCCATCCCAGATCCGCGGCTCGAGCGACACCGCGAGCGAATCATTCTCAAAGGCGACGTCGCATCGCCAATGAATCCGCCGAGCGGATGCCGGTTCCGAACAAGGTGCTTCAAGGCGCAGCCCCGATGCGGAGAAACCGAGCCGGCGCTTGAGACGGTGAACCTCGGCGACCATAAGGCCGCCTGTTACTTCCCTCTGAGCTAGCGCCCCACGGCGTAGGCCTGACCGCCGCGTGGGTTGGCGGCCGCCGAGAGCAGCCCCGTCTGGCTTTCGATCCCCACCGCACAGGTCCGGCCCAGCGACCACGGTTCCGCCTCGACCACCTCGTGACCTCGTCGTCGCAGGTCTTCCAGCACTCCCGACGGCATGGGTTCGCTGTGCAGGCGCCCAGGGTGCGCATCGTGCGGCGCAAACGAGCTTGGGAAGTGAGACGTGTGGAACATCGGCGCATCGATCGCGGCCTGAAGGTCCAGTCCGAACAGCGTGTGCGCGAGGAAGAACTCGAGCGTCCACTGGTCCTGCTGGTCACCGCCAGGCGTGCCGAACGCAAGCCGCGGTGCGCCGTCGCGGAGGGCGAGCGAGGGGCTCAGCGTCGTCCGTGGCCGCTTGCCGCCCTCGAGGTGGTTGGGATGCCCAGGGTCGAGGTTGAACATCTGGGCGCGTGTGCCGAGACAGAAGCCGAGCCCTGCGATCACGGGCGAGCTCTGCAGCCAGCCCCCGCTGGGAGTGCACGCGACCAGGTTGCCGTGACGGTCCGCGACGGCAACGTGCACGGTGTCGCCGCGCACCGCGCCGAGCGATTGGGAGCCGGTTCCCGTCCAGTGCCCGGGCCTCACCGCCTGCGCGTCGCGCCGCGGAAGGCGCGGCTCCATCCCCGACGGCGATCCAGGACGAAGCTCAGCTGAGGCGCGGTCGCCGACCAGCCGGCGCCGGGCCTCGGCGTATTCGGGCGACAGCAATTCGGCCAGCGGCACCTGCGCGAAGTCAGGATCCGCGTACCACGCCTCGCGGTCTGCGAACGCCAGCTTGGCGCACTCTGTGACGAGGTGGAGGTGCTCGGCGGACAGGAAATCCTTTGCTCCGAGCTCGTACGGCTCGAGCAGCCGCAGCTGCTGCAGGAAAACCGGGCCCTGGCTCCAGGGACCGCACTTGGCGACGGTCCAGCCTGCAAAGTCGGTTGAGACAGGCTCTTCGTGGCCGGCCTTGAAGGCGGCCATGTCGGCCGCCGTCAGAAATCCCGGATGCGGAGTCCCCGAGCTGTCCATCACGTGGCCACGGCAGTGTTGCTCGACCGCCTCAGCGACAAAACCCGAGTAGAACGATCGCGTCGCCGCCTCGATCTGCTCCTCCCTGCCCCCTGCCGACGACTCAGCCTCGCGCACGAGGCGCCGGTAGGTCGAGGCGAGATCGCGGTTGCGAAAAAGCTGCCACGAGCGTGGCATGCCACCTTCGAGGTAGGTCGCGGCTGAGGTCGGCCAGTGCTCCCGGAAGAGCGGCTCGACCATGGTGAGCGTATCGACGATTCGAGGCAGCAGCGGATAGCCCGATTCGGCGTAGCCGATAGCAAACTGCAAGATGTCCGCCAGCCGCCACGTACCGTGGTCGCGCAGCAGCGCCATCCATCCGCCGAATGCGCCTGGCACGCACGCGGCGATCAGGCCAGTGCCAGGGATCTCTGCGAGCTCCAGTTCGCGGACGTGCGCGATGGTCGCGGTAGCGGGAGCCGGCCCCTGGCCGCAGACAACTTCGGCGCGCCCGCGCGTTGTGTCCCACAGCAGGATCGGCACCTCTCCGCCGAGTCCGTTCAGATGAGGCTCCACGACCTGGAGCACGAACCCGGCGGCACACGCGGCGTCAAAGGCGTTGCCTCCGCGATCGAGCACCGTCATCGCGCACTGGGACGCAAGCCAGTGGGTCGAGCTGGCCACGCCGAACGTGCCTTTGACCTCGGGCCGCGTGGTGAAGGTCATCTCGACTCAGTAAGCCTCCTGCAGTCCGCCGCGGCGGGCCCAGTTCTCGAGCAGCCGGAACAGCAGATAACCGGCGAGTGCCCAGCTCAGGCCGACGAGCAGCTCGCCGGCGAGGAGCCCACCGACCTGACCGAGGGATGCCCCCGCGGCCGCATCGCGGGCGGCCTGGACGCCTCGGGTGAGCGGGAGGGCGAACGAGAGCACCTGCACCGCACCCGGAAGGCGGCTCACGGGGAAGTTGATGCCGCAAACGATGAGCAACAGGTAATAGACGATGTTGGCGATGATGATCGCGTCCCGCATCACGAGCCCGATGCTGCCGAACATCAAGCCAAGGCCCGCGGTGGTCAGCGAGATCACCACCACGCACAGCGCCAAGAGCAGCAGGTTGGCATGCTGAAGATTGAGACCGAAGATGACTACCACGACCGCAAGTCCGATGACGACTGTGGCGATGCCGTCGATGACGTTGACGAAGGCCCGGCTCAAAAAGGTGACCAACCGGTTGGCTGGTGACGCGAGGAGGATCGGGAGCGTTCCGTACTGGCGCTCGTTGGCGACAGTGGCGATGACTCCGAAGATCCCGGCGTTGGCCGTGAGCTGCAGCGCGTTGCCGAGGGCGAAGTAAAGGGCATTCTGGCGCCCCGTCGCGTACACGCCGAGCTCGACGAAAAACAGGATCTGCGTGACCGGGAGCAGGACCTTGTACGCGACGTAGCCCTGCGGATTGGCCCATTGGAAAAGTGCTACGTATTGAAGGTAGGTCGAGCGGACGAAGACCTGACCCTCGAGGACGAGCCGTTTCATACCATCGCCAGCTGGCCCGACATCCTTGCCCTGCGCTCGACCAGCGAGTAGAGAAAGTAGGCGCCGGCCAGGTAGGCGAGGCTGAGCCCAATGGTCGCGAGCCACCACGACGCATAGTCATGAGGGCCCTCGGAAAGCGTCGACGCGTAGAGCGCCCGCACCGCCCAAGTCGGGCCGAGTACTCCGGCGACGCCCTGCGCCCACGGCGCAAGGATCGCCACTGGGAACATGAATCCACAGAGCACGTAGACGCCGAGCTCGAAACCGTTGAGCATGCTGAACGCCCAGCGCCACAATGCAAACAGCGGCGTCAGCGTCAGCGCGATACAGAAGAACGAAAGCGTCAGGACGCCGAGCGAGATTACAAAACGGCCGGCGTCGAGAGCCGGAAGGACCGCGTGGAATCCGAAGTACGCAAACGCGGCGGTAGGCAGAAACGCGAGAAGGCCAAAAAGCAGGCCTCCACAGATCTTTCCAAGCAAGATCACCCAGAGCGGGGTCGGTGTGGCAAAGATCTGCTCGAGCGTTCCGTTCCAGCGTTCGTCCTGGATGCCGTTTCCGCCGTCCAGGTACGCGACCGACCAGTATCCGATCAGCCCACCGCCCAGGACTCCGTATACGACGTGCGACGAGGCGGCGCCCGGGGTGCTCAGGACGTACAGGCCGACCGCGGCGAACAGCACTGGAAAGACCAGCCAGTTCAGGTAAGCCCAGGGACTGATGACGCGGAGCCGCATGCTGACTCGAAACGCGCTCAATGCTGCGCGGGCGAGACTTCTCATCGCGAGTCGCCAATCAGTTGCACGTATGCGTCCTCGAGGGTCGGCTCGCGCGAGCTGACCTTCTCCAATCGGATGCCGTCGAGGATGACGCCGAGCTGGGTCATCACCTCTGCAGGCCGCGCGCAGTGGACGGTGACGACCTGCGCGAGCTCGTGCTCCGAGATGGCCACCGACGTGACGCCCGGCAGGCTTCGCAAACCAGCCAGCCTCTCGACCGGCATCCCTACGACCTCGAACTCGACGATGCCCTGGTCCTGCACCAGCGTCTTGATGCTGCTTGGTGTGCCTTCGGCGACGATCGCCCCGTCCCTGATCACCGCGATCCGGTCGCATATCGCGTCGGCCTCGAACATGTAGTGGGTCGTCAGGAAGACCGTCTTGCCTGCGTCCGCGAGCTCCCTGACGATCAACCGCAGCTCGCGGGCCCCGACCGGGTCGAGGCCGATCGTCGGCTCGTCCAGGAACAAGACGTCGGGATCGTTGAGCAGCCCTCGCGCGAGGTGCAGGCGCTGCTTCATGCCGCGGGAGTAGAGCTCGACCCTGTCCCGTTCTCTGCCCAGGAGGCCCAGCCGCTCCAGCAGCTCGGGAATCCTCCGTCGCGAGACAGCGGGTGGGATTCGATAAAGGTCGGCGAAGTAACGCAGGTTGTCGAGTCCGGACAGGCGCCAGTAAAGGCCACGCTCGCCGCCGAAGACGAACCCGATCCGCTTGCGCAGCGCCCACTGCTCCTTGACCGCGTCCAGGCCCAACACCAGCGCGGACCCCGAGGTGGGCAGCAAGAGGGTGGTGAAGATCTTGACCATGGTGGTCTTCCCCGCTCCGTTGGGACCGAGCAGACCAAAGAGCTCTCCCGGCGCGATTTTCAGGTCGACGCCACGGAGCGCCGCGCGCTCGACGCGCTCGCGCCGAAAGACGCCGCGTGTCGTCGTGTAAGTTTTGCGAAGCTCACGTGCTTCGATCGCAGGCTGAGTTGCCATAAGGCCTCTAGGCTAATGGCTCATGAATCAGTTCTTCGAAGCGCTCGGTCAGGACTGGGTCGACGCCGCGCTGAAGCGTGGCGCCAGCATCGGAAAGCCGGAGCTGGACTCGCGGGTCGCCCTCGAGCTGCTCGAGCTGGCGCGCGTGGCGGCGCATACGCAGGAGCGGCGGTTCGCTCCGCTCACGTGTTACCTAGCGGGTGTGGCGGCTGAGCGGCTGCGTGCGGAGACGCAGCTCGATGAAGAGGCGGTGGCCGCGTTCATCCTCGAGGTGAGACAGAAGCTGGAGGCCGAGAACCCCCGACCGACCTAACGGACGCTGATCACCGGCAGTTGACGGAAGCTCTGCACAGAGAGTCGCGCGGCCACCGCGGACGCGACCTTGCGGAGCGCCTGGGCGCCTGCGGTGTCTGGCCGCGACACCACAACCGGTACGCCCGCGTCGGCCTCTTCCCGGATCGCGCTCTCGAGCGGGATCGCTCCAAGGTAAGGGGTCCCCAAACGCTGCGCCGCGCGTTCGACCTGCCCATGATCGAAGACGTGGTGCTCCTCGCCGCATTTGCTGCAGACAAACCAGCTCATGTTCTCGATCAGGCCGAGCGGGTTGACGTTCAGGCCACGAAACATCTGGAGCGATTTCACCGCGATTTTCAGCGCCGCCTCCTGCGGGGTGCACACGATCGCGACGCCGGAAAGCGGGACCGCCTGCGCAAGGGTCAGCGAGGCGTCACCCGTGCCCGGTGGCAGGTCGACCACGAGGTAATCGAGCTCGCCCCACGTGACATCGGACAGCAGCTGCTCGATGGCACGGGAGACCATCGGCCCTCGCCACACCATGGCCTTGTCGGCGCCGGCCAGCAGGCCGATCGAGATGAGCTTCATCCCGTATGCCTCGAGCGGGACCAGTTTCTGGTCGCGCACTTGTGGCGTGCCGTCGACGCCGAGCATCCCGGGCACCGATGGACCGTAGATGTCCGCGTCGAGCAGGCCAACGCGCGCGCCGGAGGTCTGCAGCGACGCGGCCAGGTTGACCGCGACAGTCGACTTGCCCACGCCACCCTTGCCCGATGCGACGGCAATGATGTGCTTTACGCCGGGGATCGCGCCGGTCCGCGCGCCGCCGTTGAAGGGGTTGCGGACGTTGGCCGTCATACGCAGATCGACCGCGGTCACCCCGGGGATCCCGCTCACCAGGTCGTGCGCGAGCGCCTGGAAACGATCCCGCACCGGGCACGCCGGTGTGGTCAGCTCGAACGTGAAGCTCACCGTGCCCTCACCCGAGATCGCCAGGTCTTTGATCATGCCGAGGCTCACCACATCGCGGCCGAGGTCGGGGTCTTTGATCGCGGCCAGGACCGCGAGCACCTCTTCCTTACTGGGCACTGAAGATCACCGCGGCGCGCAATGCAAGCACACCCACAAGCACCAGGAGCGAGACCACGACGGTGTCCAGACGTACCCGCGCCAGGGCGGCCGATCCGCCGGCCATCATCACGCGCATGTGGCCGCGCGCGCCCACCAGCCCCGCCGCGACACCCGCCACCGCAAGCGCCCAGAGAGCAAGCCAGGGCAGCACTCGTGGCAGGGTGCCGGCGGCTCCCACCGTCACGAAGAACACGATGATCAGTGCCAGCTCGAGCGCCGAGAAGTAGCCGGCCGCCTGGTGCAGCCGGGCCAGGCTGAAGGCAGCTTCCGGACGGTAGCGCATGAGCAGCCCGATGAGCGCTGTCGCGCCGCTCAGGCCCGAGGCGAGAAAAAGGCCGCCGAGCGACCACGTGTCGCTCCATACCGGTTGGTTGCTGACGCTGAGCAGCACCCCCGTATAGGAGGCGATGAAGATCCCGAGCACCGCACCGACGACGTTGAAAACGCGATTCAAGAACGGCGGCACTAGGGGGCTTCCCCTGCGATCGCTCAGCCACGCCTCGGCCGCCGAAACGAACGCGAAGAAACCGAACACCAGCAGCCCCCATGCCCCGACCGACATCGGGGACCAGTACTTGAAGTTGATTCCAGTTTCGCCCGGGGTGACGTCGACGAGCATGTGCCAGAAGCGAGTCCAGCTGACGCCGAGATCGGCCGTCAGGAGGATGGGACACAGCACCGTCGCAACCAGGCTCACGTAGAACCCGATCCTCGCAGCCGGCTCGTCTCTCGCCTCGCCGGACAGGCGCAGCAGGGTCGCGACCGCGTAAGAGCCCCCGGCAAGGCCGGCGAAGAAGAAGTAGAAAAGGATGTACCAGAGCCACTGCGGCGAGCGGACGAAATGCTCCGCGGCGAGGTAAACCATCAGCCCATCCCCCGGCGCCGGAACGCGATCAGTCCGCCGACGATCGCAAGCACGGCCGTGATCGCCGCGCCGACGTAGCCGCCCAGATCGTTGCGGCTGGGCAGCTTCGCGTTGTCCGCGTTGGGCAGGCCATAAGTCTCGGGCTTGTCCATGAGTAGGAAGAATGCATTCAATCCGCCGTACACCTTGTCGTCGCGACCGTAGAGCTGAGCCTGGGTCTGGCCCTGGCTGTGCAAGGTCGCGAGGCGAACGTCGGCGGCCTGCTGGAGGTCGGCGAGCGGACCGAACTGGATCGACTGGGTGGGACATGCCTTGGCGCACGCCGGCTCAAGGCCACCTTGCAGCCGGTCGTAGCAGAGCGTGCACTTGTGGGCGGTGCCCGTCTGCTGGTTCATTCCGATCACACCGTATGGACAGGCGGCGATGCAGTTCCGACATCCGTTGCACACGTCCTGCTGGATGAAGACCGTATTGAACTCCGTGCGGATGATCGCGCCGGTCGGACAGACCTCCATGCAGCTTGCGTGCTTGCAGTGCTTGCAGACGTCGGACATCATCAGCCAGGCGGTGCCGTCACCGGTCGTCGCGGACTGGTCGGGAACATGTTCGATGAACTTCACGTGCCGCCAGTTCTGAGCGTCGAGATCGCCGGTGTTGTCGAAGCTGTCGGCCAGGAATGTCGGGTTGTTGCCCTCGAGCTGGTTCCACTCCTTGCACGCGACCTCACAGGCCTTGCAGCCGATGCACACGCTCGTGTCGGTGAAGAACCCGTACTCCTCGCCGGCTTTTATCGTCGGCATTCTCAAAATCCCATCAGGTTCGGTGTGATCTTGGTAAAGCCGCGCTCCCGAGCGTAGAGGTCGAGCGGAATCGCCGCAAGCTCGTCGACGACGGCGACCGCGCCCGGATCGGCGGCCAGGTCGATGCTGAGCAAGTAGCCGCGGCAGCTCTCACATGCCTCAATGCGGAGGTGTGGAAAGACCGCCCCCGGGTCATGTGCCGGCACGACGCGTTGAAGGCCGCGCACGACACTTCCGTGTTCGCCCGACGTGGTGCCGTGCTCGCTGAAGATGGTGAGCTTCGCGCTGCGGTCCTCTCCGCATGCCGCGCAGGTCATGCGCGCGAAACCCCAGCCGGCGCCGCACCGGGCACAGACCAGGTACCTGGGCCCGGTCGCCAGGTCCTCGGGGCCGGGGGCGAAGTAGCTGAGCTGGGGAGGGCCGCCGCAGTGGGGGCAGTGCAGCGCATCGCGCGGTCCGGCGCAGACAGCCCGAGCCTCGGCGCCAAGCGCCTCCAGGACCGGTCCGAGGGCAGCCCGCGCGAGGAAACGGTCGACGGCCGGCTGGTCCTCACCGTCGATCCACGTCTGGACGATGGCCTGGGGATTCGTGCCTTCGAGGCGGCGGATGAGCTCGTGACGCATGGAGTCGGGCCCGGCGGCGACGCTGACGTCGATCACGCTCGGCACGACGAGCTCGGCGACATACGCGCAGAGCTTCTCGGCCGTCGGCCTCGAGGCAGCCGCGTCGTCAAAGGCCTTCTCCTGGACCCCCAGGAGCGAGCCGTAGAAGTCCAGCAGCTGGCGAGCGAAGCCGTGATGGGACCGGAGCTCACGGACCCGGCGCCGGCGCTCGGTCCAGACATCGCTCGCAGCGGCGGTGCCAGCGGCAGCGACAGACATCAGATCTTCTCCAGGTTGACCAGGAACGCCTTGAACTCAGGCGTCCGCGCATTCGCATCACCTACGAACGGCGTCAACGCGTTGGCCAGCCAGTACCTGCCATGACTCGGGTCGCTGTCGGCGGACAGGCCGACGTAGCCCCAGTGAATCGGGATTCCGATCTGATAGACCTTCTGCCCGGCGACGGTCATCGGGCCGAGGCGCTTGGTCACAAGGGCAAGCACCTCCACCTTGCCTCGCTTCGAAGAAACCCGCACCTGGTCGCCGCTCTTGATGCCTTTCTCCGAAGCCAGCTCTTGAGGAATCTCGACAAACGGCTTCGGCTGCAGCTGGACCAGATGCGGCACATGCTGTGTGACGTAGTGCTCGTGCTCCGTGAGCCTGTAGCTCGTCGCGATGTATGGGAAGTCCTTGGCGGTGCCGAACCGGTCGGGACGTCCGGCGGCCTTGTCATAGAGGAACGCGACCGGGCTTGCCGAGTTGGTCGGATGCAGCGGGTTCTGTACCGGCGACTCGACGGGCTCGTAATGCTCCGGGAACGGACCGTCGACCATGCCGTTGCTGAACAGGCGGCCGACACCCTCGCCATTCATGATGAACGGCAGATACGCGTTGGGGTCATGCGGATCCATCGTCGCCGGGTAGTCGGGCACGTCGCCGACCCACTTGCTGCCGTTCCAGGTTATCCCGGGGCGCGCCGCGTCCCACGCCTTGCCGTTCAGGTCAGCCGACGCACGGTTGTACATCACGCGGCGGTTGAGCGGCCAGCTCCATGACCAGTTGGGATAGAAACCCATACCGGTCGGATCGTTCGTGTGCGGGTCTTGTATGCCCTGACGTCGCTTCATCAGGTTCCCGGTGTCTAGATAGCTGCCGGTGTAGATCCAGTCACCAGTGGTGGTGGTGCCGTCGTCTTTCAGGTTGGCGAAAGTGGTCATCTGCTTGCCAGTGCTGAGGTCCTTGCCGTTGATCTCTTTGGCGATCTCGTCCAGGTCGGGCTTCAGCGGGTCCTTGTAGTCGAAGGTCAGGCTCATGATGGGGTCGGGGAACTTGCCGCCCTGGGTCTTGTAGAGGGTCTTCACGCGCTGGAAGAGATCTGCCAGGATCCAGTGGTCGTGCCGCGCCTGGCCCTGGGGCGGCAGGACCTGGTCCTTCCATTGCGACCAGCGCCCGCTGTTGACGAACGAACCTTCCTTCTCGATCCAGTGGGTGGCCGGAAGCATGAAAACCTCTGTCTGCACCTGGCTCGCGTCGACGCCGGGCGCATGCCAGAACTCAGAGCTTGTGGTCGGAAGCGCGTCCATGATGACAAGCCATTTCAGCTTGGCCAACGCCTGCCGAACCTGGTTGCTGTCCGGGCCGATGCTGGCTGCGGTCATGCCCGACAGCATCAGCCCCTCCATCTTGCCCTTGAGGGCCTGGTCGTAGATCGTCATCCACGACGCGTTGCCGGCAGGCTTGGGGACGAAGTTGAACGCGAACTCGTTATCCTTCTTCGCCGCGTCGCCGTACCAGGCCTTGAGCGTGCTGACCATGAACTTGCTGTAGTTAGTGCCGAAGAAGTTCCATGAGTTCTTGTCCGACTTCTTCGGAGCGCTCTGCGCGACGTAATCGGCGATCGTCTTCTGTCCTGGTGCCGGGATCTTGAGGTAGCCCGGAAGGATCTCCCACGAGATCGCATGGTCTGTGTTGCCCTGGATGTTGGCGTGGCCACGCTCGGCATTCATCCCGCCGCCTGGGCGACCCATGTTGCCAAGCAGAAGCTGCAGCACGGCGCCCGAGCGGATGAGCTGACCGCCGGTCGTGTGGTGCGTCAGGCCGACCGCGTAGACGATGGTCATCACCTTGTCGGGCTTGCCCATCTGGCCAACCATGTCGGCGACCTTATTGAAGTCGGCAACCGGGATCCCCGTGATGCTCGAGACCATCTCTGGCGTGTAGCGCGCGTAGTGCGCCTTCATCAGCTGGAAGACGGAGCGTGGATTCTGGAGGGTCATGTCTCGATTGGCAAAAGTCGTCGCGGGGTCGGTGTCGTAGCTCCAGGAGGCGATGTTGTAGCTCCGCGCCGAGGCGCTGTAGCCCGAGAAGAGACCGTCGGTGAACGCGTAGCCGTCCTTGACGAGGAACGATGCGTTCGTGTAGTTGCGCACGTACTCGTCGTGGAACAGGTTGTTCTGCAGCACGTGATTGATCAGTCCGCCGAAGTACGCGACGTCACTTCCGGTCCGGATGCGCAAGTACATGTCGGCGACCGCTGACGTCCGGGTGAACCGGGGATCGGCGTGGATGATCTTGGCGCCGCGGTCGAGCTTCGCCCGCATGAACCACTGGAAGCCGACCGGGTGCGCCTCAGCCGGGTTGGCGCCGTTGATCAGGATGAGGTCGGCGTTCTTGATGTCGCGCCAGTGGTTCGTCATGGCTCCCCTCCCGAACGTGGCGGCCAAACTGACCACCGTGGGGCCGTGTCAAACCCTGGCCTGCTGCTCTAGATGAACCAGTCCCAGGCTTCGCATCAGCTTGGTGGCGAAGTAGCCCTCCTCCGAGCTGAACGCCGCGCCTCCCGCGAAGGCGATGCCTTCGGTGCGGTTGACCGTGTTGCCGTTGCCGTCCGTGGTTACGAAGGTGGCGTCGCGAGACGACTTCACGTTCTGAGCGATCTTGTCGAGCACGAAGTCCCATGAAACGCTCTTCCACCCGGTCGCACCGGGGGCCCTGTACTGCGGCGACTCGACCCGCCGCGGGGAAACCGCCAGCTGCATCGCCGTCGCGCCCTTGGGGCAGAGGCGGCCCTCGTTGACCGGGCTGTCAGGGTCGCCTTCGATCTGCAGCAGCTGGACTGAGCCGTCACTTTTCTGCCGCGTGTAGGCGACCAAGGAGCAGCCGACCGCGCAGTACGGACAGACCGAGTGGAGCTCCTTCGCACCGGCGATCCTCAGCTGTTGCTTCACCTTGGTCGACTCGGCCAAAGCGACGTCGAAACCCAGGCCCGCCGCAGCAAGCGCACTAGCGCCTGCGGCGCCAACCTTCAGAAAGTCCCGACGTGTGACTGTCGGCAAACTCATCCCCGAGCGACTCGAAGCTAGCTTAGGCCCTTCAGGCTGTCAAGTTTTCAGCCCGTTGACATCAGCAGGTCACTGCGGTCTTCTGGCTCAGGATTGCGCAGAAGATCGATCAACCGCGGATCCCAGGCGACGGTGACGCCGGTGACGCCGGCGGCCTCCTGCTCGCGCATGACGGACGCCCACGAATCGCGGTCGGCCGGCATGGCAATTGTCACCCAGGCTTCGTCCGCCGGAAGTTCGAGCACCGTTCGACCGCGGCTCAACCGCTCCAGGATTGCGGCCGATTTGGGCGTGGCGAGCAAGAGCTTGATGCGGCTGGTGACCGCCGCGATGGCGCCCATCAAGACTCGCTGCTCGTCGCTCTCCGCGTCCAACCCGACCATTTCCGCGCCCGCCGCCTCCAGCGCCCGCACGTCCGCCAGGAACTCGCCGGCATCGCCGATCTCGGCCGGCATCATCACCGCGACCTTGACCACGCTGTAAATCTAGCGCGTGCTCCTGACTCTGCCGAGGTTCTGGATCGATTCGCGGAACGACTTCGCAAATCCCGCCACGCCCTCGTCCTCCAGCTCCTGGGTGATCGCGGCCAGGTCGATTCCGTTCATGGCCAGCTGGTCGAGCAAGCGCCGTGCGCCATCGACCTCTCTGTGGAGGCTGAGCGCCGCGCGCCCGTGCTCGGCAAAGGCCTCCAGCGTCGAGGGGGGCATGGTGTTCACGGTCGCCGGCCCGATCAATTCCTCGACGTACATCGTGTCGCGGTAGCGCGGATTTTTGGTCGAGGTGCTGGCCCACAGGCAGCGCTGGACCGACGCGCCCGCCTCCCTCAACCGGTCCCACCGGGGGCCGGAGTGGAGCTGGCCGAACATCTCATAGGCCAACTTGGAGTTTGCGATTGCGGCGCGACCGAGCAGACCGTCCAGCTCGCGCCTCCGCGCCTGATCCGCCCCCTGCATCTTCTTCGTCAGCTGCTCGTCGACCTTGGTGTCCACCCGGCTGACGAAAAAGCTCGCCACGCTGTGGACGCGACCGAGATCGCCGCCCTTTCGCGAGAACTCCTCCAGGCCGGCGAGATAAGCCTCGACCACCTTGACGTAGCGCTCAACCGCAAAGATCAACGTGACGTTGATGTTCGCGCCCTCCGCGATCATCGCCTGAATCGCAGGCAAGCCTGCCGGCGTCGCCGGGATTTTGACCATCACGTTCGGCCGCGCGCATCGGCGCTGCAGGTCGCGAGCCGCCGCGATCGTGCGGTCGGTGTCCCCGGCGATCTCCGGCGACACCTCGATGCTCACAAAGCCATCGCCGCCACGCTCCATGTCGAACACCGGACGAAAGACGTCAGCCGCAGCCTGTACGTCCTCGATGAGCAGGTCCCAGACCATCGATTCGGGATCCTGGCCGCGGTCGAGCCGCGTGGCCGCGTCATCGGCATAAGCGTCCGAAGTCTCAAGCGCCTTGGCGAAGATGGTCGGGTTGGCTGTGACGCCGCTGACGCCGGCGTCGCGGTAGCGGGCGAGCTGCCCAGATCGGATCATGCCGCGGTCGATCTGGTCGAGCCAGACGCTCTGGCCCAATCGCTTCAGCTCGGCGATCGGATTGTTTTTTTCCATGGTCTCCCCCTAACCATGAAACGTCGCCAGGCCCCCCTTTACTCCCGCATACTCGGGCGATGACCGATCGCGAAGCGACCAATGCGATTCAAGATCTCATGCCACTAGCGGCGACGCTGGGCATCCGCGCCGACGCCTACGGTTCGGAGGTGGTTGTGATGTCGATGGACTGGTCGCCGTCTCTCTGCACCGCGAACGGAATCCTGCACGGCGGAGCGATCATGGCGCTCGCGGATTCGGCGGGAGGTGCGTGCGCGATGCTCAACCTGCCGGCAGACGCCTCCGGCACCTCCACGATCGAGTCCAAGACCAACTTCCTGGGCGCTGTGCGCAGTGGAGTGGTGACGGCGACGTCGACGCCGCTGCACCGCGGCGGCACGACCATCGTCGTGGAGACCACCGTGCGCGACTCGAGCGGCAAGCTCGTGGCTAAGGTGACGCAGACGCAGCTGGTGCTGCGTTAGCGCTGTTCGGCGGCCACCACTTTGGCGCGCAGCTCGTGCTTTAACTCAGACGAATCGAGCGATGCACTGAGGTGGCCGGCGACCACCTTCTTCAGCCGTTCCGGGAGCATGCGCTCAAAAGTTGCCCGCGCCTCGTCGGGGCCGGCCACGTACATCTGCATGTACGCGCCGGTGCTCATCTCGCGCTCCACGGTCTTGACCGCGCTCTCGAGGTTGGCCTTCGCCTTGTTCTCCGCCTTGCGCTGATTGCTCGCCGCCGACGTGCCCCCGGCACGAGAGTGGCGAACCTCGGCGCCGTTCATGTTCTGCAGCGGAATGATCTCGTCGAGGATGGCGCCGAAAGTCTTCGCGTGCTCTTTGTCGACCACCGCGATCAGTGCGGGCGGGTAGTGCTCGAGCTGCCGCAGCATCGGCGCCAGCAGCAGCTCACCGACCTCGAGCCTCTCGTCGGTCACGTCGCGCAGCTTGATCAGCTCGAGCACACCGTGCGGCTCGTCGGCGAAACCGGCGAACGCGGGACAACCCGCGGGCCGCACCACGGCGACGTGATGGCGCAGGCGGCGCAGCTCGTACTCCATCAGCTCCTGATCTTTGGCGCTGAGCCGGTTGATGTAGCGATGCATCAGGTCTCGGAACTCGATGTCATAAAAGCGAGCGTCGTAACCCTCTGCTCGTGCGGGCAGGTAGATGCTCACTGCGCGGTTTGACGCCCGACGCAATCGCGGTGCCAGGACGAAAAGGGCTATGCGCGGGCTGTAGTTCGTCATCTCACAATCTTGACGGCTCGCCGGTACAGTGAAAAGGAGCGTGTTCGAAGACGAGACCCCGATCGCCTGGACCGCGATGCCACGCCATGCGCCGGTGGTGGGCGCTGACGGCTCCGAGATCGGCACCGCGGAATCGGTCCTGGGGGACCAGAACGAGGACATCTTTCACGGCCTCGTCGTGCGGCGGCACGACGGCCGGCTGGTCGAAGTCACGGCCGCCCGGGTGAAGAAGATGACCGCGCACCACGTCCTGACCGACCTGGACCCGGCCGAGGCCGCTGCCCTGACCCCCTACCACCGGCGCTGAGAGGCCGGAAGACCGGGACTTTTCCGTCCTTATCTCTGTACCTGGAGGGGACCAGCCTCAGCGGCCGGTACGGGGCGCATAGTTAACGCCTCCCGGATTACGATTTGCTGCCCCGGATCGTTGTAGAGGTTTGAATGACAGGCTGCGGCCGGCGTTTTGCTGTCAGGGCTGGCGTGGCCTGCTTCGCGGCCGCGCTCGGGCTGGGCGCTACGGCCGTCGCCTCCGAGGCGGCTGCTAACCCCCTCCAGATAACAGTCCACGTGGGCTACCACGACACGGTAAAGCTCGGCGAGTGGATGCCGGTTGCCATCGACGTCACCAACCACGGCGCGGAAGTGGACGGGACGCTGGAGATCCAGGCTTCCAACTCGTTCGGCGGTAAGGGAGGGCCGCCAGGGGGGTCGGCCGTGTACCAGCTGCCGCTCAGCCTGGCTTCCGGCGCGACCAAGCACTTGCGGACCTTCTTGTCTGAAGACTATCCCGGGACGGTCGACGCGAGGATCATCGCGCAGGGACGCGTGCTCGCGTCGCAGCAGACGAACATCACCAACACCGTTTCCGGCCTGCTCGTCGGCGTGGTCTCGGACCAGCCCTCCGCCCTCGACGCCATCGCAACCGTCCATCCCGGGGGCGTCGCTCCAAGCGTCATTCACCTGGCTGCCGCGGACGTGCCGGAATCCGGCCTCGTCCTCCGGGCTTTTGACGTGCTCGCCATCGACGACTTCTCCAGCGACACGCTGACCGACGGCCAGAGGAACGCGATCGTCGATTACGTGATGCAGGGCGGCTCGCTGCTCCTCGGCACGGGCGGCTCGTGGCACAAGACGCTGGCCGGGCTGCCGAGCGCGATCATCCCGATGCAGGCCACCGCGTCGGTGGTCTTGACGAACGCCACGGCGCTTGGCGATGCCGCAAATGTCGAGATTGCGATGGGTACGGTCAGCCCCCGCGCGACCGCATGGCTGGCCGAAGGCGGCCACCCACTTCTGATCGAGCAGCCTACTGGCGCCGGTCTGGTCGCGATGGCGACCTTCGACTGGGCGCAGGGTTCGGTTTCGACGTCGAGCGCGGCCACCGCGCTGCTGCGCCAGGTCGTGATCCGGTCGACGTACGGCAGCGCCAACAGCTCCGCCATAAGCAACCTCTCGCTCGGCAAGGGCATGCCCACAAACTCGGTGGCGACGCGAGGCGGTTCGCTGTCTCAGTCCCTGGGAAACATGCCGGCGCTGGACCTGCCGGCATGGTGGTTGATCGGCGCGCTGGTGCTCACTTATGTTCTGCTCGTCGGCCCGGTCAACTACTTCGTCCTGCGCCGGTTGAAGCGGCGGGCGCTCGCGTGGGTCACGGTGCCGACCATCGCGTTGATCGCTTCCGGCGGGGCTTACGGCTCGAGCCTGATCACCAAAGGCACCTCGGTCCTGGCCAACGAGATCTCCATCGTGCACGTCCAGCAGGGTTGGGACCGCGCCTACAACGAGGATTACACGGGGATTCTGGCGCCGGCGCGTGGCGATTACGACGTCGCGCTCGCAGGACGCCAGGCCATGATCAGCCCGATCTACTACTACTCGGGCAACGTGGGCGATCCGAACCTCGGCGCGATGCGCGTCAACACGTCGAGCGACGGCATAACGCTTCCGAACATGAGCGCGTTCACGCTCCGCGGATTTGCGACGGAGGGGATCACCGCGGCCCCTCAGATCATCGGACAGGTGCAGCTCACCGGCGGCAAATTCAAAGGCACGATCAAGAACGTGTCGGCCCTGACTTTCACCGACGGCGTCGTGTTCACCGGCAACACGTATCAGAAGCTCGGTGCGCTGGCGCCAAACGGCACCGCCTCGTTCAGCCTTCAGCCTTCGACGAGCACGAGCTTCAACGGACAACCTGTCTTCATGCAGGTGTATCCGAACAACATGAGCTGCTGTGGGGCCCCGCCCAACCAGTCCACCGACGCGGAGCGCCAGGCGGAAACCAGGACCGCGATGCTGTCGACGCTGCCCATCAACAACTTCACCGGCATCCCGCTTTCAGGATCGCCGATGGTGGTGCTGTGGACGAAGCAACCCTTCCAGCAGATCACGGTCAACGGCGGTCATCCGCGGACGTACGTCGAGAGCGCGATCGTGCTGAACCTCCCGGTAACTCAGATCGGCGCCGGGGCGATGCCTTCAGGTGTCGTCAGCGGCCGCATCATCGACGTCGACGCCAACCTCACCCAGGCCGGGCCGCCGGGCCTCGTGCTGGCTGATTCAGGTTCGGTGACCTACTCCTTCTCGCCGGCACTCGCCCCGGTTGCGCACCTGACCAACATCTCCATCACAAACACCAATCCGTACGGCGCCAAGTTCGCGGGCCCGAATGGCAGCGGTACGGTGAAAGGCGAGGCGTGGAATTGGACCACGTCGAGCTGGATCGCAGTCAATTACCAGGACAACGGATCGACGTCGATTCCCGATTCCGCGGTGAACCCCTCAACCGGCGAGGTCAGGGTGAGGCTGAGCTCAAGCGGCCAGTTCGCCTCCGGATTCCTGTCCATCTCAGGCGACGTCAAATGATCGCGGTCGAAGACCTGACCAAGATCTACGGAAACCGGGCCGCGCTCGACCGGGTGTCGTTCGAGGTGCCGGAGCGCGAGATCTTCGGGTTCGTGGGGCCCAACGGCGCGGGCAAGACGACGACGCTGCGCATTCTCGCCGCGCTCCTGCAGCCCACCGGAGGCAAGGCGTTCATCGACGGATCGGACGTCACCAAGGATCGCGAGAAAGTGCACACCCGGATCGGATACATGCCGGACTTCTTCGGGGTCTACGACCAGCTGACCGTGGCTGAGTATCTTGACTTCTACGCCGCGTGCTACCGCCAGCCGAAACAACGGCGCCGCAAGATCGTGGACGACCTCCTTGCCCTGGTCGGAATGACCGAACGAAAAAATCAGCAGGTGGACAGCCTGTCGCGCGGTCTCAAGCAGCGCGTTTGCCTCGCCCGCGCGCTCGTGCACGACCCAGCCGTCCTGTTGCTCGACGAGCCGGCCTCCGGCCTCGACCCGAGAGCGCGGGTGGAGCTGCGCGAGATCCTGCGCGAGCTCCAGGGCATGGGCAAGACGATCATCATCTCGAGCCACATCCTTCCCGAGCTGACCGAGCTTTGCTCGATGATCGGCATCATCGACCACGGCCGAATGCGCGCTACGGGACCTGTTCACGACGTGATCGCTCGGCTCACGAGCGGTCGCAGGCTGCACATCAGGGTCCTGGACGAAAAGGACGCGGCTCTCGAGATCCTCACGCCGCTGCCGTCCATCCGGCACGTCGAAGCGGTCAACGGGACGATCGAAGCCGAATACGACGGCGATGAGCAGACCGCGTCGGACATCCTGCTCGCGCTGACCCAGGCCGGAATCAGGGTTTCCAGCTTCGCCCCCGCCGACGGGGGCCTGGAAGATGCATTCATGAAGGCCACGTCGGAGGATGTCGGATGAACACCGCGACGCGCGCCCTATGGAACCCGATCGTGGCGAAGGAATACAGGACGCGCATGCGCACCTGGCGGTCGCCGCTGGCGATCACGATCTACATCGTCCTGCTTGGCGGAATCGGCTGGGCGGTGTTCGCGGCACTGATCGTCACCACAGGGTTCGGTCAGGGTCCCGGCATCCTCGGCCAGGAGCTGTTCACGTTCTTGATCCTCTTCCAGGTCGCCCTTCTCGCCTTCATCACGCCGGCGCTGACGGCGGGCGCGATCAGCGGAGAGCGCGAGCGCCAAACCCTCGACCTTCTATTCGTCACACCCATCGCACCGTTTTCGATCATCTGGGGCAAGCTCCTCGCTTCGATGTCGTTTGTCGCGTTGCTGCTGATCATCTCGGTGCCGATCTTCAGCCTGGTATTCCTCTTCGGTGGCGTCGACCTCTACCAGATCGTTTCAGCATTCCTGGTCACGGCCGTGACCGCCATGACGCTGGGCTTCGTCGGCGTCGCCTTCTCCACCGTCATGCGGCGCACGCTCGCCGCGACCGTGGCCTCGTATGGCGCCGCGTTCGTGCTGCTGGCAGGCACCCTGCTTTGGGGAGCTGTCTTTCCGACCGAGGTCGACGCCAGCGTCACGACCCTGCCGGCCCCGCCCGCGATCACGCTGGTCAGCCCGGTCATTCCCCTGCTCACCATCGCCACCAACGTGCCAGTGACCGGCTACGGCGTCCGCTACAAGAACGTGAACCCAAACGGCGGCCCGGGCATCCTGAACTCGAGCGGTGGTGGAGCCCAGTACTGCATGGCCAGCCCCAACGGCGGTGTCATGTGTCAGTCGGGCGTTGCCACCAAGCCAGGGTTCTTGCAGTCCGGTTCGGCGACGGCGATACAGACCGGGCTATTCCAGGGATGGCAGTACTGGCAGGCGAACGTCGTTATGCAGCTCGTGATCAGCCTGGCGGCGTTGCTTTTCAGCGCGCTCATGCTCCCGCCCGTACGCAGGTTCCACTTCCGCGGTCGGCGTGCGCCGGCGCCGCAGGCAGCATGAGCTCGCTGGAAACCGTCGTCCGGGAGCTGCGCTGGTCGGCGGCACGATCGAGCGCGGTCCGTTACCTGCTCCATGCCCTGCTCGCCGGCATCGGATGGGTCTTTATGGTCGTCGTCGCGGCCAGGCTGGTGCCCATCGAGCAGGTATGGCGGATCGCGGCGTACGGCGTACCTGTGGCATTTCTCGGTGTCGCCGTGGTCTGGGTGGCTGCGCGACCGCGACCAATGCGCCTGATGCGCACTGCCGACCTACGCCTGGGACTCAAGGAGCGGCTCTCGACCGCCTGGGAGCGGCGCCTCGCCGGGGGGCCCCTCGACGCCGCGCTGCGCCGCGACGCGTTGGAGCACGCAGCCCGGGCCAGGCTCGCGGCCGCCTACCCGTTCGGAATGAGGCGCGGCGAGGCATTGCTCGCCGCCGCCCTGGCAATCGCCGCAATCGGTCTCGTCCTCCTCCCCAACCCGATGGACCAGGTGCTGGCCCAACGGCGAGCGGACCATTCCGCGCAAACCCACGCGGCGGCCACCATCGCGGCGGCCCAGAAGAAGCTTGCGGCGGCCCCGAGCCCTGCGCCCGTTGACCCACAGGTGCAGAAGATCCTCCAGGACACGCAGGCGAAGGTCGCCGCCGCCCCCGATCCTCGCGCCGCCCTGCAGAACATCACACCGTCGGAGCAGCAGCTGCTCCAGCTGTCAGACCCGCAAACGCCGGCCCGCGTGAGCAGCGCGCAGAACCTGGCCAACAGCCTCGCCTCGACCACGGCCGGGCGTGCGGCGAGCCAGGCGATCAACGCCAGCCCCGCCAAAGGCGCGCAGGCGCTGCGCACGATCGCCTCCCAGGTCCAGAGCCTCACCCCGCAGGAAAAAGCGGAGCTTGCCAAGGCGCTGGCTCAAGCCGCGCAACAGTCCCAGGACCCTGCCATGGCGGCCTCGCTTCAGCAAGCCTCCTCGGCCATCGCAGGCGGCGATGCCGCCGCGGCGGCGGCCGCGCTGAACAACGTGGCCTCTCAGCTCGACTCCCTCCAGCAACAGGAGAACAACGACCAGGAGATCGCGGCGGCGATCAACGGGCTGGAGGCTGCGCGCCAGCAGCTGGCCGCCCAGGCTGACCGAGACGCCGGGCAAGCGTCGGCATCCGCCTCACCTGGCGCGAGCTCAGGGTCAGGCGGCGCCCAGGCGAGTGGCGCCGGAAGCGGGAACGGCAATAACAGCGGAAGTGGCAATGGTAGCAACGGCAGCGGTGGCAACGGTAGCGGTGGCAGCGGCAGTGGCGGGACCGGCAGTGGCGGGACCGGCGGCCAGGGCAGCAGTGGCTCAGGCGCCGGCCAGGGCTCGAGCGCCCAGAGCACCGAGCGCGTCTACGTGCCGGCGCCGGCCTCCTCGAGCCAACCCGACACCGAGCCGCCGCCGCTGGGGCCGGGCCAGGATGTGCAACTGACCCCATACACCCAGGTGATCCAGGCCTACCAGCAAACAGCCCTCGACGCCGCGGACCAGAGCTTGATCCCGGGCAGCGAGCAGGACCTGATCCGGGCTTATTTCTCGAGCCTCGGCGA
>Ga0209160_1000388_pt1 | contig 35242 bp, 36 predicted proteins | sample GraSoiAngelo_153_FD_186167 | JGI IMG/M metagenome (GOLD analysis project Ga0209160, IMG submission 186167) | Grasslands soil microbial communities from the Angelo Coastal Reserve, California, USA - 14_1009_12_40cm (SPAdes) (version 2) | ecosystem: Environmental > Terrestrial > Soil > Grasslands ...
GACCGTGCCCGGCGTCATTCCGCCGCCACGACGACCCGAGGCTTGAGCAGGTCGCCTACACGCTCCGACACCGCGATGAGCTGACCGGCGGCGAACAGTGCCACCCTTCCCTCTTCCCCCTTCCCCGCGAGCACCGGGCGGCCGTGACGAACGGCAGCCTGCCCCGCTTCGTCCAGATCCCGTCTCGGCAGCTCCGCCACCAGCACCGCCGGGTCACGCAACGCCGCGGGCGTCACGACCTGGGGCGCCACCGCGTCCGCGAGCTGAAACGGGCCGACCCGCGTGCGGGTGAGCGCGGCGAGGTGCGCCCCGCAGCCCAGGGCTTCTCCCACGTCGCGCGCCAGGCTCCGCAAGTAGGTGCCGGCGCTCACCGTGGCGCGGAAGCGCACGTCGGGCGGCGCGAGATCAGTCAGCTCGAGCTCCGGGAGCTCGACCGCCCGGGGCGCGAGCGTCACGGGCTCACCGCGGCGCGCCCGGCGGTAGGCACGCTCGCCCGCGAGCTTCACCGCGGAATAGGCGGGCGGGCGCTGCGCGTAGCCGCCCCGGAACCGCGCCAGCGCCTCCGTGATACGCGCGCGATCGAATCCGCGCCAGGCATCGGACACGGCGACCGGCGCGCCGGTCGCGTCATCCGTGGTCGTCACCGCGCCCAGCCGGATCACGCCCTCGTACGACTTGGTCCACGCGGCGGCGCAGCTCGCGAGCCGCGTCGCCCGCCCCACCAGGATCACGAGCAGCCCCGCGGCGAACGGGTCGAGTGTGCCGAGATGGCCGACCCGGCGCGTCCCGAGGGCGCGGCGCACCTGCGCCACCACGTCGTGCGAGGTGGGTCCCGCCGGCTTCGCGACGAGCGCCACGCCGCCGATCAGTCTCCGTCCTCCTTGAGCTCGCGCAGCATGCGGTCGATCCGCTGGGCGTGCTCGAGGCCGCGGTCCAGCTCGAAACGCAGCTCGGGGGTCACCCGAAGCGACAGCTCGCGGGCGAGCTGACCGCGCAGGAAACGCGCGGCACTCTCCAGCCCCGCGAGCGATTTGGCCTTCTCGTCCTCGCCGCCCATGACGCTCACCCGCACCACCGCGTGCGCGAGGTCACCGGAGACCTGGACGCCCGTCACGGTGACGAAGCCGACGCGCGGGTCACGCACGTTGCCCGTGAGGAAGGCCGCGACGGTCTGGCGGATGGCTTCGGCCACGCGCTCGGGACGGTGGCTCGGTCGTTGCCTCATGTCAGAAAAAGCTGGTCGCCGTATCCACGATGCGGGCGCCGTCGGCGCCCTCCACGAGACGGTCGGCCTCGCGCAGCACGCGCTCGGCGTGCCCGCGGTCGGTCGACACCACACACACAGTGAGCTCGGCGCGCTGCCACAGATCGTGGTGGGCCGTCTCCGCCGCCGACACGTTGAACCGATTGTGCAAGCGGTCCTTGAGGCTCTTCAGCACGTGGCGCTTGTCCTTGAGCGACTGGCACGCCGCGAGGTGCAGCTCCCAGGTCATGACCGCGACCACCACGGCTCAGGCGCCCTTGGCCGCGCTCCCGACGTCGAGCGAGCGGGCCACCTCTTCGATGCGGTAGGCCTCGATCAGATCGCCGACCTTCACGTCGTTGAAGTTCTCGATGCCGATGCCGCACTCGAAGCTCTCGCGCACCTCGCGCACGTCGTCCTTGAAGCGCTTGAGCGACGCGATCCCCCCCTCGTACACCTCCACGCCGTCGCGGATCACGCGCACCCGCGCCGTGCGGGGGATCACGCCCGACCGCACGAAGCAGCCGGCGATGGTGCCGACCTTGGCGATCTTGAACGTCTGCCGCACCTCCGCCTCGCCCAGCACGACTTCCTTCTTCTCCGGCGCGAGCAGGCCTTCCATCGCCGCGCGCACCTCTTCCACCGCCTCGTAGATGATGCGGTAGGTGCGGATCTCCACCTTCTCGCGCTCCGCGGAGGCGCGGGCGTTGGAGTCGGGCCGCACGTGGAAGCCGACGATGATGGCGTTGGACGCCTTGGCGAGCAGCACGTCCGAGTCGGTAATCGCCCCCACGCCGCGGTGCACGATCTCGACCTTCACCTCGGGCGTGGAGAGCTGACCCAGCGCGTCGGCGAGCGCTTCGGCGGGGCCGCCCTCGTCGGCCTTGATGATGATGCGCAGCGCGGCCGCCCCCCCCGCGGCCCGCTCGGCCATGAAATCCTCGAGCGTCTTGACGCGGCCCGAGCGGCGGTGCTGCGCCTCGCGCTCCAGGCGCTGGCGCTTCTGCGCGATCTCGCGCGCCGCTCCCGCGTCGGCCATCACGCTGAAGGTGTCGCCCGCCTCGGGCACGCCTTCGAAGCCGAGAATCTGCACGGGAGTCGACGGGCCGGCCTCGCTCACCGTCTCGCCGCGCTCGTTGTACATGGCGCGCACCCGCCCCGAGAACTGGCCGCAGATGAAGTCGTCCCCGACCCGGAGCGTGCCGTTTTGCACGAGGATGGTGGCCACCGGGCCCTTGCCGGGGTCGAGGGTCGCCTCGAGCACCGTCCCGTGGGCGCGCCGGTCGGGGTTCGCCTTGAGGTCCAGCAGCTCGGCCTGCAGCAGGATCTGGTCGAGCAGCACGTCCACGTTCTGGCCGGTCTTCGCGGAAATCGGCGTGGCGAGCGTGGTGCCGCCGAACTCCTCCAGCACGACCTGGTGGGACAGCAGATCCTGCTTCACCTTCTGCACGTTGGCGGCGGGCAGATCGATCTTGTTGATCGCGACGACCAGAGGCACGCCGGCGTTCTTGGCGTGGGAGATCGCCTCGACCGTCTGCGGCATGATCGCGTCGTCGGCCGCCACCACGAGCACCACGATGTCGGTCACCTGGGCGCCGCGGGCGCGCATGGCGGTGAACGCCTCGTGGCCCGGCGTGTCGAGGAAGGTGATCGACCGGCCGTCCTTGAGCGTCACCTGGTACGCGCCGATGTGCTGCGTGATGCCACCCGCCTCACCGGCCACGACGTTGGTCTTGCGGACGTAGTCGAGCAGCGACGTCTTGCCGTGATCGACGTGGCCCATCACGGTCACGACCGGGGGGCGCGGCTTGAGCGTCGCCTGTGCGTCGTCGGGGGCCTGTTCACCTTCGCCCACGACGTACTCCTCTTCCCGCACCGCCTGGAAGTTGAAGGCCGACGCGATCAGCTCGATCATGTCGAAGTCGAGCCGCTGGTTGATCGTCACCATCTGCCCGAGCTCCTTGAAGGTGAAGGCGACGATCTCCTTGGCCGGCACCTTGAGGATGTTGGCGAGCTCGGAGACCGTGATGAACTCGGTCACCCGGACCAGCGTCTTCTCACGCTCCTTCTCATCGCGCCGCTTCTGCTCCTCCAGGTCGCGGAAGCTCGGGCCTTCCTCCCGCCGATGCACGCCCTTGCGGCCGACCGGGCTTTTGATGGACGCGAGGGTGCGGGAGATGTTCTGCGCGACGGCCTCCTGATCCACGAGCGACTTCTTCCCTTTCTTGCGCTTCTTCCCCTTTTCGCGGCGGCGCTCCTCGAGCGGAATGGCCCCCGGGGCGGCGGAGGCGACGGGCCGCGGGTGGGAGGGGGGAGGCACGGGACTGCCGGGCGTGGCGCTCGCGACCGGCTTGGGGCGCACCGGCGTCGGGATCAGCGGCCGCGGAGGGGCGGCGAGCGGGGGCAAGGCTGCGGCCGTGGCGACGAACGGGGTGGCCGACGCCGCTTCCGCCGCGGCGTCCGCCGCGACGGGGAGGTCTTTGAACAACGCGGCGGCGCGCTCCTCGAGCGACGGCTTTTCCTCGTCGTCGGCCTTGGCCGCTTCGAGCGCCTCGCGCGCTTTGAGCTCGCGCTCCGCTTCGACCGCGGCCTCGGCCTGCGCCTCCGCCTCGGCCGCGGCCACCTCGGCGGCCGTGCGGCGCCGGCGCTTGGGACGCGCTTCGGGCGCGACGGCGACGGGCTCCGCCGCCTTGACGGTGCGGCGCCGCTTCGGCGCCGCCGGCGCCTCCTTCAGCTTGCGCTTCTCGCGCTCCCAGCGCGCGCGCATCAGCGCCACCTGCTCGGGCTTGAGCGGCGAGAGATGGCTGCGCACGAAGATGTCCAGCTCCTTGAGCATGCCCATCAGCTGCTCGGAGGAGATCCCGAATTCCGCTGCCAAGTCGTGAATCCGCGTCGTCGTCACCTCAGTCCTCCACCGCCACGAGGCCGCTCGCCAGCCCGGCATCTCTCACCCCGACCGCCTGCAACGGCGGTCGGCCGAGACCGGCGCCCAGCTCCAGCGCGACCGGCCCGTGCACGATCGGTACCCCGCGCGCGCGCGCGAGGCGCTCCACCTTGTCGCGCGTGCGCGGGCTCGCGTCCGCCGCGAGCACCACGCACGACAGCCCGTCTTGCTGCAGCTTCGCCCGCACGCCGGTCACGCCGAGCACCACGCCTCCGGCGCGGACCCCGAGCCCGAGCAGCCGGACGATCCGGTCGCTCATGCCGCCGGCGGGGGCGCTGCCGGGTCGGCCCCCGCTCCGCTCGGCGCCGTGTCCTCCCCTTCGTCCTCGCCGCTGTCTTCGGTCATCTCGTTCAGGAACGCCATGAGCTTGTCGGCGAGCTCCGGGGTCATCCCCGCGATCTTGTCCACGTCCTCGCGCTCCAGATCGAGGATGTCCTGCAGCGTCTTGTGGCCGGCCTGCGCGAGCACGTCCACGAGCTCGACCGGCAGGCCCTTGAGCTCGCGCAGGGCGACTTTGGTGGCGGCGTCCTCCTCGGGCGGCAGGGGCGCGAACAGCGGGCCTTCCCCGCCCCGCTCCAGCCACTCACGGCTCGAGTACAGGTCGATCTTCCAGCCGGTGAGCTCGGAGGCGAGGCGGACGTTCTGCCCGTTGCGGCCGATCGCGAGCGACAGCTGATCCTCGTCCACGATCGCTTGAATGGTCTTGGAGTCCGGATCGGAGAACACCCGCGCCACCCGCGCCGGCGCGAGCGACAACTTGGCGAAGCGCTCGGGATCGGGAGACCACGGAACGATGTCGATGCGCTCGCCGTTGAGCTCGTTCACGACCGCCTGCACCCGCGAGCCCTTGAGGCCGACGCACGCCCCCACCGGGTCGATCGAGTCATCGCGCGAAGAGACGGCGATCTTGGTGCGGCTCCCGGCCTCGCGGGCGGTAGCGCGGATCTCGACGATGCTCTGCTGGATCTCGGGCACCTCGAGCTTGAACAGCGCTTTCACGAACAAGGGATCGGCGCGCGACAGGATCAGGCGCGGGCCCTTGGGCGTCTCCTCGATGCGCTTGAGCACGGCGCGGATCGTATCGCCCTGATGGAAGTGCTCGCGGTGGTTCTGATCGCGGTAGGGGATGATCGCTTCGGCCTCGCGGAACTTGGCGAGCATGACGACGATCTTGCCGCGCTCGATCTGCTGCACCTCGCCCGAGAGCAGCTCGCCCACCTTGTCCGTGAACTCCTCCCGGATGCGCGCGCGCTCGCCCTCCCGCACGCGCTGGATGATGCGCTGCTTCGCAGCCTGCACGGCGGTGCGGCCGAACGCCTCGAACGGCACCTCCTCTTCCAGTACGTCCCCCGGCTGGAAGTCCGGGTCCTCGAAGCGCGCCTCCTCGAGCGCCACCTGGGAGCCGGGGTCCTCGACGGTCTCGACCACGGTCCGCAGCACGACGATCCGGATGGTGCCCTTCAATTCGTCGATCCCGATCTCCGCCCGCACGTTGGGACCATAACGCTTCACCAACGCCGCGTGGAGACCATCCTTCAGCAAATCCAGCAGCTCCGCGCGCTCGAGCTGCTTCGTGCTCGTGAGCTCACGGATCGCGGAAACCACTTCACTCGTGCTGGTCATCATTCCGTCCTTTTCACCAATCCACCGCCAGGCGCGCATCCCGGATGCGGGCGAGCGGCACCGATCGCGGCGCCGCGCCCTGGGGCTCGAGAATCACCGTCGCCTCGTCGGGCACCGCCACGATCCGGGCGCGCACGCGGCCCAACCCCGCCACCGTTGCCTGGACCTCGCGGCCCACGAATCGCACCCAATGCTCGTGCCAGCGCAGCGGCCGCTGGAGGCCCGGGCTCGAGACCTCGAGGATGTAGCGGCGCCCCAGCGGCCCATCGGCGTCGAGCCACGCCTCGAGCGTCCGGCTCGCCGTGGCGCAGTCCTCCACCGTCACACGCCGCGGTGGCTCGCCAGGCGGCCATTCGATGCGCACTTGGACGAGCGGCCGATGCTGCGTGCCGCCGATGCGGAGGTCGGCCAGTTCGAGCCCCAGCGGCGCCAAGCGGACCCGAAACGACTCGACGAGACTGTCGGAGAGCATAAAAAAAAGCGCGGGCCCAACTCCGCCCGCTTCACCGGCCCGGAATCTAGCCGCCGGGCGGCGCGTGTCAAGCGAGCGGGACGCCGAGGTAAGCGACCATCCGGCCGTCGCGCCCGCCCGAGGCGCGGTGAGAAAAGAACTGCTCGCGGTCGTGCGCGCTGCACCACGGCGAGGTCGAGATCGCGGTGAGCCCGAGCGCGCGCGCCTGCTGCACCAGCACGCCGCGCAGGTCTAAGTGTCCGGGGGCGGCCTCCGGGTGCCCGCTGAACTGGGTCAGGACTTCAGAACCTACTTCATAACACTCACCGCAAATACCAACGCCACAATGCATTACAATGTCGCCCGTGCGCGCGCGCGCCTCCCGCGTCAAGCGCTCCACGCCCTGCTCCAGGATGCGCGCCGCAACGCCGCGCCACCCGGCGTGCAGCAGGGCGACGGCTCGCTGCTGCGGCACCGCAAGGTAGACGGGGACGCAATCCGCGACCGTGATGGTGAGGAGCAACCCGCGGGCAGCGGTCGCGTGGCCGTCGATGCCGTCGAGGACGAGCCAGCCGTCCGTCGCCTGGCGATGCCACTGCACCTGGGTGCCGTGCACCTGGTGCGACAGGATGAGCGCCGGGAAGGCGGAGCGGAACGCGGCGCGGAAGGCGCGCCACCGCGTCATCACCTGTCCCACGTTTTCCTCGCTCCACAGGCCGAGCGAGAAACCGCGGCCGCGGGGGGTGATGCCGGCGACGACGCCGTAGCGCTCGGCCCATTCGCGCAGCTCGAGGCGGGGCACGGCGGAGTCACCGACGGGAGATTCGCGAAGGACGGCAGGGGCGGCAGGGGCGGCAGGGAAATCAGTCACGCGCCACCCTCTTTGCCGCCTGTGCCGCTTCTGCCGCCCGTGCCGCCCTCCTCGATTCGCTCGATCTGCGCCCCCAGCGCCCGCAGCCGCTCGTCGATCCGCTCGTAGCCGCGCTCGATCTGTCCGATGTTGTGGATCACGGACCCGCCCTCGGCGCCAAGCGCCGCGACGAGCATCGCCATGCCGGCGCGAATGTCGGGGCTCTCGACCACGCCGCCGCGCAACGGAGACGGCCCCGCGATCACCGCGCGGTGCGGGTCGCACAGCACGATGCGCGCGCCCATCCCGATGAGCTTGTCCACGAAGAAGAGGCGCGATTCGAACAGCTTCTCGAACACGAGCAGCAACCCCTCGCACTGCGAGGCGACGACGATGGCGATGGACATGAGGTCGGCCGGGAAGGCCGGCCACGGGCCGTCCTCGAGCTTGGGGACGTGGCCGCCCAAGTCGGGGCGGATGCGGCGTTCTTGGCCGGCGTCGACGATGAGCCGCGTCCCATCGAGCCGCGGCCGCACGCCCAGCCGCTCGAACGCGAACAGCGTGGCGCGCAAGTCCTCGCTGCGCACGCCGTCGATCGTGACCGCGCCGTTCGTGGCGGCGGCGAGCCCGATGAACGAGCCGACCTCGATGTGATCGGGTCCCACCGTGAAGGGCGCGGCGCGCAGCGGCGCCCCGCCCTCCACGGTGAGCGTGTTGGTGCCCGCGCCCTCGATCCGCGCCCCTAGCCCCGAGAGAAAGCGCGCCAGGTCCTGGACGTGCGGCTCGCTGGCGGCGTTGCGGAGCACGGTGGTCCCCGGTGCCCCGACGGCGGCCATCAGGGCGTTCTCGGTCGCCGTGACGCTCGGCTCGTCGAGAAAGATGTCGGCGCCCGCGAGCTTCTTTGCCTCGAGCTGGTAGGTCGCGCCGACGGTGACCTGCGCCCCTAGACGCTCGAGCGCGAGGAAGTGCGTATCCACGCGCCGCCGCCCGATCACGTCGCCCCCGGGGGGCGGGAGCTGCACGCGGCCGAAGCGCGCCAGCATCGGCCCGGCCAAAAGAATCGAGGCGCGGATGCGGGCGCACAACGCCGGGTCGAGCTCGCGCGGCTCGGCGCGCGCGGCGTCGACCTCGACGCTGTTGGGCCCGGTCCAGCGCACCGCCGCGCCTAGATGCGCGAGCAGCTCGAGCATCGTCTCAACGTCACGGATGTGGGGCACGTTGTCGATCCGGCACAGCCCGTCGGCCACGAGCGTCGCCGCGAGGATGGGAAGAGCCGCGTTCTTGTTGCCCGCCGGGCGGATGGTGCCCTTGAGCGGGCGGCCGCCCGTGACCGCGAAGGACGGAGGCATGGGTGTGGCAAGCTATGCGGCGGCTTGCGCCGGCGTCAAGCGTTCGCGAACGTACGCGACGTGAACCTGAGTCCGGTTCTCGCGCTCGCGGGCCTCGCCGTCGTCGGGCTCCTCGCGGCGCGACTGCCGCGGCCGCGGTGGCGTCACCTCTCGGGCCTCGATGTGCTCCTCGCCGCGGGCGGCCCCGTGGTCCTCCTCGGGCTCGCGCTGGGACCAGGGATCGACTTGCTCGACCGGCCGGCGCTCCGCGGCTTCGCCCCGGTGACGGCGCTCGCCATCGGGTGGCTCGGCGCGACGCTCGGCGCCCGGTTCGAATGGCGCTATGTGCGGCGCATCCCTCCGGCCCAGTGGCGCCTCGCGCTGGTCTCCGCGACGGCGGCGCTCGCGGCCGTGGCGCTCGCGGCCCGGCTCGCCCTGCGGCTCGTCCCCGCTCTGGGCGCGGCCTGGGCCCCGCGCCTCCCGGCAATCCTCACGCTCGGCGCGATCGCCGCGGCCTCGGGGCCTGCCGTCGTGTCACTGGTGGCCCGCATCACCGGGGTGGGGCGTCGCGCGGCGCGCACGGCGGCGCGCTGGGCAACGCTCGAGACGGCGTACGCGGCCTTGCTGGTGACGATTCCGCTCGCCCTGCATCGCCCCCGCGCCCCCGGGTCGGGCTCGAGCCCCGCGCTTGACTGGCTATCGGCTATCGTATTCACCGCTGGGAGCGGCGCCCTCGCAGGGATGGTGTACGTTTCGCTGGCGCGCCTACGACCGGCGCGCGAGGACCTGAGCTTCGCGCTGCTTGCCACCCTGCTGTTCGGCGCGGGGGTCGGCTGGGCCGCCGATGTCTCGCCGTTCGTGGTGTGCGCCCTCGCCGCCGCCCTGATCGTGAACGTGGCCCCCGCCCCCAGGCGCCACGTCGCGCGGCAGCTGCTCGACCGCTGGCTACCGGCGGCCTGCGGCGTCGTGCTGCTCGTCGCGGGCGCGTCGCTCGCGCTGCCGAGCCGCTGGATTCTCGTTGCCGCGCCGCTCGCCGCGGTGGTGCGGATCGCCGCCCGTTGGGCCGCGGTGCGGTACGGGCGGGGCCCCTTGCAGCTCACCGCCCTTCCCGCCGACGCCGGGCTCGCGACGGCGGCGCAGGGCGGCGCGGCGGTCGCCCTGGGGCTCAACTTCGCCATCATGTACGGCAGCGGGGGCGTGCTCACCACGGTGGTGCTGGGAATCGCCCTGGCCCAGCTCGCCGCGCCACGCCTCCTGCGGGTCGCGCTCGGGCCGACCCCGGTGGCGTTGACACAAGCGCCGGCGCTCCCCGAGCTTAGTCCCGGGCGCTCGACCGAGCTGACGACATGATTCCGACCTGGGTGGCGGTGGTGACGGGGATTTCGCTCGCGATCCTGGCGGTGGCGGCGATCGCGATCGCGCTGTCGTCGGTGATCGCGGCGCTGGGGGTGCGCGCCTTCCTGCGGGTGCTGCAGCAGCTCGCCGGCCCCGCGCTGGGTGACGTGCGCCAGCTCGTCACGACCATTCGCGCCGAGGCGGACGGGCTGGTCGCGACGTCGCAGGACCTGCGGGGCCGGATCGTGAAGGCGGCGGACGCGGCCGAAGCGCGCTTGGCCGACCTGGACGCGCTGTTCGAAGTCGTCCAGGAGGAGGTGGAAACGACCGCGCTCGACGTCGCGGCGACGCTGCGCAGCGTGCGCCGCGGCCTGTCGCTGCTGGAGTGGGGGCGGCGCGCGCTCAAGCGGGGGAGGAAGCACTGAGGGGCGGCAAACGCGTGCTCGCGGCGGCGGCCCTCGCCCTGGCGGGGATCGCCCTCTTCCCTGCCGTGGCGCACGCCTGGACGCCCGGCACGCACATCTACTTGGGCGAGTCTGTGCTCGCGAACTTGCACCAGCTCCCCGCCGCCGTGGCCGACTTGCTGCGCGCCTTCCCCTACGATTTTCTGTACGGCAACATCGCCGCCGACACGTCGATCGCGAAGAAGTATGCGCCGGTGGGACGGCACTGCCACGCGTGGCACGTAGGTCAGGAGATCCTCGACCTGGCGCCCGCAGACCCGCTCCGGGCCTTCGGCTGGGGCTACCTGTCGCACCTCGCGGCGGACACCGTGGCGCACAACTTCTTCGTGCCGCGCCAGCTGGTGCTCACCTCGAGCACGACCGGGCTGGGCCACAGCTACTGGGAAAGCCGGTTCGAGACGCACCTCGGGGAAGCGTACGCCCGCGAAGCGAAGGATGTGATCTTGCGGGACCACGCGCCGAGCGACGCCCACCTCGATTCCATCATTTCCCCGACGCTCTTCAGCATGCGGACCAACCGCCGGCTGTTCCGCGGGATGGTGCACCTCACGGAGAGCGAGAGCTGGCGCTGGGCGTTCCAGCTGATTCTCGAGAACACGCGCTGGGATCTGCCCGACGCCGACGTGGAGCGCCACATGGCGGTGGCGTTCGAATACGTCATGGAGACCCTGGGCGAGACGGACGCGGCGCCGCGACGGCTCGATCCCGCGGGTGCGCAAGCGCTGGGGCTCGCGAAGCGGATGCGGCGTACGGCGCTGCAGGAGGGCGGCCGCGAGGATCCCGACCGGATGGGGGAGACGGCGGAGCACCATTTCGGGCTACCGACGCCCGCGTTGGACTATTGGAGGCAGTCGCAGGCGCAGCGGCCGTGGCGGGATAGGACCGACTAAGACGCGAGCTTGTCCTCGAGGACCTTCTGCGCGAGCTTCGGGTCCGCCTTGCCGCGCGACGCTTTCATCACCTGTCCCACGAAGAACTGCAGCAGCTTGGTTTCGCCGTTGCGGTAACGGGAGACCTCGGTCGCGTGGGCGCCGAGCACCTCGCTGACCCAGGCGGCGACGACGCCGCTGTCCGCCACCTGGATGAGCCCGAGCGCCTCGGCCACGTTGCGCGGCTCACCGCCCCGCTCCGCCACCTCAACGAACACCCGCTTGGCCGCCTGCTGACTCAACCGGCCCCCCTTCACCATCGAGACGAGCTGCGCCAGCGAGGCCGCCGGCACCCGTAGCTGCTCGTTGTGATCCTTCGCGTCGGCGAGCACTTCGTTGATCACCCAGTTGGCGGCCACCTTGGGCTCCGCGCCGGCGTGCACCGCCGCTTCGTAGTAGTCCGCGACGGTGCGGTCGGAGGTGAGCACGGCCGCGTGCTCGATCGAGAGGGCATACTGGGTCTGGAACCGTTCCCGCTTCGCGGTCGGCAGCTCGGGCAGCGCCGCGCGTTGTTCCTCGATGAACTCCGGCTGGAGGACGAGGGGCGGCAGGTCGGGATCCGGAAAGTAGCGGTAGTCGTGGCTCTCTTCCTTCGTCCGCTGGGGCCGCACGCTGTTCGTCTTCGCGTCGTACAGCATCGTCTGCTGCTCGATGGCGCCCCCCGCCCCCCCCTCGCCCTCGAGCACCGCGATCTGGCGGTCCCGTTCGACGGTGAGCGCCTTCTCCACGTACGCGAACGAGTTGATGTTCTTCACCTCGACCTTGGTGCCGAGTGCGGTGTCGCCCGCCCGGCGCACCGAGACGTTCGCGTCCACGCGCAGGCTCCCCTTCTCCATGTCGCAGTCGGACGCACCGGCGTACTCCAGCACTTGCTTCAGCGTGAGGAGATACGCCCGCGCCTCCTGCGGGGAGCGGAAGTCCGGGCCGGTGACGATCTCGATCAGCGGCACGCCGCAGCGGTTCAGGTCGATCGCCGTCTGCTTGGGGAACCGGTCGTGCAGCGACTTCCCCGCGTCTTCCTCCAGGTGCAAGCGGACGATCGTCGCGGTGACGATGCCGCGCTCCGGCGACAGGTACGAGAGCGAGCCATCCGTCGCAAGCGGCTGCTCGAACTGCGAGATCTGGTAGCCCTTCGGCAGATCGGGATAGAAATAGTTCTTGCGGGCGAAGACGCTCCGGGGGTGCACGGTGCACCCCAGCGCGAGCGCCGCGCGCACGGCGAGCTTGACCGCCAGCTCGTTGGGCACCGGTAACGCGCCTGGCAGCCCGAGGCACACCGGGCACACGTTCGTGTTGGGGGGGGCGCCGAACGCCGCCGAGCAGCCACAGAACATCTTCGACACCGTCCGTAGCTGGACGTGCGTTTCCAACCCGATGACCGTCTCCCAGGGGGCCGGCATCAGGCCTCCGTGGTCGCGGGGACCACCCGCTCCAGGGCGTAGGCGGCCTCGATCAGCTCGTCCTCGAGGAACGCTTGGCCGATGAATTGCCCGCCAAGCGGCAGCCCCTTGGCGCGCCCGATCGGCAGCGAGATCGCGGGTAACCCGGCGAGGTTCGCGGTGACCGTGAAAATGTCCGACAGATACATCGCCACCGGGTCCGCGAGCTTCTCCCCCGCTTTGAAGGCCGCGGTCGGCGTGGTGGGGGTGAACAGCAGATCCACTCCCCGGTCGAAGGCGTTGCGGAAGTCCTGGGCGATCAGCGCGCGCATCTGCTGGGCCTTGCGATAATAGGCGTCGTAGTAGCCCGACGACAGCACGTACGTCCCGATGAGGATGCGGCGGCGCACTTCGGCGCCGAAGCCTTGCCCGCGCGTGGCACGGTACAGGGCCCGCACGTCCGTCGCGCCGTCGAAGCGCGGGCCGTAGCGCGCGCCGTCGTACCGCGCCAGGTTGGACGACGCCTCGGCGGGCGCGAGGATGTAGTAGGTGGCGACCGCAAAGGACGTGTGCGGGAGCGACACCTCCCGCACCGCCGCGCCTTGCTCCCGGAACAGCCGGATCACGCGGTCGCAGGCACGCCGCACCGCGGGGTCGAGATCCGCCGGAAAGTACTCCTTCGGGATCCCGATGACGAACCCCTGGAGCGACTCCGGCACCGTGGGGAGGCGCAGCGGATCCCGGTCCTCGCAGGTCGAGTCCTTCGGGTCGCGCCCGCTGATCACCGACAGCACGCGCGCCGCGTCGTGCACGCTGCGGCCCAACACGCCGATCTGGTCGAGCGAGGAGCCGAACGCCACCAGGCCGTAGCGCGACACGCGCCCGTAGGTGGGCTTGATCCCCACCACCCCGCACAGCGACGCCGGCTGCCGCACCGACCCCCCCGTCTCCGAGCCGAGCGCGGCCGGCACCACGCCCGCGGCGACGAGCGCTGCCGAGCCGCCCGACGACCCGCCCGGCACGCGCGTCTTGTCGAACGGATGCAGCGTGCGCCCGTAGGCCGAGTGCTCGGTGGACGAGCCCATGGCGAACTCGTCGCAGTTCGTCTTCCCGGTGATGAGCGCGCCCGCGGCCCGCAGCTTGACCACCGCGGTGGCCTCGTAGGGCGAGCGGTATCCCTCGAGGATCTTGGAGCCGCACGTGGTCGGGAAGTCGAGCGTGGCGATGTTGTCCTTCACCGCAACCGGCATGCCATACAGCACGCCCGACGGGTGCGCGGCCTGCGCCTGCGCGACGAGCGACTTCCGGAGATCCTTGGGCCCCGTGAGGCAGGCGTTCAGACGCTTGGTCTTGACGACGCGGTCCGCCGCCGCCTTGGCGCTCGCAAGCGCTTCGCTGGGGTCGTTCACGAAACTCCCAGGGTGAAGCCTGGAGGGTGGCAAAACCCGGGCGCGAGTCTCCAGGGACCGCTCATCCCTCCTCCTGCTCGAACTGCCCTAGCTTCGGCACGAGGAAGAAACCGTCCCGAAACACCGGCGCGAGCTTGGCGGGACCAAAGGCGAGCGGCCAGGGCTTCACCTCGTCGACCCGGAACCGCACGGCGTCGGGGCCCGGTACGAACGGCTTCACGCCTTCGCTCGCCGGCACGCTGTTGATCTGGGCAACGTAGTCGAGGATGCGCGACATCTGCTCGGCGAGCAGCGGGAGTGCCTCGGGGCTCACGTCGACCTCCGCGAGCCGCGCGATCTTCAGGACCTCGTCGTGGGTGACGCTCATGCACTCTCCCACTCGCGTTCGAGCCCGGCGTAGGCCACGAGTAGTTGTTTCATCCCGATCTCCGCATCGTCGAACTGCACGCTCACCTTGAGGTCGCGCCCCGCGCCCGAGACGGCCCGCACCACCCCGGGGCCGAACTTGCGGTGGCGCACCCGCTCGCCGGCGACGTAACGCGGCACGTCTTGCGACGCGTCCACGTCCCAGTCGATCGCGAGCGGTGCCCGGGCCGCGCGGCGCGACCCCGCCGTCCGGGCAGTCCCGCCGCGATCCCACAGCGGGCTCGTACTGCGCTGCTCCAGCACCGTCGCGGGCACGGCGTCGAGAAAGCGCGATGCCTCCGACAGCTCGAGCCGCCCGCTGCGGTAGCGCGTCCGCGCCCATGAGAGATACAATTTTTCGCGCGCGCGCGTGAGCCCCACGTAGCACAGCCGCCGCTCTTCCTCGAGCCCACCCGGCTCGCCCGCCGCCCGCGCGAGCGGGAACAACCCGTCCTCGAGTCCCGCGAGCGCCACCACCGGCCACTCGAGCCCCTTCGCCATGTGCACCGTCATCAGCGTCACCCCGGTCGGATCGCCCGTCCCCTGGTCGGCGGAGGTCACGAGGGCGGCCTGCGTCAGGTAGCGCTCGATCAGCGTGGCGCCGTCTCCCCTTCCCCCTTCCTCGGCCTCTTCACCCGCCCCTTCCCCGGCCTCATCGCGGTCCTCTCCCGCCGTCTCCGCCCATTCCGCCGCGCCGGCGATCAGCTCCTCGACGTTCTCCACTCGCTCGACGCCCTCGGGTCCTTCCTCGGCCAGGTAACCGGTGTACCCGACCGCCGCCACGACCTGCTCGAGCGCCGTGGCCGGGTCGGCCCGCGCGTAACGCTCGCGCAGCCCGTCCACGAGCCGCGCCAGCCCCGCGAACGCCTCCCGCACGTTGGGACGCACGTCGGGGACGCGCTCGGCAGCCCGCGCCGCCGCGAGCAATGGCTGCCGCCATTGCGCGGCGGACTTCACGAGCTGGGCGAACGAGGCGTCCCCGATGCCGCGCCGCGGCACGTTCACGATGCGGGCGAACGCTTCGTCGTCCGCGGGGTTCGCGATCAGGCGTAGGTAGGCGAGCACGTCCTTCACCTCGCGGCGCTCGTAGAAGCTCACCGCGCCGACCAGGCGGTAGGGAATGCCCCGGAAGCGGAATGCCTCTTCGAGCGGGCGCGACTGCGCGTTGGTGCGATACAGGATCGCCATTCCTTCATAGGGGACGTCCGTCTCCGCCGCGCGCCGCGCCACCTCGCCCGCCAGCCATTCCGCTTCGTCCCGCTCGTCGGCGGCGGCGAGCAGGGTGACCGGCTCGCCGCCCTGCGTGGCGGTGAACAGCGTCTTCCCAAGGCGCCTGGCGTTCTCGGCGATGACGCCGTTCGCCGCGTCGAGGATCACCTGGGTCGAGCGGTAGTTCTGCTCCAGCTTCACGAGCGTGGTGCCGGGGAAGTCCTGCTGGAAGGAGAGCATGTGGCGCACGTCCGCCCCCCGCCAGCCGTAGATCGCCTGGTCGTCGTCGCCCACCACGCACAGGTTCCGGTGCTCGGCGGCGAGCAGTTTCACGAGCCCGTACTGGGCGGCGTTCGTATCCTGAAACTCGTCCACCAGCACGTGGTCGAAGCGGCGCTGCCAGGCGCCCAGCCGCTCGGAGTGCTCCCGGAACAGGACGAGCGGGTACAGCAGCAGGTCGTCGAAGTCCATCGCGTTAGCCTGCCGCAGCGCGGGAGCCAGGGCGGCGTACAGGTCCGCGGCCACACGCTGGAGCGGGCTTTCGGCGCTCGCGCCCAGCTCTTCCGGCAAGAGCATGCGGTTCTTCGCGCCCGAGATGATGGCGTGAATGGCGCGCGGTGGGTACGCCTTGGGCGAGAGGCCGCGCTGCTCGAGCAGCCGCTTGATGAACGACTCGGAGTCGTCCTGGTCGTAGATGGTGAAGTTCGGCCCGAACCCGAGATGGGCCGCCTCCCGCCGCAACAGCCGGGCGGAGAGCGCGTGGAACGTGCCGATCCACAGGCCCCGCGGATCGGCGCCGAGCAGGGTCGCGACGCGAGCGCGCATCTCCCCCGCGGCCTTGTTCGTGAACGTGACCGCGAAGATGCGCGCGGGCGCGACACCCCGCTCCTGGATCAGATGCGCGATCCGCGCCGTGAGCACGCGCGTCTTCCCCGAGCCTGCTCCCGCGAGCACGAGCAGCGGGCCGCCGGGATGGCGCACGGCGGCTTCCTGTTGGGGATTCAGGGCGAGGGTCACGTCGTGCTCACCAACGGAAACTCCATCACAAACTCGGTCCCCTGTCCCTCGGGCCCCGGGCGGTACAGCAGCCGCCCTGCGTGCTGCTGCTCCACGATGCGGCGGGCGAGGGCGAGCCCGATCCCCCACCCCCCGGGCTTGGTCGAGACGCCGGGCTCGAACAACTGCGGCCGAAGCGCGGCCGGGACGCCGGGGCCGTCGTCGCGCACACTCACCCGGGCCGTCCGCGCGCTGGCCTCGACCGTGACCTCGATCCGCCCGCCCCGCCCCGACAGCGCGTCGATGGCGTTCTTGATCACCGCCTCGAGCGCCCACTCCACGAGGACCGAGTCGCCCAGGGCCGTGGGACCGGAGCCCGTGGCGGCGAGGGCGAGGGTGACGGGGCTGGCGAGCGTCGGCAGCCGGGGACGGAAATAGCTCACCACCCGCTCCGCCACGGCGCCGAGCCCGATCGGCTCGCGGCGCGCCGGGCGCCCGATGCGCTCGAACCGCTTGGCCACCCGCTCGAGCCGCTCGGCGTCGGCTTGAAGATGGCTCGCGAGCTCGGCGGCCGTGGTATCCGGATTATCCCGGAGGTAGGCAATCCATCCCGTGAGGCTCATCAGCGGGGTCCCGAGCTGGTGCGCCGACTCGCGCGCCATGGCCGCCCACAGCCGATCACGGGCCGCGGCGACCTGCGAGCGGTAGGCCCATACGGCGAGCAGGACGAGACACAGCAGCACCGCGCCCTGGAGTACGGCGAGGCCGACGAAACGCTGCGCCACCGGCAGGGCGCCGTAATGGATCGTCCCGACGCCCGGCTGCACGAGCGGCGGGTTTTCCCGGTCGAGCCGGGCGACCCACGCGCTCAGCCGCCCCGCGTCGGCGGGGACGCCGGGGGGCGCGTTGTCGAGGGCCGTGATCCGCCCGGCGGTGTCGGTGACGAGGATGGGAATACCGAGCGAGCGGACTTGCCGGGCGAGATCGAGCAGCGCCTCCGTGGCGGCGTCGCCGTGCGGATCGTTGAGCCCGGCGAACACCCGGCCCAGGAGCCGACTCGTCTCGCGCGCGTCGTCGCGCAGGTGCCGCGCCACGACCCACGCGTACCCAACCGTCATCGCCCCGAGCAGCAGTGCCAGCCCGACGACCGCGGGCGGCGCCGCGCGTCGTAGCGCGACGTTACGCGCCACCGGGGACGGGAGCGAGACGGTCGGTCCCGAGATACGGCGCCAGCGCCGCAGGGATCGTCACGGAGCCATCGGGCCGCTGGTGCGTCTCGAGCAGCGCCGCCAGGGTGCGCGGCAGCGCGAGTCCCGAGGCGTTGAGGGTGTGCACGAATTCCGGTTTCGCTCCCGGGCTCGGTCGATAGCGGATGTTGGCGCGCCGCGCCTGAAAGTCGGTGAACGTGCTCGAGCTCGAGACTTCGAGCCACTGCCCCACCGCCGGCGCCCACGCCTCGAGGTCGTAGGTCTTGGCGCTCGCGAACCCCACGTCACCGGCCGCGAGCAACACCACGCGGTACGGCAGCTCGAGACGCTGGAGCACCGCCTCCGCGTGGGCGGTCATGCCCTCGTGCTGCGCGGGCGAATCGGCGGGACGGGCGAACCGCACCAGCTCCACCTTGTCGAACTGGTGCACCCGCAACAAGCCGCGCGTGTCCTTGCCGGCCGCCCCCGCTTCGCGCCGGAAGCACGGCGTGTAGGCCGTGTAGGCGAGCGGCAGCCGGCCCCCGTCCACGATTTCGTCGCGATGCAGGTTCGTCACCGGGACTTCCGCGGTGGGCACGAGGAAGAGATCGTCGGGCTCCGTTCGGTAGGCGTCCGCCTCGAACTTCGGGACCTGCCCGGTGCCCTGCATCGCCTCCCGTTTCACGACGAACGGCGGCTCGAGCTCGACGTACCCGTGCTCGCGCGTGTGGAGGTCGAGCATGAAATTGATGAGCGCCCGTACGAGCTTCGAGCCCATCCCGACGAATAGGGGGAACCCGGAGCCGGCGATCTTCGCGCCGCGTTCGAAATCGAAGATGCCGAGCGCCGCGCCCACCTCCCAGTGCGGCTTCAAGCCCGGCTCCCGCGGTCGCGGCGTGCCCCACGAGCGCAGCACCGCGTTGTGCGAGGCGTCCCCGTCGGGCAGCTCGGGGAGCGGCAGGTTGGGTACGTAGAGCGCCTGCTGGGTGAGCTCGGCCTCGACGCGGCGCAGCTCCGCCTCGAGTCCGGCGACGCGCTCGCTCAGCTGCTTGCGCTGCTCGCGCACCGCGGCGGGGAGCTCGCCCTGTTCCTTCATGCGGCGCGCGTCGGCCTTCGCCGCCTCGTTGCGCTCGGCGTTGACCTGGTCGAGCTGCCCCGTGAGGGCCCGCCGCTTCATGTCGAGCGCTTCGAGCGTGTCGAGCAGCTTGGTCAGCGTCGCGTCGCCGCGCCGGGCGAGCGCCGCCCGCACCTGCCCGGGTGAGGCGCGCAGCAGCTTGAGGTCGATCACACGGTTACTGCTTGGGCACTCCCGGCTCGAGGCCGCGGTAGCCGCAGTTCTGATCGCTCACGATCCGGAAGGCGATCCGCCGCCCCCCCGCGGCCCGCGCGGCGGACGACGTATCGACGTCCAACACCTGCAGCTTGGCGTAGAGCGAGACGGTGATCCCGGTGACGCACAGGATCGGCCGGGAGCGCACCAGCAGCACCGAGTCCGGGCCGACCACCAGGGACGAGTCGAACTCGTAGCCGCCGGTCGGAGCGATCTTGATCGAGTCGAAGGGCGTCGCCGCCCGCTGCAGCCCCGACACCGTGCCCAGACGCATCGCGCCCGCTGGAAGCAGCACTGGGCGACCCGCCGTGTCGACGTCGAACGCGAAATCGAGCGTCGTCGACTGATCGGTGCGCACCCGCACTCGGCCCTGCACCAGGTACGCCGATGGATTCTGGATCGCCGTGTCGGTGAGCGCGTCGGAGAGCGCGAACAGCGACACGGTATCGACTGAGTTCGTGTCCGCCGCGGCCGGCAAGCCCGTGGTGGTACTGCACGCCGGCGCGAGCGCGGCGAGCCCCGTGGCGATGAGCGTGAGCGCGATGCTCGAGCGGCGGGCAGACATGCGGTGCGGGGAAGATACCGAGCGGCGTCCAAGTGGGTCAACCCACGGTCGCTGCTTGACTTCGCTAGTCCCCATTCCTAGCTTGGCCGCCGTATGGCGACGATCCGTGACGTGGTCGAGGCGCTCAGTCGGCGCGCTGGGGTAGACGCCGTCGTCGTGGTCGGCCGGGACGGGCTGCCGATCGACTCGCGCACCGGCAACGGGGTCGACGCCGAGAATGTGGCCGCGCTCGTGCCCGCGGTGATCAACGGCATGGCGCAGCTCGGCCAGGCCGGCGGGCGGGGGGAGTTCGGGACCGGTGTGCTCGAGTTCGGCTCCGGTCTCGCGGTCGTGTCCGTGCTCAATGCCGATGCATTACTGGTCATGCTGGTGCGGCCAGCCACCAACGTAGGCGCCCTGCTCTACGACCTGCGTCGCCACCGCTCGGCGATCGCCGGTCTGCTCTGAGCGGGAGCCGCCCGCGTTGTCCCCTACCTCGCCTGCCCCCCGGCGGCACCTCCTCGTCGTGGATGACGAGCCGCACATCGGGCTGCTCTTGCGCCCGCACCTGGAGCAGCTCGGCTATCGCGTGAGTCTGGCGAAGAACCTCGCCGAGGCCCGAGCCGCCCTCAGCGACCGCGCCGCGCGCCCCGACGCCCTGCTGCTCGATCTCCATCTCCCGGACGGCTCGGGCCTCGACCTGCTGCGGGAGTTGCGCGGCGGCGCGGCGACCCGGACGCTGCCGGTCATGGTGCTCACGGCGGAGGGGGAAGACCGCGTCCTGAGCGAGGCCGAGGACCTGGGCGCGTCGCTCCTGACGAAGCCGTTCAGCCCCTCGAAGCTCACCGCCCGCATCGCCGGCATGTTGGGCGATGCGCCGCCGGAGACGAACGCGTGAGCGTCTGGGCCGTGATCCTGGCGGGCGGATCGGGGACCCGGTTCTGGCCCCTCTCTACGCCGGAGCGGCCGAAGCAGCTCTTGCCGCTTGTGGGCGACCGCCCCCTGCTGGCGCAGGCGGTGGAGCGGCTCGACGGCTTGGTGCCGGCCGACCGCGTCCTCATCGTCACGGGACCGTTCCTCGTGGATCAGGTGGCGCGCGTGGTGCCGCAGGTGCCCCGCCCGCAGATCCTCGCCGAGCCGCGGGCCGCGTCCACGGCCCCGGCCCTGGTTTGGGCGGCTCACCTGATTTCGCAGCGCGACCCCGGCGCCCAAATGGTCTCGCTGCACGCCGACTGGGCCGTGGGCGACGACCAGGCGTTCCGCGCGGCGGCACGACACGCGCTGGGCGTCGCCCAGGAGTACGACGTGCTGGTCACCGTCGGCGTCACCCCGACGCGCAACGAAACGGGGTACGGCTACATCGTGCCCGGGAAGCCGCTGGGGGGCGGGCGCGCGGTGCGCCGCTTCGTCGAGAAGCCGTCGGCGGCGCGCGCCGCGCTGCTGCGGCGGCGCGGCGCGCTCTGGAACACCGGCCTCTTCGCCTGGGGGGCGGCGCGCTTCCTCGGCGAGGCGGGCGCGTACGGCCGCGAGCTCAAGGCTGGGTGGCCGGCGCTCGCCACGGGCGACGTCGCCGGTTTTTTCGCGGCGGTACGCCCGGTGGCGGTGGACGTCGCGGTGCTCGAGCGCTCCAAGCGGCTCGCGGTGGTGGCAGGGACGTTCCGCTGGGACGACATCGGCTCCTGGGACGCGCTGCTCCGCATCCGTAGCCCCGACGCCCGGGGCAACATCGTGGTCGGGAAGGTGACGCTCGCCGACGACGTGCGCCGCTCCGTGATCTGGTCGGAGAGCGAGCACCTCGCCGTGATCGGGCTCGAGGACATGGTCGTCGTGCGCGCCAACGGCCACACCCTGGTCATGCCCACCGGACGCGCCGAGCATCTGCGAGCGCTCGTGCAACGACTGTGACGCCCGCGCTCTACTTGCTGGACCCGGATCCCGCCCCCCGCTGGGCACCGTTCGCGGGCGTGCGCCCCCTGTCCGAGCTGCGGGCCGGAGCGCACCTGGTGCGCGAGCGGTGGGAGGCGTTCGTCGGCGCGGAGGCGACGGAGATCTTCGCGGTGCCCCATCTGGCTGGGTTCGCCGAGGCCGGGGTCCCGACCGTCTCGCCCCGCCACCCCGTTACCGGACCGGCGCTCATCGGCTCTTCCACCTTTGCACCCCGCGGGCTCGCCCCGGCGCTCCCCGAGGGAGGGGGGGGAGCATTCCGGCTGACATGTGCCGGGATCACGGTGGGCTGGGGAGTCGGGCCGGGCGTCACCTGGGACGGACCGCAACCGCACGCTGCGGCGCACGAGGTGGCTGGAGTCGTGCTGCACGGCGTGCACGACCTCATCCGGACGCTCGAGCCGCTGCTGCGCGAAGACCTGCTCGGGCTGGTCGGCGACAGCGACGCGATTCCCGCGGGCAGCGTCGTCCTCGGGGATCCGGCCTGGATCGCCCTGCACGACGCCGCTGTCGAGCCCGGCGTCGTGTTCGACGTGCGCGACGGGCCGGTGGTGTTGGAGAGCGGCGTCGAGGTCCGGTCCGGCGCGCGGCTGGAGGGCCCGCTGTGGGCGGGGGCGAACGCGCACCTGTTGGGCGGGGCGATCCGCGCGTCGGCGATCGGCCCACGCTGCAACATTCGTGGCGAGCTGTCCAACTGCGTCTTTCTCGGCTACGCGAACAAGGCGCACGACGGCTTCGTGGGACATTCGGTGATCGGCCGCTGGGCGAACCTCGGCGCGGGGACGATCACGTCGAACCTGAAGAACACGTACGGCGCCGTGCGACTCGAGGTCGCCGGGACGGCGATCGACACGGGGATGCAGTTCCTGGGCAGCCTGATCGGCGACCACGCCAAGACGGCGATCGGCACGCTGCTCGGCACGGGGACGGTGATCGGCGCGGGCGCGAACGTGTTCGACGCGGTGCGGCCGCCGAAGTACGTGCCCCCGTTCGCCTGGGGGGGAGGCGACGGCGCGACGCGGGCGAGCCGGGAGGGGTTCCTCAAGGTGGCGGAGCGGGTGCTGCCGCGGCGCGACGTGCCCGTGGACCAGGCGCTGCGCGCTGTCCTGGGCCGCATCTATGATTGGGCTACACGCTGAATCCCCCGCGGGCCCCTTTCGGGGCCGCAACCGGCTATGCATGTTGTGTGGTTTAGGGAGAGCGGCCGGAGGATGACAGAGACCCAGTACCGGCGAGTCGGGAAGTTCGAGCTGCACGAGCTCATCGGTGAAGGCGCGATGGGTGCGGTGTGGAAGGCTTACGATTCCGTCATCCGCCGCTTCGTCGCGCTGAAGCTGCTTCCCGGCTCCGTCGGCCGGTCGACCGACGCGCGCGATCGCTTTTTGCGGGAGGCGCGCGCCGCTGGGGCGCTGCAGCACCCCAACATCGTCACGCTGTACGAGCTGGGCGAAGAAGACCGCCAGCTGTTCATCGCGATGGAGCTGGTGGACGGGCACGACCTGAGCTCGCTGATCGCGCTGCGCGAGCCGCTCGCGCTCGAGCGCAAGCTCGATATCGTGATCGAGGTGCTCCAGGGACTCTCCTACGCCCACGAGCGCGGTGTGATCCACCGCGATATCAAGCCGTCGAACGTGCGCATCGCCTCCGACGGCTCCGTGAAGATCATGGACTTCGGCATCGCGCGCCTGCAGTCGGCCGAGGTGACCGGGTCAGGTGCAATCGTGGGCACGCCCACGTACATGGCGCCGGAGCAGATCACCAACGGGGCGATCACACCGGCCACCGATGTGTTTGCGGTTGGCTGCCTGCTGTACGAGCTGCTCTCCTACCAGAAGCCGTTCGAGGGCGAGACGGTCCACGGCGTGCTGTACCAGGTGCTCACGACCGACCCGAAGCCGCTGCGGACGATGGCGCCCTCTATTCCCGCCGCGCTCGAGCGCGTGGTATCGAAGGCGATGAACAAGGTCCCCGAAGAACGCTACGAGACCGCCCGGCAGATGCAGTCCTCGCTGTTCAGCATCCGGGCCGCGCTGTCCGGAGCGTCGGAGACCACGGCGCGGTTGGGGCCCCGCTGGACGCCGCTGCCGTCCGCGCTGCTCCGGCTCGTCCGGCACGCGCCGATCAGATGGCGCGCGGCCGCGCTCACGACGCTCATGGTGACGGCGCTGGTGGCGCTCTACGTCTCGCGCTCCCCCTCACCGGTCGCGGCGCCGTCGTCGGGGGGCGACGTGTCCGTCGTGGCGCTGGACCGACTCGTCACGTATCCCTTGCCCTCCGCGCTCAACCCGGCGCTGGCGGCGCAGCGCGACTCGGCCCTCGCCGCGCGTGAGCGGGCGCGCGGCACCGGCGCGATGAAGAACAACGTTCCGACCCTCATCCTCGCCGAGACCGTGCTCCTGACGTCCGAACGGGGGTTCCGCTCTGGCGATCAGGCGCGGGCCGCGAGCGGGTATGCCACGGTCGTGCCGCTGTACCGGAAGGCGCAAGCGGAGGCGGAGGCGCTGCGGCGCGACGCGGAGCAGGCGATCAGGCGCGCCACCCCTGTCGTGAACGCCCTGGCCACCGGTCCCCAAGCGGGGCGGGCGGCTACGTCCTTGGCGCGCGCGGAGTCACTGTACGCCGCGATGGATTACGTCGTGGCGCGTCTCGCGGCGCTCGACGCCGAGCAGGTGGGCGTCGCCGCGGGCGTGGCGCCGCCCTCGCCCCAACCCGCCGAGCCACGCCCCGCCATCGACGTGCTGCTGCAAGACCTGGAGCGGGCCGTCTCGAGCGAGCGGGTGGGCAACCTGCGGACCTTGATGCCGGGGATGGCGGACAAGGACGTCGCCGGGTGGCAGAGCTTCTTTCGGCGCTACACCCAGCTGACCGCGCACTACACGATCGAGCGGTTCGCCGCGCGGGGCGGTGAGGCGCACGCCGCGGTGCGCACCGCCTACACCTACGTGCCGGCGGGCGGCGGCGCCCAGGGTGAGACACGCCTGCGCCAGGCGATTAACTTCACCAAGACGCCGACCGGCTGGCGCATCGCGAACATCCGGGAGCTGCACTGAGCCAAGCCGGCGTCAATCCCAGGCGCGCTCCGTGGGGAGCGGCGGCGGCGGGATGGCGACGGAGTCGGCCCTGACCGTGGCCGGTCCCACGCGGCGCAGCGTCACCGGCTTTTCGAGGTCGCCGCCCGACAGCGTGAGCTTGTCGCCCTCCAGCTTCATCCCGTAAACCTGCCACACCCCGTCCCCCAGCGTCAGCCACAAGCTGTCCCCCACCACGCGCCAGCGGGCCACCTGGTCACCGAACTGGGCCGAGCTGTCGCTCCGCACCATGATGTGTCTGATCTCGTCTTCGGCTTTGGCCTGCCATTTCCCTTCCAGCCGGGGGCGGTGCAGCGCATCGGGGGTCTGCGCAGCGAGGCCGGACGCCAGAGCGAGGGAACAGGTAACGGCAAGGACGAAGCGCAACGGCATAGACATATCTTACCCCAAATAGCAAGAGGGAGCAGAGAACCCCTGCCCCCTCCAGCCTGTTCACCACTGTGCGTCTGAGCGTCTGTGCGTCTAGTTCTTAGTACATCCCGCCCATGCCGCCGCCGCCCGGCATCGGTGGCGCCTTCTCCTTCTCCTTCTTCTCCACGACGACGCACTCGGTGGTGAGGAGCAGCGCGGCGATCGACGCCGCGTTTTGGAGCGCGGTGCGCGTCACCTTGGTCGGGTCGATGACGCCGGCCGCGACCAAGTCCTCGAACGTGTCGGTCTGGGCGTTGTAGCCAAAGTTCTTGTTCTTGGCCTCGCGCACCTGCGACACAACGATCGAGCCCTCCTGACCGGCGTTCTGCACGATCCAGCGCACCGGCTCCTCGAGCGCCCGGCGCACGATGTCGACGCCGATCTTCTCGTCTTCCTCAGTCGCCTTCGCCTTGTCGAGGACCTTCTGGCACCACAACAGCGCGACGCCGCCACCGGGGACGATGCCCTCCTCGACCGCCGCGCGGGTCGCGTGCAACGCGTCCTCCACGCGGGCCTTCTTCTCCTTCATCTCGGTCTCGGTGGCCGCGCCTACGTTGATCACGGCGACGCCGCCGGCGAGCTTCGCCAGCCGCTCCTGCAGCTTCTCCTTGTCGTAGTCCGACGTGGACTTCTCGATCGCCGCCTTGATCTCCTTGATGCGGCCCTGGATCGCGTCCGACTTGCCCTTGCCGCCGACGAGGGTGGTGTTGTCCTTGTCGATCACGATGCGCTTCGCCTGGCCGAGATCGTTGAGCGTGGCGTTCTCGAGCTTGAGGCCCATCTCCTCCGAGATCACCTGCGGCGCACCCGTGAGCTTGGAGATGTCGATCAACATCTCCTTGCGACGGTCACCGAACCCCGGCGCCTTTACGGCGCACACCTTCAGCGTGCCGCGCAGCTTGTTGACGACCAGCGTCGCCAGCGCCTCACCCTCCACGTCCTCGGCGATGAGGAGCAACGGCCGGCCAGCCTGCGCCACCTTCTCGAGGATGGGCAGGAGGTCCTTCATCGAGGAGACCTTCTTGTCGTGGATCAGGATGTAAGCATCCTCGAGCACGGCCTCCATCTTCTCCGGATCCGTGATGAAGTACGGCGAGAGATAGCCGCGATCGAACTGCATCCCGTCCACCGTCTCGAGCGTAGTCTCGAGGCCCTTCGCCTCCTCGACGGTGATCACGCCGTCCTTGCCGACCTTTTCCATCGCGTCGGCGATCTTCTCACCGATCTCGGAATCGCCGTTCGCGGAGATCGTGCCCACCTGGGCGATCTCCTTCCGCCCCGCCGTCGGCACCGAGATCTTCTTCAGCTCCTCCACGACGGACTCCACCGCCTTGTCGATGCCGCGCTTGAGCGACATCGGATTGGCCCCGGCGGTCACCGACTTCAACCCTTCACGGAAGATCGCCTGGGCGAGCACGGTCGCGGTCGTCGTGCCGTCGCCGGCCACGTCCGACGTCTTGGTCGCCACTTCCTTCACCATCTGGGCGCCCATGTTCTCCACCGCATCCTCGAGCTCGATCTCCTTGGCGACCGTGACGCCGTCCTTGGTGATCGTCGGGTTCCCGAACTTCTTGTCGATGACGACGTTCCGGCCCTTCGGGCCGAGGGTCACCTTGACCGCATCGGCCAGCTGGTCCACGCCCCGCTTCAGACGGGCGCGGGCCTCAACGTTGAACTCCAGTTGCTTCGCAGCCATGTCGTTCTCCTCCTAAGACCTCAACTGAGCTTCGCGATGACGTCGGATTCCTTGATCAGGATGATTTCCTCACCCTCGAGCTCCACTTGTGTGCCACTGTACTTCCCGTAGATGACGCGGTCGCCCACCTTCAGCTCCATCGGCACGACTTCGCCCTTCTCTCGCCGCCCGGGACCGACGGCGATGATGTCCCCCTGGATCGGCTTCTCCTTCGCCGTGTCGGGGATGTACAGCCCGCCCTTCATCGTCTCCGTCTCCTCCGTCGGCCGAATGGCCACCCGATCGGCCAGCGGGAACAGCTTGAGCTTCGCCTTCGTAGCCGTTGCAGTTGCCATAGTGCGGTGCCTCCAGCTCGGTAACGTGGTGCTAAGTACCTGTTCCACAAGTGCGTTAGCACTCTCAATCGATGAGTGCTAAGCCAGCCGCGGAGGAATCTCTCCCGGTCACGCGCCGGTGTCAAGAGGGTGCCAGGGGCCGTTTCAGGGCGGGGCTCGCCGCCAGGGAATCGACGATCGCCCGGGCCTGTGCCGCGGCGGTGACGCCCAGCGAGTCGAGCGGCACCGACACGGCGGCCACGATCGCGCCGGTCCGGGTATCGGCCAGCCGCACGTGGAGCCACGTCGAGGCGGGAGGGTCGGCCTCCCGGAACGTGAAGGCGAGCAAATACACCGTCGGGCGGCCGCCGCCTTTCACTTGGCGCCGCACCGTGAAGCCGCGGTGGCGCAGCTCCTGCTCCAACTCGCGGCCGAGCGAGTCCCCGCGGGTGATCACGATCACGTAGGCCCGCAGTCCGGTCGGCTGCTCGTAGTGGGAGGGGGGGGCGCAGGAGGACAGCAGGGCAAGACACGACGGCAGGACGGCACCCGTGAGGGGCTTCACGGAATCACCCGCCGCACCCCCACCCAACGATCAAGCCAGTACGCGCCCTCCGGGTCGGCGGGGTCGAGCCGCGAGAGCTTCACGCCGCGGTTCGAGCTGTGGATGAACTTGAGCTCGCCGACGTACATCCCGACGTGCGTGACGCCGGCGCCGGGACGAGCCGAGAAGAGGAGGATGTCGCCGGGCCGGAGCGCGTCGACGACGGGCGTCACTTCCGCACCGGCGCGCGCCTGCTCGCGGCTCATGCGGGGCAGCCGGATGCCGTGCTGGGCGTACGCGTACTGGATCAGCCCCGAGCAGTCGAACCCATTGTCCTGGGTGCCGCCCCACACGTACGGCGTTCCCAGCGACTCGATCGCCGTCTGGACGACGTCGCCGGCGTTGCCGCTGAAGGTGGTGGGCGGCTCTGGGGGCGGCAGCGCGGGGGGACCACCGTACTCCCGCCTGCCCCGTCCCCCCGCTCCCTTCCCCAGTCCGATCGAGACGCCGATCGCGGCGCTCACCCCGCGACGCGCGTCGCTTCTGGCCCGCCAGAATCCGCGCGGCCCGCGGTCCTCGAGACGGTAGCGGACCTCCGAGCCGACCGCAAACCACGAGATCGGCCGCCATTCGAGGCCTCCGCCGACGCTCCACAGCGCCGCGAGCTCCTGGGTGGACGTATCGGTCGAAAGGCCGAGCTCGAGGCCGGCGAGCGCATACGGACCGAGGGTCGCCCGACCCCGCCCGCCCTGCAGCTCGTAGCCGAGACCATAGAACGCACGGCGCCGGCCCAGGGAATCGTGCACCAGCACGGCGGCGGCAAAGCCGTGGGTGAACGGGCCACCGCTGAGGTGGGAGCTGGTGCGGAACTCGTACACCTCGGCGCGATTGCCGTTGTACCAACGACCGAGGTGGAGCTCGATCCCGCGGCCGTCCCCCTGCGCGGCGAGGGGCGTGGGAACGAGCAGCAGGATCGCGCAGCCCCAGCGCCTAGTCGGCCGCGGCAATCGCCCGGTGCTCTTCGGGGGGAGGGGGTGCGGTGCGCGGCGCCATGTGGTGGGACAAGAGATGGGGGACACGTCGCATGAAGCGGACCCACATCGTGAGGGCGGCGAACCCGAAGACGGCGGCCCCGAGCACCGCGACCGCGAGCATGACGAGTGGGCGCGCCAACCGCGCCGCGACGACCGCGCCCAGCCAGAGGCCTGCGTACGACGCTCCCCACGCCAGCACGGGCGTAAGGAGCCATCCCAGCACGACGAGCAGATGGGCGAGCCAGCGTGGCACCGCCGTCCCCTCCTTTCGCGCTAGCCCTTCCGGGCGAGCGCGACGACGGCGAGCAGCGCGAGCACGGTGGTGAACGCGAGCCCGGTCGTGACCGGCAGTGTCCAGGCGACGCCGGCGAGCCGGGCGATCATGACGGCGAGCACGGTCCCGACCACGACGGGGAGCGCCCGGCGCGCGAGCGTTGCCTCGGCGCGTGCCGCGTCCCGTGCCGTGACGATGCCGCCCATCCAAGCGAGGAACGTACCGAGCATCCACCAGACCGGCAGATACCACCACGTGCTGCCCCCGCCGATCGCGTCCCAGGTCCAGGGATACGCCTTCAGCGGGCGGAACACGACGATGTCGATCGCCATGAACACGATCGTACCGACGAGGCCCATCGCGGCGGCGCCGGCGATCCCCTCGACTTGACGGGCCCGCGACCACTGGGCAGGCAGCAAGCTCGCGGCCACGCCGGCGACCAGGACGATCAACGCCTCGACGCCTCCGCGCAGGCCGCCCGTGTCCGGGACGAGGCGGGAGGCGGCAAGAAACAGCACCACCGCCCCCGCCGTGATCCCGCCCAGCGCGGCGCCGCCGACGGTGACGGTGCGAAAGTCCGAACGGTCCGTGCCCGCGGGTGCCGCCGTGGTCGACATGCTCTCGCCGCTCTCCGGTTGGATGAGACGCCCCGCGAAATCTAAGCCCGCGGCCTCAGCGGGCAAACACCAGCAAGATCGTGATATCGGTCACCGCCCACGCGCCGAGTGCCCGGTACATGCCGCGCTGGTGATCGGCCGCGGTCCAGCGGGCTTGCCCCGCGTACCACGGCCCCAGCGTGCCCAGCCAGAGCGCGAGCGGGACGACCAGCAGCGCCGCCGTGGCGCCCGGGGCGAGCCGCCACGCAGCCAATCCGAACAGCGCGAACGCGACCAGCGTACAGCCGACCGCCACGGCGAGGCTCGCCCGCATCCCGAGGATGAGCGCGAGGGTGCGGTCACCCCGGCGGCGGTCTTCCTCGAACTGATACAGCTGAGTGAGCGGATAGAGCCCGGCGAAGAGCGGACAGAATCCGAGTAGGATCAAGGCGTGCCCGGCGTCGAGCGGCCGGCCGGTCGCCGCCCAGGCGGCGAAGGGGGTGAGCGTCCCGAAACCCCACATGTTGATCACCCAGTCCACGCCCGCCACCGCCTTGAAGCGGAACGGCGGTACCGAATAGAGCAGCGACAGCGCGAAACAGAGGGCATAGTCGAGGCGGAACGCGAGCGGCAGCGCGAAGGCGAGGAGCTGTCCGCCCCCGAGCAGCGCCACGCTGAAGGCGAGCAGGTGGCGCGGCAGGGGCGGCGGCGCGATCAAATAGCCGATGTCGCCCTCGTCCTTGTCGAACACGGAGTTGATGGCCAGCGTCCCACCGTTGAGAAAAATCACCCACACCGTGAGGCCGAGCAGCGCCGGAGCGAACTGCTCCCCGCTCACTGCTCCCTTGAGGCCGACCGCCAGCGCGTAGCCGAGGATTGTATGCCCCGCCATGATCGGCCACTCGGCGGGGCGCATGTGCAGCACATAGGAGAACAGCTCGCCCGGCAGCGCGCGGTAGCCCCAGCGGCGCCAGGCGTTGAGCCTGCGCGCGTCCGTCACCATTTCAGACCGAGCGCCGTGGCGGCGAACCGCAGTCCCGTGAGCGTGAGGTCGGGGTGCACCGATTCGATCTCGCGCACCAGCGACGTCACGAGGCTCGCCAGCCCGCCCGTGGCGATCACTTGAGGGATCCGCTTGTTGGGCCACTCGGCCTTGATGCGGCGCACCACACCGTCCACCGCGTCCGCGGTGCCCAGCAGCACGCCCGCGCGGATCGCCTCGTCGGTGCGGCGCCCGATGGTGTGCGCCGGGGGCGTGAGGTCCGTGGCGGGGAGCTTCGCCGTCCCCCGGATCAGGGCGTCGGACGCGGTCCGGATCCCCGGCATGATCACACCGCCGAGGAACCGGCCCTCGGCGGTGATGCAGTCGAACGTGGTCGCCGTGCCGAAGTCGACGACGATCGTGTCACGATGGAAGAGCTGCGCGGCAGCGAGCGTGTTGAGGATGCGATCCGCGCCGACCTGGAGCGGCTCCTCCACGTCGAGCTCGATCGGGAGCGCCGAGCGGCCGTCCACCACGACGGGTCGCACCGTCGTAGCCCGCTCCACGGCGTCGCACAACCCCTGCGTCACGGGCGGCACGACCGAGGCTACGACGGCCGCCCGCACTTCCTGGGTCGAGCGCCCCTCCTGGGCGAGGTAGGCGGTGAGCGTGGCGGCCCACTCGTCGGGGGTGCGTTGGGGAGTGGTCGTGAGCCGCCAGTGGGACTCGAGGCTGTCACCGCGAAACAGCCCGACCTTGGTCTCGGTGTTGTTGATGTTGATCGCGAGGAGCATGGCGCCGCTAAGATAGACGGTCGCTGGGAGGGCCGCTACGCGAGCTCGACGTGTCCCTCCCGCACGGCGACCGTCGTCCCGCCCGAATCCACGAGCAGGGCGCCGTCGGCCCGGACTCCCTCCGCCCGTCCCGGGGCCGGCGCGCGCAGCTCGCGGCCGCGCAGCCAGTCGCGCGTGGCGAATGCGGCGCGCTCGACGGTCGAGAGGCCCGCGGCTCCGCCTGCGGCCGCCTGGGTGAGTGCGGGTACCAGGCGATCGAGCAGGTCGACGCGGCGCACGGCCGGAAGCCACTCCGCGAGCGCGACGGCGCGGCGCGCCGCCGCCGCGGGAATCGCGTTGCGCACGTTTACTCCGACGCCGAGCGCGAGCCACTGAGGGGTGTTCCCCTGCCACCGCCCTTCGCACAGAATCCCGGCCAGCTTGCGGTCGCCGAGCAGGACATCGTTCGGCCACTTGAGGCGCGTTTCGGCGCGGCCCAGCAGCGCGTCGACGGCGTCGGCGAGCGCGAGCCCGGCGCGAATCGCGACCGCAGTGAGCACGGTGCGCGCCGGCCGGAGCAGCATCCCGAGCCAGACGCCCCCCGCGGGCGAGTGCCAAGTACGCCCATCGCGTCCGCGGCCCGCAGTCTGCTCTTCCGCGATCACCGTCGTCCCGGCAGGCGCGCCCTGCGCGGCGAGCGCGTGAATCGCATCGAGCGTGGAGCCAATTCTGAGATGTAGGTCGCAGCGCGGCACGCGCCAGCGGCCGGCGAGCTCCGCCGAGGGGACGCCATCCAGGGTCAGCGCCACAGCCCGTACAGGATCGTGAGCACGCCGACCGTCCAGCAGTACGGGGCGAACAGATAGAAGCGCCCGCTGCGGAGCAGGGCCACGAGGAACCGGATGCTCCAGATGCCGCTCACGAACGCCAGGGCGAAGCCGACGGCGAGCGGGAGCGCGCCCACCGCGGCGATGTTCACGGTCGCATGACGTCCCTCGAGCAGCGCCGCACCCGCGATCACGGGCACGGCCAGCAGGAAGCTGAACTCCGCCGCGGCGGCGGGGGCGAGGCCGCCCCACAGCGCGGCGCAGACCGTGGAGCCGGACCGCGAGATCCCGCGGAACACGGCCGCCACCGCCTGCGCGAAGCCGATGCCGACGGCGCCGCCCACGGTCGGCTCGCTGCGCGTCCCCGCCAGGCGCCGCGTAGACCAGTTCATGAAACCGGTGAGGATGAACGCCGTCCCCACGAGCACCAGCGAGGTGGCGGCCGCCTCGACCTGATGATGGAACAACGCGCCGATCACCCCCGCGGGGAGGGTGCCCAGCACGAGCAGGCCGGCGGTCCGCACATCCGCCGGCCGCCGCGCGGCGACGCCGCGCACAATCCGCCACAGCCGCGCGCCGTACACGACCAGTACCGACCCAAGCGTCGCGACGTGGAGCGCCACCTCCACGAAGACGCCCGGGGCGCGCACGCCCGTCACGACCTCCAGCACCCGGAGGTGTCCCGAGCTCGACACCGGCAGGAATTCGGCGAGCCCCTGCACGAGTCCGAGGACAACCGCCTGCCACAGCGTCACGCCACGCGCCCCGCCACGAGGGCCACGAGACCCACGAGCATCGCTCCTTTGAGCAGCAGCGCGTTGCGCCGGGCGCGTCCCGCCAGCAGCCGACTCGCGACGAGGACGACGGCGAGCTGGGCGAGCGCGGCCACGACAAAATAGGCGGCGCCGTAGTGCGCCCGCGCCGGGAGCACGAGCGAGAGCGGCACGAACAGCGCGGCGAGGACCGCCGCCACGAGCTCGGCCGGGCGCGGTCCCAGGGCGAGCGGCAGGGTGCGCCGCCCCAGCGTACGGTCGCCCGCCGTGTCATCCAGGTCCTTCACGATCTCGCGCACCAGGTGGATCCAGGCGCCGAGGGTCCAAGGGACGAGGCCGGCCGCGGGCCGGCCCACGGCGAGCGCGCCGTAGAAAGGCGGCAGTCCCGCGACCAGCGCCACGGCCACATTCCCTCCCCCCGGGGGGCCGCGCCGCTTGAGCACGGGCGAGTAGAGGACCATGACGGCGAGTGCGCCCAGACCCACGAGCACGGCGGTGCCGCTCACGAGTGCCGCCGCCGCGACGCCGACCAGCGCGCCGCTCACGACGCATAGGTCGGCGGTCCCCCGCGCGATCCGGCCCGCGGCGAGGGGCCGCGCGCCCGGCCGGTTGACCCGGTCCGCCGCGGTGTCCCAGATGTCGTTCAGCACGTTACCCGCCACACCGAACCCGACCGCGGCGAGCGCGGCGCAGGCGAGCTCCCGAGGCGTGGTGAGGGCGCCGAGCGCGATCCAGCCCCCGGCGAGCACGCCCGCGGCGGCGAGCAGGAGATTGCGCCCCCGGACGAGCCGCAGCACATCAATCACGCAGCACGTCCTGATACAGCGCTTCGTAGCGCGGCACCACCAGCTGCGCCGAGAACTCGAGCGCACGCGCCGCCGCCGCCCGACTGAGTCGGCCGTGGAGGGTGGCGTCCTTCAACACGGCCACCGCCCGTTCCGCCAGCTCGTCCACCGCGCCCACGGGCGCCAGGTATCCCGTCTCGCCGTCCACCACGACCTCGGGAATACCGCCGACGCGGGTCGCGAGCACCGGCACACCGCACCCCATCGCCTCGAGCGCCGACAGCCCGAACGACTCCGTCTGGGAGGGGAGCAGGAACAGGTCGCTCCCCCGCAGCAAATCGGCCACCCGGTCCACCTTGCCTGGAAAGCGCACGTCGGCACGCAGCCCGAGGCGATCCACTTCCTGCTCCGCGAACTCTCGGTCGGGCCCGTCGCCGGCGAGCACCAGGGTCGCGGGCAGCGCGCGACGCACGCTCGCGAAGATGCGCACCACGTCCAGGAGCCGCTTCACCGGACGAAAGTTCGAGACATGGATCAGGATCTTGTGACCGGCCGGCGCCAGGGCACGGCGGCAGGTGCCGTCCGTCGCCGGGAAGAAGTCGGCCGTGGAGATGAAGTTGGGGATCACCTTTACGTCGCAGCCGATACAGCCGAAGGCGCGATACGTCTCGTCCTTGAGGAATTCCGACACGGCGGTCACCGCGTCGGACCGCTCGATCGAGAACTTGGTGATCGTGAAGTACGACGGATCCTGCCCCACGAGCGTGATGTCGGTGCCGTGGAGGGTCGTCACGACCTTGAGGTCGCGCTGCTCCTGGAGCATCTGCTTCGCCAGCCAGGCGGTGGCGGCGTGCGGGATGGCGTAGTGCGCGTGCATCAGCTCGAGCTGCTCGCGCAGCGCCACTTCGTGCTGCTTCACGGCGAGGGCGAGCGCGTAGGGCGAGTGCTCGAACAGGGGATAGTCGGCCGGCACGACCTCGTGGAACGTGACGCGCTCCGTGAACCCGCCGCGCAGCCGGAACGGGCTCGCGTACGAGATGATGTGCACGTCGTGCCCGCGCCGGGCGAGCTCGAGCCCCAGTTCGGTCGCGACCGCGCCCGAACCGCCGTAGGTGGGATAGCAGGTGATGCCGATGCGCATTAGGCGTGTTCCGTCATCCGTCGTCCGTCAGCTGTTGTGGCCCGGCAAGCCGCCCAGCGCTCGTGGATCTCGCGGGCCACTGCGTGCGGGTCGCGAGTTGCATCGATGGTCCATACCTCGTCCGGACGACGGACAACGGACGACGGATGACGCAGTTGATTGCGAAACCACGTCTCCTGCCGCTTCGCGTACCGCCGCGTCGCGGCCACGATCGCGTCGCGCAGCTCGGGCTGGGCGAGCCGTCCCGTCAGCAGCGCCACCACCTCGCGGTACCCGACGCCGTCCAGCCCGGGAGCGGTGGGCGCGACACCACCCGCGAGCAGGCCTCGCACTTCCTCGACCAACCCGGCAGTGAGCATCCGGTCCACGCGCTCGAGGATGCGGTGCTGCAACACGCCACGCGGCAGCGTGAGGTGAATGTACCATGCCCGCA
>Ga0209160_1000390_pt1 | contig 35167 bp, 42 predicted proteins | sample GraSoiAngelo_153_FD_186167 | JGI IMG/M metagenome (GOLD analysis project Ga0209160, IMG submission 186167) | Grasslands soil microbial communities from the Angelo Coastal Reserve, California, USA - 14_1009_12_40cm (SPAdes) (version 2) | ecosystem: Environmental > Terrestrial > Soil > Grasslands ...
AACCCCACCGTGGCGAGGGTCGCCAAGAGCCACGCCACGCGACGGTCTGCGACGAACCGCGGCTGCAGTCCCGCGAGTCCCACGACGAACAGCGCCGCGTATCCGCCGACCCCGTACAGCGCCACCGGCAGACCGAACAGCTCGGCGTAGCGGCTCGCCTGGACCAGCTCGCAGCTGCCGGTCCCGCATTGCAGCTGGCCGAGCACGCCGATCTTGTAGAGCCAGAGATAGGTCGCGACGAGCAGCCCCACGAGCGTGAGGAGCACGACCGCCTGGCGCCGGATCACTTGCGTTTCTTGGTTAGGCTATCGACGAGAGCCTTGAAATCGTCCGAGGTGCCGCGTCCCGTGTACGGACGCCCGTTCACGAAGAAGCTCGGCGTTCCCCGCACGCCGAGCGCCTCGCCTTCCTGCACGCTCGCGTCGAGCCGCGCGGCATAGCGTTGGCCGTCCATGCACGCGTCGTACTTGTCGAGGTCGAGCCCGATGGCCCTCGCGAAGTCGCGGAACAGGGAGCGCGGGTTCTTCCCCGTCTGAGCCCATTGGTGGTTGGTGAACAGCTGGTCGTGCATCTCCCAGAACTTGCCCTGCTCTCCGGCGCACTGGGCGGCCAGCGCCCCATAGCGGGAGTACTTGTGCGAGGGCAGCGGAAAGTCGCGAAAGCGCCACCGCAGCTTCCCGGTGGCGATCAGCTGCTCGCGGATCACCGGCATCTGCACCGTCGCGAACGACGCGCAGAAGGGACACTCGAAATCCGAGTACTCCGTGACCTCGATCGGCGCCGAGTCCGACCCCAGCGTATAGCCGTGGAACGCATCCGCCGTCGCGACCGGGAGCGGCGCACTCGGCGCGGGGGGCGCGGGACTTCGCTGCGATCCGTACCATAGCGCCCCCCCGCCGATCACGGCCACCGCCACGAGCAACAGGTAGAACCGTTTCATTCGTCCCCGGCCCTCCGCCACGGTTCGTCGTCCTCGTCTTCGTCGAAACCAGCAGCCGCGTCGCGCGCCCTGCGCTCCGCCTCGTCCACGATGCGCCGACCCTCCGCGATCTCCGGCGTATCGTACGTCACGCGCACCTCATAATGAAACAACTCGCTCCGCGCGTTTCCCAGTAGCTTCTGGAGCTCCGGCGCTCGCTCCAGCAGCCCGCCCGTTCGGTCCAGCGCCTGAATGCGCTCAGCCAGCGCGCGCAGCATGGCGAGCAGGCGCTCCGCGCGCTCCGGTCCATAGACTTCTTCCGAGTGATCGCTCATAGGCCAGCCTTCCCTGATGTGTCCACGCCCCGCCCACCTCCCCGTCCATGATAATACCACCCCCGGCGGCCGTGGTCGGCCTTTGCGTGACGCAAAGCGCTCTATTACATTGCGGCGCCGATTGATCGGCGGCTCGCGCAACCCGAGCCGCCTCCCTAGTCCCCGCGTTCCCGGTCCCAAGCGCAGAGAGGAGCTCCCCACGCATGACCAAGAAGCGTTCGGAACCCCGCAGAATGTCCACCCCCACCCTCTTCGAACAGGCCCGCGACGAGCTGTTCTCTCACATCCTGCGCTGCGGCGTGCTGGAAGCGACGCCCGAGCACCAGAAAGAATGGTTCGACGACACGATGTTGTACCTCGCCGAGCGCTACGATGCGTTGGACGAGCAGCAGCTGGCGGAGTTGCGCGTGCTGGGGGAGCGCTATTGCCGACCCGTTGTGGGACGGAGCGCACCCGTGGGCGCGAGCGTCTGAGGGTCGCCGGCGCCCTTTTTACGGCGGCCACCAGGCCGGGAAGCGCCGGAACCGCCGACCCAATGCGAGCCGCACACCGCCGCCCAGCCCCAGCTCCGCGTACCACCCCGCCCGGGCGCCCGGCCCCTGGTCGACGCCAAGCAGGGCAGTGAGGTAGCTCGCACCGCGCGCCCCTTCCGAACCGACGAACGCCAACCCCAGCCCACCGTACGGTCCGACGCCGCTGCGCTCGAGCGGGCGGAGCAGGAACTGCGCGGTCGCCTCGACGCGGACGCCCAGCGCCCGCTCGTAATCCCCGCACGCGGCCGCGAAGGCCAAGCGTCCCTGACCCCCGGAGCGCCGTGCCACTCCCAACTCCGGACCCCAGAAGCCGCGGTGCGCCAAGACCGCCGTCGCGCCGGCGCCGATCTCCGTGGCTCTCGCAACCTGAGCACGCACCGGCAGCACGACGCCCGCGGCCACCCCGGTTGCGGCCAGCACGGCCCTAGCGAAGCGCGACGTCGTAAGTGACTTGGATGTCGGAGGCGAGGGACGCGACGACCGAGCAATACTTCTCGAGCGAGAGGTCGATCGCGCGGCGGGCCTTGGTCTCGTCCACGCCGACGCCCGACATGGTGAAGACGAAGTGGAGAGCGGTGTAGCGCCGCGGCTGCTCTTCCCGACGCGTCCCCCGGAGCGCAACCTCGAGGGCCTCGAGCGTCACACGTTGCTTCTGGAGGATCAGCACGACGTCCGACGCGGAGCACGTAGCCGCCGCGACCAACAACATCTCGACCGGCGTCTGGGCCACCACACCGTCGCCATCCACCACCACGGAGGGCCGGCCCGTTGCGCCGGCGTCGAACAGCAACCCGCCCTCCGCGCCCGCGCCCGCGCGCCATCGCATGGTGATCTCGCGACTGTCGCCGGCCACGTCAGTTGCCTCGCCGCGTCGTCAGTCCCACGTACAGCCGGTTGTGGCGGAAGCCACCCATGCCGTGGTATTCGAGCAGCCAGTTGAACGTGGACCGGTAGTGGAGCTCGAAACCGACCACCAGGTTGGCCCACACATCAGGACAGTCGGGGTCGGCTCCGCAGGACTGGTGTCCCGCGAGGCTGAAACCCGCACCCACGTACGGCGTCGCCACCTCATCCCCGGTGAAGCGATACAACGCCTCGAGACTGCCGACGTAGCTGTTGCGACCTTTGAAGAAGCCGATCTCGCCGGAGGGACGGACCCGGAAGCGGGGGGAGACGAGATCCCCGGCGTCGAGCGTCACGCCGAACACCATCTGGCTGCCGGCCAGGTCGATGCCGCCGCGCACCCCGAACCCGAACAGGCCGAGGTGCGTGCCCCGACGCCCGGCCGGTCGAACCTGAGGCGGATGGAACTCCTGAGCGGCGAGCCCCGTGAGTCCGCCCGCCGCGAGTAGCACGGTCAGCCACACCCGCCGCATCACGTCCCCTTCCCCCGCGTCGGCGTTGCGCGCGCCCGGGCGGCGGCCCGCCCGTAGTCCCAGATGGCGTACAACCCTACCGCCGCGGTGGCCCAGGCGAGGGGCCGCACCAGCGGGGAGCGGGCGATGAACGCCACCAATGTGAGCAGCTGCAGCACCGTGACCGCTTTCCCGCCGGCGCGGGCCGGCAGTGCGGTCGGCCGCCGCCACAGCCACGCTCCCACGTACCCCAGCGCTGCCACGATGTCCCGGGCCACGACGCCGATGATCTCCAGAGGATGCAGCAGACCGGCGCGGGCGACGGTGAGGAACGCTGCCGCCATGAAGACTTTGTCGGCCGTCGGGTCGAGGACGGCGCCGGCGCGCGACCCGCCGAACCGGCGTGCCAGCATCCCGTCGAAAAAATCCGACGCAGCGGCCGCGCCCACCAGTGCGAGCTGCCACGCCGGCTGGTGCACGAACGGAAACGCTGCGGCCAGAGGAAGCCGAAGCGCCGTCAGGAGATCGGCCCGGGTTACCCACGGTTTCACTTGCCCCTCCCTCCGGTGCGTCATACCTTCGTCCGCGTGAACCTCAATCTGCTGAAGCAAGCGGCGATCTTCCAAGACTTGGACGACGGCGAGCTGGCCCGCGTGTCCGAGGTCTGCCGGGAGCAGAAGTTCGCCGTCAGCCAGCAGGTGTTCAAGGAAGGCGAGCCCGGCAACCGGCTCTTCATTATCTCCGAAGGCGAGGTTCGCATCTCCCGCACGATCCCCGGGTCGGGAGAGGAAGCGCTGGCCGTCCTCAAGCCGGGCGCCTGCTTCGGGGAGATGGCGATCTTCGACCGGTCCGAGCGCTCCACCGACGCGATCGCCAACACCTCCTGCACCCTGCTCACGATCGCCCGCTCCGACTTCGAATTGCTGCTCGATTTCAACCGCGACATCGCCTACAAGGTGCTGTGGTCGGTCGTGCGGCTGTTGTCGGCCCGGTTGCGCGTGACCAACGACAACCTCCGGTCGTTCCTCGCGATGTCGATGTTTTAAGGATCCCGGAGCAATCGCCGGCCGTCGGTGTTCCATATGGGTCCCGACGGCCCTGGTCCGCCGCGACCGCCTCCCCTTACACTTAGGCGCTATGAAACGATACGTGTTCGCGCTGTCTCTCGCCGCCGCGACGGCGCTCGGGTGCATCAACGTCTCGGACAACAACCCATCGTTGTTGCTCATCGTGGCACCGATCCTGGACTCCGTGTTTGTGGGAGACACGCTGCCCCCGAGGGACGTCTACCTGCGGGACGTGAACGGGGTCCATCACCCACCCGGTGCGGTCACGTGGTCGATCAGTCCGACGTTGGTCGCCACGATCGATGCGAGCGGGAGGGTCGCCGGCAAATCCAAGGGCACCGCCGTCGTGCTCGCGACCGTCTCGGGGGCAACCAGTGCCGCACTGGTGCTCGTCTCCCGACCGCTCGAGCTGACCCCGTTGCTGGACACGATCTTCCTCATGCCGGGAGACACCATTACGGTGCCAGTCGCGATCGTACAGAAGAACCCGGTGGCGACCACGCTCCAGTTCGACCCGTCGCCGAACCCATCCGTGTATACGATCGACGCGAATGGCCTGGTGACGGCACAGGCGACGGGCGGCCCGGATGTCTATCGGATGCACGTGTCGGACGGCACAAACACCGTGTCCGACAGCGGCGTCATCGCCGTCATGAGCCTCACCGACACGCTCGGGAACGGCAAGTTCTATATGACCGCGTTCGGCACGGCGATCCGCCACCAGAGCGGCGGGGCACTGGCGCTGAACTACGCCCGGTTGAGCGGCAGGCTCGCGTTCCGACTGACCGACACGCTGGCCATCGCCGATTCGCTGGACGAACGGGTCATTATCACGCTGCCCGACTCCCTGCTCCCCGTGCAGGTCCCCGGAGCTTTCGAGATCGACTCGATCAGTCCACAGGAGGCGACCAGCACGATCAGCTCCGTCAACCCCGTCTGCAACCCGAAGCGGCCGTGGGCGTTCTTCGGCAGCCTCCTGCCCACGCCAGGAATCGTCGCCTATTCGCACGGGACCCCCAGCGATGCCGTGGCGGGAAGTTTGAGCATCACCCAGTATGCGCCGGCGGTGGGCGGCGGAGCGATCATCAGCGGTCGTTACCTCTTCCGGGCGCAGCGCCTCGACCTGTACGGCGACCCGCTCGGCCTGGAAACGATCCGGGGCACGTTCGTGGCCCCGCTGCGCGAGCGGCACTCGACCTGTCAGGGGTGACCTTCGAGCACGTCTTCGCCGATCTCGGCGGGATCCCGGCGAATCGCCTGACGGATCCTCAGGGGCTCGCCGGCCTGCTGCTCGCCGCCGCCAACGCCGCGGGACTGAACCCGGCCAACCCTCCCGTGGTGACGCTCGGGCCGCGCGGCGTTTCGGCGGCTCTGGTATGCCATGGCGGCCACGTCGCCATGCACGGCGTGCCGGAGGCGGGGCTCTGCTTCGCGGACCTGGCGGGCGTGGGCGGAACGCTTCCACAGCGCGGGCTCGAGGTGATCATCAAGCGGCTGGGCGCGCGCGAAGTGCGCACGGACGCGCGCCGGCGTGGTCCCGTGACCCAGGCCATCCACCCGGAGGGTTCATGAACGCACTCACCCCCTACGCGGCTTTCTTTATGCGCCTCGCGGTGGGTCTCGTGTTTCTCCAGCACGGCTGGTACAAGTTCCATCACATGGGGGTCGCGGGCGTCGCGGGAATGTTGCACAACATCGGATTCCCGTTCGCCACGATCTTCGCCGTCATCCTCATTGCGGTGGAGACGATCGGAGCGATCTGCGTGGTAATCGGCTTCTACACGCGCTTCTGGGCGGCGTGCATGGCGATCGAGATGCTCGTCGCGATTCTGGCCGTGCAGCTTCCGAAAGGGAGCGGGTTCGAGGTCGAGGGCCTGCTGTTCGCAGGTGCGGTTACGCTGATCGCGCTGGGCGACGGACCGCTCTCGATCGCCGTGAAACTGAAGCACAGCAGCACCTGACGCACGGACGGCCGGGTCTCCCGCAGCGACTGCGTATTCTTGTCGCGGAGGGGGACCCGGCCGGCCGTGCGCTAGTGCAAGATCCTCAACAGCCCCGCGTCCGCGCTTCCGCGGATGAAGCTCTCGGGATCCGTCGCGGGAATGGCGACGCCGGTCTCCTTGCGTCCCCGGTGCGCCACCGCCGCCATGTACTGCTCGAGGGAGCCGCGGGTCCACTCCGCCGCGTCGTCCTTCATCTGCCGCACGATCTCCTCCCAGGTACCCACGTACGTCGATCCATTGAGCATGCTGACGCGGTGGACGTCGCCCGGCCCAGAGCGCGCTTTCATCCCCTGCAGCTCCGTGAGCAGTGTGCCGAACAGCTCGAGCTGCCGAGGATCCCGCATCTGGCCGTCCGGCCCCATGGCCTCGATCTCCGCGAGCAGGAGGTCGTCCGGTGCCGCGTCCGCGGCCAGCTCATCCAGGCGGTGATGCCACGGCACCAGCTCGGGGTCCTCGTCCGGCAGGCGGTAGACGCTCTTCTTGAGCTCGATGAGACGCCAGATGGCGAGACCGTCGAAATGGTCGGCGGGCGTGGTGCGCTCGAGGTGGAACAACGCGGCTTCGTACTCGCCCCGGTCGTACAGCAGGTTCGCGAGGTAGATGCGCGCCTCGGCGTGCGCGAGATCGAGCTCGAGCGCGCGCCGCAACCAGTGGAGCGCGCCACCCTCGTCGGCGAGACGATGGGCGGCGTAGCCCGCGCACGCGGCCGCCTCCGCCGAGTCGGGATGCCCGGTGATCGCTACTTCGAAAAAGCGTCGGGCCTGGTCCAGCACGCCCTCGCGGAACAGGGCGCGTCCCACCTGGAGCATGAGGTCGTGGTCGTCGCGGAATCCGAGCGCGAGAATCCGATCGAAGCACGCGACGGCACCGGCGCGATCGCCGAACTTCAGCAGCACCTCGCCGAGGCCCGCAAGCGCGTCTTCGTGCTCGGGGTCGAGGCCCACGGCTTCCTCGAACCCGCGGCGCGCCCACAGATACTCCTCCCGCGCGAGCCGGGCGTATCCCATGCCCACGTGCAGCTCGACGGCGTGGGGGTAGAGCCCCAGGCCCTCTCGCAGGGTCTCGATCGCTTCGTCGTATTGGGCTTCGTTGTACAGCTGATGCGCGCGTTCGTCGTAGTCGTCGGAGCTCAAGAACGGTTCCGACATCGAACGGGCCTCCCGGGAAAGTTGTGCTATGATACGACGCCCCGGGCGGTTACACAAGCGACGGACGCCGACTATCTTCTCCGCCGATGCCTCCCCTGCCCTCCGCCCTCGCGGACATCCCGAGCGGGTCCGTCACCTCACCGCGCGGCTTTACCGCCGCGGCCGCGCATGCCGGTCTCAAGGCCGACGGTGCGCCGGACGTCGCGCTGCTCGTCAGTGCGACGAGCTGCGCCACGGCGGGCGTGTTCACGAAGAATGCACTGCGCGCCGCACCTGTAGTCTACGACGCCGACCTGTTGGCCGAGCGGCCGGGCCGGATGCGTGCGGTCGCGATGAACGCGCGGGTCGCGAACGCGTGCACCGGCGCGCCCGGGCTCGCCGCAGCGCGAGCGATGGCACAGGCCGCTGAGCAGGCGGCCGCCCTCCCGCCCCGCACTGCGCTCGTGCTGTCGACCGGTGTCATCGGCGTACCGCTCCCGCTCGAGCAGGTCGCCGACGGCCTGCGCGCGGCGGCCGGCCGTCTCACGCCGGACGGCGGGCCGGAGGCCGCCCGCGCCATCATGACGACCGACACCCGACCCAAGCACTGCGCCGTGCGCTTCGAGACCCCCGCCGGGATCGTTACGGTCGGTGGCATCGCCAAGGGCGCCGGGATGATCCATCCGGACATGGCGACCCTACTCGCGGTGCTCACGACCGATGCGGTGGGAGAACCGGCCGGCCTGCAGCCGCTGCTGCGCCGCGTGGCCGACCGCAGCTTCAACGCCATCTCGGTAGACGGCGACACGAGCACCAACGACACCGTCCTGCTCCTCGCCGGGGGCGCGTCGGGCGTCGACCCATCGCGCGATGGCGCGCTCTGGAAGACGTTCGAGGACGCCGTGCTGCAGGTGGCGCGCACGCTCGCGCTCGCCATCGTCGCGGACGGTGAAGGTGCTTCGAAGGTCGTCGAAATCCAGGTGACCGGGGGGGCGAGCGAAGCCGCCGCACGGGAAGTAGGCCGTGCAATCGCCCGCTCGGCCCTCGTGAAGACGGCGATCTACGGCGCCGACCCCAACTGGGGGCGGATCCTCGCCGCCGCCGGCGCGGCCGGCATCCCGCTCGCCGTGGACCGCCTGTCGCTCCAGGCGGCCGCCGACGGCGACTGGCTGACACTCGCCACGGGGGGCGCCACCGCCCACGCGGATTTGGACGCCGCGCACGCCATCTTCCAGCAGAAAACGATCCGCCTCCGCGTCGACCTGGGGCTCGGGCGCGCGGAGGCGGTGGTGTGGACCTGCGATCTGACGCCGGATTACGTCCGGATCAACGCCGACTACACGTCCTAGACCGGTCGGTTACGGCTTGGTCTTGCCGCTGTCCTTCGCCTCTGGCTTCGCCCCAGGCTTCGCGGCGTGCTTCTTTGCGTGCTTCTTGGTGGCCTTCTTGCCAGCCTGCGCCTTCGACGTGTCGGCCGCCGGCGCCTGACCCTGCATCGGTGACGGCTGCTGCGCCATCACGACCGCGGGAGCGGCAAGGAGGGCCAGCGCGAGGAGCGTGCGACGGATCATGTCTCGATACCTCCGGGAGGGATAACGCGGGCCACCCTGGCCCGCTTCACCGTTGAGACCCGCGACATCCCGGCGGCGTCACGTCTGCGAGGTTCCACTCTGCAACACCCGCCACCTAGGGCGGTGGCGCCGCCGGCCGCCGCGCGCCGGCCACGTTGCCACGCGTCGGCTTCGAGGGCGCCGGCAGATTGGGCAGCTGCCGCCGCACGATGGCGAGCGCCTCGGCCCGCGTAAGACCGCGCTGCACCTGTTGCAGCGCGGCCGTGGACACGTCCAGCAACCGCTCCCGGGGCACACCTTGCTGGACGGCCACGATGATCAGCTCCGCCGCGGAGTCGGGATCGAACCGATGGGCCACGAGGTCGGCAACCGCGTGCAGGGCGGCCGCCCGCGGCGGTCGCCCCAGCGCGGCCACGACCCGCTCGATCACGGGTGCCGGCAAGCCCCGGCGCCGGGCCCAGGCAACGGTGGTCAGTTCGGCGGGGAGCACCGGCGGCTGGTCGCCCGCGCGAACGAGCAGGTCGCGCGCGTCACGCAGCTGCCCCAAGCTCAGCTGTACGGCGGCGACGATGCGCGACACAGCCACGTGCTTGGCTCCCCCTTCCAATGCCTTCTGGATCAGAGGCTCGGTGGGAAGTCCCTCCTGCGCGGCAAACTGGATGAGCGAGTCGACCGCCGGAATCGCGGCGCTCGGGATGCGGCCTTCGAGGCGGCCGCGCACCGATTGGGCGGCGAGCGGGAGGGCCAGACATCCCGCGAGGGCAAGGGCGACCCAGAGCTTCATCGACGGGCCGGCCGCACGATGACGATGGAGTTCTCGCGACCGAAATCATCGGCCACCAGTCGCTCCGCCAGGTGGTCGGGAACCCAACGCTCGCCGTCCACCACGAACATGTACTCGTACGTGCCGGCGGGGAGCACCACGGTGGCGCGCCAGACGCCGTCGTGGTCCTGGTCTTCCAGCGCAATGGACCCGGGACGCCAGTCGTTGAACGTGCCGACCACGTGCACCGATTGCGCCTCGGGGAAGCGGCCCACGAACTGGGCGATGCCCTCGTGCTCCGCGAGCTCCGGGCCCTGGTCGCCCACGGTAAACAGGGTGAGGGCCGCGGCCACCACGGCGAACGCCAGGCTCCAGGCGGGGCGGACCCGGAAGATGATGGCGCGCGGGGTCACGAACCAGCGCATCAGGCGCCGCGCGCGGGACGGCGCCGGGCGCCGGATCTCCGCCATCACTCGCGTCTCGACGCTCGGCAGCGGCCCCGGGAGGGGCACCGCGAGGAGTTGCGCCGCAGCGGCCAGCCGTGCCACGGTGAGGCGCAGCTCGGCCGGGACGGCGTCCGAGCCGAGCTCGCCGTCGAGCACCTGATGAATCCTCGGGTCGATCACAATCATGCGTGGTCCTCCAGCACCTTCAGCAGCGCCTCCCGGGCGCGATGCACGCGCATCTTGAGCGTCGGAATGCGCTCCCCGGTGACAGCCGCCATCTCCTCGTAGCTCAACCCCTCCACGTGCTTCAGCACGAACGCCTCGCGCTTGTCGGGCGAGAGGCCCGCGAGCGCCCGCTCCACCAGCTGGACCTGGTCCGCGCGCTCCAGTGCCGCCTCGTTGTCGGATGGGTCCGCCACGGGCGGCGCGTCGTCGAGTGGCACGTCCGCGACTGACCGGCGCACCAGATGACTCTTGCACCGGTTGGTCACGATGCGATACAGCCACGTGCGGAGCCGCGTCGGCTCCCGGCAGCTCGCGAGGTGACGGTAGGCACGCACGAAGCTCTCGGCCACCGCGTCCGCGGCGGCATCCCGGCTGCCGAGCATCCGGGTCGCGAACCGCAGCAGACCCGCCTCGTAGCGGCGTATCACAATGCCGAACGCTTCGGTATTGCCGGCGAGCACGAGGGCCACCACCTCCGCGTCGGGGGGGCTCCCCCTCACACCCATGAGACCTGCACGGCGATTAGGGCGTCACGCCACGGGCTGGTGATTGAGATGGGATGTTGCGGACCGGAACCGCGTCAGCGATCCCGCAGAAGCTCTTGCACGGCGGCGAGGTAGCTCGATGCCCGCAGGCCTTCGCCGTCGACGGCGCCTGCGAGGGCCTCGAACGTGGCCTCGGCACGCCGCCGATAGCGTACGTCCTCCGTGATGCGAGCGAGCCGCAGCAGCACGCGCCCTGCCCAACCGTTTCCGCCGGGGAGGAGATCGTCCAGTACGGGTTTCGCCCGCTCCGCGAGAGCCGGCGCCGTCGGGTCCGTCGCTGCGGCATCGAAGTAGCCAGCCGATCCCGAGTCGGCGAAATCGCGCTCCAACAGCCGCACGAGGTCTTCCGCAATCTCGCGGTAGCGCGCCTCGCCCGTGGCCTCGCGGGCCGCGAGACACGCCCAGGCGACCTGGACCTGATCCTCGAGTAACGCCCGCGCCGGCGAACCCGACCCCGCGACATGGCGCACGGCGCGCCCGCGCGCGTACACTCGCCGCAGCAGTGTGTCGAGCGCCGCCCGTGCTCGACCGACGACACCCGAGTCACCCACCGCCACGCCGGCGTCCAGGATCGATGCGATCACATACGCGTCGCGGTCGGCGAATACGGTCCGGTCTGCCGTCCGAGCAACGTCGCCGGTGAGCCGTCGGGCCACATCGCGCGCCTCGTCGCGATAGCGCGACTCCCCCGTGACCGACCACGCCGACACGAGATCCCGCAGCAGGCCGGCGCGTACCAGCTCCGGCGGATCGTCGCGCGCGCTCGCCGCCAGTCCCGCGTCGCCGGAATCAACCAGGTAGTCCAGGACGGCGCGCGCGGGGGCGAGGTAGGTGGAGTCGCGGGTACGCGCGTAGACGGCGAGGAGCAGGTCGACGGCCTGTGTGAACCGGAAGCTCGCCACGTCGGCGCGGGTCCGTGCCGCCGCCGCCGCGAGACCGCGTACCACCTCGACCTCGCGCTGCACGACGGCGGGCTTGAGCGCGCCGCGCCCGCCGCCCCGACGACCCTGGGACCGCTCCCGCACCAGCGCGGCGCGCCGCAGGACGAATGCGCGCCGCTCTCGGTAGCTCCTGGCCACATCGGGGAGCAGCTGCTTGAGCCCGCGTCCCGTGATCGGGTCGTCGAGGGGAAAGTACGTCCCACCGAAGAACGCCGACCCGTCGGGCGTGAGGAACACAGTGATCGGATAGCCGCGCAGGCCAGCGAGGAGCTGCACGGCCGTCGCATAGCGTTGCGCGACGTCGGGACGCTCGTCGCGGTCGACGCGGACGGGCACGAACAGCGAGTCGATCACGGCGCCGAGCCCCGGGTCGCCGTACACCTCCCGGTCCATTACCCCGCACCAGCGGCAGTCGTCCGCTCCCACATAAAGAAGGATGGGCCGGTCGAGGCGCGCGGCGAGGGCGAACGCATCACGCCCCCACGGCTGCCAGCTCACTGGTTGGCGGGCGGCCCGGGCCAGATAGGGCGTGGTCGACTGGGCCATCCGGTTGGTGAGCGGCCCGTGCTCCGAGACGCAGCCTACCAGCACGAGCAGGGACAGTGGGAGAGGGAAGGACGCCAGAGCTCTCATGGAAGCGCGTGGAAGATACCCTGTCCATCGCACCACCGTTCCCGTGAGGGCTGCGGCGTGCTGGGAACGCAAAACGGCCTGGACGATGCCGCCGGCGGGGTCGGGCGTGCGGTCCCTTCCCCTGACCCGAAGCGGCCTCGGAGCCAGGCCGTGCTGTGCAGTTTGCGCAGTATCGCGCTGGACGTCAAGAAGACGCCGCGGTTATTCTTGCACCATGGACGCCACTCGGATTACCCCCAAACCCAACGGGCCTCTGATCGTCGAGGGCCCGGTCAAGATCGTGACCCCGGACGGCAGGGAGCTGCCGGTACCCCCCCGAAAAGATGGCCGACCGGCGGAAGTCGTTGTCCTGTGCCGTTGTGGAGGGTCTGCCACCAAACCGTTTTGTGACGGAAGTCACAAACGGAATGGCTTCTCAGACGCCCCTCCCGCAGGCCTCGCTCCCACGATTTGAGCACGGGGTATTATGTTGTCTCCGTCCCGGGAGGGGGGGTACCGGGGGAGCCACCCCTGACCCACACCCGCTGCACCCTGCCCCCCTGCCGTGCCCCCGAAGGAGGAGCGCAATGGCGAAGGCTGGAAAGGCCCCGATGGCCGCGGATGAAGGCTACTGCGTGAAGTGCAAGGCCAAGCGCAAGATTTCGAATCCCAACCAGGTGAAAATGGCGAACGGCCGGCCCGCGCTGAAGGGCGTATGCCCGGTGTGCGGCACGGGGATGTTCAAGATTCTGCCGCCGAAGTAAGCCGGCAACCAAACCGACAACGCGAGCCCCCGGTCGAGCGAGGCCGGGGGCTCTTGGCTACGGGGCGGCGGGGGCGACGCGCCGGGTGCCATTCCCCTGATAGGCGTAGCGGAAGGTGAGGCAGGCCGTACCCACGTCCCTGCAGTAGTAGGCAAGCAGCTCGAGCTTCGCATGCCCCCCAGCCGCCGTGCGCACGCCATAGACATGGTGCTTCGAAGTGAGCAGGTGGCTGAGCATGCTGTAGGCATACCATTTCCCCACGCCGGGGTTGGTCGTGTCCGAGGCATTCGTGTTTGGGAGGTACCCGGCGGCAGGCAGCTCCCGCACCGAGTCGAACAGCACCGGGCCCAGGTCGACGATGCCGCCGCCGGGGGCCGTGATCACGTGGAAGCGCCGGACGGCGATGTCCCAGCTTCCCGAGTCCACCACGGCGCTGCGCCGGAAGTCGAAGCGGCGCCAGCGGTCGGTGCTCGAGGCGTCCAGAGTGTAGGTCATGGGCCCGACGAGGGAATCGCCCACGACCGCGGGGTGGGGGGGCGGCACGGTGGGCGTGTAGGGGGGGAACTCCGGTGTGGTGACCGACCCGATCACCAGGGAGGCGATGAGGAGCACGAACGCGCCGCCCATCACGAGCACCAGGATGGGCGGCCGGGCGCCCCCGGCGCTCACGCCTCGGCCATGAACGGGTAGCTGAAGGTCCGGGGCGGGACGAAGTTCTCCTTCACGGCGCGCGGGCTCACCCAGCGGATCAGGTTGAGGAGGCTCCCCGCCTTGTCGTTCGTGCCGCTGGCGCGCGCCCCGCCGAACGGCTGTTGTCCCACCACCGCACCGGTGGGCTTGTCATTGACGTAGAAGTTGCCGGCGGCGTACCGGAGCGCATCCTTGGCCTCCTCGACGGCGCGGCGGTCCTGCGCGAAAATCGCGCCGGTGAGCGCGTAGGGGGAAGTTTGATCAACGAGGCGCAGCGTCTCCGCCCAGCGGGCCGCGGGGTAGACGTGGACCGACAGGACCGGCCCGAAGATCTCCTCGCACATCGTGCGATACGCCGGGTCCCGGGCTTCGAGGATGGTGGGTTCGATGAAGTAGCCGTCCGTGTCGTCGGCGCCGCCGCCGAACACGACAGTAACGCCCGAGGCCCGCTTCGCCTCGTCGATGTAAGCCTTGATCTTGTCGAACGCCTTCCGGTCGATCACCGCCCCCATGAAGTTCCGGAAGTCCGCAGGGTCTCCCACCTTCACCTCAGCCAGCATCTCGAGCATGCGATCCCGGACCTGCGACCAGAGGACGTCGGGGACATAGGCGCGCGACGCGGCGCTGCACTTCTGCCCCTGATACTCGAAGGCGCCGCGCAGCATCCCGGTCGCGAGCACGTCCGGGTCCGCGCTCGGGTGTGCGAGGATGAAGTCCTTGCCGCCCGTTTCGCCCACCAGGCGCGGGTAGGCGGCGTAGGAGCTGAGGTTCGCGGCCGCCTGCTTCCACAGCGCTTGGAACACCTCCGTCGAGCCGGTGAAATGAATCCCCGCGAACGCGCGATCCGCGAGCACGCGCTCCGACACCTGCACGGACGGACCGGGGACGAAGTTGATGACGCCCGGGGGCAAACCGGCCTCCGCGAGCAGCCGCATGATGAAGTAGTTCGACAGCACCGCCGTCGCCGCGGGCTTCCACACCACGGTGTTGCCCATAATGACCGGCGCCGTTGGCAGGTTGCCCCCGATGGACGTGAAGTTGAAGGGGGTGATGGCGTAGACGAACCCCTCCAGGGGGCGATAGTCGAGGTAGTTCCACACGCCGGCGACGGACAACGGCTGCTCGGCGTAGATGCGCTCCGCGTAGTGCACGTTGAAGCGGAAGAAATCGATCAGCTCGCACGCCGCGTCGATCTCCGCCTGATGGGCGGTCTTGGACTGACCGAGCATCGTCGCCCCGTTGACGATGGGCCGGTAGCGCGTGGCCAACAGGTCCGCCGCCTTGAGAAACACCGCGGCCCGCCGCTCGAACCCCCACGCCGACCACTCGCGCCACGCTTCCCGCGCTGCCGCGATCGCCCCCTGCACCTCCGCCGGCCCCGCCTGATGCGCCTTCGCGAGCACATGGCGATGGCAATGCGGCATCACCACGTCTACCGTCCTGTCGGTATGGACGTCCTTGCCACCGATGACCAGCGGAATCTCGAGCTGGCGCCCGGAGAGATCCTTCAGCGTCCGCTTGAGCTCAGCCCGCTCCGGCGATCCGGGGGCGTAGCCCAGCACGGGCTCGTTGACGGGCGCGGGGATCTTGGGGATGCCGTTCATGGGGAGGAATCTAATCGTTGTAGGACGCTACGACGCTACGTTGTACGAGTGCACCAGAACCACTAACAACGTAGCGTCGTAGCGTCGTGGAACTCTGGAGCGTTCGTACATTGATGAGCATTCACCCCAACACCCGAATCGGCCACGTCCACCTCACGGTGTCGGACCTCGACCGCGCCCTCAGCTTCTACCGTGACGTGCTGGGCTTCGAAATAACGAGTCGCTACGGACGGGACGCCGTGTTCCTGTCGGCGGGCGGCTACCATCATCACATCGGGCTCAACACGTGGGCGGGCCGGGGGGCGGCGGCACCGCCACCGGGGACCACCGGCCTGTATCACTTCGCGATCCTCTATCCTGACCGCCGGGCGCTCGCCGCGGCCGTGCGCCGCGTGCTCGATGCCGGCGTGCCGCTCGAAGGAGCGGCCGACCACGGCGTCAGCGAAGCGGTCTACCTGCGGGACCCCGACGGCAACGGCATTGAGCTCTACTGCGACCGCCCGGACGGCGCGTGGCCGAGAGCCCCCGACGGCAGCATCGCGATGCATACGCGGGCGCTGGACTTGGAGAAACTCCTGGCCGAGGCGGACTAACCGGGAGTGGGGAGCCCCCGTTACGACGCCGGGGCCTCGGACCGCGAATCGACGGCGCGCTGGGCGGGAATGGGAAGCGTGACCGTCACGGTCGTACCGCCGCCCACCGTCGAATCGACCGCGACGCTGCCGGCGAACATGTTGCGGACCACGCTCTGCACGACGACGAGCCCCATCCCGCTCCCTTCACCGAACGCCTTCGTGGTGAAGCCGGGCTCGAAGATCCGCTCCAGGTCCTGTGGACGAATGCCCGCCCCCTCGTCCCGCACGCTCAACCGGAGGGCGTTCCCCGCCTGCGTCAAGCCAACGCGGATCGGTGCCGGCCGGGCGGCGCTCGCGTCGGCGGCGTTGCGGATCAGGTTGACCAGCAGATCGTAGAGTGCGTTGGGGTCGCCCTTGAGATACACGACCTCGAGCGTGGAATCGAACTCGAGGGGGATCTTCTTTTCCTTGAGGACGCGGCTCTCGAGCGTGCAGCAGGAGCGGACCACGCGCACGGCGTCGAACCGCTCCGACCGCGCCAGCGCGCCACGCGCCCGGTCCTTGACGGCCCGCAGGAAGCTCGCCGAGCGGTCGATGTCCTCCACTACCTGGCCGAGCTCGTCGAGCAGCTCCAGTCGCCGGCCGGCGGCGACCTCTGTCCAGCGCCCGAGCGACTCCATTGCGAGCTGCAGGCCGGCGCGCGCGGCCGTGAGGGGATTCGACAGCTCGTGCGCGATGATCCCCGGAAGCGTGGTAATGTCGTGCAGCGGGTCCGACCGGGCGGCCGGGGCCTGGCCGGGCGCCGGCTCGCGCCGGTCCAGCAGCCCGAGGCACAGGCCGGCGAGCTCGAGGGTGAGCCGTTCCCGGCTGCGGCGCTCCCGGCCGTCGGGCGGCGGCGCGGGCGGCCGCGCGCGCACCGGGGCGACCACCCACAGACCGTCGGCCACCCCGCGGCACCCCACCCAACGGCTGCCCTGCACGATGGCGATGTTCCACCGTCGCAGCGTGGCGTCGACGTCCAAGTTGCTGGCGTGATGGGTAGGAGCGGGCTCGCTCGAGGCCTGGGGCTCGAGCTCGGCGCGCACGGAGACCTCCCAGACCGTGACGGGACGGCCGCCGAGGGCAACGCTCGCCTGGCGGAGGATTTCGCGCCTGCCTTCGACGAATGTCTCCGGTTGCGTCACCCGAGGCTCCCACGCGCACCGCGAGGCGACCGGGCGGCCCGACGAGCCGCCGGTCACAAGGGCATCCATTGGCACAAGGGGGCGCGTACTACATATGCGACAAACTGCACGAACCGTCAAGCTGAGGAAGCGCGCGGTTTTGCCCCGCGCCGCGGCCGGGCTTATTGTTCCGGGCATGGACGCGCGTCCTTTGCGAAAGGAACCTCGGTGATGCCCCCGAAAGCCTCCCCCCCACCGCGCGTCGCGCGCGCCCCGCGAGGCCCCATCGAGGGCCGACGCGATCGCGAGCACATCCGCACCGTCGTGGTCCCGGATCACGACGACCTCGCGCTGCGCCTCGCCGACCGCATCGTGGAGATCATCGCCCGCGAAACGGCCGCCAAAGGGCGTTGCGTGCTCGGTCTCGCGACGGGGAGCACGCCGCTCGGCATCTATCGGGAGCTGATCCGTCGCCATCAGACGGGGGACGTCGATTTCTCGCGGGTGATGACGTTCAACCTCGACGAGTACTACCCGATGCCGCCGGACAGCCCGCACAGCTACCGGCGCTACATGTGGGAGAACCTGTTCGCACACGTCAACATCCAGCCCGACCAGGTGCACATCCCCGACGGCGGCGTGCCGCGCGAGACCCTCGCCGAGCACTGCGCCGCCTACGAGCGGGCCATCGTCGAGGCCGGCGGGATCGACTTCCAGATGCTGGGGATCGGGAAGAGCGGGCACATCGGCTTCAACGAGCCGGGCTCGTCGCCCGACGAGCGGACCCGGCTGGTGACGCTCGACACCGTGACCCGGAGGGACGCGTCGGCGGACTTTTTCGGGGAGGACAACGTGCCGCGGGAGGCGATCACGATGGGGGTCGCCACGATCCTCGAGGCGCGGGAAATCGCGTTGATCGCCACCGGCGAGCACAAAGCCGAGATTGTGGCGCGCGCCGTCGAGGGCGAGGTGTCCCAGGACGTGGCCGCCACGTTCCTGCAGCGTCATGCGAACGCGACCGCCTACCTCGATCTCGCGGCGGCGGCCGAGCTGACCCGCATCAAGACGCCCTGGGTGCTCGGTCCGGTGGAGTGGACGCCGGAGCTCACCGAGCGCGCTGTCGTCTGGCTCGCCGAGCGCACGGGCAAGGCGATCCTCAAGCTGACCGAGCGCGACTACACGGAGCATCACCTGAGCCCGTTGCTCGCCAAGCACGGCGCGGCCGGTCCCATCAACGGCGTGATCTTCAACAGCCTGCGGGACAAGATCCGCGGGCGCCGCAAACTGCCCACCCGCAAGTCGGTGCTCGTCTTCTCCCCGCACCCCGACGACGACGTCATCTCGATGGGGGGGCTCTTGCGCAAGCTGTGGGAGAACGAGAACGCGATCATCGTCGCGTACATGACCAGCGGCAATATCGCGGTATTCGACCACGACGTGCGGCGGCACCTCGACTTCGTCGAGCGCGCGGCGCCCACGCTCGGCCTCGAGCGCGTGGCGGCCCAGCGCGTGCGCGCCGAGGTGGAGGCGAGCTTCGAGCGCAAAGCGCCCGGCGATGTCGACCTGCCGGCGGTGCAGGAGCTGAAGCGCGTGATCCGGGAGTCGGAAGCCGTCGCGGCGCTCGAATCGGTGGGCCTGCCGCCCGCCGCGGCGCGGTTTCTGAACCTGCCCTTCTACCGCACCGGCCAGGTCCGCAAGCGTCCGATCGGTCCGGAGGACGTGGCGATCGTGCGGGCTCTGCTCGTCGAGACGCGCCCGGATCTGGTCTTCGTCGCGGGCGACCTGTCCGACCCGCACGGCACCCACCGCATGTGTCGGGCCGCAGTCGCGGGCGCGCTGAACCAGTACGATGCGGCGCCGCCCGAGGTGTGGCTGTACCGGGGCGCGTGGCAGGAGTGGTCGCTCACCGAGGCCGACGTACTGGTGCCGCTCTCCCAGGACGAGCTGCGGGCCAAGGTCCTGGCCATCTTCAAGCATCAGTCCCAGAAGGACACGGCGCCCTTCCCCGGCGGACACGACGACCGCGAGTTCTGGCAGCGCGTCGAGGCGCGGAACTTGGAAACCGCGGCTCGGGCCGACCGGCTGGGCCTGCCCGAGTACTTCGCGATGGAAGCCTACCGCATTCTCACACCAAAGGAGGCAGAGCGATGAACGCGATGACCGCCCGAGGGCTGAGTCTGGCGGCGGTGGTGGCCGTCTGGACTGCGATTTCAGAAATGGCGAGAGTGAATCTGTCGCTGTGGCCGGTGCTCGTCGGGTTGGCCTGCGCGGTGGCGGCGGGCGGCGGCGTCCCCGGGCTGCAGAGGACGCTCGCCGGCACGATCTCGGGCGTCGCCTGGGCGCTCGTCGCCCATGCCGTGTCCCGGGCGCTGGGCGGGCAGGACCTCGTGCAAGCGCTGGTCTTGGGCGCCGCGGTGTTCGGCATGGTGCTGCAGGCGCAGTTTCTCCCGCTCCTGTCCTACACGGCCGGCGCGTTGGCCGGCGCGGGCGTGGCCATGGGCCTCCGGGCCGCTACCGTCGAGGGCGGCGTGCGCGTGGCCATCGCGCTCGCGCTCGGGGCGGCGCTGGGATTCGTTGCCGAGCGGATCCAGCACGCGCTGCCGCCCGGTCGCGGGTGACCGAGGTTCGGGACGCCGAGGCGCGCGCCGCTTCGCGGCGCCTCCTCGCGACCAGTGAGCGCGAGCTGCAGCGCATCGTGCTCGACATGCACGACGGGCCGGTCCAGGACATCTTCGCCGCCCTGTCGCAGCTCCAGGTGCTCGAGCGCGCGCTCGCCGCGGACCCGACCGCAGCGCAGCGCGCGGCGCAGGCGGTGCGGCTGCTCGAGCGTGCGCTCGGCGAGATCCGCAACTTCATCGGCGCCTTCCGCCCGCCCGGGTTCGAGCGGCGCGAGCTGGGTCAGATCATCGAGGGCCTCGCGGTCCAGCACGAGACGCTGACGGAGCAGGCGGTGGAGCTCGAGCTGCCGGGCGAGCTCGGCGACTGCGCCCTGCCCACCAAGATCGCGATCTACCGGATCCTCCAGGAGGCGCTCGCGAACGGGCACCGCCACTCGGGCGCCACCCGGCAGCGCGTGAGCGTCGAGCGGCGGGGTCTCGTGATCGCGCTGACCGTCTCCGATGACGGTCGTGGCTTCGAGCCGCAGCGCGTGCTCGCACGCGAGGAGGACGTGGGCGTGGAGGGGGGGCACTTCGGCCTGCGCGGCATTCAGGATCGCGTGGAGATGTTGGGCGGCACGTTCACCCTCGAGAGCGCACCCGGGCGGGGAACGTCGCTGACCGTCGAGCTGCCGGCGGAATGAAGTGCCGCCCATGATCCGCGTGCTGCTCGCCGACGACCACGCGATCGTCCTCGAAGGCCTGCGCGCGCTGCTCGACGGCGAGCCCGATATCAAGGTCGCGGCCTGGACCACGGACGGTACGGACGTCGTCCGGCTCGTCGAGCAGCACAAGCCGGACGTCGTGGTGCTCGACCTCCAGCTCACGAACATCAAAGGGACCGAGGTCATCGCCGCGTTGCGCGAGCGAACCACGCCTCCGAGAGTCCTCGTGCTCACCGCCTACAACGACGGCGAGTCGCTCCGCTCGGCGCTCGACGCCGGCGCCGAAGGCCTCGCCCTGAAGACCGAGTCGCCGCAGCAGACGCTGACGGCGATCCGGCAGGTGCACGCGGGCCAGCTGGTGTTTCCGCAGGCCGCGCGCCGCTGGATCGAGGGCCGGGCGGGAGGCGGCGCGCCGGGCGACTTGACGCCGCGCGAGCGCGAAGTGTGGGCCCTGGTCGCGGGCGGTCTCACCAATCCGCAGATCGCCGAGCGGCTCGGCCTGTCGGACAACACCGTGAAGTTCCACGTGCAGCATCTCTTCTCAAAGCTCGGGGTGAAAAACCGCACCGAAGCAGCGCTCAAGTACGCCCACGGGCGCTAGCGCGCGCCGGGGTTGACTTGCCCGGCGGGCATCCCTACCGTGGGGGCGGCTTCGGGCGCACCGGAATCTTCTCGCTTGACCCGTGCAGTCTTCGGGAAGAGGCTGGATGCCACACAACGCTGGTCCGGGCAGTCCGCTGGAACGGCTCTCACGCCACCCTCCTCGAGTGGGCGCGGGAGCCGTTTTCGCTTTCGTCCTCAATTAGGGGAGGCTGGATCGTATGGACATGCTGACGGCGTTGGCGCTGAGCATCGGAGTCCTGATCGCCCTGTGGGTGAAGGTCGGCACGATGACGAGCCTGCTCGTGCCGGCGGGCATTATCGCGTGGGCCTGTTTCTTCGCCGCCGGCGGCAAGACGCAGGGATTGCAGAAGACGATCGCCGCCACCCTATCCGGCCTCGTCTGGGTATGGCTCGCGATCGCCCTGATCTGGACGACGCACATGGGGAGCTGGGCCTGGGTCATCTTCGGCGTCGTCGCCTTCATGCTGGTCCTCCAGTCACGGGTGCAGGCGCTGTCCTTCATCCCGGGCGCGTTCTGCGGTGCGGCAGTGACGGCCTGGGCGGCACCGTCGAACCCGAAAGGCTATCTGATGGTGGCAGTCGCGCTCGTTGCAGGAGCCGTGCTGGGCTACATCTCGGAGATGGGCGCCGGGATGATCGCGAGGAAGGCTTGAAGCCGCCCTACCGCGGACAGTAAAGAACGAGGCGCCCCGACGGAATCGTCGTCAGGGCGCCTCGCGTGTTCAGCGTGCACCATCGCAGGTCAGGCGCGCGCCGTCCCGACCTCCTCCGGCTTCCACATGCTGATCTTACGCGTCTCCGGCATCAAGAACAGGCTGAGCAGGAACGCCACCGCGGGTACGATGATGGGATAGAGCAGCGCATTGCCCAGACTGTGCGTGTTGAGATACGCCGCAGTCGTGATAATCGGCACCAACCCACCGCCCCAGCCGTTGCCGATATGATACGGCACCGACACCGACGTATACCGGATCCGGGCGGGGAAGTACTCGGCGAGGAACGCCCCGATCGGACCGTAGACCATCCCGACGTAGGAAACCATGATCGCGACGATCAAGATCGCCAACGGGTAGTTGGTGTTGGCGGGGTCCGCGGCCTTGCCGAGCGCCGTGTACAGCGGGTAGTACGTGAGGGCTGCGAGCGCGAACCCCGCCAGAATAATCGGCTTCCGGCCAATCTTGTCGGAGAGCCACCCGAAGAGGATCAGCGTCGGAGTGGCGATGAGCAGCGCAATACCCGTGATGATGGCGGGAGTCAGCACGTCCGGCTTGCGTATTTGCTGAAGGAAGTAGAGCGCCCAGAACTGGCCCGAGTACCACACCACGCCCTCGCCGAGCACGACGATGCTGGCGATCACGACGTATTTCAAGTTCTGGCTCAGGAAGGCTTCGCGCCACGGATTGGTCGCCGTCTGACCCCTGGCTTTCAGGGACTGGAAGATGGGCGTTTCCTGAAGTCTGAGACGGATGTAGATGGCGATCGCAACCATGAGGAGGGAGAGCAGGAAGGGAATGCGCCACCCCCACGCAGCCCATTTTTCCGGGCCCAACGACTCGCGCGTCCCGATGATCACGGCGAGGGACACGACGATGCCGAGCGTGGGCGACGTCTGCAACCAGCCGGTGTAGTAGCCGCGCTTTTCATCCGGGACGTGCTCCGCGACGTAGGTGATAGCGCCGCCGTACTCGCCGCCGAGGCAGAGACCCTGGATGAGTCGCAGAAAGAACAGAATGAATGCTGCCGCGACACCGATACTGGCATAGCTCGGAACGACGCCGATCAGTGCCGTGGAGATACCCATGCCGCTCAACGTGATGAGGAAGGTGTACTTGCGTCCCACGAGGTCGCCGACCCGGCCGAAGACGAAGGCCCCGAGCGGGCGAATCAGGAAGCCGACGGAGAAGATCGCGACGGTCGAAAGGAACGCAGCGACCGGGTCGGTCTTCGAGAAGAACTGGACCGACAGGATGGCCGCCAGGCTGCCGAAGATGTAGAAATCGTACCACTCGATGACATTCCCAACAGCCGCGGCGATGACGACCCGGCGAAGTTCTTTGGTGGAGAGACTGGGCGCCGTCATTGCTCCCCCCTCGAGGGTATGGGTGTGTGGGTGGAAACCGCAGCTATGGTAGCGCTCACCGGCGCGGGGCGCCAGCGCCGCAACACCGCCACGAATCCGCCAGCTTGCGGCTCGTCCCTCTCACTTCACGATCGTCAGGCCGTGCGGCACCGCGCCCGGGAAGACGTAGGCGTACAGCAACACGATTAGCCCGACGACCGCACCCAGCGCGATCGAATGCCAGAACACCCACCGGAATATCGTTCCCTCGTTGCCCACCTGATTCGTCGCTGAGGTCGCCACGCAGATCGACTGCGCGTCCACCATCTTGCCCATCACGCCGCCAGCCGAGTTCGCCGCACACATGAGGACCGGGTCGAGATTGAGCTGTTGCGCGGTGATCCGCTGCAGGCTGCCGAACAGCGCGTTGGACGAGGTGTCGCTGCCCGTGAGCGCCACCCCCAACCACCCCAGGAACGTGCCGAAGAAGGGGAACAGCCACCCGGTGCGCGTGAACGCCAAACCGAGCACGGCATCCAGGCCCGAATAGCGAGTGGTGAACCCCAACCCCAGCATGAACGAGATCGCGATGACCGCCAGCTTCATGCGCTTGAGCGTATACCAGAAGATCTTGGCGAGCTGCACCGGCCCCACCCCGAGCAACAGGCCGGCGACGATCGCGGCGAAGAAGCACCCGGTGCCGGTTGCCGAGAGCCAGTTGAAATCGTATCGCGCCGCTTCGGGGGTGAGTTTGGTCACGACCGGCGCGGCACGGGTCACCGCGAGGTGCAGGAAGGGCACGTCCCAGACCGGAGTGGTGGCTCTGTTCATCGCTCCCTTGACGGCGGGCAGACCCCACACGAGCACGAAGACCGAGAGGATCGCGAACGGCATCCAGGCCTTGATGATCTGACCGGCCGTGTGCCGGCGCACGCCGGGCGCGGCAGCGGGCGCTGCGCGCTCGTGCTCCAACCTCCAGATCCGCTTCGGTTGCCAGAACCGCAGGAAGATCACCGTGACGAAGAGGGAGATGACCCCGCCCGCGATGTCCACGAGGTTCGAGTCCACGTGGTTGGACCAGAAGTACTGCGTCACACTGAACGACACCCCCACCACCAGAATGGCGGGCAGCACCTCGAAGGTCTCGCTCCAGCTCACCATGGCCCGGACCAGCCAGAACGGCACGATGATCCCGGTGATGGGGAGGATGCGGCCGATCATCGCGCTCAGGTCGGATTCCGGCAAGCCCGACACCGCCGCCAGCGTGTGCACCGGTGTCCCGATGGCGCCCCACGCCACGGGCGACGTGTTGGCGAGCAGATTCAGTGCTGCGGCGTGGAACGGCTTGAACCCGAGGCCGATCATGAAGGCACCGGCGATCGCCACCGGTGCCCCGAATCCCGCCGCGCCCTCGATGAACGCACCGAAGCAGAACGCCACCATCAGGAGCTGCAGGCGCCGGTCGGCAGTGATGCCGGCGACCGACTCCTTCATGATCTCGAACTGGCCCGTGTGAACGGACACGTCGTACAGATACACGGCCGCCAAGACGATCCAGGCGATCTTGACGATGCCGAAGCCCACCCCGTAGACGAAGCTCATCCCCGCGAGCCGGAACGGCATCCCGAAGACGATGACGGCGACCGCCACCGCCGTCCCCGCACCGGCGATCGCGCACCAGTGCGGCTTCAGGCGCAGGCCCGCGAGCAAGCCAAATAGCACGAGAATCGGTAACGCGGCGACGAGCGTAGAGAAGATCCAATTGTGCAGCGGATCGTAGACCTGGGTCCACGTCATGGCTCTTGTCCCCGGGAGCGCGCGAGGCGGCTTAAACGACGCGCTCTAGGCCGCGCCGTCAAGGCGGTCGGTTAGCCCAGTCGCACCGCCCACAAGACGGCTCGCATCCGGCCGGAGGCATCGTGGCTGTGCCCGGTGATCCAGAGCGTCCCACCCTCCTCGTCGGCCAGGGCAACGGCGGCGCTGTGCGCGCCCCCGAGCGTGCCCAGGTCCAGCATGCCGCCTTCCGGTGTGCGGAGGAATGCATGCGTGACGGGAAGCCCGCGGGCGTCGGCGTCCCCAGTCTGGCTGGCCCCCACGATGCAGCCGGCTTCGTTGATCGCGTTGGCACAACTGGTGCGCCCGCCGAGGGTCCCCAGGTCTACCATGCCGCCATGGGCGGTCCACAAAAACGCGTGACCGCTGCCGCCCACCACCTCGGTCCGGTCGTTGATCCCGAGCGCCATGCTCGCGGCGCCCAGGGTCCCGAGATCGCGCATTCCGTCGGTCGCCGTCCACACGAACGCTCGCGCCGCGCCGGTCTTGGTCTCGGCCAGGCCGACCACTTCGCCGCGGTCGTTCAGGTCGTGCGCGACGCTCGTCGCTCCGCCCAGACTGCCGAGGTCGATCATCGTGCCGGGCTCGGCAATGACGAAGGCGTGCTTCGGTGCCGCGCCGGCGCCGCCGCTGCGGCTGTGCCCCGCCACCTGCCCGCGCCCGTTGACAGCGAGCGCCTCGCTCTCGTTTCCGCCGAGGGTGCCGAGATCGAAGCTCGTGCCCGCGGACAGGAAGTAGGCGTGGAAGTCGCCGAATCCAGTGTCTCCACCGCCCACGATGTCGCCGGTCGCGTTGATGTCGTTGGCCGACGTGTTCACGCCGGTGAGCGGCTTCAAATCGACGATCCCCAGATCGTCCTGCCACAGGAACGCCCTGGTCCGGCCCAGGCCGTCGCGGCTCGTGCCCACGACCTGACCCCGCCGGTTCACGGCCTTCGCCTGGCTCACCGCGCCACCCAGCGTGCCAAGCTCGCGTATCGAAACTACCGGCGCCCGAGCTGCCTCGAGGCCCACAAGCCTGCCTGGACGGCGGTGTCGGCCGTCGGCCCTTCGAAGCGCTGCACGAGGATGGCGGCGCGACTGTCGCGGTTGACGGCAACCATGTGAAAGATCGAGACCTGACCCTCGGCCGGGCTATACCGCAGCCGCAGCTGCGCGCCCCCCGCTTCGCCGGCGGAGCCGAGCCGGATCGCCGGGTGTGCGCGGGCGTTGTAATCGTCCACGAAGGCCTGGAGCACGTCCATCGCGTCCTTCTGGGGTCCCTGCCCGGTCATGCTTCGCACCTTTCATTAGTAGAGGGCGGTGTGCGGAGCGGCTCGAGAATTACCCCCGCCCGCCCGCTTTCGAGCAGCTCGTAGCGCAGCTGACCCAGCGGATCGCGCGCGACCGACTGGGCGCAGTAGGCCGGAAGCCAGGCGGGATAGTGGCCCTGCGTGCCCCACCCGCTCGTGTCGAAGGCCGTTTGGCCGTCCGTGACCCGGAGGAGAGCGAGCGGGCTGTCCTGGGCGGCCGTCAGGGCAGTCGGATCGAAGTCGGCCGCGCCGAAGAGAACGCCGGCCTCGGCGTCCGCTTCCCGGAGGTGCTCCTTCAGCAACTCGACCTCAACCGATCCGATCGGACTCTGCTGGCGCCGGCAGGCGATGAGGGTGCGACGTTGCCAGTCGGAGCGCCGCAGTACGCCTTTCAGTTCAAGGAGATAGCCCCGCTCGGGCTCGGGGAGCATCGAGCGCCGATGGGTGTGCAGCTCGGAAACGTCGAGCCCGATTTTGCGCAGCTCGCGCGTCACCAGGATCTCGAAGTGCTCGGGAGTGAGCTCTGGTAGCTCAAGCATCGGAGAGACACTAGAGCGCCCGCGCGTCCGACGCTAGACCGCGTACGCCGAGCGGTTGCGGCCATTGGGACCGGGGGTTGCGCCCTCAGAAACCGGTCCTTATATCATCCGGCAATCGGGTCCGGCCCAACCCCACTCTTCAAGCGGGGAGGATTCCATGCAGGTCAGTCGGCGTGATTTCCTGCGGCTCACGGCCAGCGGTGGAGCGGGGACGGCGATCGGCGGGCTCGTCGGGCTCGGCGTGACGCTCGCGCCGGCCACGGCGCGGGCGCAGGAGCTGCGCATCAAGGACGCCAAGACGACGCCGAGCATTTGCCCGTTCTGCTCGGTGGGATGCGCGACCCTGATCCACACGGTCAACGGCAAGATCGTGAACATCGAAGGCGACCCGCGCAGCCCACACAACGAGGGCACCCTCTGCCCCAAGGGCGCGGCGATCTACCAGCTGCACATGAACCCGAACCGCGCCACCAAGGTCCTGCACCGCAAGCCGGGCGCCGGCGACTGGGAGGTCGTGGAGCTCGAGTGGGCCATGGACCGGGTGGCGGAGCTCATCAAGAAGACGCGGGACGAGACGTTCATCGAGAAGCTCCCGAACGGGAAGCTCGTGAACATGACGCCCGCGATGTTCGCGCTCGGTGGTGCGACGCTCGACAACGAGTTCAACCACACCTGCCAGAAATTCTGGCGGGGGCTCGGGGTCGTCGCCATCGAAAATCAGGCCAGGATATGACACAGCTCTAGCGTCCCCGGTCTGGGGACACGGTTCGGTCGCGGCGCGGCGACTCTCTATCCGCGCAACCTCGAGCACACCGACTGCTTCGTCGTCATGGGCTCGAACATGGCGGAGTGCCACCCGGTGGCGTTCCGCTGGCCCATGAAGGCCAAGCTCAACGGCGCGAAGCTCATCCACGTCGATCCCCGCTTCACCCGCACCAGCGCGGTCGCCGACCTGCACGTGCCGATCCGCGCGGGCTCGGACATCGCCTTTCTCGGCGGACTGATCAACTACGTCGTCAACAGCAAGCGCTGGAACTCGGATCCTTTCTTCAAGGAGTTCGCGGTCAACTACACCAACGCCGCGACGATCATCGGCGACGACTTCAAGGACACCGAGGATCTGGACGGCGTCTTCTCAGGGATCGTGAAGTTCACCGAGCCGGCGTTCTGGCCCTACAACGGGCTCGAGGGTCGGTACGACAACGCGAGCTGGGCCTATAAGCGCGGGCCGAAGCCTCTGGGCCCGGCCACGAAAGATCTGATCGCCAAGCGCGCCGGCCCGCCGTTCGACGACCTGGTGCGCTCGCTCAAGCCCGGGCCGGCCGAAAAGGATCCGACGCTGCAAAACCCGCATTGCGTGTTCCAGATCCTGAAACGGCATTTCAGCCGGTACACGCCCGAGATGGTGGAGCAGGTCTGCGGCTCGCCCAAGGAGAAGTTCATCAGGGTGGCCGAGATGCTGCTCGAGAACTCAGGGCGCGACCGTACCAGCGCCTTTGCCTACGCGGTCGCGTGGACGCAGCACACCTACGGCGTACAGATGATCAGCTGTTGCGCGCTGCTGCAACTCTTGCTCGGCAACATCGGCCGGCCCGGTGCCGGCGTGATGGCGCTGCGCGGCCATGCGGCGATCCAGGGCTCGACCGACGTGCCGACCTTGTACCACAGCATCCACGGGTACATGAACGCCCCCTCGGCGCTCCGGCCGCACGAGACGCTGCGCGATTACATGGCGGCCGAGACCAGTCCCACGAGCTATTACGGCAACACCCCGAAGTTCCTCGTGTCGTACTTGAAGTCGATGTACGGCGCCGCCGCGACGGCGGAGAACGACTTCGGCTACGACTGGCACCCGAAGATCCTGGGGGACCATTCGCACATCGCCACCTTCGCTGCCATGGCGGACGGCAAGGTCAAGGGGATGTGCTGCGTCGGCCAGAATCCTGCCACCTCGCTCAATGGCGGGGCAACCCGGCTGGCGATGCGCCAGCTCGACTGGCTGGTGGTCAAAGACAACTGGCTCACCGAGACCGCCACGCACTGGTATCTCGGCCCCGAAGTGAAAAACGGCGAGGTGAAGATCGCGGACATCAAGACCGAGATCTTCTTCTTCCCCTCGACGCAGATCGCCGAATACGACGGCAGCTTCACCAACACGCAGCGCATGCTGCAGTGGCACTCCAAGGCGGCCGACGCGCCGGGCGACTGCCGCACCGACACCTGGTTCTACCACAACCTGGCGAAGCGGATGAAGAAGCTGTACGCCGGCTCGAAGCTGTCGCGCGACCAGGGGTGGAACAACCTCACCTGGGAGTTCGACTTCGATCCGGGCGTGAAGCCGATCTATCCGGGAGAGCCCGACGCGCTCAAGATTCTGCGCGAGATCAACGGGTACCAGACCACCGATGCGAAGCAGCACCTGAAGGGGTTCGGCGAGCTGAAGGACGACGGCTCCACCACCTGCGCGTCGTGGATCTATTGCGGCTGCTACCCGGCGCCGGATCAGAACATGACGGCGCGGCGCGAGCCCGATCCCCCGGGTGTGCCCGGGGCGCATCTCAAGTGGGGCTGGGCGTGGCCCGCCAACCGGCGCGTCATGTACAACCGCGCGTCGGCCGACCTGAAGGGCAACCCCTGGAGACCTTCGTGAACCCGCCCGACCCGAAGACCAAGAAGCCGGTACCCAAGGGAAAGTGGGTGGGCTACGACGTACCCGACTTCGCGGTGACCAAGGCCCCCGACGCGCAACCGAAGCCGGACGGCATCGGCCTCGACGCCCTGTCGGGCACCCAACCGTTCATCATGAGAGCCGACGGGAGGGGCTGGCTGTTCGTACCGGCGGGTCTCGTGGACGGACCGCTGCCGACCCACTACGAGCCGCACGAGTCGCCGATCCAGAACCCGTTGTACAAGCAGCAGACCAGCCCGGTGCACAAGGTGTGGGCACCGGGTAAGCCGTATAACAAGCTCGCCGCGGTGGGCGACCCGAAGTTCCCCTACGTGATCAGCACGTACCGGCTGACCGAGCACTACCTGGCCGGCGCGATGAGCCGGTGGCTGCCGTGGCTCGCCGAGCTCCAGCCCGAGCTGTTCATCGAGCTCGGGCACGACCTGGCCAAGGAGAAGGGGATCAAGAACCTCGATTGGGTGGTCGTGTCGAGCCCACGCGGCCACATCCGCGCGAAGGCGCTGGTCACCCATCGCATCGGCGTGATGCACATCGCCGGCAAGCGTATCCACCACGTCGGCATGCCCTGGCATTGGGGCTGGATGGGCTTGAGCACCGGCGACGTGGTCAACGATCTCACGTCCTGGGTCGGTGATCCCAACGTGTCGATCCACGAAGGCAAAGCGTTCGTCTGCAACGTGGAGAAGGCGTGATATGCCGGAGCCCATGGGGTTCTTCACCGACACCACGGTTTGCATCGGCTGCAAGGCGTGCGAGGTCGCGTGCAAGGAATGGAATCAGCTCCCGGCCGAGAACGGCGGGGTCGGTGAGCTGAGCGGCGACAGCTACGACAACACCCGCAAGCTGGACGGCATCCACTGGCGGCACGTCCGCTTCATCGAGCAATTCAAGGCGCCCTACGACGGCCGCTGGCTGATGATGAGCGATGTGTGCAAGCACTGCGTTCAGGCGGGCTGCCTGGAGGTGTGTCCGACCGGCGCCATCATCCGCACTGACTTCGACACGGTCGTAATCCAGTCCGATGTCTGCAACGGGTGTCGTGCCTGCATTGCCGCGTGCCCGTTCGGCGTGATCGACGTGAACCCAGTGTCCGGTACAGCGCAGAAATGCACGCTCTGCTACGACCGGCTCAAGGTGGGGCTCGAGCCCGCGTGCTCGAAGGCGTGCCCCACGGACTCGATCCAGTTCGGATCGATCGCGGAGCTGCGCACGCGCGCGCACAAGCGCGTCGACCAGCTCAAGGCGCAGGGCGTGAAGGCCGAGCTGTACGGCGCCGATCCGGACGGGGCGCTCGGCGGTCTCAATTCCTTCTACCTGCTGATCGACGAACCCGAGGTGTACGGACTGCCGCGGCACCCGCAGCTGCCGTCGCGGAACCTCACCAAGAGCGCCACCTTCTCGGCGGCGAGCGCCGCCGTCTTGGGCGTGCTGGCCCTCGTCGGCCTGCGGAAGCGGCGCATGGACGAGCAAAGCCGCGGCGGGGGAGGTGCAGGTAATGTCTGACACCTTTTTCAGCGCCGCGCCACACTGGGCCTGGTTCATCATCCTGTACTTCTTCGTGGGCGGGATTGCCGGCGGCGCGTCGCTGCTCGCGGCCGTCGCGGACTGGTTCGGCGGGCCGGAGGACCGGCCCGTCGTCCGCACCGGATACAACGTCGCGGCCGTCGGCGCAATCCTTTCCGGCGCGCTCTTGACGATCGATCTGGGACGGCCACTGCGGTTCTGGCACATGCTTTTCCAGTCCGCAAACTTTCCGACGATCATGTTCAAGGGATGGTCCCCCATCTCCTTCGGCGCCTGGGGCCTGCTCTTGTTCGGGCTCTTCTCGGTGCTGGCGGCTCTCGGAGGCATGGCGGAGGAAGGGCGGCTGAGCAATCCCGCACTCCGCGCGGTGGGCGGCGCTGTGCGGGGCGGGCTCGCGAAGCTCGTCGGAGGGGTGGCCGGCTTGCTCGGTGTCTTCATTGCCGGCTACACGGGGATCCTCCTCGCCGTCACGAACCGTCCCGTCTGGGCGGACAGCCCATGGTTGGGCGCGTTGTTCATCGCGTCGGGCATGTCGACCGGGGCCGCCGCGCTCATCCTGCTCGCCCCCCGACGGGGCGCCACCGAGCAGTCGCTCGCCCGATTGTCCGCCTTCGACACGAGGGCGCTCGTAGTCGAGTTGCTCGTGCTCGTCCTGTTTCTCGCGTCCCTCGGGTCGGTGAATCGGGTCTGGGTCGGGTTCTGGGGCTTGGTGCTGCTCGTGGGCGTCGTCGGGCTGGGGATCCTCGCCCCGCTCCGGCTGCACATGCAACGGCGGCCGCTAGCCAGTGCCGCTAAGCTCGTGCTCCTGGGCGGCTTCCTGTTACGACTCGCAACGATATTCGTTTCCGAGGGAATCGAGCACTACCGCGTGACGGCCGGGATGTAGCATGATCACGAGACGGGGTTGGGGGCTCGCGGTGATCCTGACCGGCCTCGCGGCCTGCGCCAGCCCGGAGGCCTCGCGCGTGCGGGGGGGCGGGCCCGGCGCCGATCTGGGGAACCACGACGCCGTCACCCAATTGCACCAGGGCGCGAAGATGTACTATCGAACGCCCTGCCGCACCGTGAAGGTGAAATGCTCTGGCCCCATGCCCGCATTCGGCACGCGCGGAACGTAGAAGTTCAGGAGCGGGTGGCCACGGTCCGCCGCGACCACCCCGAGTCTGAGGTGTGGCTCGGTCTCTTGGACGCGGCGCTGGCCGAGAGTGAAAACGGCGCTCCGTGGGACGCCGCCGTGCCCACCCTTGCGAGCGAGCGACCCGTCAAGGCGCCGGCGTTGTCTCATAGCGAGATAACCGTCGATGCGCGGGCGGCCCGGAACTGGGTCCGCCGACTCCTAAAGCTCACACCCACCGTGAATCCCCGGCAAATCGACGGGCTGGCCCTGCTCGAAGCCGCAGTCTGCCACGACGACACGCGTATCGACGCCCTGGCCGCCGCGGCAAGCGCGGAGCCGCACGCCCTCCGCGTGCTCGGTCAGATGGCGGCGCTGCCCCTGCTCCAGGCCTGCGCCCGCCGCTTGGCGAGCGAGCTGCCAGCCACCTGGTGGGAGGGCTACTGTCCGCTCTGCGGGGCGTGGCCGGTGGTGGCCGAGTACACCGGGCTCGAGCGCAAGCGTCGGCTGCGCTGCGGACGCTGCGGCACGGGGTGGGCGATCCCACTGCTGCGCTGCGTGTTCTGTGATGAGACCGAGCACGACCACCTCGGCTACCTCACGCCGGAGGCGGGCGAGCAGACGCGCAAGATCGAGGTCTGCCACACCTGCAAGGGGTACGTGAAAGGCTTCACGACGGTGCGCGCACTCGCCCCGTGGGCGATCCTGCTCGACGACCTGACGACGGTCCCGCTGGATGTCGCGGCGCTCGAGCGCGGGTACCGGCGGCCGGAGCGACCAGGGTATCGGCTCGAGTGCCGGATCATGGAGCGACAAGGTTGGGGGAGGTTGGTGAAGGCTGGTGGAGGTTGGTGGAGGTCGCTTCGGCGCGGTCTCCACCATCCTCCCGCACCTCCACCATCCTCCACCGACCTCCGCCAAGGTGAGGCGTGAACCCGCGCCCGAGGCAGATCTGCGGTGAGCTGCTCGCCACCATCGACGCGTCGGAGGGGCGACGGCGCCGCCGTCGGCGCGACACGACACCCGACGCGATCGGTCTGACGATCAAGCGGGACCTGCTCGAGCGGGCCATCGCCGCCGACCCCGAGCCGGACGAATTCGAGACCTGGCTGCACGAGCAATGCCTGGCCGCCGGTGGCAGCGAAGGCGGCGTACGCGCCATGGCCCTGTCGATCTTCGAAGAGTGGCGCCTGGCCCACGACGCGGACGCGTTCCGGGACTGGCTGGCGCGTGGGGCACCGTCGGACGACGCACTTTCTGAGTGAAGGAGAAACGATGCACGTTGCTCTGCGCATGCGGGTTGCAATTCTCAGCGGCACGGTCCTCACGGTGGTGGGGTGCGGTGGCGGCACCCGCGGGCGGGCATGGCCTCCCGCCGGCCCGCCCCCGGCGGTGGTGAAGGACCTCCAGGTGCCCGAGAACCCGTACCGCATCATTTACACCCCGCCGGTGGACCTGGCGAAGGCGCCGGACACCACGGCCCACGGGCGGAAGCCCCGGAGTTAGCGCGGCGACGGTGGCTGGCATCGAAATCCGAAGCCTTCGCAAGTACTTCGGGGATCTCCACGCGGTCGATGGGGTGGACCTGTCGATCCGCGACGGAGAATTCCTCGTCCTGCTCGGCTCCTCCGGCTCGGGAAAGACGACCCTGCTCCGCATGATCGCCGGGCTCGAGCGACCCACGTCGGGCGAGATCCACATCGGAGACCGGCGCGTGGACGGCGACGTGCCCCCGCGGGCCCGCGGGATCGCCATGGTGTTCCAGAGCTACGCCCTCTACCCCCACCGCACGGTGTTCCAGAACATCGCGTTCCCGCTCGAGGCGAGCCGGACGCCGCGGAAGCAGATCGAGGAGAAGGTGCGGTGGGCCGCCGAGATGTTCAGCATCTCCCGCTACCTCGATCGCTACCCGCGCCAGCTGTCCGGTGGGGAGCGCCAGCGCGTGGCCCTGTGCCGCGCCCTCGTGCGCGATCCCAAGGTCTTTCTCCTGGACGAGCCCCTGGCCAACCTCGACGCCAAGCTGCGCAACACGGCGCGTGACGACCTGAAGCGATTCCAGCGCCAAATCCAGACGACCACGGTGTACGTCACGCACGATCAGGTGGAGGCGATGGGCCTGGGCGACCGCATCGTGGTCATGGAGCACGGCAAGGTGCGACAGATCGGGACGCCGCAGGAGGTCTACGAAGATCCGGTCGACACCTTCGTGGCGACCTTCGTCGGTCAGCCGCCCATGAACCTGCTCGACACGGGGGACCCCTCCCTCCCACCCCGTACCCTGACGGGCTTTCGTCCCGAGCATTTTCTTCCGAAGAGCGTCTTCGGCGCAGGTGAGGACCTGCGCACATTTCGTTTCGCCGTGCGACGCGTAGAGTACCTGGGCTCCGATCGCTACGTGTACGGATCGATCGCCGGGAGCGGCGCGCCCGATGCCACGGTCATCGCCAAGCTGCCGGCGACCATCGCGCTCGCCATTCCGGAAGGCGAGACCCACGAGTTCGCCGTACCCCGGCGGGCGCTGCGCTACTTCGACCCCGAAACGGGATTGCGGCGCAAGGCATGACGCTCCCGTCCCGGCGGACCCTCGCCGACCGTGAAGACGTCCTAGGCGCGGTGATGCTCGGCCCCGCCCTGGCCTACGTCGTCCTGCTGGTCGGTGTCCCGTTCGCGTTCGCCATTGCGCTCGGCTTCAGCAACGCGACCGCGGGGAGCCTCAGCTTCGGGTGGGCGGGCCTCGACAATTACAGGGCGATTCTCTCGGACCCGATCTTCCTGCGAGCGCTGCGCAACAGCGTCGTGGTCACGATCGGCTCCCAGGTCCTCGTGGTCGTCCTCGCCACCGCCGCCGCCCAGGTGTTTCGCGCCACGTTCCACGGCAAACGCTTCGCCCGGTTCGTGTTGCTCCTGCCGTGGGCCGTGCCGGTGTCGCTCGCG